>OBLU010004824.1_pt1 | contig 12133 bp, 9 predicted proteins | sample 1518681 | NCBI WGS metagenome assembly OBLU01 (sample SAMEA3539304, study PRJEB22396) | soil metagenome | biome: tundra; feature: field; material: soil | place: USA | collected 2010-05 | depth 0.15 m | reverse complement strand
GACTGGATTTGGCTTCCTCGTGCCTCGCCCACGTGAATCGCAACTACGTATACACGGGAGGCGACATCGATGTCTGGCGGTTCTTCAGGATCAAGAACCTGACACGACGAGTCGAAAGGTTGCTGCCCAAACTCACTTTCCAGTTGCGTTCAGAACTTCGCGTCCTTGCGATGCCCAACGCTCCCGATCTCCCTTCGGGACCGCATTGCACCGACCCCATCAAATGTGAATTCTTCGACCGCTGCAATCCCCCACTCCCAACCGACCACATCGGCTATCTGCCAAGACTCCATGCCAGTGCCGCCGAGGAACTGGAGGAGATGGGAGTCGAGTCCATCTCCGAGATACCCGATGACTTTCCGCTCAGTGAGAGGCAGCGGCGAGCGTGCACCAGCGTGCAGTCAGGCGAGCCGTGGTTCAGTGCGGAACTCGGCGAGGAGTTGGAGAGCCTGAAGTACCCGCTCTATTTCATGGATTTTGAAAGCGTGAATCCAGCCATCCCACGATTCTCTGGGATGCGTCCGTTCGATCAACTCCCTTTCCAGTGGTCAGTCCACGTGCAGAGTCAGCCTGACACGAAACTTGAACATTATGAGTTTCTCGCTACGGACAGGAGCGATCCCAGACGCGAGTTCATCACTTCGCTGTCCGGTGCACTCGGCGAAAGCGGCAGCATCGTTGTATACGCCGCGTTCGAATCGCAACGGCTCTCGGAACTTGCAAACTGGCTGCCCGAGTTCGCGGAACGGATCAAAGCAGTTCAAAGTCGTCTCTGGGACTTGCTCGCCGTCGTCAGAAACCATGTCTACCATCCCGCGTTCGCGGGTCGTACTCGCTAAAGGCGGTTCTGCCTGCCCTCGTTCCCGAATTGACCTATGAAGGCATGATGGTCGCGAATGGGCAGGACGCTGGGCTGGCTTGGGAATCGCTGGTGCGTGGTGGGCTAGATCAGTCCGAGCGTGAGAGAACAAGGAAGGCTCTGTTGGACTACTGCGGCAAAGATACATTGGCACTGGTGAGGCTACTGGGAACCCTACGTCTGCATTAGACCAGATCGGACTTCTCCTGCTTTCACCTTGCTTGACTGGCGGCACTACCTCCCCCGCCCAACACAACAGCCGCACCCCAGAGGAAACCAAAGTTGTACCAGCCGCCATTGTTATGCACTTCATACACACTTACGCCGTCTCGAAAAAGTGAAACGATGAACGTGATCGGCAGAATCATGCCGTGCCAAAGCCCGAGCCAGAAACCTGCGACGGAACCATCAGGCGAAGGCGAGTCTTTCAACACGTTCTGACTTGCTGCACAGCCGCAAAGCAGGCAGCAAGTAATCAGGAGAAGCATGGCAGTCGCAAGTTGTTGGCGTGACATTTTCTCTCCTCTGCGACGTTCGGTTTGCTTTCTCGGAGCAGCCATTCATTATCAAGCAAATGAATCAGGCGTCCGTATTCAAGCCCTTCTTAAATATTTGAAAGATTCTTTTTTCGTACTAAGTCCTGAACAAACTTCGCACCGGGCGGGAGAATCTTCACGCGATCCGTTGTTTCAGTGAATTCCACGAAGCGTTTTGTGTGGAGTGCACGAAGGGTTCGCATGAAATACTTCGGATCGTCGTATTCGATCCACTCAGCCAATTGTTTTGAACTCACGTCCGGCACAGAGACCGCGATCAGCAAGAGAATCTGCTCCTGCAACTTTAACTCAGGTCGCAGTATGCGTTTAACACCCCCATCCGACCAAACGACTGGAATCCTTACTTCGGCGAGTGCATCCACTACTTTCTGTGCCTCTGCGACGGTTAGTCCGTGAAATACCCTGACAAGCTCAGCCATCATCCAATTGCACATGGACAGAACGGCCACCGAGTCCATGTGGTTAGGATCGACATCGCCCCCAACGTGGCCCACGTTGCGATTGTTCCGAATTTCGTATAGAGCAGGCATTATCCGGGGGATCAAGATTTTGAAACTGCGGGGGATATGGGGTTGGGTGTTGCTTTCCAGTTTTCTACAGGCTTCGACGAAGTTGCTGGGTTTGGACGGTGCAGCGGCATAAGACTTTTTCGCATGTCCGTCCAGAATGGTGTAGACAATCTCGCTGAAGCGACCGCCGCTCAACTCCGAAGGGAGCCATCGATGCTCAAGAAAGTTCTGAACAATGCTCTGGTATTCGGAGATGAGCGGGTCACGCAGTCCAGATGGAACTGCGGAGAGTGCCTGTGCAGCAGTTATCATTTAGATTCAAGCTCGGCATTGCCCTCTGGGGTGACGAAGAATAATCTCTTTCCGTCCTTTTCGCAGAACCCCTGACTGACATTGTGGGCAAGACACTGAGAAGGGTTGGTTAGTGAGCCCTGTTTAGCGTCGCTAAGTGCCTTGGTAACCTCCATAGTTGTAAGGCGGTCTTTTCCGGCAGCTTGCAGCCATGTTGCGGCCGCGAGAAATTTCTTGACTTGATTCGTCGTCGCCTTCTTTGCCTTCAGAAACGCCGCCAGATTACCTTGCGGTTTCACCTTCGTTGAACCTGAAGACCCACCTGCGTCGGAACCCCCGCCGTTATCAGGCTCAAAAGGAGCCACGTTTGCCAACTGCGGTAACTTCTCGATCACTTTGTCCAACTGCTCCGAGAGCCATTTGCCCTCGCCTTCCCCGGAAAATGAAACAGCACCGACCTTGATTTCGATCTTTGCGTCAGCCATGAGTAGCCTCCACGTGAGGTATCACCGCTAAGGCGGTGAATCGCAATAGTTTGGGAAGACAAGGAGAGCGTAGCAGAATCACTCGGCGTTTTGCTACTTGCGGGAAGTGAAGCAGTCCGGACCCTGATATTGAAGTGTGCTCATTGGATTAGGTCTGAAGAGGCATACAAGCTCTTGCCTTGGCCGGAATACGAATCAAACACGTGCTGGTAGACCCGTTCGCACTTTTGCTGATACAGATCGGGCGTATATGTTCTTGGCAGTTCATCGAGGACAGTTTCAATGGTGTAGCGAACCGCCGCTCTTGTGCTTTGGCGTTTCTTCCAGTCCAAAACCAGCTTCTCTTGCTTCAAGGTTTCCAGCAGTCGCTTGGCGACTTTCTTGACTTCCCGTTCTTCCGCCTGCGTCAATTTGATCTCGGGCTTGGTCAACAGGTCGAAGATCGTCAATTCTTCCTCGCTCAGTTGCTCTGCGATCCCACGTTTCTCCTCCTCGGATAGCTTTTGGGCGAACGCAGTCAACTTTGCGAACCACGTCTCGATGTTCGCAGCACCCGAGTTGTACTCGTCAATCATCTTCTGGAACTCTTGCAGGAAATCAACGCGGGTGTGATTCAAACGCACCATGCGGACGAGTTTCTGAGCAATCGCTCCACGCAGCTTTTGGGCCTCGGTCGCCTTTCGGCCTTTGTCAAACTTCGCCCGCAGCGTTTCAAAGTCGATTTGGCTCAAGTCTATGTAGTTCGCAGTGGTTGCGGACGGTTTGATGACGTACCCCTGCGTGGAGATCGAATAGTCGAGCAGGCTGGAGACTTCGTCCATCACGTCAGAGATATCTGCTGCCGGAACATCCGACCGAATCTTCGCCGCTATGACGGAGAAAATCTTGCAGATCGCACTGAATTCGTTGGCAGCAACGTCTGGCAGAAGCGACTTGAACAATCGATCTACGTTCCCAGCCAACTGAAGGAATCGCCGTCTGATCTCGTCGTTGACAACGAAGGCAGCGACGGCATCGTCCTTCAACTTCTCTCGATCAAAGCCCCTCGCCTCCTGAATCGCGGCGGGATCAACCCCTCGCTCCTTGCTGAACGTCGTTAGTTCGGCGACGGCATCGAGAAGCTGGTTGAAGAGTTCGATTTTGTCCCGGATCGGGGACTCGCCTGTTCCTCCGGGAGTCGTGCCATAGATCGCCAGAGCCTTTTGAAGATTTCGGAAGATGCCTACGTAGTCAACGATCAAGGCATTCTGCTTATTCTTCCAAACCCGATTTGCTCGTGCGATGGTCTGCATGAGAGTGTGGTTCTTCATCGGCTTGTCGAGATACATCGTCGAGCAAGACGGCACATCGAAGCCTGTGATCCACATCGCACATACGAAGACGATTCTAAGAGGATCATCTGGTTTCTTGAACTTGGTCTCAAGGTCCTCCTTGACCATGCGTTTTCGGTGTTTGGCGATGTCCAAGCCTTTTTTCTTAAACTCTTCGATCTCGTTTTGGGAGGGAGAGACCACAACCGCCATATCGGTCGCTTGGAAGAAGCGGAGCCGTTCTTCCAGTTCCGGCCTGTCGGCAGGATCGGCCTTGGCGAGTTCCTGCTCCAGCTTCACCAGTGCCGTCTTCCAATACTTCTGAACTTTGTCGTACATCCGCACCGTTGTGGCTTTGTCGATGGATATGACCATCGCTTTCGCCAACACGCCTCGTCCCATGTAATGAGCAACGAGGTCTTCGGCGATCTTGTCGATGCGTTCCTCTCGCGTGATTAGGTGATACTCTCTGGCGAACTCCCGCTCAAGTTTCGCCTCCTGATCCTCATCCAGTTCGGCCTCATCGATGATCGTGGCAATGTCGCTCGTCAGATTCTCGTTCGTTAGCTGAAGTTCGGGGATTCTGTTCTCGTAGTAGAGAGGAACCGTATTGCCGTCATCAATCGACTGCTTGAAGTTGTAAATCGAGATGTAGTCGCCAAAGACTTCCTTCGTGCGTTCTTCTCCAGCAATCAGGGGCGTACCTGTGAAGCCGATGAAGGCAGCGTTGGGCAGGGCATTCCGCATGTTCAAAGCGAAAACGTCGTACTGGCTGCGGTGTGCTTCATCCGTGATTACGACAATGTCGGACCTGTCGGATAGCTTCGGGTACGTCTCGCCTTCTTCTGTCCGAAACTTCTGGATCAGGGTGAAGATGTAGCGGTGGTCCTCGGCGTTCAGCAGTTGTTTCAAATGTTCTGCACTGTGTGCACGAACCCTGTGTTCCTCCTCAATCACTGCACCCGTGGACGCGAAATTGCGATATATCTGACCGTCCAAATCTTCGCGATCCGTAACGATGAGGAACGTCCAATTGCCGGGGACTCTTCGCAAAACCTTTTGGGAGAAGAAAACCATTGAGTAGCTTTTGCCGGAGCCTTGCGTGTGCCAGAAGACGCCGAGCTTGCCTTGGTTCGCCTTGATCTGCTGGGCCGCAGTGATTGCCTTGTTCACGCCAAGGAACTGATGGTTCTTCGCCAACAGTTTGTTGGTTTCGCCTTTGGCTTCGAACAGCGTGAAGTTCTCGACGAGATCGAGCAGACGAACCGGATCGCAAACGCCCCGGATCATGGTTTCCAGACTGACCCTGCCCTCTTCACCTTCGTCGTTGATCTTCTTCCACTCGGAAAAGTGCTCCCAACCAGCGGTGATGCTACCAATCCTGCTCTTTGAGCCGTTGGACAGGATGATGACGCCGTTGTACCAGAAGACCTGTGGGATCGTGGTGCGATAGTCAGAGAGGTTGAGCTTGTACGCATTCTCCAGATGCTTGTGCGATGCCTTCAGTTCGATGAAGAGGAGAGGAATGCCGTTCACGAAGCCGATTAGATCAGCCCGCTTTCTGCCGTACTCGCCGGAAATCCAAAACTGGGATGCGAGGAAGAAATCGTTGTTGGCCGGATGTTCCCAGTCAATGATCTTTACCGTCTCGACCGCTTCGTTGTCATCCGACGTTCGGTAGGTGACCCTGATGCCGTCCTTTAGCAGTTTGTGGACTTCCTGATTCGCACGGACTGAACTAAGCACACTTCGGTCTTTGGTGAGTTCATCAAGAGCAAGATCGAGAGCGAATGGCGGCACGTCGGGATTAAGCTTTTCGAGAGCGGCTTTTAGCCGCCACTCCAACACGACCTGCTCGGTCGTTTCCCGGCCCAGCGTGGAGTTCTCTCCGCAAATCTCGTGGTAGCAATTGGCAAACTCCCAACCGAGCGATTCGGTCAGTCGAATCGTGTTGACTTCGAGTGCTCCTTCGGAGTCGGGATCGATGAAGGTCATACGCCTTGAGCAACAGCCTCGGTTTCACTCTGTTCGACGTTGACTTCGCCGGAGATCAACTTCGGAAGGAGGAGGTCACGAGTCTGACGAAGATTTCTGTTTCGAAAGACTAGGTTGTTTATCAAGTCAATCATTGGCCTGATTGCCCTGTTGAAGCGGGAAAAAATCGATGCCTCCGCAAGAGGGACGGGATATCGAGTCAGGACATCCCAATTTGCTCTTGGCATTTTGGTTCCCTGCGATGTCTGCGTTGCTTGAGCCACGAAGTCCTCACTTGAAACACAACAGAGCACTAGCGGCAGGAACTCAGCCTTCTTGGGTACGATAACTATTGCATCCGATGAGCAGACTCCAGCTATAGGAGCGACGACAACCTTGTGAAAATATGGCCTAATCTTCCCAAAGAGGATGTCGCCACGGTTGAATCTAAGTTTGGCACTTTGCACTTGTCCCACACTCCCCCACTCCAACAAAGCGATGGATTTCCGTGGGATGTGCTCCAACCCGACATAGGGTGTGTCAGGATCCACGTCCCTTGGGTTGGTGCTATTTCGGATTTCAGTTGCAAGACTGCCAACAGAGCTTGCCTCCCATCCGTTCGGTATCGGCCCGATCTCCGATTCAACCATCTTGGCCTTTTCGTGGCCGGGGAAGCGGAAGTTGACAAACCACTCCCGATACATCATGTGTGCAATCTCTTCCAGAATCTTGATCCGTCGATTGTTGTTATCCATCAGCCGGTCGTAGGCCGAAAGAATCTCTGCGATGTTCCGCTGCACGTTCAACGATGGGAACCGAAGGGGAAGAGAACGAATCATCTCAAGGCTCAAATAGCTCTGAGCCACACCGCCCTTCGTTCCGTACACAGCACTCTGAAAAGCACTACCTTTCATCCAGTAGTACAGGTATTCGGGTGCCAGCATATCTTGTCGCGGGCGAATGATTGCAACGCTGCTTGAGAGACCAAATCGATCCGATGGTTTTACAACATAGGGTTCACCCAGCGAGCCAATTATGCTGACGAGAACGTCGGAAGGTTCAGGCATTGTGAGCGCCTTAGAACCCTTCCGAAAGTGTCTTTCGAAATCGTGCGTCGAAATATAATCAATCTTCGATAAATCCAGTCCATCAGGTTTGAAGTTCTTGGACGTAAGGTACATTACGCCAGATTCCTGCCGTGGAATCTTCGCATGTGCACCATCACCGACAAGACAGTATGCACCGATCTTCGACGCTGTCCAATCGCCACGATGACGCATCAGACGGTCTCTGCCTCAAGCAAACTTTGCACATTCTCGGCAATCTTCTCTTGCAGTTCGCTTGCTTCTGAATTCAGAGTCTCCAGTTCTTCATTTAGCTCTTCGAGCCTCACCGCAAATTCGAAGTCGTCAGGAGCCCGCTCCGCAACTCCCACGTAACGCCCCGGATTAAGGCTCCAAGCCTGAGCTTCGATCTCGGCGAGCGTGGCGACCTTGCATAGCCCCGCCACATCAACGTATTTGCCCTTCGGGAAACTCTGCTTCATCAATTCTGTACTTGCGGCCTCGGACTCGGTATCTTCACCCCGGTAGAGCCTAACGATGTTGGCAATGAACTCGATCTGCTCAGGGGTGAAATCTCGGTGGGCACGGTCAATCTGCCGAAAGATGTGACGGGCGTCGATAAAAAGAACCTTGTCCTTCCGGTTCGTCTTGGACCTACCTCGATCCAAGAACCAGAGCGTGCAGGGTAGCGTTACGGTATAGAAGAAGTTTGGCCCGATGGAGACCATGACATCCACGGCGTTGGCCTTTAGAAGTCCCTGCCGAATTTCGAGTTCCGACCCCCTCGCATCTGCGGCGGAGTTAGCCATCACAAACCCCGCACGACCCTTTCCATTCAGAGCACTATAGAAAATCTGAACCCAGAGATAGTTCGCATTGTCGGCTTTCGGCAAACCGAACGGGTAACGTGGATCATCCTTAATCCGCTCCTTGTCCACCTTGTCCACGTTGAATGGCGGGTTAGCCATCACGAAGTCGAACTTGCCAACGCTCTTGTGAACGTCTTCGTAATAGGTCACAGCCTGCCTGATGTCACCCGATAGTCCGTGCACGGCAAGGTTCATCTTGCACAGCCGGATCGTCTCGGCGACTTTCTCCTGCCCGTAGACCGAGATTTCATTCACGCTCTTCTTGTGGTGTTCGACGAATGCCGCCGACTGCACAAACATGCCGCCGCTTCCAGATGCCGGATCGAGAATCTGTCCGTGGAATGGCTCGATGATTTCCACGATCAGTTTGACGATGCTGGTGGGCGTGAAAAACTCACCGCCCTTCTGTCCCTCCGACATGGCGAACTTGCCGAGGAAGTATTCGTAAATCTTGCCGAAGGCATCGCCTTCAATCGTCATCGGAATCGACGAGAAGTTTTTCAGCAGCGAAACCAGAAGGTTCTTTTCCAGACTGTTGTACGTCTTGGGGAGAACGTCCTTGAGGTCTTCGTTCTCGGCCTCAATCGCTTTCATGGCCTCATTGATGGCCTTGCCGATGTCGGTGCCCTCTGGCAGATTTAGCAGTGCTCCGAATCGAGCCTTTTCGGGGAGGTAGAGGACGCCCTGTGCTTGGTAATCGGTCTTCCCGATCTTGCGGCGACCGCTGGCTTGCTGAGGCATCTTCTTTTCAGCCTCGGCAAACTTGTGGTCGGCGTAGCGGAGGAAGATCAGCCCGAGAACCGGGATCGAATACTCGCTCGACTTCAGCTTGGAGTTCGCCCGAAGTTCATCTGCGGCGTCCCAAAGACGTTTCTCAAGATCAGAATGATTTGCAGGCATGGCAGTCAGTTCTAAACTGCTGATGTTAACAGGCTTGGGGGGCGAAAGGAGCTACCTGCTATTGGACGAGGAAGGGCGAGCACGGTGTCATTGTGTGGTCGTCACTTCAAGAGTGCATTCAGAGCCTTGTACGCCCCTTCAAACTTATGGAGAGTTGCAGCGGAGAGCTTTGGTGTCAAATCTGCGATGTGGTCCGCGAAGTACCGAGCAGGCCGATAATGATTGAACTTGCCAGACTTCAGCGGGTTCTTTTCGAAATATTGTTCCAGCCTCACCAATACACGCGGATGTGTCGGCAGAGCCGTTTCGGAGATCGGTGCCGATAGTTCGGCCTTGAACTCGCTGTTTACTAGCTCCAAATAGAAAGGCACATCGAACATGTCTTCTACATCTGCTTCCGCCGTTTTTGTGAAGTCCGCGAACGTCAGGACTTGTTTCTTCTTGAGCAATTTGTCCCTGTAGATATTTTCAATCTTCTGCTGGTCTCTTTTCTGAAGGTCGATTAGCGTGGCGATGTTGAGGCCCTTCTGATTCCTGAACAGGGCTATGAAGCTCGACACCTTTCCTGAGCCTCCGACTGGCGATAGCGTCCATTTGTCGCTTAGTCCTTCGCGTCCCGCTTTTGCCAGCACCCCTGTCATTGTGTCTATGTAGAACATATCGGACACGCCTTCAACGATCAGGCTATTCGGCCCGACGAACAAGGTCTGCGTAATGTCATAGGCAAGTGCTCCCTGTAATGGGAAGATGCTGCCCTCATCCGCTTCAAGCACATCAGACAGTACCTTGGTTCCCTCCTGATCGGGTGGTAAAGGGTCGTCATCCTTTCGAGACTCCATGCTCTGGTCGCGGACAATCCGCACTCGCTCAAAATGCTTTGCATCGATCATGAATGGAGAATGGGTTGTATAGAGCACTTGGTGATGCGGCTTCAGTTCCTCTTCAATGTAGCGAAGGAGGTCACCTTGAGCACTGGCGTGCAAAAACAAACCCGGCTCATCAAGAAGCAGTATCAATGGGTGACCGCTCTTACGCTGCTGTGAAAACCACGCAAGGAACGAAAAGAACCAAATGAAGCCCCTCGAACGTGTTCCAATCCGAGTGTGGGCTTTGTGTGCAGAATCGTAAACACTGCCCCAAATGTTAGTTCCTTGCCGCATCCCTTCTGGATCACCTGCCAACGCGGGCCGAATGTCGAAATCGATGGCAAGATATTTGTTTTGTGACCAGTATTTAAAAATGATCTTCGATAGGTAAACCGATGCACCCTCAAGTTTGTTCTTGAGTTCCTGAGTATTCTTTGGTGCCAGCAGTTGATCCATTTTCAAACGAGCTAGATCGATCAAGGCCAGCATTGCGTGATCCGAATCCTCCAGCTTGTTTGTGGCCTGCCGCTCCTTCAGCTTTTCGATGTTAAGCTGCCCCTGCATTTGGTAGTACTCATCGAAATAGAGAAACTTTGGCAGGCGTGTAGCAAGATACTTGTTCCACACATAAATGCTGAAATCTTCTTTGAATAACTCTGGAAGCTTGGAGCGAAGCTGTTTCGCAGCTTCAGATTCAGCAAGCTTCTTCGCTTCATCAAGGGCCTTCGCCTTTTCTGGTGCATCGACGGGGAGGGCATTCGCTTGACTTTGTGCCGCTGTGAATGCGTCGTGCTGCTCTCTAGCTTTCGTGGATAGGAATGAAGACAGGTGCTTCAGTGATGGCTGCCCGTTCGCCTGTGCCGCGATATCGGGGGGCAGCCCTGCATCGTGTACTAGCTTGCGGACAGCGACCGCTTCATCAACGTCCACATCGATAAAGGTTTCGTTGGCGTACCCGCGTGATACCTCCACTTCGTCACTTGTGAAAAGCCCATCACCGAATGCGACCTTGGCATCGTGCATCTCTTGGGGTTCAAGCTGGAATGTTGCGTGAACGACAACGGCGGGTTCCCTCTTTTTCTGCTCAATTGCAATCTGATACTCTTCGACGAATGAACGCGGGTAATCCTCCGTCACATCAAAGTCTGCTTTGTTGGCAATTAGCGGGTTCAAATGGGACAAGGCTTCGAGCACCGCCGTTTTCCCCGCCTCATTTTTGCCAACTAGACAAGTGACATCTCCAACGTCGAAGCAGTTCGAATCCTGAATGGACTTGTATTCGCAGATGTGGACGGAAGTGAGCTTCATGAGTGACACTCTTCCATTTCTTTAAGTTTTCAGGGGGATGGCTGACCCTTGAAAGCAGTGACAAGGTCACACAGCGAATATACAGTCGAACATGGGAGCCTTGGCAAGTGGTTGAAGGCCGCAAAGCGTAAGGATTGACGCGAGCCTTGAGCTTGAGTTTCATCTGACCGGCTTCTAGTCATTGGTTTCCATCAGCCCGAAAACACATTATCAATCTTCCTCATGATCCGCTCCGCCCACTGAACCGCAGCGGCGACCAGCGACTCGGTTCTCGGGCTGGAGCGGCAGTCAAACAGATCGTCCGTGGTCTTCAAATGGCGAGCCACGAGGATTCCTGCCACAATCGCCAGCACGCGCTTCCGACCTTCGTCCATTCGCGAAGGATAGCATATTCGCCTTTTGTTCGCTATTGCGACTTGCCTAGCTCTGGAGGCGGGCAGGTCAGTCTCGATACCGAACGAGATAGGTTCGCTGGGGTGGTTCCAAAAGGTTCCAACAGGGATTGGACACGTCAGATCGGGGGCTGAGCCCCTAAACAGCCGAGCCCCACCAGAACGGTCACAGACCCACCGCTGGCGGCTCAAATCCGCCTGTGGGATTAGGAGGCAGCAAAATCACGGGGATACGACGTTTGACAGGCAATCTGTATCGGAACGGCAGATTGGGCGGCTTCGGTGCATTGCAAGCCCCCGCAACCAACTAACCTACTGAATCACCACGCCTTCGCTCTCTGCGAAGGTTTTCTCTTGCGCCAACTTGGCCACATTTGGACACAACATCTCGCCCAATTGTTCGGCAACCAGCCTGTCATCTTCCTCAACGGTGTGAGTGTAGACGCCAAGCAAGAGGTTCGATCCGGGAGCGTGTCCGAATCGCTCCTGGCGTATCTTCATGGGGCAGGCGCTATGACATATCTCACGAGATGGTCAGATCTTGTCGCCAAAGGTTCTTGACTGCGCACGCAACTTCCCGCCATCGTGCTCCGGTACAATAGCCATGGTGCGGGAATCCACCTTCACAACTGGGCAAACGCTCGCGAGAGTCCCACTCTTCTCTGGGCTGACGGAAAGCGAATTGAGTTTTCTTGCGCAGCGCGCCGTGCCGCGCCACTATTCGACAGGCGAGAGCGTGTTTGGCGAAG
>OBLU010004823.1_pt1 | contig 12133 bp, 11 predicted proteins | sample 1518681 | NCBI WGS metagenome assembly OBLU01 (sample SAMEA3539304, study PRJEB22396) | soil metagenome | biome: tundra; feature: field; material: soil | place: USA | collected 2010-05 | depth 0.15 m | reverse complement strand
CCCGTGCCAGCGCTGTTGCCCGCGGTCAGGCACGCGCCATTGAAGTAATACCAGGGATTAGTCGTCGTGGCGCCCGTGAAATCCTCGGTAAAGGTGTTTTGCGCCGAGCTGACGCCCCAGACCAATCCACTGAGCGTGGCGGCAAGCGTTGCGGCGATGCGAAACTTTGAATTCATCATAGTCCTCCCACATTGCACACCTGGCAGGTGACTGCCACGGTGCTCTCGACGACGGCCAGCGTGCTGGCGCTCAGGCCGTAACTGTAGGCATCGATCTGGTAGACCTCGCCGCGACCGGTCGCCAACGCACCGATGTCGCTGATATAAAAACGCGGTCGGGCGAAATAAATGTCACTGATCGTCAAATTGGTGTCGGCGCCGGTGAAGTTGAATCCGGGCGGTGTGTACCACACGCCAACGTTGTTGCCGTTGGTCGGCCAGGTGGCGACCGAGATCACACCGGCAGCGGCCGGCATGGTATTGAGACAAATCTGGCCCTGGCCCAGATTCGCATCGATCTCTGTATTGGGACAGCTGATGTCGGCGGCCGAGGCGATGCCTTGGCTGACCGCACGTGGCGCATCGCTCTGCGTGGCGAGCCACCATTCCGCGAACTGCTGGGTGCTGACCGCGGCCTGCAGTGCCCGCTGCTTCTCGCGGGTGTTGCCGGCGATCTTCTCCTGCATGCCAAAGCTGCGGAACATGCTCAGCGCCATGATCGTGACGACCAGCAGCAACAGTAGACTGGAGATCAGAACGACCCCATTCTGGCCCGATCGAAAGCTTTGCCGCGGCCGCTGCATCATTAGATTCCCGTAGCGCCCATGACGGCGACGTTGCGTTGGAACGAGAGAGTGGGCAGTTGCCCAAGTCCAGGTGCCGTGTACAGAGGATTGGTGAAAGTCAGTGTGATCTGCACCGACATGACATTGTTCCAATTCCCGCCCGCGGTCACCTGGACCGCATTCATGTACGTATCGACGTTGCTACCGCTGCCGATGGTGTTGACGCCGTACATGACGGCCAGCTGGGTGACGCCGCTGACCAGCGGATACTGCGTGCCATTCATGGTGCACACGAGCTGGCTGACACCCGCTGCGTTGACCACCACACTGAAGCTGTTGACGTAGTTTAAAGTTCCACCGCTGGCGTTGGAGCTACCGGTGCAATTGAGGACGCCGTCGCCACTCGCGGTGGCATAACGCACCGTGATCGTGTCACCGGGTGCCGCGGCATTGAAAGTCCCGGTCATGCCCTGGCCCTGGGCCAACGCGCCCGCAGCGGGCATTGCCGACGCGGCGGTGTTGATGGTCGGATTGGGAAAATAACCGGTGGCCTGAATGACGTCGGTCATCATCGTCATGGCCAAACGTTCGTTGTCCTGCAGCTGCGACAGATCGCCCTGGGCCATAAACGTGCGCTTATTGTCCTGAACCAGCGTCAGCAGGCCGCCGAGCAGGAACAGTCCGATCAGCAGCGCGACCAACATCTCAACCATCGTGAAGCCGTTCTGTGCGCTCTTCATGGCCTAGGGCTCCACGTACAAGATGTAGGGCAGCGTCACCATCGTTGTGGCCAGCGACTGCGTATTGATGGCCGTGTTGCGCTCATTCCAACTGATCTGGATGGTGCAGCCGAGCGGGGTTCCGGCGGGGATCGGGGTCGGGCAGCTGACGGTACCGCTGACGTTCGGCAGCGCCTTATTGAGTGCGGTGGCCCACGTCTGCAGGTCATAGCCCGCCAATGCATTGGTCGCGCAGGGCGTCACACCGACACCGGCGATGCAATTGTACGGACCGTTCAGCGTGGCATCACTGGCGTTCAGGGTGGCGCCCGTGATCGTGATCGTGAGCGGCGTCGGGGCCGCAGTCCAATAGCCGCGGTTGACGCGCATGGCCGAGGCCAGACTCGAGGCCTCGATCGCAGCCAGGGAGCGCAGGCTCGCGGTACCCGTGCTGGCATAAGCCAGAGCCTGGATCTTGGCGATGCCCAGCATTCCCACGGCGATGATGATCAGCGCCACCAGCACTTCGATCAGGGTAAAGCCACGGCTTGCTCGCGTCAGTCTCATAAGCAGGCTCCGCCCGCGGTTTGGGTCGTCTGTACCGCCATCATCCCGACCATGTTCATCGCCAGGCATCGCGTCGAATCGGTGGCCGGCGACGCGTGCAGCGTGATCAGCGCATCGCCCGCGGCCAGGCCGGTCCCATTGGCTACCGCAAAGCCCTCGCGATTGAAGGTGACGGCCGATATGGTGTTGTTGGCCGCAAAAGTATCGCTGCTCGTGAAAGTTCCCTGCACGCGCAGCACCGTGTCGTTGGGGGCCTGGACCGCCTGATCGCCGTTCACGTCGGAGAATACGATCCAGCCGTTGTTCCAGGAGGTATTGGCCAGGCAGGTCGCGCCATCGCGGGAAACACAGACAGTGACGGTCTGGCCCTCCTTGATGGCCTCGCCACGCGCGAACTGCATGTCGCCGAGCAGACCGTTGACTTCGGCGGCGATGCGGTTGCTGTTGGTTATGTACTTGTAAGAGGGAACCGCGATCGACATCAATATGGCAGCGATGCCCATCACGGCAACCATTTCCAGCAGCGTGATACCGCGACAGCCGCGCCGATGAGAGCGCTGAGAGCTTCTATCCATGGGGTGCCACGATACGCAGCGGAGCTTGCGCCAAACTGGCTGGCGACGGTGCGTGGTCGGATTTGCGATGCAGGTCACGGAAAGCGTACCCGCATGCGCGTTCCCGGGCCGTGGGGGCCGCCGCCGATGCTGAACACAGCGCCATGCACGCGGGCAATCTCATCGACGATGGCCAATCCGAGGCCGCAGCCTATCCCGGCGGAGCCCGGCAGCCGGTAGAAGCGTTCGCGTACCCGCGCTCGCTCGGCCTCCGGGATGCCCGGACCGTCATCCTCGACTTCGAGGTACGGCGCTGGTCCCTCCAGGCCGCTGCGCACGGTGACATGCCCGCCGCTGGCCGCGTACTTGAGGGCATTGTCGATCAGATTTTCGAGCAGATCCTCGAGCAAGCCGGCGTCTCCAAGCACGCTCGCCGCCAGGGTGTCCGCGCCCAGATCAATACCGGCCTTATCCGCGCGGTCGACGTAGCGCTCCACCAGTTGCTCGACCAGTGGTTTGAGCGCCACGGGCTTGAAGTTCTCGTGCAGCGCCGAAACCGGCTCGGCCCGAGCCAGCGCCAGCAGCTGATTGGCCGAGCGCGCCAGCTGTTGAATGCCGCGCTGCACCGCGCCGAGCTGCGCTGCCACAGCCCTCGCCTGCGGCTCGTGCAGCAGCAGTTCGAGCTGCGCCAATAAGCCCGCGACGGGCGTGCGCATCTGGTGAGCGGCATCGGCGACAAAGCGCTGCTGCGCCTGGGCCGCATCGTGCAATAGCTCGAGCACACGATTGAACGCCACGATCACCGAACGCAACTCGCCGGGCACGCGCGCCTCATCGAAGCGCTGCAACTGACGCACCGAATGCCGCTCGACCTGCTCGGTGAGTTGATCCAACGGTCGCAAGCCGTAGTACACCGCAATCCACACCAGCAGCAGCGTCAGATCGAGCTCGGCGAAATCCACCAGCAGCTTTCCCAACAACATGACCTGCTGCGTGCGGGCGCGCCGCTCCAGGGTCTCGGCCACGGTAATCTGCACCGGGCCGGCCGCGGTCGGCGTCAGGATGCTCGCTACCCGCCAGCGTTGGCCCTGGAAAGCAGCGTCCCAAAATGTCGCGCGTCCGACGGCCCGACCCGCCCCAGGGGCGGAGGCAGGCAATTGCCGCGCGCCGGAGATCAATTCGCGGTCGGGCCCGGTGATCGCGTAGATCGTGCTGCCGTCCAGCGCGCCGCCTATGGTCGGGGGGCTGAACCGGAGCCGCTGATTCTCGAGCCGAATGTTGGCGGCCAGCGCAAAGGCCGTGTTGGCAAGCGCTCGATCGTAGGCGTCGCGGGTGGTACCGACGGCGATCCAGTAGTCGACCACGCCGCCAATCAACATCAGGATCGCCAGTGCCGGCAGCAGCAGCAGCAGCAGGCGCCGGCGAATGGTCATCATCGAGGCGCGTCTCCAACCTCATCCAGACGATAGCCCAGTCCACGGATCGTACGGATGACGGCCGCCGCGCCAAGCTTTGCGCGCAGGCGGGAGATGTGGGTTTCGACCGCATTGGGCGTCAGATCCTGCTCCCAACCGGCCAGGGCCTGCATGAGCCGCTCCTTGGTGACGATGCGGCCGATATTGTGCGCGAGGCTCTCGAGCACGAGCCATTCGCGGCGCGTGAGCTCGACCGGTTGCGAGGAGTCGATCTGCAGCTGACGTCCGCTCAGATCGATCGTCAAACGTCCCAGTCGCACGATGCCGCTCGGGGAAAGATTGGCGCGACGAATCAAGGCCCGGCAGCGCGCCGCCAGTTCCGCCTGTTCGAACGGCTTCATGAGGAAATCGTCGGCGCCCAGATCGAAGGCGCGGATCTTGTCGGCCAGCGTATCGCGCGCGGTCAGAATCAGCACCGGCATGGCCTTGCCTTCGTTGCGCAGCGCGCCGAGCAATGCCAGGCCGTCCGCTCCGGGCAGGCCGATATCCACTACAGCCAGATCAAAGTGTTCGGCGCTCAGGGCCGCTCGTCCCCGTTCCGCCGAGGCGGCATGATCGACCGTGAAGCCCGCCAGCGACAATCCCCGAACGATCGCGTCGGCCACGAGCTCGTCATCTTCGATCAGCAGTATGCGCATGAGACGAGCCGGGCGCTACGACCGCCCGCGGACCGGAGGAGCACACTAGTTGACGCTGACCCCTTCATGAATGATCTTCGGCGTGACGAAGACCAGGAGCTCATCTTTATCATCAGTCTTGGTCGTGTTCTTGAACAGATTTCCCAAAACCGGAATGTCTCCGAGCCAGGGCACTTTGGTCTGCGCGTCGCTGTGCGTGGTCTCGAGAATGCCGCCCAGCACGACGGTCTGACCATCGCTGAGCACAACCTGGGTTTCGATTGCGCGGGTGTTGATCGAGGGCACGTTGACGCCGCCGGAGGCCACGACCACGGTACCGACCGTGTCGTCGGAGACCGTCAGATCAAGAATGATGCGGTTGTCCGGCGTGATCAGCGGCTTGACCTTGAGCGACAGCACCGCATCCTTGAAGGCGATCGTGGTCGCGCCGCTCGAGGCCGACTGCTGGTAGGGTATTTCCACGCCCTGCCGAATAGTCGCCTCACGCTGATTCGCCGTGATCACTTTCGGCGACGAGATGACGGTGCCGCGGTTTTCAATCTGCGCGGCGTCCAACTCGAGATCCACCAGAAAGTCGGAACCGAGAATGCCGAGCGCGATGCTGCCGGCGGGACTTGCGACCGGCAGATTGACGTTATATCGGTTGGCCGCGGTAGAGCCTGTCGGCAGGGTGACAGGATAAACCGAGCCGCTAGTGCCGACGTTGGTGAGCGCGGAGCTTACACCCTGATCGACGCCGGCTGCAGTGCCGGTGGTTTCAAACAGGCCGTTGGTGCCATTGTGACGGGTCGCGGTGAGGCCAAATAGCGCACCGAGATCGCGCTCGTAGTCGTTGGTCACGACCACGATGCGTGCCTCGATCAGCACCTGCTTGACCGGTATATCCAGCAGCGCGACCAGCCGGCGAACATCGGCGATGCGATCGGCCGTGTCCTGCAGCAACAGCGTGTTGGTGCGGTCATCGACCGAGACGTGCCCGCGTACGGACAGCACGGAATTCGAACCGGCCGTGCCGCTCGAGCCGCCCGAGTTGCCCGGGCCGGTGCCCCGCAGCAAGTTCGCAATATCCGAGGCCTTGGCGTAGTTGACCTGCAGGTATTCCGTATGCAGCGGCTCGAGTTCCTGGATGTCCTTCTTGGCAGCCAATTCAGCTTTTTCGCGCGTTGCCAGCTCCGCGGCCGGCGCGACGATGATCACGTTGCCTTCCTGTCGCTTGTCCAGGCCCTTGGTTCGCAGCACGATATCCAATGCCTGATCCCACGGCACATTCTGCAGGCGCAGCGTGACGCTGCCGTTGACCGTGTCGCTGACGACGATGTTCTGGCCGCTGGCATCGGCCAGCAGCTGCAGCACCGCACGGGTTTCGATGTCCTGGAAGTTCAAGGTCAGGCGCTCGCCTTTGTATTCTTTCTTTTGGTCGGCGACGGCGCCCTGGCCGGCTTTCTTGACCGCTGAGACCTCGACCACGTATTCGTCGTCCGATTGATACGCCATCGGCTCGAATTCACCGGTGGCATCGAGCACGATGCGCGTATCGCCATCGATGCGTGCGGCGTCAAAGCCGCTGACCGGCGTACCGAAATCCAGCGTGTCATAGCGACGCATCAGATTCTTGGGCAGGTCAGCACCCGTGAAGTCGATCATGATCTGCGAGCCCTGCTGCTTGAGGCTGACCGGCGTGCGCGGGTCGCTCAAGCGTACGATCAGGCGACCGGCGCCGGTCTCACTGCGACGAAAATCAATGCTGCGGATCGCGCGGTTGCCGGCCGCAGCCACAGTGGCGTGCGATGCGCTGGCAGCGCTTGCCTTGGCCGCGGCAGCGTGGGTGTCGACCGCGGTGCCTACCAGCACGACGATGTCATTACCGTTGACGTGGGTCTGATAAGGCATCTGCTGATCGAGGTTCAGCACCACGCGCGAGCGGCCGTTGGCCTCGGCGGCGAGCACGCTGTCGACGCCGCCGGTGCCGACGTCAATGCGGCGTGAGGGCAATGCGAGTGCCGTGTTGGGCAGGTCGAGGGAAATGCGGGCCGGCTTATCGATCGTGAAGGCCAGCGGCTCGGGCGCCGGTCCGGACAGATGTAGCGTCAGCCGCAGCTGGTTGCCGTTCAATTTCTGGACGTCGATCGATTGTAGTTGGTTGGCCGGCGCCGCGGCGGCGGTGCTGGCATCGGCGGCGCGCGCGTTCAAGCTCACGAGCATGCCGGCGGCCCATATCAGGGCGATCCAGCGGATGCGACCGCGCAGCATTTGGGGGATGGACCGTTTCATTCGATGTGTCTCCCTGCCGATCATTCGTTCAACGCCAACGCAGCAGGCCGTTCGATGTAGCCGCCGAGTCCGTCCGGGATAATCTCTGTCAGTGCTATTTTTGACGGCGAGATGGTGGTGATCTTGCCGTCGTTGGTTCCCACGTGTTCGCCGACGATCACGCGGTGCACGCGCCCGTCCTTGGTCTGCAGCAAGCCGTAGCTGCTGCCGCCGAGATTGAGCGTGCCGACCATCTTCAAGGTATCGAGCGAGAACTGTTCCAGGTAATCGCGATTACGGTGGCTGTCGGGCCGGAGACCGGCGTTCGCGCCGCCGGAGCCGCCGGGCACGAACGGCGAGCGCTTCTCCTGGTCGCCGTAGGCGAAGGCCTCGTAGGGCTTGACCTCCGGCAGCGATTCGACGCGGCCGCCGGGCTCCTTTTTGGTCGCATCGATGAACTGAGAAAGATCGGCATCCCGGCCACCGCAGCCGGCAAGCAGCGCAGTAAGCAGCGCCGTGATGACGGTCCAATGAAGTATCGGTCTTTGTCGCGCGCTCATCGGTTCAGCTTCCTGCGCCGTGCCGTTTCGCCTGATCGGCCTTGCGCCTTTCGGCTTCGGCGGCGGCGAGTTCGTCGTCGTCGAGGTAGCGATAGGTCTTGGCGGTCAGGTCGAGTTGCAGCTGATCGAAGCTGCCGGCGCTTTTTTCCGTCGGCGTAATCTGGATGTCGTGCAAAGTCACGATGCGCGGCAGCGCGGCGATACCGCTGACGAACGCGCCGAACTCGTGGTAGCTGCCGGTCAGGGTGATCTTGATCGGCAGCTCGGCATAAAAGTCCTTCTTCACTTCCTGTCCGGGCTGAAACAGCTTCTCCTGCAGCGCTGCCGCGAGGCCGGTCTGAGAGATATCGACCAGCAGGTTCGGGACTTCAGTCTTACTCGGCAGCTGGCGCAGCAGGGCACCGAAGGATTTTTCGATATCGGCCAGTTGCTGCTTGTAGAGCACGAGGTTGACCGCCTTGGCATGCTTGCTGCGATATTCACTGCGCAACTGCTGTTCCTGATCCTCGCGCTGCTGCAACAGCGGCATGCGGTCCGTCCAGACAAAGAAATAGATCAGCGCCACGGCTACCACCACGAAGCAGATCGCGATCGCCAGCCCCCGGACCGCAAACGGCCAGCGACCGGGATCACGCGGATCCAGGCTGCGCAGCTCCTGCATCAGGTTCATTTGGCGCTCCCGGCGGCGGTGCGGACCGGCCGTTTGGCGCTGGTAGCGCTGTCGTCGTCGGCAACGCTGATTTGCTGGACGTCGAGCACAAAGTGGCTGCCGGCGCCGTCCTTCGCCGTGTCGACGACCTCGAGCTCGGGATTGCGCAGCCACTGTGATGCCGCAACGTTGCGCATCAAAGTCGACACGCGGGTGGAGGACTGCGCCACGCCCTCAAGCTTGATCTTGGTGCCGGTCTCTTTGATCGAGGTCAGGTAGGTGCCGTCCGGCATGGCCTTGACCATTTCATCGAACAGGTGCACTACTTCCGGGCGAGAGCGCTGCAGCTTCTCGATGATCTGCATGCGCGATATGAACCGCTGCTTCTGCGACTCGAGGTCGTTGATTTCCTCGATCTGCTTGTCGAGCACCCTGATCTGGGAGCGCAGCCGCTCATTGCGCTGCTCCTGCGAATCGATCAGCGAGCCGAGCAGCAGGTAGGCGGCAAAGGCGGCTACCGCAGCCACACCGGCGGCGACGCCCAGCGAGACGAAGAACGCGAGCTTGCGTTCGCGGCGTAGCTGTTCTCGCCAAGGTAGCAGGTTTATACGAGGCATTAGTCGAAGCTCCGCAGGGCCAGGCCGCAGGCAGTAAGCAGCGCCGTGGCGTCACGCTGCACGGCCTGAGCGCGCGCGCGCGCGGACAGTTTCATCTGCCCGAGCGGATCACCGCGTTCGGCGTTGATGCCGACACGGCTTTGGACCACGTCGGCGACGCCGGGAATGTTGGCGCAGCCGCCGCAGATCAGAATCTTGTCGGGCTGTTCGCGCCCGCTACCCGAGGCGAGATAGAACTGCATCGAGCGACTGACCTGCTGCGTCATATCGTCGATGAAAGGGTCCAGTACTTCGGCCTGATAGTTGCCCGGCAGACCGCCTTCCTTCTTGGCCCGGCCGGCTTCCTCCATCGACAGTCCGTACGTGCGCATGATCTCTTCGGTCAGCTGCTGGCCGCCAAAGGCGAAGTCGCGCGTGTACACGACCTTGAGATTGCGCAGCACGCTGAAGGTGGTGCTGCTGGCGCCGAAATCCACCACCGCGATGCTGCGATCGATACCGCCATCGGGCATCTGATGCGTCATCAGACGACAGGCATTCTCAAGCGCGAAGGCCTCGACATCGACGATGCGCGTCGAGAGGCCCGCGGCCAAGACCGCCGAGCGGCGCTGGGCGACGTTATCGGTGCGCGAGGCGACCAGCAGCACATCGACGGACTCGGCATCCTTTTCCGACTGCCCGAGCACCTCAAAATCGTAGCTGACCTCATCCATCGGAAAAGGGATGTACTGATCAGCCTGCATTTCCACCTGCGCTTCGAGTTCCGAATCGCGCAGGCCGCGCGGCATCTGTATGACCTTGGTGATCGCGGCATCGCCGCTGATCGCGATCGCGACCTCGTGACTCTTCGCTCCCGAGCGCTTGACCGCGCGACGGATTGCCTCGCCGACCGCTTCGGGATCGACCAGGGTTTTTTCGTTCATCGAATTGGGCGGCGTCGGTTCCGCCGCGTACGACTCGACCCGATACTGCCCCCCCACCAACGCCAGCTCGATCAGCTTAATGGACGAGGTAGTGATGTCCAAGCCTAGCAGCTGGCGATATTTACGCGAAAATAGCAACACTTTTTCCCTGACCTTTCAGTAGGCTGCGCGCTTTTCTACGAGACCCTATCGAGCTTTGCCCGGCAATATATATCAGGCATAAGTTAAATACGATCAGAGTCTGCTTGACCAACCGGCCCTAGTCGCCTTCACCTTAAACTGCCAATGGAATCAGGGGCCGTGACGTAGCTCTAAGTTCTTAGGGGTCAGCTGCCGACAGCGGAGCGGGTACTGCGGGTCCGTGCGCTAATAAGGTGCGCTGCTATGCTTAGGGTAGACGGGCCCGGTTGTACCTGAGTAGCCAGCGATCAATGAGGTTCCGGTGAGAACGCAGCAATATGAACGACGATAGCATCAGTTTGAGGCAGATTCGGTGAAGATCAGCACAGTTCAAGTGGCCGGCGGGGCGCTTTGGCTCTGCCTGACGCTCGCGTTGCTGGCCTCTTATGCCTTAGTCGCGAGCTACCTTTATCTCGAGCCGTCGCTGCCGAATATCGCTGCGATGGCCAGCGACAGCCTGCCGGTGCCATTGCGCATCTACACCCGCAGCGGTCAGCTCATTGCGCAAATCGGTGAGAAGCGACGAGTGTTGGTCGCGTATGAGGATATTCCGGTAGTGGTGCGCGAGGCTTTCGTCTCTGCCGAGGATCAGCGCTTCTACACTCATCACGGCTTCGACTACAGCGGCGTGCTGCGCGCGGCGCTGGTCGATTTGACCTCACGCGATTATTCCCAGGGCGCCAGCACGATCACGATGCAGGCGGCGCGCAATATGTTCCTGACCTTCGACAAGAGTCTCCGGCGCAAACTGCAGGAAATCTTCCTGACCTACCGCATGGAGCACGAGTTCACGAAGGAACAGATTCTGCAAGCGTATCTGAACGTGATCTTCCTGGGCCAGCGCTCCTACGGCGTGGCCGCCGCCGCGGAGACCTATTTTGGCAAGCCACTCGATCAGCTCTCGGTCGCGGAAGCCGCAACGCTCGCGGGCATTCCGCAGGCACCGTCAAAGTACAACCCGGTTACGAATCCGAAAGCGGCACAGGCGCGGCGCCGCTACGTACTAACGCAGATGCAGAAGCTCAAATATATCGATGCCGGCACCGCGCAGCTCGCGGGTCAGGAGCCCGTCACGGCCCACGACTACGGCATCCTCAACGACGTCGAGGCACCGTACGTTGCGGAAATGGCGCGGGCCGATCTGGTCAGCCGCTACGGCGAGGACGCGGTCAATTCGGGTTATAAGGTCTACACCACGATCGACGGTCGCCTGCAGACGGCCGCCGATCGCGCGGTGCGCATCGGCCTGATCCAATACGACCGCCGCCACGGCTATCGGGGCCCGTTGAAGCAGATCAACATCGACCAGCGCACCGCAGGGCCGCAGCTCGATGCGGCGCTTGCCGGCGTCGGCGAAATCGGCAATCTGCGTCCGGCAGTCGTGGTCTCGGTCGCCCCGCAGTCCGCGCGCGTCTATATCCGCTCGATGGGTTTCGCGCAGATCGAGTGGGACGGTTTGTCCTGGGCGCGCCGGCGCATCTCCGAGACCCGGGTCGGCTCTACGCCCAAGCACGCCGAGGAGGTGCTGCAACGAGGCGATGTGGTCTATGTGGTCACCAATGGCCAGGGCGCGGCGCAACTCGCGCAGCGGCCGGAGGCACAGAGCGCACTGGTGGCATTGGATCCGAACGACGGCGCGATCGTGGCGCTCGTGGGCGGATTTGATTATTTCGACAACAAATTCAATCGCGCCACGCAGGCGCGGCGCCAACCTGGCTCTGGCTTCAAGCCTTTCCTGTACTCGGCGGCGCTCGAGAATGGCTTCACGCCCTCGAGCATCGTGATGGATGCGCCGATCGTGTACGACGACAGTGGCCAGGAGAAGACCTGGCGGCCTGAGAATAGTGAAAAAGGCTTCGAGGGTCCGATGCGGCTGCGCGAGGCGCTGGTGTTTTCCCGCAATCTGGTCACGATCCGCGTGGTGCGGCAGCTCGGCGTCGATGCCGTCATCGACTACGCCGCGAAGTTCGGCTTCAATCCCCAGGAAATGCCCAAAGACATGACCATCGCGCTCGGCAGCCTGCCGGCCACACCGCTGCAGATGGTCAGCGGCTATGCCGTATTCGCCAACGGCGGCTATCGCGTGGATTCGTACTTCGTCGAGCGCATCGAGAACGCCGTCGGCCAGACGGTCTTTCAGGCCAATCCCAAGGTCGTCTGCGAGCAGTGCGACGGCGAAGCGGCGCGCAACGATGCGGCGCCGGCCAACGCCACGGG
>OBLU010004822.1_pt1 | contig 12135 bp, 9 predicted proteins | sample 1518681 | NCBI WGS metagenome assembly OBLU01 (sample SAMEA3539304, study PRJEB22396) | soil metagenome | biome: tundra; feature: field; material: soil | place: USA | collected 2010-05 | depth 0.15 m | reverse complement strand
CTCGGTTGGTCGTTCCGTTTTGCAGCACGTCTCCAACATTCACTGAGGCAGCTTTATTAGTAAAAAAGATAAGGCATTCGCCGACGTTACTGCCCGCGTAGTTGTTCACTGCGAACATTGTACTGTCCGGGTTCTTCGAAACTGCAAGGTCTGCGGACGCAAGAACCGCGAAACACCTTGCGGATACGGCACATGCGGTGCGTGCAAGGCAGAACTGCCGCCTCGAAGACGGAATTCCGGGAAAGCGGCGCTGCGGTGATAAAATTTCACCTGATCTGCCCCACAATCGAGGGTGCATCGGATGCCCACAAGTGATTTTTTCCACCACAGGCAGGGTGCATCCACGGTGGTTTGGTACCGGGTGGAGAGGACCACCCCAGCGGGTACATGCCTGCCGGGCAGTATCGGAGGTCTGCCGAGGCCTGGCGCGGCTGTCGGCAGCGCAACTTCGGAGATTCAAATCGATTGGAAATAATATGTTTGGACTGCGTCCCTCTGCACACATGATCTACCAACGAGATGACGAACTTAGCCTGTTTGAGCGTGAACTGGTCACCCCTTTTCTGTACTCGGACGGGACCGAAACTGAAAAACACATCTACGAAGCCGTCCTCGCTGCCAGGGATCGCTCGACCTTTTCCCCGGAACTCTTGCACGCCATCACCGACTGGCCTTCGGAATACCACTTTAGCCGTCGCAGACACTGCTTGCTACGTCCGCTCGGAATCAAACCGGGAGACAAGGTGCTTGAGCTAGGCTGTGGCGCCGGGGCTATCACCCGCTATCTGGGAGAGATCGGAGCTCAGGTTTGCGCAATCGACGGAAGTTCTTTCCGAGCACGTATCACGGCTGAGCGCTGCCGCGACCTGCCTAATGTCTCGGTATTTGTGGATGAGATTGAACAGTTTGAAACCGACGAACGATTCGACTGGGTACTGATGATCGGAGTGTTAGAGTATGCGCCCAGGTTTAGCAAAGACCCTGCCCCCGTACAGTCGTACTTACGGGTCGCCCGCCGCTATCTCGAACCGAGCGGTCGAGTCGTAATCGCAATCGAGAATAAGCTTGGCTTGAAGTATTTTAACGGCTGCTCAGAAGATCACATCGGTACTGCCTATGTTGGCATTCAGGGACTGTATCAATCCGACTCGCCAACCACCTTCGGGCGTCAGGAGCTCATCGCGGCCATTAAGAAATCAGGCTTTGGGCATTTCACATTCTACTATCCCTTTCCTGACTTCAAGCTACCTACGGTCATCCTAGCGGAGAGAGCACTGTCCTGCGAAGAGTTCGATGCAAGTGACCTTTTGACGCAGTGTCACGCGCGGGACTACACGGGCTGGGTCCATCGCTCTTTCGACGATGCATTGGCTTTTCGAGAGCTTTACCATAACCACTTGGTTGGAGAGTTGAGTAACTCGTTCCTGGTGGTTGCGAGTCCGAATGCGCTCCCTGATCAATCCGAGACATTGGCAACCGTGTTTTCTTCATCTCGCATTCCGGAATTTGCCATCCAAACAAGGTTCCTGTTGAGTGATGGCGACCTTCGCGTCGTGAAAGAGCCGCTGTTAGAGGTGCGGGATCGAGTTCGGTCGTTGCCGGACGGTTCCACAGTCCACAACAAACTCACCAATTCGAGCTATGTGCCGGGACAGCAGCTATTGTGGCGGGTGATTGCAGCCCGTGCCAAGCGAGGCGTGGCCGAAGATATTGTGGATGCCCTGCGGCCTTGGTTTCGTCTCCTCTTGCAGTGCGCTCGAAGAGCGACGGATTTCCAGCCCAGCGAGTCCCACACGGGGGTGAATCTCGGTTCTCTGGTGGTTGCGGGAAACCTCCTCGACTGTACCCCTTCGAATGTCATTGATCACAATGGCAATCTAGCAATTATCGATTTCGAATGGGAAGTGGACCGCGAGTTGCCGCTAGGCTGGATCGTGACGCGGGGAGTGTTCTACTCGTTGTCGGTGGGTGTTCCCATTAGCAGCGCATTCGCCACTCTGTTCGATATAGTCGCTGGCCTTTGCCTGGAAGTCAATCTTGCGGTGAGTAAGGCCCAGATAGAAGAATGGTTGGCGAAGGAGTCACAGCTTCAGGCGGTAATTTGCGGAGTTCCCCTGGTGCCGATCACCGCCGAGCGTGCCATCAGCGGATTTTCGAAGTTACTCACGGAAGCGGCCCGTTTAGAAGAAGCCAATGCATCCTATGCGAGCCAACTTTTGAAACAGGCTGAGCTCAGGCTAGGGTTGGAGCAGCAGGCTTCAGAACTGCATGTCGACAGAGATCGCGTGCAGGCAGAACTTCAAATCGTGACCTCAGAGCACGAGCGGGTGCGAACCAGGTTTGCAAATTTGAGCTCCGAGTATGAACGAACATTCCGCGACCAAATCGAGTTTAAAAGCCAGCTCCGGCGACAAAGAGCCCAGATCGAGACTCTCGGCGAGGAACTCGATGCCGGGCGTCGGGAGACGGAGCAGTTGCAGAAGGAGATGAATGGTTACCGCCGCCGTCTCTCCGGGGCGGAGGCTCAGCTGAAAGCCCTGCAGGCTAGTCTGAGTTGGCGAATCACCGCGCCAATCCGAAGCTTCAAGTCACGTTTTCCGTGGCCGGCTCAGCAATTGCGGCGGTTGCGCATGGTCTTGGGCTGGATTGCACACTTCCGCCTGCGCGCTGGCATTCGGGAAGCTGTGTTGCTGCGAAAAAATGTCAGACTGCTTGAAGCTGCCTCTGGCCTTTTCGATCGCAACTGGTATCTGGATCAGAATCCAGACGTGGCCGCAAGCGGGGTCGATCCCCTGGTCCACTATCTTCGGCAAGGCGTGGCCGAGGGCCGGGATCCCAATCCATGGTTCGATACGGACTGGTATCTGAAGCAGCATCCAGAAGTGGCGAGGGCCGGGCTCAATCCTCTCGGGCACTACATGGTCACGGGGGCAACAGAAGGACTGGATCCCAGTCCGCTGTTCGATACCGACTGGTATGTTTCACGCAATTCTGACGTCGCAGCCTCCGGGGTGAATCCTTTATTACACTTTCTCCAAAATGGTCAGGCGGAGCATCGTTTGCCGCGCCCAGCGGAAATCGATGTGTCCCGATCCGCAGGATGTGCCGAAGCGCTGCGGATGGAGGATGGCCTGAAGCTCAGCACCAGGCCACGAGTTGCCGTAATGTTGCATGTATTTTACCCGGACTTGCTGGTTGAGATGCTCGATGCGACGCTTGCCATTCCATGGCCGTTTGACATCCTGCTGTCGACCCCGTCGGAGCAGATCGTGGGCATGGCGAGAGAATGGGCCGGTCAGCACGAGAATGTCCGACTGATCCCCGAGGTGGTGCCGAATCGCGGCCGAGACGTCGCCCCCCTGCTGGTTACGTTCGGACGGCGCCTGCTGGACTATGATGCTTTCTGTCATTTGCACTCCAAGAAATCCCTCTATTCAGGGAGCGACCAGAAGAATTGGCGGGAGTACCTGGTCTCTAATCTTCTCGGCAGCGCAGCCAAAGTGCGATACATCCTGCATTTACTCATGCAGCGCGAGTACGGCGTTGTCTATCCCAAGACGTTTCATCTCATTCCGTATTCAGCCCACACCTGGCTGTCGTCGCGCGGAGCCGGAGAGTTGCTGTTTCGTCGGCTAGGCCTTGACGAAGAACTGAGCGGCTATCTTGATTTTCCCGTGGGAACCATGTTTTGGGCCCGGCCGGCTGCGGTGTCGCAGTTGCTGGATGGGCGTTTCCAGCTGGAGGATTTTGCGGAAGAGCAGGGACAAAACGACGGCACCTTGGCCCATGCGGTTGAGAGAAGCGTGGTTCCTTTGGCAAGGCAAAACGGCTGGAAATTCGCGGAGCTGGACTTTGATGCTCATGTGCTTCGCAACAATCGTGGCTGCAAAAACCTGGAGCAATACAGTTGCCGCAGTGCCAGCGATTTGAAGCACCAGATCGACAAATTCGATCTGGTCTCATTCGACATCTTCGACACTCTGATTACCCGGCCGATGGTTCGTCCCGACCATCTGTTTTCAGTTCTCGAACGAGCTTTGGACAAGGGCGCTGAAGTGCCTACGCGATTTGCTCATTGTCGTAGAGAAGGGGAAAGGATCGCACGCGCAAAAAGCTCGGGCCACGACGTCGGCCTGGAGGCGATCTACCGAGAAGTGGCCCGGCTCCCGCCCATGACTGAGCGGTTGGCGCAGGAGGTTCAGTGTCTCGAGCTGCAGATGGAGTACGAGCTTGTCCTTCCTCGACCAACAGTGGTCGAGGCTTACCAGCATGCCCTGCGCGCGGGCAAGCGAGTGATCTTGGTCAGCGACATGTATCTGCCGGGAGCCCAGGTTGCGCGGATGTTAGAGAAGGTTGGGGTATCCGGCTGGTCGGAGCTGTATCTTTCCTGTGAGATCGGCCTGCGGAAGGACAGCGGCGAGTTGTGGGACTGGATTATAGCCAAAGAACGCCTCGACCAGCGCCGGCTGCTGCATATCGGGGATAACGAGCAATCGGATGTGCAAATGCCGGGGGACCGAAAGATTGATCTCTACCATGTGCTTTCTCCCGTAAATTTGTTTGCACTCTCGCGGTGGGGGCGCTTGCTGATAAGCCGTTTGGGACGTGATTGGCGAGATGCCAGATACCTGGGTCCTGTCATCGCAACTCTATATAATGACCCCTTCCGAAAGGTGGAACTTGATTGAGCGGGCAAGCTGACATTTACCAGGAGCTCGGGCTCACTGTCCTGGGGCCGCTAATTGCGCGCTTCCTCATCTGGCTGGCCCGGAAGGTCCGCGAAGAACCGCATTTGCAACTGTGTTTCCTTTCTCGTGAGGGCTTTCTGCTGCTCCGGTGTTACGAGCATTTTCGCGGCCTTCCTGCGGTTCAACAGGAATTCGGAGCTCTTCCCGGTGGCATTTATCTGCTCAGTTCCCGTACCGCGTTGATGGCTGCGGCGCAAAAATCAGAAGACTCTCAAGTCGAGTCGCTGCTTAAGAATCACGCCTTTGAGGGAGAACTCAGCGAATTGTTCAGAGTGAGATTTGGTTGCTCCTCCGATACCCTCAAGATGGTTGCGGCGAGGGAGGGCTGCGGGAAGGTGAGCCTTCCACGGGACCTCGTGCGCGTGGTGGGCATTGCGATGCGTTATCGTGAAGCCCTGGATCACGACGCCAAGCTATGCCGGGAAGCCTACCTTCGCTATCTGGAGGGTATGAACTTCTTCTCCAAGCTTCCGGTTGGCATCGTTGATATCGGATTTTCTGCGACGCAGCAGCAGTACTTGTTCCTTATGACCGAGCAGCCGATGATCGGATACTATTTCCTGACGACTCTGAACGTTCGCAACAAGCAAAGCGCTCAGAATCGCGTAACCGCCTGCTTTGCTGAGAATGTCGACCCCTATTGCGCCCCGGCAATATTTCGACACAATCTGCTGTTGGAGGGTATGCTGGCCGCCCCACACGGTCAACTGCTCGGATTTGAGACCGCAGCCACTGGCTCAGTCGAACCGGTATTCAACGCGGACCGAGTGCCGGCGGAGCACTGGGAGAATATCTTGCAGATTGGTGGCGGAGCATTGCGTTATTTGGATCTGCTATCGGCCGCAAATCCGGGTTGCCTCTCCTCGGTGCAGTTCAATGATGACCTTCTCCAGGAGTCGCTGGTGGACTTAGTGAAAGCCCAGACCCCGATTGACATATCCCATCTGCGACTGACGGTGGAGGATGACTTTTGCGGGAATGGGATGATCGATGTCATCGCCCAAAGCAGACTAGTCAGTTCGGCTTGGGATAATCGGCAGCGCTCCGATTGCACCGGCGCTTCCCTAGCGAAGAGAATGGCCTGATGCAGCCCTGGCCAGCCGGATGCCTTCGGCCATGCACTACACCCGCTGCAGGCTCAGGGGCGGAGAGCAGGAACCCAGCCGTCGGGACACGCTTAGCAAGAGTTCCGATTCGTTCCCGATCTGAATCTCATTGCTGACTTGACGGCAAGGGCAGCTCCGAAAGGCTTCGAGATTTTACACTTGGGATTTGAACCGTGGCCAGAAGGCAAGCGCCCTTCTCGGCGGGTCGGTCTATGACTCCATAGACTTCGGGCTCTTTGTCGCCCGCGGGAAGCTTGCCATAACCCGTCCAACCGCTGCGCAGGGCGCGATCGGAGTGGATGGTATGGGCCACATCCGACCGGAGCGCTCCCGAAACACCAAATCCAACAATTCTGCCTTCAGAAACAAACACAAGCGTCTTCAGCGGCCTTCTGGTCCTCCCATTAATGATCCAGCCCGCGAGCTTAACCGCGCCGGGATCTGTACCTGGAGAATCGATAGCATCAACAAATCCCGTGCATGCATTGGGCGTGATGATGTGATAGTAAGATCCGAAATCCCGATTCATCTGCCCAGCCCTGGCCATCGAGAATAACGACAACCGGTTTGGCCGGAGATAGTTCGCACTGCTCCACACGACCTCGGGATGGGGGTGTAAGGCACCGTCGTCGTGAATCCCGCTCAGCAGGGCAGTGCCATCCACCTCTCTCCTCATCGTCCCATCTCTGACGGTTTCCAAGATGGCCGAGTATTCGCGCGCGGAAAGACAAGTCACGACGGCTATCAGCATAGAAAGCGCTACCAGCAACTTCATCGTCCTTTGCCGCGACACGGCTACCAGGATCCAGGTGGCTAAAGAGAACCAGAACAGCAGGGCGAAAGTTTGATATCGAGACGCGAAGGCCTGGTCTGAACCGAAATTAATGCGTCCCAGAGAGGTGATGAATGCGGTTGCGAGGCAATACAAGATGATCCCGGCCAGAGCGTAATCGAGCAGAGGCGCATTCCCCCGCCGCCTGAACAAACGAGCAAGCAGCACAATCACAACAATCAGTACGGCTTCACCGATCTGCGCGGCCCATGCCGAGTGGCGGCCTGGCACGACGGCGCCGCCCAGGTACTTCTCGACATAGTCAAGAATCGACAACGGCTGTTGAATGGAACCCAAGGGGTTGGCATGATGAGGGGGAGAATGGTAGCCGATCAGATAGAGAGGGGCAACGCAACAGGAGGCGAGGACGTAGATTCCGGTGGTACGCCAGGGAATACGTGCTGCGAAGGCAAGTACGATGAGCACCGGCCATACCACAATGCCATTACCATTGCTAAACGTCGCTGCACTCGCCGCCAGCAGGGAGATTAGAAGCAACATCCTGCCAGCAGGCTCGCCGGCTTCGATCCGTTGTTTTTGGAGCAGCAGACACAAGACAGCGGCGAGCATCCAGACATTCACCAGCACGAAAGAAAACTGGAATCCCCAGGTGAAGTTTTCCCACTGCGACGGACAAAATGTGCAGTACAGTGCGAGGCCGAAGCAGCCTTGCCATAGTGCACCTTTCACGTGCCCCAGGCGCCGCAGCATGTACCCCAGAGCAAGTGCCGAAGCAGCTTGGCAGCAGAAGATGGCAATATACATCGGCCACTCGCGACCTTGAAAAATCAGCATATTCACGAGGAAGAGCAGCTTGTAGAAGACGATCCTGTGCTCGTTGTGCTGGGCCCAGATCCAAGTGAGCCTGTCGAGCCGGAAATAATTAAGAATCGCGTCCCATTCGTCCCAAAACGGAACGACAGAGTAGCCTGCCCGGACGAGATATGCGGTCAAAATCACCGTGGCTATTCCGACCGCCAGGAGCAGCCGAGCGACCAGAGCGAAGCTTCGGGCCAAATACGGCGAGGTCGTAGCGCGGGCGGTTGAGCTTGCGCCGGCGCGATAAGACTCTGGCAGGGCATTGCTATGGAGGCTGAGGCTTGCATCCGTAAGATCTGGGGGCACAGGAAGACACTCACAAGGTCGAAGATGGGTTTTCGCGGCAACGGGGTCGTCGTGACCGCGCACGGAACGGAACTGTTGCCCCAGAAACGATTAGCTGATGCCACTGCCGCAACAAGCTGATTTACCGAGGCCGGAAGGCATAAAGATACCAGCGAAGGTAATGTGGCAACCACTTCCACAGCCGAAAACGCGACTCGCCGGCGGTGCGATCTTTCCAAACGGAAGGTACTTCCGCTATGCCTCGGCCACGGAGGAAGGCTTTGACCGTCAACTCTAGGTTCAATTCGAAGCCCAGGCGGTTTTCAATCTGCATGGCGTGCAGCATTGCCCCATCATACACCTTGAAAGCGTTGGTCGCGTCGTGCGTCGGCAGACCCCGTAAATAATGTAGGCTCACGCCCGCCATACGGGAAAGCATCTTCTTCAGGAACGGTCCACCTTCGATTCCACCACCCGGCATATAGCGGCTGCCGACGACGACATCGTAACCCTGGCGATACAGCTGCAACATGGCATCGACCACCCGCAGATCGTCGCAGAGGTCGGCCATCACCACCAGTACGGGACCTTCCGTTACCGTGTTGAAGCCAGTGCGGATTGCTCCGACCACACCCGGGCCAATGGAATTCTTGAGCAGACGCAGCCGGCGCTCACCCCTGTCGATGATCAGCTGCACCACCGGGATGGTGTTGTCAGCGTCAAAGTCGTAAACCACGATGGCTACGAACTCCGAGTGGACCGACTCGGTGATGGCCTGCCAGAGCCCAGGGAAGTTCGATGCTTCGTTATACACCGGGATGACAACGGTTAAAGCACGGTGGCGGCGGCGCTCCTCCACCGACAGCGCATTCCCGGGACTGCCCATGCCAGGTCCTTGGTGACGGGTTCCACTCAAATCTGCCCGACCTCGATCTGTTCCGCGATCCAGGGAATCACTTCCTCGAGAATGATATCCAGGGAAGTGGTGGCGTGAAAACCCAGCAAGCGCGCGGCCTTCTCGACGTCGGGCGAACGCTCCTGCACATCGTACAAATAGGCCGGGTCGCTCACATAACGGAATGGTTTCGAACTCCCGTGGATCTTGCACCAGATCAGGTCAGCCAACTCCAGAACCGTGGTCCGTACCGAAGTTGACAGGTTGAAGTCCTGATTCAAAGCGGCCTCGTGCTCGATTGTTACGCGTATGCCCCGAGCTAGGTCCCCGCCGTAGGTGTAGTGGCGTGCCTGATGGCCACTCCCCAGAATGTGCAGGGGATCCTGTTGCTTCAAGATTTTCTGCACCAGATCGGGCACCACGTGAGACATTGCCAGTTTTACGTTGCCGCTCTGGATGTCGCGGTCGCGGAGGGCGCGCTTTTCGCCGATGCCAACGCAGTTGAAAGGACGCACGATGGTATAGGGCAGCTTGTACTGCTCGTGGGCACCTTGAGCAAAATACTCAGTTGCCAGCTTCTGAAATCCGTACGTGGAGCTGGGCGGGGGGCAGCGCCGTTCCGCGCCCTCGAAGGTGGGAAACTCAGTCGTGTTCTCGAACACCATGCTTGAGGACATCACCGTGATCTTCCGCAGTGTCCTTTGCTGGTGTGCCCAAATGGCAGCATCGAAAGCCGCGGCCGTGATACGCTCGTTTTCGGCAAGCAAATCATAAGTAAACTCGTGGAAATAGGAAATGCCGCCGATCATGGCAGCCGCAGCCACGAAATGATCGCAGTCGCCGATTAAGTCCTTGAGTAGATCGAGATCTTTGGCGTCCCCTTCGACCAAACGATACTTAGGATTCCCGTCATACGATTTTGCAGCCGGTCCGTATTTGCTGAAGTTGTCCAGACCGACGACCTCGTGCCCATGCTGCAGCAGTTCCTGAATTAAGTATCCACAGATGAAGCCCGATGCTCCGGTGATCAATACTCGCATGAGTTATCCTTTCGCTCCAGCCGCCTTGGTAGCCGGAACCTGACGCCGTTGTGGCCACAAGTTCCACATGTCAACGATGACTTTATCGGGGGGAATTCGCAGATGACGATACATCTCGTGCGGCGCCCCAAGCACTACGATATCGGCCTCCTGTACCGCCTCTTCCAGGGAGACGAATTCAGCATCGGGGACATAGGGGTCCGTGCATAGCACCTTGTTGGATTCGACCTCAAAAAGCTTCTTCAGCTTGTACGGCAGGCTGTCCCGCTTGTCATCGGACTCTCGCTTAAAGGCCATGCCAAGAATCGCAACCGTTTGGTTCTTAAATCCCGGGACCGCAGCTGATTGAGGATAAAGTTTGGCAGGCCTTCATTGATTAGCATGGCAGCGTGACCAAGGAAGAAGTTGTTGGCTGAAAAGGTTGAGAGTTGAAGGGTATCTTTTAGCAGACAGGGGCCTGCCGCAAAACCGGCGGTCGCGAAGCTGCGCATCCTGGGATAGTCCCGCGTGACCGCATCATGAATTCTATAGAAATCAAGACCACAGCTTTCGGCGAGCGCGTAAAACTGATTGGGATATCGCGAAGTTCAGATATCGCCAGCTGTTGGTGAAAAGCTTCGCCAGCTCGGCTTCTAAGGGCAGCAACTCGATTATGCTGGGCGCCATCACGAGAAATAATTCGCCAGCCCGCTGCATGGCTGTCGCTTCGAAGGCCGACACAATTTGCGGGAGTTTGACGAGCTCATCGATCGCGTTCCCTTCGGCAATGCGCTCGGGACAAAACGCCAAGTCGATGCTGCGGCCCAAGGAACGAATCCGCTGATAAACCAGATTCGTAACACCAAGGCTTACGGTGCTTCGCAATATAAGCAAGGTTCCGTCGCTGATATAGCCCAACAGATCATCGACGCTCTTATAAAGCTCGCGCACGGTAGGGTTGAGATGACGATCTACCGGCGTGCCTACGACGGTGATTACGGCATTCGCATTGCGCAAGCATTCCGGGTCTGCGGTCGCACGCAGGGTTTTGCGCAGCACACGCTGAAGGACGGCCTCCGCCCCTGTTTCCAAAAAAGGCATTCTGCCGGCGTTCACCATGTCGATTTTTGCCTGGTCGATGTCCAGCAAACAAACCGACAGGCCACGGCTTGCGAGTACGATTCCCAAAGGAAGTCCGACATGGCCGCAGCTTCCAACGATGACGACGTTTTGGCCCAACATCGCAGCAGAAATTCCCTTCTACGCACTGGTTTTATAATAACCCAGAACGCATTCATGTGAGCTGCCCTCCGGCGGCCGATTCTCACCACCGACCGCCCCATCACTGGGGAGGAGCGACAGTAACGGCCAGCTCCACTAGGTCCCTGGTTGCCCCGGACGCGGATACCGCCTGGACCACTAGATCATGCCGTCCGGGCGAGATGGTTGTGGTGTCAAGCTGTATCTTCCATCCCGAGCTGCCAGCGCTAGCAACACCGGGATAAACCTTGGCTACATCAGGTCGAAGGCCGTGCACGTCCTCCGTGCAGGTCAACAGCAAACGATCTACATAAAGACAAACCCTCTGCACTCCTTCTTCGCTAGCCGCCCAGCCGACAACCGGCACAATGCCTTCCAGAGTGGAACCAGAGCGGACCGTATCAACAGCGCCAAAGGGAAGTTTTCCGGAGTGCGACGACGTACATGAAGTCGTGGCCAGCGACATCAAGGCCAGCGTGGCCCAGAACATCGCAACTACGCGTCGAGACATAGGCATGGTCAACCTCAATTGTTAGCAAGTTACCTCTAGAAGTATAACGCCTGTCGATCAGCAGCGGTTCTCCCTGGAGTGAGCCGTGACGGTCGAGCTCCGGTTTCCTCAAACAGCGGAACAGGGACGATCATCCCGTCCCGGCAGCATTCCTTCTGAGATCATGTGCCAAGGGAGTTTCGCCTTTCCGGCAAGCGTTGGGATACTCTTGCAGGTACCAGAACGTGTCGAATAAGGGATTGGGATTGCAAACTTGCTTCGAGCGTCTCCAGATAATGAACCAGCGGATTCAAGCGGAGCGTTGCCGCCTCGGATACTGTTGCGCGTACCAGTCGGAGTCAAAAAGAGGATTCGGGGCCCGCCCCTCTGCCGCACCGAAATCATAGTAGTGCTGCAGCGGGCTCCGTACCGCTCTGGGCAACATCTGAGTTTCACTGCGGGTACCAAGGCGCGTCAAAAAGACCGGACTTGCGTATGAGCTCCAAATGTCGTTTCCGCCGAAGTCCCGCCTACCTTGATGGCTGGTCGACAGGGAAAGAACACGCAGTTGCCCCTGTCGGATCTGTTGCGACAGTCGATCTACAGCCGCTTGGCTGGATACGAAAACGTGAACGATGCCGAGCGTCTGGCACAAGATCCGACCTTCCGGCTCATGGGTTC
>OBLU010004820.1_pt1 | contig 12138 bp, 10 predicted proteins | sample 1518681 | NCBI WGS metagenome assembly OBLU01 (sample SAMEA3539304, study PRJEB22396) | soil metagenome | biome: tundra; feature: field; material: soil | place: USA | collected 2010-05 | depth 0.15 m | reverse complement strand
CCGGCTACCTCGCTACTGTCATCTCCGCCTGTCTCGCCGATTTCGGCACACCCGTCTGGTGCTGTCATGCCGATAGCACGCGCCTTGCGGAAGTTGCCAAAGGCAACATTCCTTTCTTCGAAAAGAACCTGCAGGAAGTGATTCGGCGCAATGTGCGCGCGGGCCGGCTGGTGTATTCGGCGGACCCGGAAGAATTGGCGCGCAAAGCCCAGGTGATTTTTCTTGCTGAAGATTCGGAAGAGGGACTGGTAGAGATTGCCCTCCGCCTGGCCACCGCGGCGGGCCGCTTCCAGGTGTTGTCCATGGTGACGCCGGTTCGAGTCGGTTCGACGAGGGGACTGGAAAACACGCTACACGAGAAGGGACTGAAAAGCCTGCTGGTGTGCCAACCGATGTTCTTCACCAATGGATGCGCGGTGGAAGACTTCAACTGGCCCGACCGGATCATCCTCGGGACAGCTTCCAGCGAAGCGGTATCCACACTGAAGCAGATTTTTCATCCGCTGGTGATGCGAGGAGTTCCGGTGCTGGTCACGAATTACGAAACGGCGGAACTGGCGCGCGCCGCGACCACCGCCTTTGTGGCCACCAAGATTTCGTTCATCAATGAAATTGCCAGCCTGTGCGAACACGTGAATGCCGATGCCGTCAGCCTGTCACTGGCGCTGGGGTTGGACAAGAAAATTGCGCCGCGCTGCCTGCAACCGGGAGCCGGCATGGGTGGAATTTTTGCCGAGAGCGATATGGAGTCGCTGACCGGGTTGGCGATCGAGAACCATGTCTCCCTGAAAGTGTTGAATGCGGCCCGCGAGGTGAACATGAACCTCGCCGACCGGCTGTTGCAGAAAGTGGCCGATGCGATCGATACCGTGCAGAACAAAGACGTAGGCATTCTAGGGCTGGCCTTCAAGCCGAACACCAACTCGGTTGCGGGATCGGCGTCCCTGCAACTGGCACAGAACCTGCTGGCCGGAGGAGCGCGCGTGCGGGCTTTCGATCCGGTGGCGATGCCGGATGCGCGACTGCTGCTGAACGGCATGGTGAAGTACTGCGACTCGGCCTACGGAGTGGCCGAAGGAGTGGACGCGCTGATCGTCGCCACCGGCTGGCCGGAGTTCCGGACGCTGGATTTCGCGAAGATACGCCACCTGGTGAAGCGGCCGATCATCATCGACACCAAGAATCTGCTGGACTCGTCGCGCCTGCGCGCCATGGGATTTCAGTATATGGGCCTGGGCAGATCGTAGCGAGGCGCTGCGCCCGAGATTACAGGTCATCCAAAAAGCTCGCTGTGAGAACCCAGACGGACTAGTTGCAACACTTCCGGATCGGGCTTGCGGTAGATCAGGAGCAAGTCGGGCTCCAGGTGGCATTCCCGATAATCCCTCCAGTCTCCTCCCAACCCATGATCGCGATATCGTTCGGGGAGTAGTTTGTCCTCCGCTAGCAGGGAAACCGCGAGGGTGAACACCAATTCCAGTTCGCTCCGATGGCGCCCACGTTTTTCGCGCTTAAAATCCCGGCGGAATGTATTTGTTCGCTCAATCCTCCGCATTCAAGTCGGCCACCAAGTCAGAGACATTGCGGAACGATGCCAACCCACCTTTGCGTGCCTCCAGCATGGCTGCTGCCGTCGCGACATTGGGGACTTTCACTTCGAAGGGCAGGGATTTTTCCGCCGCCACCCGTGTCAGCAGGACGCGAACTGCGTCGGACACGGAAAGGCCCATGGCTGCAAGCGCCTTAGTTGCCTGCGCCTTGGTTCGCTTGTCGATGCGAACGTGAACCATCTCTGTTGCTGCCATATTCGTCCTCTGAGATACATTGTATCTCAGATTCAATCGATGGACAATCTCCTGCCTAGCGCGGTTCCCAATGATTTGCTCGGGAGCTATCGTCAGCTTCGCTAGCGTGCCGGACGAGGGCGTTCGGCCTACGTAATTGAGGGACAGTAAGGAGTTGATGGCTGAGAGCTTACGGCTGCCCTTACGGCAGCCGCGTGAGCCCGGGCAGTTGCTTGACCAGGTCATTGTAGATGACCATTACCGCGAAGAGCACCAGAAAGACGAAGGCTGCCTGGTAAATGCGCTCTTTGATGGGCAGACTGATCTCTTTCTGCATCAGGGTCTCGATGAACAGGAGCAGGATTACGCCGCCGTCCAGGATGGGAATGGGCAGCAGGTTCATGATGCCGAGGTTCAAGCTGATGGCGGCGGTGATCAGGAGCAGCGGAGTCCAACCCTCTTCGCGTGCCGCCGCGCCTACGGCGCTGCCGATACCGATCGGGCCATCCACCTGACGCATGGACACTTTGCGCTGGACCATCTTCTGCAACAACTCCAGAATCAGGAACGAGCTTTTCTTATTGTCCGACAAAGAGCGTTTCAGCGCGTCCGCGAAATCGAGCTTTACAACTTTGGTAGGCAGGCTGGCGATGCCGATCCGGTAGGCCGGTCCTTGTCCAGAACCTCCGGGATCGAGGATCGGTTTCACTGTTATGTTCAGTTTCTGGCCGTCACGGAGCACCACCAGGTCGAGTGTCTGGTCCTTGGTGTGATTCAACATCCGGATGAGCGCGCCCAGTTGGGGAATATCCTGCCCGTTCGCGGTGAGGATCCGGTCTCCGATCTTGATCCCGGCGCGGGCGGCGGGCATTCCTGGCTCAACCAGGGTCAAAGCGGTGCTGGACTCGTGCGGCACCCATCCTACGTCGCCGTACTGATTGGGGCCAAACGGTTCCGGAACCAGGATCTTTTCCGTGACCTTGCCGTTGCGTTCGATGCCGTATTTCAAAGGCTGATTCGGGCTGAGCGCGTCCTTGACGCGCACTTGCTCCCAGGTCGGATTGTTGATGCCGTCAACCTGGACAATCTTGTCGCCGGGCTGGATTCCGGCCTTTTCGGCGGGAGTGTTGGGATTGACCCCGCCCACAACGGCGGGCTCATCGAGATCGGCGGGGTATTCGTAATGCACCATGTACACGCCTGTAAGCAGAGCTATGGCCAGCATGACGTTCATGGCCGGTCCGGCCAGAGCGACAATGAAGCGCTGCCAGCGTGGATGCGAAAGAAACTCCCCAGGATCGCCGGTACGGTCGTCCATGGGGTTTTCGCCGGACATCTTCACGTAGCCGCCGAGCGGAATGGCGCTGATGCGATAGTCGGTTTCGCCTTTCTTAAAGCCGAGCAGACGTTTGCCGAAGCCGATCGAAAACACTTCCACGCGGACCCCGAAATACTTGGCGGCGGCGTAGTGGCCGAACTCATGAATGAGGATCATGAATCCCAGGACAATGGCCATGTCCCAAATGGTATGAAGGAAGGACACAAGGTGCGGCATAATTACCCAGATTACTCCAAAAATCCTAATACGAAATGGCCCTGATGGGCGATAGCCTACGGCTGCGCTGCTTGACGATTTCGCTTGCCAAAAGGCGGGCTTCAGTATCCAGAATCAACACCTTCTGTATAGATTCCAAATGTGCGGCTGGCGTTGCAGCAATCACTTCTTCGATGATCCGCGGAATCTCTTCGAAGGCGATTTGCTCCTCCAGGAACGCAGCCACCGCGACCTCATCCGCGGCGTTCAAGGCAATGGTCTGCGCGCCCCCGGCCGCCGCCGCTTCGTATGCCAGACGAAGACAAGGAAATTTACTCATATCCGGGGGGCAAAAATCCAGATGCCGCAAGTTCATGATCGAGAAGCGCAACTCCGAAGGGATGCGCTCGGGATAAGTCAGCGCATACAGAATCGGCAGACGCATGTCGGTCACAGAGATTTGAGCAAGTATGCTGCCATCCACGAATTCGACCATGGAATGGATGGTAGATTGCGGATGAACAATGACTTGCACCCGCTCGGGCGGGACATTGAACAACCGGCAGGCCTCGATGACCTCGAAACCCTTGTTCATTAATGTTGCAGAATCGATGGTTATCCGCTTCCCCATTTTCCAGGTGGGATGATTGAGGGCCTGTTGCACCGTAATTGAGGCAAATTCCGACTTGGGTGTGTTCAGGAACGGACCGCCCGAAGCGGTCAGCCAGATGCGCTCCACCTCGCTGATACTGTGATCCTCATCGGTACCCATGCGCCCGCCGCGCAGGCACTGGTGGACGGCGTTGTGTTCGCTGTCGATCGGCAGCAGGGGCTTGCCTTGCTTGCGCGCCTCAGCGGTAATCAGCTCGCCGGCAACGACGAGACATTCCTTGTTGGCGAGGCCGACGGTCTTACCGGCGCGCACTGCTTCGTAGGTTGCTTCGAGGCCGGAAACTCCGACAATCGCGCTGACCACGAAGTCCACTTCGGGATGAGTGGCGACGCGCACGGTTCCGGCGGCGCTGTGAACGACCTCGATCTCGGAGAGGCCGGCGCTGCGAAGTCTGGCGCGGAGGGTTGCAGCATCCGGTTCCTGGGCCAAGGAGAGGACACGGGGCTTCCACCGCACCGCCTGCTCCAAGGCAAGCTCGGTGTTGCTGCCAGCAGCCAGCGTCGCGACCTGAAAGCGGTCGGGATAGGCCTCGACCACGCTCAAAGTGCTGCGGCCGATGGAGCCGGTCGAACCGAGGATGGCGATGCGCTTCATGCAGGAAGAATCAGTTCTTATTGTAAGGGATAGAGGGTCTCACAAAATCTACTCCTGGGTACTCAAGGGGTGCCCCGCTCCTTGCGTTTTTTGCAAGGGGCGGGTGTTGGCTGCCAATCAGAGCGCTTTCGGGAACTACTTTGGCCCCGGTTTTCGGCGCGTTTTTGTCATCTTTAACTGCTCTTCAGCCATTCCTCTCGATCATGGCACAGGATGTACCAGTCCTTGACCAGCAGTTCGATGAATCCGATCATTTGGTGCGATTCTCCCACATCTGGACCGGGACGCTGTTTTGACGTGGGGCAGAACTGGCAGATGGCACTCACACCCGCCCCTTGCAAAAAACGCAAGGAGCGGGGCACCCTGGTAAATCCCGGCCCTGGTAAATCCTGGATTTCAAGATGCTACTGCATCAGCCGCCACGCGCCGTACGCCCAAACCACTGGGACGGCGAAGAGCATGGCGTCGATGCGATCGAGCATGCCTCCGTGACCGGGGAGGATGGTGCCGGAATCTTTGACTCCGGCGCCGCGCTTGATGAGCGACTCGACCAGATCGCCCAGCTGCGCTGCGATATTGACCACCGCCGACAACAGAATAATGGGCCACAGTTGCGGCTGCTCCAGGCCGAACATGCCGTCGCGGCGGTCAATCAATCCAATCCGCAACAGAGTGGAACTGATTCCGGGCGCATGCTGGATCCAAAGCGTGCCGACGATCATGCTGGCCACGATCGACGCCACCGCGCCTTCCCAGGTCTTCTTCGGACTGATCTCGGGCGACATGCGGTGCCGCCCCAGCGACTTACCGACGAAATAGGCGAAGATATCTCCCGCCCACACGGCGAGCAGGGTGTAGATGGTCCAGATCGCTCCTGCGGGCTGCTGGCGGATCGCGACCAGCAACGCCATGGGGATGGCAATGTAGGCGAAGGCAAAGGTCGAAGCAGCAGCGGCTGGATAGCCGGTGGCCAGGTTGGCGCGCCGCATGGCTATGGTCAGAAATACGAATGGGGCTAGTGTCGCGGCAAGGGCGATTCCGTAGAGCATCGCCGTTGTCTCTACCAGAGGCGTGCGATTCGTAGAAACTACAACCACAAAGACAAAGAAGAGCGCGACGAAGGCGTAGGTAGCTTCCACCAGGGGCTGGATGGCGTAGTGTGTCGCGAGCTTTAAGAACTCGCCGATGGCGAGCAGGGCTACCGCTCCGGCCACGATGGCCAGAACGTAGAGCGGCGCTTTTAGTACCAGCAGAAGAACTAGGGGTATGAGAACTATCGCGGTGGCGATGCGCTTGATCATTGTGATTGGAATTGGGATTGAATCACGTTTCGCCTATCGCGACTCGGGAATTGCGGTGACCGCCAGCAACTGCCGAGCTTTGCTCGGCTTGGACGGGCGAGGGCGCCCGTCCCCACACGAGCAGGGCGCATCAACGTTTTGCCTCGGCGTGGGCCCGGTGCGGCGGATGCTGTGCACCGTTGCCGTTATCCTGTCCCAGGCCGCCGTAGCGGCGATCGCGCTTCTGGTATTCTTCGATGCCCTGGAGTAGTTGCACGCCACGGAAGTCTGGCCATAACGTCGGCGTCACATAGATCTCCGCATAGGCTAGTTGCCAGAGCAGAAAGTTACTCAGCCGCATCTCACCGCTGGTGCGAATTACTAAGTCGGGGTCGGGCAGGCCGCGGGTGTAGAGATGTTCACTGATTGCCTGCTCATCCACCACCAGATGATCGAGGCCTCCGTTGCGGGCCGCAGCTTCGGCCAGCGAGCGAAAGGCGTCGACAATCTCACTGCGCGAGCTGTAGTTCAGCGCCAGCGTAAGCAGCATTCCGGAATTTTTCGCCGTAGCGTCGCTCGCTTCCGCCATCTCTCGCTGCACCGATTCCGGTAGTTCATGCTGACGTCCGATGTACTTCAAGCGGATATTATTTTCGTTGAGTGTCTTGATCTCCGCCTTGAGATAGCGGCACAGAAGGCGCATCAGAAAATCGACTTCCGTCTTGGGGCGCTTTTTCCAGTTCTCCTCGGAGAAGGCGTAGAGGGTCAGCGCGGGGATTCCGATGCGGGCCGCGGTTTCGACTGTCGAACGCACAGCAGCGACACCGGCGCGATGTCCGGCCACACGGGGCATGTGGCGGCGCCGGGCCCAGCGTCCATTCCCGTCCATGATGATGGCGATATGCCGGGGAAGGCGCGCCCGATCGAGCCGCAGGTAGAGGTCAGTTTCCTTGCGGTCCATCTTCATTCCAGCCGGAACCGTATGTCGCAAGCGGAACTCTCCGAATCGAAGCTAACACACGAAATCCAATGTGTGCAATGCGATAGGAGGGACGGTGGAAAGACAGGCGGACTCGCCGTCCCTACTTCTTTCGCGGCGAAGCGGGACGGGCGAGGACGCCCGTCTCTTCCTTACGGCGCCTCTTCGGGAAGGATCGGCAGGATCAGCTTTTCGGTGTGGCGAATGACGGTTAATGCGCAGCGGGCGCCGACCTGGGCATCGGTCAGCAACCGATGCAGATCATCCACGCCCGCCACCGGCTTGTCATCGAGCGCCACGATCACATCCCCCTCACGCAAGCCTGCGGTCCGCGCCGGGCTTCGGTCTTCGATGCCGACCACGACCACGCCGGTTTCCCGCGCCAGAGAATAGAAGCGCACTACCCGGCGATGAATGGGCACCGTCTGCGCCGACACTCCGATGTAACTGCGCCGGATGCGTCCATCGCGCAGCAGGCGGCTGGCTACGAATTTTGCGGTGTTGATCCCGATCGCAAAGCAGATGCCTTGCGCCGGCAGGATGGTTGCGGTGTTGACTCCGATCACGTGGCCTCGCGAGTCGACCAGCGGGCCGCCCGAATTTCCCGGGTTCAAGGCGGCATCGGTTTGAATGACATCTTCAATCAGGCGCCCTGAGTACGATCGCAAGGATCGTCCCAGCGCGCTGATCACGCCCGCCGTCACCGTGGACTGAAACCCATAGGGATTGCCAATGGCTATCGCCATCTGGCCGGGACGCAGTTGCTGTGAATCTCCCAAAGGAACGGCTTGCAATCCGGTAGCATCGATTCGAATGACCGCAAGATCGGTGGCGGGATCATCGCCTACCGTATGAGCCGGAACGCGGCGGCCGTCCGCCAGCGTCACCTCGATCCGAGTCGCGTCGTGGACGACATGGCTATTGGTGAGGATCAATCCGTCGGGTGTGAATACAAAGCCGGAGCCGCCGCCACGGCGTTCGCGAGGCTCGGCGGAACGACTGCGGCCTTGCGCCGGGTGGTGTACCTCAACGTTCACCACCGATGGACTGACTCTCTCAACTGCGGCGGTCACTGCCCGGGAGTAAGAGTCGAGCAACCCGGCGTCACTGGATTCCACTACAACTGATCCCGCCGTTTCCTCGGGTATATTCCCGTTCAGCATTTGGTGCGAAGAGAGGGGCCCTGCTAAGAAATTATCGAGATGCATGTTGCATAGATGAATGTGGATACAGATTGGATTCTGCCAGAATTGCGTAGGGACAGCCGCCCTCGGCTGCCCGCCATCACCACACTGCCGAGCTGCGCTCGGCTGGACAGCCGAGGGCGGCTGTCCCTACGTAGTTCGGGTAGCGCGGCTTCGACTAGGCTCGGCTCACACCGTAGGCTTCCAGCACATCCCGCAGCGTTACCACGCCTTCCAGCTTGTGTACATCGGCACGGTTCACCACGGGCAGGATTTCAATCTGGTTCGCGCCCATACGCTCCAAGGCTAAATCAAGTCCCTGGTCAGCATGGACGTGCGGAAAGACCATTGCGTCCATTAGTTCGCCGAGCTTCTTGCTCGCGCCGTCTTTGTCCGCCCCTGCTGTCAGTTCCTGCTCGAGCCTTGAAAGGTTGACCACTCCAATGACGCCCCGTTGATCTGTCACTAGCCAGGTTCGGACTGCGCTGGATCGAACCCGCTCCCATGCCTCGCGCACCGTGATTTCGGCGGGCAGCGACTCGATCGAGCTCTGCATTACTTTTACCACCTGACGTTGACCATATCGTTGGCGCGTCTCGGCCGATGGCAGGTGGATGCCGTCCTGGACGGCCAGCGCTTCGTAGATCGGCTCCTGCTGCAATCGGGACGCGATAAAGAGGCTCACCAGATTCGCAATCATGAGTGGGACGATTACCGCATAGTCTTGCGTCATCTCGAAGATCATCAGCACCGAGGTCATGGGAGTCCGCACCACGCCTGCGAAAACCGCGCCCATCCCCACCAGCGCGTAGGCTCCCGGCGTCGCCGTGTACGTGGGAAATAGATGATGCACCACAGTCCCCACTGTGCCGCCCAGCATCGCGCCGATAAACAAGGAGGGGCCGAAAATACCGCCTGCATTGCCGGTGGCGTAACTGGTGGTAACGGCGACTAGTTTCAGAACCACCAGCAGGGCCATCAACTGGAACGCCATCCTTCCATTCAGAGCTTCGCCGACAAACCCGTAACCGACGCCGAGAACCTGCGGCACAAACCATCCCATCAAACCAACCACTAGCCCGCCCGCTACCGGTTGGAGCCAAACTGTTTTCTGCGGGAGCCGCAGGAATCGCGCACGAATGCCCAACAAGAGTTTGGTGAAGACCGCCGAAACCACGCCGCCGGCGACCCCAAGCACGGCATAAACGGCAAACTCTGCTGGATGCACTAATTGGTATTGCGGAACTTTGAAGAGAGGTTGGTTACCGAGGAAAACGCGCAGCACCATCCAGGCCGTGGCAGAAGCCAACACCACGGCGCCCATCACCGGCGCGTAGAGATCACCCGTGATCTCTTCGAGCGAGAACAGCACCGCCGCCAGCGGCGTATTAAACGCGGCCGCAATGGCCGCCGCCGCTCCCACCGGGATAAGTTTCTTCACCTGCTCGGTGCGCAGGCCGAGGAAGCGTCCCAGCACCGATCCAATACCCGCACCCACTTGCACCGAAGGCCCTTCGCGGCCCAGGGGGATTCCGGAAGCGAGCGTTGCCGAGGTGCAGAAAAACTTGCCCAGGACAGTGCGTAGCGTAATCCGACCATCGCGCGCAAACAGCGCCGCCTTCGTTTGCGGAACGCCGCTGCCGCGCGCATTCGGAAAATAGCGATACAGCAGGTAGCCGATGCCGAGCGATCCCCCGACCGGGAATAACAGGCGCCGCCACGGAGCGCCGCCCACGGGATAGAGCCGCATCCCCAGGCGTTCGGTCAACATGATGAAGGCGACTACCACCAGGCCCGTCAGTGCGCCGATCACCAGCGCTAAAGCCAGAAATACCTGCCCCTCCCGCTGCCGCAGTTCGGCCAGGCGATCGGACAGCCAGCTTTTCGGTTTAGTTCCTCCTGTCGTCTGCGCGCCTTCGGTCATGGGTCGGAAAGCTAATGCTAAGAGGATAGCGCACTGGATTGGCTCTTATGGGCGCAGGCGCTTTCACCCCAGCAGCGAATAATTCCCGCTGTCTTCTTCGATCTCCGACATGTCTTTAAGCTCAGGATAATTTCTTACCAGCGACTCTGGCGCCCGAACTTTCGCTCCGCCTAGCAGATGCTTCAACTCCAGCGCATTCACCGCGGCTTTCGCCTGAAAGTGATTGTTCGCGATTACGTAGGTCGATTCGGCCCGGTGCGCGATGACTTCTATTTTTTCTTTCCACTTCTGCAATTCGGCGGGCTTGTAGAGGTAGTTGTAACGGTCGTTGCGGTTGTCGCTGTCGAACCCGCTCTCAAACCAATGCTCGTAGTTGCGGCCATGCAGGCGCACATATCCGACGCCCGACGTGACATGCTCGGTGGGAGCGAGCGATCGCCCGAGCAACGGCTGATCGATGTTGCAGAAACCGACGTTATGGCGCATGAATTCGGCGAGCGTTTCGGGATGATTCCAACTTTCGTGCCGTACCTCGACAACGCGCGGATATTCGATGAACTGCCGCAGCAACTGCTCCAGGTATTCGCGATTCAGGCCGGTGTTCTTGAAGGAAACGGGAAACTGGATGAGCAGCGCGCCCAGCTTCCCTTCCGCGGCCAGAGAGTCCAGACCTTCCCGGGCGAGTTGTTCGTCCTTATCATTCGGGCGGATGCTGGCGGCCGACGTGGGCTCCATCACCGCCAGCGGAGAATGGGTGAACGATCGGTGCAGCTTGGCGGTAAAAAGAAAATTGGGATTGACGGCCGCGGCCTTGCGCGACCAGAGACGGCCCAGTTCAGGACGGATGTGTCCATAAAACGAAGTATTGATTTCGATCACATCGAAGAATCGCGCCAGGAATTCGACCGGATGGATTTTCTTCCGCGTGACTTCCGGCGGATAGAGAATTCCGTCCCAGTCTTTGTACGACCAGCCGGCAGTCCCAATGCGGATTCGCGTAGCTTGTTCCATACGGGCGGGCCAGATGTTCGCAGGTTAGCACAGAGCTCGCGGGGGACGGCCGTGTGGCGCGGGCGCCCCCGCCCGCGTGCTGCGAGCGTCGCGGAATTGTCAGGAAATTAACGGTCCCAAAAGTCAGTAGAGCAGAATTGCGACCCAGTACGCCCCGATGGGATGGTCCGCATTGCGCGCGTAACAGGCTCCGACCGCAAACTGGCGGAGGTTGGGATCGTGAAGCAGATTCACCGCGGCTGCGGGCAGAACTTCCGGACGGCTCTGCGTGTAGGTGATTAACTTTCGATTCTCGTAGGGAGCCAGCCGGTGAGGGTTCGGCGGGTTGTCCTGAGCCAGCGAGCAGACGGCGTCATCAAGCTTTGGCGGCGTTCGTTGAACAAGCTCCGGAAGACCTGCCTGTTGCCGTATCTCCCCGATCACCCGGCCAATTAATTTTGCGCTCTGCTGCGCCGAATACGATGGCACCTCGTGCGCGAAATCCTGCACCACGTACAGTTGGCCCTTGCTCCAGAGAGCGGCAATGCCGGCGACGTTGAATTCGCGATCGAGCAGGTTCTCACGGTGGCGGGGCGAATGCATCAAGTTTTCATTGATCTTGGGACCACTTTCGGCGTAAGCGATGTTCTCGCCGACTCGATCCATTGTCAAAGGACTGACTTGGGCAATTCTTTCGAAAAGGGAGGGTTCACCAGACAACCGATGCTCGAACTGCTGGCTCTCAACCATCCGCGCAGCATGGGTTCGCGCCGCTGCGCGCAGACTTTCTTCCATTCGCAACGGGGGCACCCCGGCGAGTTCGCGGCTCTGGTTTGCCAATTCCAGGAGTTGGTTTTCGGCGGCGGAGTCCTCACCAGGAGCGGCGGATGATCCGGCTGCCGGGCCCGAGGCGGGGGTGGGGGAGGGGCTGCCCGCTTCATTGCCGGAACCGTCGTGAATTTCGCCCGCTGGCGCAGCGGCTTCGGCCGCGCACGGTCCGAAACTTACCGCAAGCATGGCTACTGAAACGACCAAAGCCCGGAGCATAATTTTGAGGTCGGCGTTGCGGCGCGGGGATCGCCGGTAAAGTTCCGCTTTCCATCTTTCACGCTAGCTTCTAGAATTCAGGTAAGCCACTTACCATGGAGACCATACTGCTGGTTACCGTGCTCGCCGGAACCCTTGTCCTGCTTGGG
>OBLU010004819.1_pt1 | contig 12139 bp, 10 predicted proteins | sample 1518681 | NCBI WGS metagenome assembly OBLU01 (sample SAMEA3539304, study PRJEB22396) | soil metagenome | biome: tundra; feature: field; material: soil | place: USA | collected 2010-05 | depth 0.15 m | reverse complement strand
GGTTCCATATGCGATCTGCCAACCATACTACCCTGCCCCACGGCCCCCTATAATTCACCCCATGGGCGACCCCAACAACCCAGACTCGTCCGCAGTTCACCGCGCCCAGGAACTGCGCTCCGAACTCCGCTGCCACGAGCACTCGTATTACGTCCTGGATGCCCCGGAGATCAGCGACGCACAGTACGACGCGCTCATGAACGAGCTCAAGCACATCGAGGCCGCGCACCCTGAGCTGCTCACCCCCGACTCGCCCACCCAGCGCGTAGGCGGCAAGCCCGCGGAAGGCTTCAAGAAGGTGAGCCATTCCCGCTCCATGCTCAGCCTCGACAACGCCTACTCCTCCGAAGAGCTGGCCGACTGGGACCGGCGCGTGCGCGAACTCGCTGGCCTGCTCCCGGTCGAGTACATGGCCGAGCCTAAGCTCGACGGCCTCAGCATCGCTTTGCATTATGAAGCAAACGGAACCGGCGGCGCCCGTCTCGTCCGCGGCATCACCCGCGGCGACGGCCAGATCGGCGAGGACGTCACCTCGAATGTGCGCACCATTCGTAGTGTGCCGCTAACCGTCTCGGCTGACCGATTGAACGGAGCGGGCCTGCCACCGTCCTTTGAAGTCCGGGGCGAGGTGGTGATGCCGGAAGCGGCCTTCCAGCGCCTGAATGAAGAGCGCGAGCAGCAGGGATTGCCTCCCGCCGTCAATCCTCGAAATGCCGCGGCCGGCACTCTGCGCACGCTTGAACCCAGCATCGTTGCCAATCGCCGGCTCGTCTTCTTTGCTTACTTCCTCCTCGTCGAAGGCGAGTATTGGCCGCAGGGCCAGCGCGCCACTCTTGACGCCCTTGCCTCGCTCAGCTTCCGCGTCAATCCCCATCGCAAGCTTGTCGCTTCGGTCGAAGAAATGACCCGCTTCATCGATCAGGCGGAGGTCGACCGCGCAACGCTCGGCTATGAGATCGATGGCGTCGTCCTCAAGGTTGACTCCCACGCCACACAGCTGCGCCTCGGCTACACCGGCCGCGCACCGCGCTGGGCCATCGCCTACAAATTCACTGCAAGATCAGGCGTCACTCAAGTCAACTCCATCACCGTCCAGGTAGGCCGCACCGGCAAGCTCACGCCCGTCGCCGAACTCACGCCCGTCTTCATCGGCGGCACCACAGTGAGCCGCGCCACGCTGCATAATGTCGACTTCATCGAGCGCCTCGGCCTGCTTGTTGGCGACTGGGTCAAAGTCGAGCGCGGTGGCGACGTCATCCCCAAGGTCGTTGAGGTCATCCAGGACGCCGATCATCCTCGCGGCAACCACGCGTTTATCTTTCCAGTACTTTGCCCCGAGTGCCAAAGTGAGGTCGTGCGGGTCGAGGGCGAGGTGGACTATCGCTGCGTCAACGCAAACTGCCCCGCCAAGCTGCGCGAGAGCCTGCTGCACTTTGGCCGCCGCAGCGTCATGAATATCGAAGGCCTCGGCGATGCCGTCGTGCAACAGTTGCTCGATCGCGGCCTTGTGCACAGCGTCGCCGATCTTTACGCTCTGAAGAAGGAAGACCTGATCGCTCTGGACCGCTTTGCCGAAAAATCAGCCGTCGCGCTGCTTGAAGAAATTGAACGCTCGAAGAAGGCCGGACTTGCCCGCGTGCTGATGGGCCTGGGCATTCGCTTCGTCGGCGAACGCACAGCCGAGCTGCTTGCCCTGGAGTTCGGCTCCATCGAAGCACTGGAGTCGGCAACCGCCGAAGGATTGGAACGGGTGGAAGAGGTCGGTCCCCGCGTCTCTCAGGCCATTCTGGAGTTCTTTGCGCAGCGGGCCAACCTCGCTCTCATCCAAAACCTCAAAGACGCCGGAGTGGAAATGACCGCGAAGCGGAAGCAGCGCTCAACGCAGCTTGCGGGGTTGACGTTTGTCCTGACCGGCACGCTGCCTACGCTCTCTCGCGAAGAGGCCAAGCGTAGGATCGAAGACGCCGGTGGCAAGACCGCTGGATCCGTGAGCAAGAAGACCAGTTACGTGGTCGCCGGTGAAGAGGCCGGCTCAAAACTCGACAAAGCTCTCGAACTCAAGGTTCCAGTTCTCGACCAGGCCGGACTCCTGGCCTTGTTTGATGCCAATGCGCGGACAGAATAGAAAGTTCCTGCCGGAGCTAACAATAAATTCAATCAAGAACCAGACCGCCGCCGGGCGATGATGCCTGGACGCCGCTCCATGGCGCGCAGAGAGCGTTCCCGCTCCCGGTCCCACGCTTCAGCACGCCAGTTGCGCGATGCATACCGGGGCGGCTCGTCGGGAGCAAGCGCGGGCTCCCCGGCTTGCACTCTTCCCGGCATGGCGACCAGCTCAGCCTGAGGCCTGAGCGGCGGCAGCTTGGGTGCAACAGGGGCCAGCGGCGCAACCATCCGTGCTGAGGATTCAGAGTCCAAATCCGCTGCATTCGCAGGCAGGCTGTCATCGCTTCCCGCGATGGACTCGTCCACCTCTGCGTCCTCCGCGACGCTAGGCTGAAGGCGAGCCGCCAAGGTCCTGGCCATGAATTCGTCCACCAGCTTGTGCAGACAGGGCTGTCCGCAAAGATGTTTCGACCCTGGCTGCAAACGGTTCCGTGAATTCCACCCGCTCACACGCAGCTCTCCATTCTGGTCATAGGCCATAAACCAGTGGTTCGTCTGCTTCTTCTCCGCTCCGCAGATGTCGCAACAGATCGCCGGCCGGATCACCGAAATTCCCCCACGCCGCACGTTCCTTCCGCGGTTTCGTCGATTCCAATATGCCCCACCCACTCTGCAGAGCGGCCAGGTGCGGACGCATCCGCAAACCCCGCCGACAACCCCATGGGAGCATTCTCGGAATCGCTCTCTTTTCATTCATCGCTTGAGGGATGGAAGGTGTGAGACGAGACGGACCGTAATGTGGCGGCAGGTCAAATCGGGATTGCTTCCAACAGATCCGCCTTGAAATGGAACACGCAGCCAGCCGGAATTGCATTTGCATTCCAGGACTCGCTGCGTTTGGTTGTTCAAACGCTCTTCAACTATTGCCGTGGCGCGAAGTACCCCTTCTTGGCTCGCACCTGGTAGCGCCGGTCGTTGCAATAAAGATAGATCGGCCGGAAAGCTCCATTCGACTTGAAGTCGGCCGGCGTGTAGTTCAGCGCGTATTGGCTGCGCAGCTCTTCCTCGATCTGAGCAAAGCTGTTGGAGACTTCCTCGACCGACGGCGGGAAAAATACCTGGCCGCCCGTTGCCTCGGCCATCTGCGTAAGCACGTCATCGCCCTTGCCCCGGCTCGGCGTCCAGTTGGTGCTGATCGCGTAGATGATCGTCTCCGCACGCTCGCATTCCTTGATCGCCTCGTCCGGGTGAACGCGGCTCTGGTTGTCATCACCGTCGGAAAGCAGCACCATCGCCCTGCGTACCGGTTCCCGGTCGCGAGAAGTATCCAGCAGCTTGTCGCGGCAGGCCGTATAGATGGCATCGAACAATGCCGTGCCGCCACCCGGGCGCAACCGGTCAATTCCCCTCTGCAGGGCATCCACATTGTTGGTCCAATCCTGCATCACCGTGGGCGTTACATCGAAGCCCATCACAAAGGCGCGGTCGCTCTTGGCCTTGAGCACCTGGATCAGAAACTCCTGTGCCGATTGTTGCTCGAACTGAAAGCGTGTGCGAATCGAAGTGCTGGCGTCGATCACGATCCCCACCCGCAGCGGCAGATTGATCTGCTGATGGAATGAGTTCACCCTCTCCGGAGCCTTCTGGTCGTCAAGCAGCGCAAAGTCGCTCTGCTGCAGGTTGGGAATGTAGTGCCCGTGCCTGTCAGTCACTGTGAAGATGAGGTTGACTTCGTTCACGCCCAAGTGAACGACGGGCACGCTCGTGTCCACCGCCTGATCGGGCGCCGGGGCTGGCGTCTGCTGGGCCGCGGGCGGCTGCGCAGGGGGATTTTGCGCGGGTTGGCCGGTCTGCGAAATGGCGGTACCGGCGGCGGGTTGCTGTGCTGGCACTGCGACCGCAAAATACACTGCCACAAGCACGAATCCAATCATATTTCTCATCATCACTTCCCCATTTTAGCAATCGCGCCCATGTCCTCGCATCCCTCCAAATCTCTCCCCGCATCCTTTCAGGTACGTCAGTACTGTGCGGTCGTGCCCGCGGCTGCTTCCAATTGGCCCAGGAAGCGTTCAAGCTCCACAGGCAGCGGCGCCTCCAGTTTCAGCAGCTTTCCCGTCGCAGGGTGCGCGAACTCAAGGTTCGCCGCGTGCAGAAAGTTCCGTCCTAACCTCAGCCTTTCCGGCTCTGCTTTGCGCCGCGCCGCCTTGGACTGCGCTGCCTGTGAGGCCACCTGGTCAGTCAGTTGCCCGGAGCCGCCGTAAAGCGTATCGCCCACGACCGGGTGCCCAATTGAAGCCATGTGCACTCTGATCTGGTGCGTCCTGCCGGTCTCGATGCGTACGCGAACCAGTGTGAACTTGCCAAACCGATTGCTCAGCCGCCGCACCACTTCGTAGTGCGAAACCGCCGAGCGTGCATTGTCCTGCGGCTTCGCGGTCATGCGCGTGCGCCGCGTCGGGTCGCGGCCCACGCCCGCGTTGATGGTCCCCTTCGCGCGCTCCATTGCCCCTTGCACCAGGGCAATGTAAGTCTTCTTGATCTGGCGGGTGGCAAACATCTCTCCCAGCGCCGCATGCGTCCGGTCGTTCTTGGCCACAACAATCAAACCACTTGTGTCCTTGTCCAACCGGTGCACAATGCCCGGCCTTAGCTCCCCGCCTGTCGAAGAAAGAGCTTTAAACCGGTACAGCAGCGCGTTCACCATTGTCCCCAGGCTGCGAGCGTCCTCATTCTGACCCGAACCGGCGTGAACCATCATGCCCGCAGGCTTGTTCACCACCGCCAGGTCAGCGTCCTCAAACACTACCTCCAGAGGAATGTCTTCCGCCGTTGCTTTGAGGGGCGCTGGATGCGGCTCGCCGGTGATTGCGATGTGCTCGCCTCCCCGCAACTTCATCGAAGCTTTCTCGCGCTCGCCGTTCACCAGTACATCGCCCTGCTCCATGAGCAGTTGCACGCGTGAGCGGCTCACGCCTTCGAGTTGCGACACAAGAAACATATCGAGCCGCTGCCCGGCTGCTTCTGCGGGTACATCGATCGTGCGCAGTTCAAGTTTTCCGGACTCACCCATGTTGCGCCTCGTTCTTCCTGCTCGCGCCCTTGCGCTCCATCAGCACCAACCCAGCTGCCAGCACCAGCACTACCGCTGCCGCTTGCGGTCCATCCAGGATTCCGCCAAACAGAGCGCCGCGTCCTTCGGGATCGCGCCACAACTCGGTGATGAAGACAACCAGGCCGATCCCGAGCAGACCCAATCCTGCCATGTCACCTTGCTGGCGTCTCGTCGGCAAACCCACGACCAGCAAAGTCGCAAGGGTCAAGAATCCCAGTGCCGCATAAGCCTGCACAGGATGCAGCGGAATGCCCAGCGGCGTCCCGCTCCACCGCGCGGCCAGCGGATTGGTGTAAGTCGCAGCCCAGCGCAGTGTTGCTTCTGTCCCGTAACCCGAACCCGCAAGCAGCCCGCCGATCTGTTCAAAGGCCAATCCCAGGGCCATCGGCGCGGCCAACGCATCGGCCGTGCTCCACAGAGCCAGTCCCTTCCAGCGCGCATAGATTGTGGCAGATCCAACACCTGCCAATGCGCCGGCTGCGCCCAGCAGTGGATGGTGAATTATTGCCAGCCCCAGCACCCAAGACGGGTGACGGCGCACTTCGCTCCAATTCATTGCAATCAGCAGCAGCCTCTGGCCCACAAGTGCCGCAAATAGCGCCACCACGCAGAGATTCCACGCCAGTCCCGCATCCACGCCTGTAATGCGCGCCGTCCGCTGCGCCAGAAAAAGCGCCAGCACCACGCCGAGCGCGGCCATCGCGCCATACGACGGAATCAGAACTGCACCGATGTGGAAGAGAACTGGATACACCTGAGTCAGCATACGGCATTTTCACTGCGCGCGTAGCCGCCGTGGTGTTTTCAAAGGAAGGTAGAATCCGGCCCACTGGGCCGTGAGTGATGCGCTGGTGAACCCGTCCAAAGACGGTGGAGCTCTCCGCGGTTCATTAGGCATTCCGGACTGGCGGACACGGCACACAGAACCGATTGTCGAGTCGAGCCCCTGTTCATGAATGTTGGTTCAACCAGCGTTAACCACCCACCTGCTTTGCAGGCCGGTTTCTATTGCGGATAGTACGGGTCTGTGCCAGAAAATACAAGTCTTGTGCGAAGTGAGCGCAGTGTGCTACCGTTGTTGCCTTGCCTTTTTGAAACCGTGCGGGCGAAATCGGAACTGCTTTTCTACGATCCCGTCTTCCACTCTTCCTCAAGCACTTCGTCCAGCAGACCGCGCAGGTTGGCTGCGCGAGCGTGGCCCACCTGCGCATTGGCGCCTCCGGCCTGGGCAAGTTCATCGGCCAGATTCAATGCAGCCAGCACCGCCACCCGCAGCGAATCCACTGTGCGCCCCTGCGCGGCTACGGCACGCATCTTCGCATCCACGCGCGCCGCCAAGTCGCGGATGTGCACCGTGTCCTGTCCGGAAAGATGATAGACCTGATCGTAAATTTCTACGGTCACGTAACCGGAAGCATCGCTCCGCTTTTCGTCAGCCATGCCATCCCTCACAATTCGAGTCCGTTGAGCTCCGCTAAGAGCCGGTCAACACGCTGCCGCACTTGATCGCGCTCGGTGCGCAGCGCGGTCAGTTCTTTCTGCAGACTCTCCAACTGCGACGCCTGCTCGCGCACTTGAGCCTCAGCCTGGCCCGCGCGCTCCTGGGCCTCGGCACGCGCCTTCCGCTCGCGCCGCACGATGGCCACGGCGCGCATGACCCGCTCTTCCAGCGCCGAAAAATCGTCGGCGCTCAAAGCCAGGGTTGCCGGCTCCACGAGAAGATGATTCTCCGGCTGCGCATCTGCTTCCCCGGGCAAATCTTTATTCCAGGAAAACTCCGACATTCAAGGACCTCCACTCAAATGCAGCGTATCGGTGCAAGTATAGCCCCGAAAGAGCCCAATTTCCCGTCTAACTGCGCAGCTTTGCCCCGGCTTTGCCCACCGCATACACAACCTGCGCCTGGAAGGTTTGCAACTCTTCCTCGCGGAGCGTGCGATCCGGCGCCTGAAAGGTGGTTCCCATCAGCAACGAGTACTCGCCCGTGCCCAGCCGCGCATCGCGAAATACCTCCCGCACCCGCCAGTCCACGAGTTCGGGAATCTGCAATCCGGCCAGCGCGTGGTCAATCTTCTCCCAGCCAACGCTCTCGTCCAGGACCAGCGAAAAATCGCGGCGAACCGGCTGGAAACGCGAAATCGCGCGCGCGATCGTCTTGCGCAGATTGAGCCTGTAGAGCCGGTCCAGAAAAAGCTCTCCCACCAGCACAGGCTCCCGCAGCTTGCGGTCGACAGCTTCGCGCGCATGCAATTGCCCGAACCACCCCACCGTTTCGCCATCAGCTGCAACCCGCGCAGAGCGGTAGGGATGCAGCCATTCAGGCGTTAGCCCAGCATCCGCCGGGAACCGGTCGAAATACACGGAACGCGTCTGAAAGCGAGCTAAAACCTGCTCAACCACACCTTTTACATCATGGAAATCGATCGTACGCGCCGGATGCAGCGGCCCCTGCTCCGGCAGACTGCCCACCGCACCGAATGCCACCGCCGGCCGCTCATCTACCTTTTCTGTGCTCCCGCTGAAGACCGTGCCCAGCTCGAACAGCCGCACATCGCTCACGTCGCGATGCAGGTTGCCTGCAATCATTCCCAACATCCCCGGCACCAGCGAAGGCCGCAGCACACCAGCCTCTTCGCTGAGCGGATTGCCAAGTGGGACCACAAGGCCCGGCTGCGGCGCCGTCAACGCAGCCTCTGCCGCGGAACAGAAGGTGCTGGCAATCGCCTCATGAAATCCAGCCGCAAGGAACGTCCGCCGCACCGCAGCCTCGCTCTCCGCCCAGGGCAGAGCTTGCAATCCTTCACCAAACGCCGGCAGCGTGTTGGCAAAGCGGTTGTACCCGTAGACGCGCGCAACTTCCTCGATGAGATCGATCTCGCGCTCCAGGTCCAGACGCCAACTCGGCAAGGTCACCAGCCAGGCTGCCTTCTCCCTGGTTCCGGATTCCGCTAACGCGCATCCCAGGCCGCCAAGCACGCCTTCAACCGTCGACGCGCGGATGCCTTCCTCGTCGACTGTCGTTCCCAGAATCCGGGATACCTCACTAAAAGCCAGCGTCACCGGCTTGCGGTTGGCCGTCTTTGCCGCCAACGCCGCAACCTGCACGTCCACCAGGTCGCCTTCCAGCCAGCCTCCGTTCGCCAACAGAATCCTGCTCACCAGCGCTGAAGCAACAGGCCCCGCATTGAAATCCACTCCCCGTTCAAAGCGATGGCTGGCATCTGTGTGCAGGCCGTGGCGTCGCGCTGTCCGCCGCACTGCCATCGGCTCAAACCACGCAGCCTCCACCAGCACGTTCGTCGTCGACGGAGTAATCATAGTGTCCCAGCCGCCCATCACGCCCGCCAGCCCCAGCGGCTTGGCATGGTCGGCCACAACCAGGTCTTCGGGATCGAGCATTCGCTCTACGCCGTCCAGCGTCTTCAGACGTTCGCCCTTGCGTGCCCGCCGGACCACAATGCCGCCTTCAATCTTGTCCAGGTCGAATATGTGTGTTGGCTGCCCCATCGCCAGCCATGCAAAATTCGACGCGTCGACTGCGTTGGAAATGCGCTTCTGCTCAAGCAGCGAGAAATATGTGGCTACTTCCGCTCCCGCAAACCAGTCCCGCGAGTCGCCAATTGAAATGCCGCGCAGAACCCGCGCCGTAAACCGTCCGCACTCGTTCTCCGCCTCAATGCGCACAGGGAAGGCCTCGGCGGAGGGTTGCCCTTCAGGCAGAACAAAATCGAGCCGCGGTAATGCAAGTCCATAGATTGCCGCCGCCTCCCGTGCCACGCCGTAGTGGTTCATCGCGTCCACGCGGTTGGTCGTAATGTCCATCTCGAACAACGAACCGTTCCCGTCGTCAAGCGCGTAAATCCCCTCGACAGCAATGCCGCGCAACGTCAGGTCTTCGGCGAGCCGCGCATCGTCGACAGCCAGTCCGGGCAAGTAAGCTCTAAGCCATTGAATGAGTATCTTCATTGCACCTGTGTCTTCTCTTTCATCGGACTATCCTGGTCCATCTCCGTCGGAGTTGGCACCCCCGCGTCGGGTTTCAAACTGCGCAACAAGCTAGCACCGTGCCTCCAGATGAACGGTGCAAAGGAATAACCGGCCGCGGCCACCCAAACCCCAACAAAGGAAAGCTGCATTGAGCAAGGGATGGCATCTCTGTATGCCGTGGCCCACACCACATTAGAGCAATCGGGCATCAGGAAGCCCTGATAGAAACCCGAGAGCATCGCACCTGACAACACACCCAAATCGCGTCGTTCCAAATACCAAGACCCCTCCCAGCAGAATAAGTGGACTAACAAAGAGCCATGTCCATGGTTTGAGTTTTTCCAGTCTGAATCCTTCGTATGTCAGCCCGCTTTTTGATCGGAACCAACCGCGCCCCGTAAAATTCGACCCCAAATGAACCTGTCCTGCCACCATGCCCAACAGAAACATCGTGAACAAAATATGAGCGTGGATCGCCTGCGAGAGCAAGGGAGAGCCTACCTTCATAAGCAGATGAGCCACCCTGATCACGAGCACGCCGGCGCCAAACAACAAGAGCACGAAGACTATCAGGCTCACATACAACCGAATAACCCAGCGCCACATTGCAGACCCTTCCCGCTAGCTCCGCATCTTCAGGCAAATTGGCCTAAGAACCGCATATCCCCCGCGTAAAACTGGCCTATCTCGCTGACCCCATACTTCATCATCGCGATCCGCTCCACGCCCATGCCGAACGCGAATCCGGAAATCTTCTTGGGATCGTACGCAGGCTGCTTTTCTGCTGCAAAGGCAAACACTGCAGGGTCCACCATCCCGCAGCCCAGAAGCTCAATCCAACCTGACTGCTTGCACTTGCGGCAGCCCTTGCCGCCGCAGAAGATGCAGCTGATCTGCACATCCGCGCTCGGCTCCGTGAACGGAAAGAACGACGGGAAGAACCGCGTCTTTACTGCCGACCCGAATAGCGCCTTCATGGCGTGGTCGAGCGTCCCTTTCAGGTCGCTGAAGGTGATGTTTGTATCCACGCAGAGGCCCTCGACCTGATGAAAGATGGGCGAATGTGTCGCGTCGGCCGCGTCGTTGCGATGGACTTTGCCCGGGATCACAATCCGCACCGGCGGCGGCTGCGACTCCATCGTCCGCATTTGCACCGGAGAAGTGTGCGTGCGCAATAACAGCCGGTCGCGCAGCGGCTTTCGTTCTTGATTGGCAACAACCAGCGTGTCCTGCGTGTCTCGCGCCGGATGTCCAGGAGGAAAATTCATGCACTCGAAATTGTAAAAGTCGGTCTCGACCTCCGGCCCCACGCCGACCGAATAGCCCAACGCGGCGAAGACTTGAGTGATCTCATTCAGCGTCTTTGTGATTGGATGCTCGGCGCCGGTCAGCCGCCGTGTTCCCGACAGGGTGATGTCGATGGCTTCTGCCGCCAGCGCCGCATCGCTTGGTCCCGCACCGGCACCCTGCTCCAAAAGCAGCTCAACCAGTTCCTTGAGCTTGTTGAACCGCAGCCCCAGCGCCTTCTTGGCCTCAGGAGGCGCGGCCTTCAACCATCGGCCGGAAACCTCGTTGAGCCGGCCCTGTTTGCGCCCTAGCCAATGGAGCCGATAAGGCTCCACGGCCGCCTCACCGTTCAGCGCGTCAGCATCGCCACGGGCCTGCCGCTCCAGTGCGCCAAACGCCTCGTCAAGCGAAGCCGCGTCAAATGCCGTCAGATTGGGAATCTCTTCGTTCGTCATGCGTAGTCAGCAGGATAAACCATCGCATGGAGCAGCCGCGCGCTGCGGCGCTCGCCTCTGGCCTTTGACTGGGCTGCGACCTGGCGGGGACTGGCAATGGCGCTTCCGTTCCCATCAGCAGCTAGCCCGCCAACAGAAAAGGCCCCGCATCGCGGAGCCTTTTCGCTGACTTGCTGACCTGCTAACTTGCTGACTCGCTGCTTCTACGCTGCGCTCTTCTCAGCCGCGAGGGCGGCCTTGGCCTGCTCCACCAGCTTGCTGAAGCCCGCCGCATCATGCACGGCGATGTCGGCCAGAATCTTGCGGTCCAGCTCAACGCCGGCCTTCTTCAACCCGTTGATCAGCTGCGAATAGCTAAAGTTGTTGAGCTTGGCTGCGGCAGCGATGCGCACAATCCACAGAGAGCGGAACTGCCGCTTCTTCTGTTTGCGGCCTGTGTAGGCAAACTTCAGTCCACGCTCTACGGCCTCTTGCGCTGCCTGGTAGAGCTTCGATTTCGTCAGGAAGTAGCCGCTTGCCCGGTTGAGAATCTTCTTCCGGCGGTCATTCCGTTTGGTACTGCGCTTTACGCGGGGCATTGGGTCTTCTCCATTTTGCGTTCGTCAGTCATGCGGCTGGAGGCAGGAGGCCCTCCCTGAAAGGGATGGGCGGTTAGCCTCTTCACTCGCCTTTATCAAGCCTGAATCTCTCGGCGGTTCAAAACAGCGGAGCTGTCTGGACTTCCGGGGGCCGGCGGAACACTTTCGCCAAGGCCCTGAAGCGCTGTCTCCGTCAGGAGACCACGCAGCGATCAGGCGTAAGGAATCATGCGTGCCACCTTCTTGTAGTCGCCATCGGAAACCAGCAGGGTCCTGCCCAGCTTCCGCTTTACCTTCGGTGATTTCGAAGTAAGGATGTGTCGCGTCTTCGTTTGACCCCGCTTGATTTTGCCGGTACCAGTCTTGCTGAAGCGCTTGGCCGCGCCCGTATGGGTCTTCAACTTGGGCATTTTCTTCTCTTTGTGCTCGAAAGCGGGTCGCTGCCAGACCGGATTCGGCTGGCGCATCCCCGTGAGACAGGAACTTCCCTGCCCTCTTAAGGCTTCAACCAGTATACCGCAAACCCAGTTAACTGGCGACCAGTCTTCGTCGCAGGCAGCGATTCCGCAACCAAGTGGGAAATTGTCCTCAAAGCGTAGTGAAAGGTTGGC
>OBLU010004818.1_pt1 | contig 12140 bp, 10 predicted proteins | sample 1518681 | NCBI WGS metagenome assembly OBLU01 (sample SAMEA3539304, study PRJEB22396) | soil metagenome | biome: tundra; feature: field; material: soil | place: USA | collected 2010-05 | depth 0.15 m | reverse complement strand
ACCACCGAGATCTACACTCTTTCCCTACACGACGCTCTTCCGATCTATAGCGTTTACGACGCCGGAGACGCTGCGACTGATTCGCGAGAATGTTCATCGGTCGGCCATGTATTCAGGCCAGATCGAAGGCATAGGGCCGCGCTACTGCCCGTCGATCGAAGATAAAATCGTCAAGTTTCCAGACAAGACGCAGCACCAGTTTTTTCTCGAACCAGAGGGTTTGAATACTCACGAAGTCTACGTCAACGGCATGTCCACTTCGCTGCCGATGGAAGTGCAGTGGCAGATTGTGCGTTCGATTCCCGGCCTCGAAGAGGCGGAGATGCTGCGCCCCGGCTACGCCATCGAATATGACAGCGTGGATGCGACAGAACTCGACCGCTCTCTGCGCGTGAAGAGCATGGAGGGCCTCTACCTTGCGGGTCAGATCAATGGGACCAGCGGGTATGAAGAAGCTGCGTGCCAGGGCATCATGGCGGGGATCAATGCGGCACTGTGGCTCAAGGGAGAGGCGCCCTTCACCATGGATCGCACCGAGGGCTACACCGGAATCCTGATTGACGACCTCATTTCGAAGGGCACCAACGAGCCTTATCGCATGTTCACGTCGCGCGCCGAGTTTCGTCTGCATTTGCGCATCGATAATGCCGATCGCCGTCTGACTCCCCATGGTCGCCGCCTGGGTCTGATCGGTGATGAGGCGTGGGCGGAATACGAGCAAAAGCAACAACGCATGGCCGCCTTAGCGAGCTTGCTCGTTACCGGCAAAGTGGGCGCCGAACCTTTGGCTCGCGCGGGATTCGGTGAACTGACGGCCACTGCTGGACAAAGCTGGGCACAGCTTTTGAAGCGCCCCGAGGTCACCATCGAACCGATCCTTGTAGCAATGAAGGAGTCGTTGGCTCAAGAACCTCTTCTCGCTCAACTTGCCGTTGCCGCGAGCGAGGGCAGTTTCTCTTCTGTGCTCCGCAACGAAGCTCGTGCGGTCGAGACTGAGATCAAATTCGCCGGCTACCTTGACCAACAAAAGAAATCTATTGAGAAGCTCAAGGCAGCCGAGGCGGTTTCAATCCCAGAGTGGATGGAGTACTCCACAATCAGTGGACTCTCTCGAGAAATGCGAGAAATTCTCGAACGTGTTCGTCCTGTCACAATTGGCCAGGCAAGCCGTCTCCCCGGCGTCACCCCCGCGGCATTGAGCCTGGTGCACGTCTCCATTCGCGTTCAAGGCGCTCGGAGACCCGTCACGAAGCCACCCGAGGCTCTTGCCCAATCCTGATGTAGATTGGGTTATGCGCTGGAGTCTCTTGCGAATTTCCCTCGCTTTCTTTCTGCTGTGCGTCTGTCGTGCGTCGGCACAGAATTCTGCGTTGGTTCGCGCTCGCGATTTGGGTGTTCCTTTCGAAGGGACTCCCGGGCCGTTGAATGCGATCACGGATGTAGCAGGCGTTGAGGTAGGAGCAACCACTCTCATTCAAGGCGAAGGCGCGCTCAACGAAGGCGTCGGGCCAATCAGGACTGGAGTTACGGTGATTCTCCCGCGTGGAGGCAAGAGCGCCGATCCAGTCTACGCAGGATGGTTCAGTCTGAACGGCAATGGAGAGATGACCGGTACGACCTGGATCGAAGAGTCGGGATTTCTCGAGGGGCCTGTGGCACTGACCAATACACACAGCGTCGGCACTGTGCGCGACTCCATGATTGCCTGGGGATTGAAGCGTGGAGCGCTGCGGCAGCCATGGTCGCTGCCCGTTGTGGCCGAGACGTGGGACGGTTTCCTCAACGACATCAACGGATTTCATGTGAAGCCGACCGACGTCTTCGCGGCGCTCGACTCCGCCAAAGCGGGGCCGGTAGCGGAAGGCAATACCGGGGGTGGTACCGGCATGGTTTGCTACGGATTCAAAGGCGGAACTGGCACTGCTTCCAGGGTGCTGGCCGCGGTCGACGGCGGTTATAAGGTAGGGGTCCTGGTGCAGTGCAACTGCGGCCGGCGGCCGCAGTTGACGATTGCCGGAGTGCCCGTAGGTAAGGAAATTCCGCAGAACATCCCCTATGCCAAAGTCGGCCAGCCACTCCAGCCGGATGCACAACCGCCTGGCAGCGAAACGCAGGGCGATATGGGTTCAATCATCATTGTTGTCGCCACGGACGCACCCCTTTTGCCGCATCAGTTAAAACGCATCGCGCGCCGGGCATCGCTGGGATTGGCGCGTACTGGTTCAACCTCGGGAAATGGCTCGGGAGACATTTTTCTGGCCTTCTCTACGGCTAATCCGGGCGCAAACGCTACCCCAGGTTCGAATTCCGTCCAGACAGTATCAAATGAGCGAATTAGCCCTTTGTTTTCAGCGACGGTCGAGGCGACAGAAGAGGCGATCGTCAATGCAATGGTGGGAGCGAAGAGCATGACCGGCATCGACGGGCATACGGTGATTGCGCTTCCGCATGAGCAACTGCAGTCCGCGCTCAAAAAGTACAATCGCTTACCCGTTCCGGAATGAGTTTCACGCAATCAGACAATCCATTACTGATTGGACTTATCGCTCTTTGAGAAGAGCGGAATATGGAAGGGCAATTCGGCCTCTGACTGTTTCTTCTTGTTCTTGCCATTCAGCATATCTTCACGCAGCAGTGTGCGCTGCGAGTTTACGCATACCCAACCACCACGCATGCGTTCGAACACATGGGTAAATATGCCCTTTTCATCGGCTTCGCCAGATCCGACCTTGTGGTGCATCACGTATGTGCCGTTGGCGACCGCGGTGTCGCCCATCATCCTTACCGTCACCACGCGCTGCTCGAAGTGCAAAGTCTTGTCTTCTCCGGCAATCAACTGCGCTAGTTGCTGGTTGCGCGTTGTAATGTCTCCGGTGGCTGAAACGTCGACAAACAAAGGGGATAGCACGAGTTCAAGACTGTACTGATCGCGCTGATTGATCGCGCCCGACCAGGAATCCTCGAGCTTCTGAAACTCCCGAATCTCGGGACTCTGTGCGGACGTCGTTCCTGCTGGTGGTTGAGCTGGCGTCGTTGCAGGGGTGGGATTTTGAGCCAGAACAGCGCAGAAACAGAGCAGAAAAGCAGAAAAGCAAGCGACATTACGTACCATACGAAGACCTAACTCCATTCCTTCAATGATAGCTCTTTGACTGCAAGGAAGGCTTCTATGGGAGCGAGGCTCAATCGGAAGAGAACCAATGAGGATTCGTCAGACCAACATTTGCAATTGGTCCGGTTGCAGAATCGTTACGAGAGAGTCCTCGATCAGAATCCAGCCATCCTTGCGAAACTGACCAAGAGTGCGCGTGACGGTTTCGCGCGTGGTGCAGGTCATAGACGCCATTTCCTCATGGGTCAGCAGCAGAGGGAAACGGTAGTTTCCGCCATTCACCTGATCGCCGATCTGCGTTGCGAATTCAAGCAGTAGTCGTCCCAGTCGGGCAGCTACAGTTTCCGCAAGCGCGATGCGGCAAGCATCCTGCAGGGCGAATCGATACTCTTGGCAGATGCATTGCACGGCGCGCATCTGAGCCTCTTTATGGGTGCGCAGGAAACCCAGGAATCTATCGCGTTCTACGGGACGAAGATGTGCATTGGTGAGCGATTCCGCTGAAACTTCGTAGAACCCGTGCGAAAGAACCGCATACAGTCCGAGCATCGAGCCGGGTCCTGCGACCCGCACAATCATCTGACGGTCTCTAGTACGCCCGGCGGTTAATTTCAGATAGCCATCGCAGATCAGGTAGAGGCAGCGAGCGTCATCGCCCTGCATGAAGAGCGAAGCCTGCGACGGCAGAGAAATAGTAGTGGTCGCCAATTCGAGATCGGCCAGAACAGCACTGCCCAGCGAGCAAAACCAGCCGGGCCGACGATTCGAACAGGCGGCACATCCCACCGTCGACAAGCGATTTGCCGGTTTCTGCCTTACGTGCGCTATTTCAAAGTTTCCTGCGTCCGCCATCGTCCTGCCCCGTTCGCCGGCTTGCGCGACGCGATCAGATCTGAAATTTCCTCGATCGCTTAGGCGTGCTCGGAAAATTTTTCGGCCCGTTCAAGGAGACTAATCTCGCTAGAAGTGTGCAGCATGGTCAGTCGGAGGGGATGTGACGCGCCTCACGTCTATAGTTTGCGGACTTGGCTGCTGCAGGCATTGCATTGTTTAGCACAATCGCTGTTAGTAAATGCGAATCTCTGAGGTACGTTGAGCCACGAGAAACTGGCGAGCTCCCACTTCGTGAGCAGAATTGCTCAGCTTGTTCTTGACAGCAGTGATTTCCTGAGGAAACACGCGAAGCGCAGCGCGCGCCATGTTCGCACGCATATTGAACAATGGACGCTTCCCAGTGATTGAACCTATTACTTTCGAATCACGATTTCCCAAATGTGTTTCTGTAGCTGGATCTCCGGAATCAAAGCGTTCTCAGGCAGACATTGTGTGATAAACATCACCGTCCTGATCCGCAAAGCTCAGTAGCATTCAGACCAAGAAGTGATTTTCCACGCATAGCACTTTGCAGTACGTAGGAATCGCAGGATCAAGGCTCTATGCACGCTCTTTGCCAAGAGGATCCTATGCGAGCCGGCTGAAGCGTTGGAAGAACGCAGAGATGACGTAAGGCGGGACCGTTACATGTTTAGAAATTGGTCAGTGGCAGTTTTTTCCAATAGTGCGGCTCCGCGAAACACATCGGGACTGCGAGCTTATCTTATTTTCTTTCTAGGTGCGGTTCTTGGGTGCGGTACCGTTCTGGCGGCTCCGGCTTCCAGTGCTAAACCCGCCGCTGCACAGGTCAAGGACGCAGCTTCATCGGAATTCGTGGGCTCTGAAACATGCGCCACGTGCCATGAAGAAGTTGCCAAGGGCTTTACAAATAATCCGCATAGCAAGCTGGCGCTGGAGCACGGCAAGAGTGGAGTGACGTGCGAGTCTTGTCATGGTGCGGGCAAGGCCCATGTCGATGGTGGCGGAGACATCACCAAGATATTCAATCCTGCCAAGGCTTCGGCGAAGGAAGTGGATGCCCGTTGTCTGGGTTGCCACGCGGGACAGCACGCCAACTTTGACCGCTCCGCTCACGCCAAGGCCAATGTGAGTTGCGTCGGCTGTCACAGCGTTCATGCAGGCCAGGATAAAGAGCAGTTGCTCAAAGTTGCTCAACCTACCCTGTGCTTCCAGTGCCACAACGACATCAAGCCCCAGTTCAACATGCCTTTCCATCACAAGGTGGAAGAGGGCCTGGTGCAATGTTCCGATTGCCATGACGCTCACGGTACCTTCGAGAAAAGCAACCTCAAGACCACGGCCGATCAAAATGCAATCTGCACCAAGTGCCACACAGAGACACGTGGGCCATTCGTGTTTGAGCATGCTGCGGTCAAGGCTGAGGGTTGCATGGGGTGCCACACTCCGCACGGCTCTCAGAACGCCCGGCTGTTGAACATGCCGAATATCAATACGCTGTGCAATCAGTGCCATAGTCCAGTTGCGGCCGGCACGGTTCACTCGATGAACGCCGGATCGTCGGAACTGACGCCCTGCATCAGCTGCCACACCATGATTCACGGCTCCAATATCAATGCGGCGTTTCTGAGGTGACGGACGTGCACGTGCTCCGCCGACAGGTCGCGCGGCGCGGTTCTGCAATCAACGACACACACCGTTTCGAGACTTCCGCTGTCAGCAGGATTGTTTTTTGAATGAGGCTTCATTATGACGAAAATAGACGGGCTTTTCTGGCTGTCGAAACAACAGCCCTCTACTACAAATGCGCATCGCATCGCTGGCGGTATTGGGATTGCAGCTGTCGTGCTGATGACGGGCATCGCTTCCGCACAGGCGCCCGCGCCGGCCGCGAATCTTGCTGCTCCCGACGCCAAGATGGGCGTTCCGGAAGGCTATGCCTCCCATCAGAGCGTTGACGTAGGTGGGCGCATGACTAACACCTCCGGCAGCGCCGCCATGTACGACACCTTGGTCAATATGCAGTCGGGGCCCCGCGTACTCGGTGAGACCTTTGAGATGCACGCCCTGCCTGGCACCAAACACAACCTGGTTGACTCGCTCAGCGCTGTGGGTAATGGTTTCGGTGGTGATCCCAATCTGTTTGCCCGAATCGCTTTTCATAAGGGCAGGATCTATGAATTTTCCGGCACCTTCCGCCGCGACCGCCAGTACTTCGATTACGACCTGCTTGGTAATCCGAATATTCCCGGAGGCCAGTCCATCGCCATCGGGCCCGCTTCCGCTCCTACAGGCTCGTTCGCGTGGCCGCAGGTGCTGCAATCGCCGGTGCTGTTTAATACCGTGCGCCGCATGACCGACACCAACGTCAACCTCCTGCCGCTGTCGAAGGTGTCTTACAGATTCGGCTATTCGCAGAACATCTTCCAGGGTCCAAGCCTGAGCCCAAGCGGTTATCAATTTGCCAAGTACGACGCCATTCTGCAGGAATTTCAGCGCAACAGCACCGACGACTTCAATGGCTCCATTGAATGGAAGCCTGTACGTAAAACGCACTTGACCTTTGAGGAACAGATCGACCACTACAAGGCGGACTCTTACTTTACCCTCGCTCCCAGCGACTTCATTGTGCAGGAGGCCGACGGAACCAGGGCGGCGCTTAACGATTACGACAGCGAGACGCCCTATCCCAGCAGGGCCTGCAATGCAAACAGCAACGGCACCACTCCCATCCTCTCTGCGCCGCTAACTGCTGGCGGACTGCCGATCATCAATCCGGCATGTGCTGTGGTTACCGACTATCTGCGGTCGCAGCCAACCCGCATCCTCTACCCGACAGAGATTTTCCGTTTCCAAAGCTCAAGCATCACGAACGTGACAATGGACGGCGACTTCCGCTACACCAACGCGAATATGAGCCTGCCCAACTACTACGACAGCTATCAGGGTCTGAATGGGGCGACCCGGTCGCTTACGTATACAGGTGTGGCAAGCGCGAAGCGCGCGGTCGTAGCCGCCGACTATGGGATTATTTGGCAGGCCACAACCACGTTCAGCCTCGCCGACCAGGTGAATTATTCCAGTGTTCACCAGCCCGGAACTACGACCATGACGAGCGCGACCACTCTGTCGACGCCCGCGACCGCGGGAAATGAAACCATCAACTATTCAGGTCCGTTGACCACTACCGTCGGTGCTTCCGGAACCTCTACATTTGAAGGCAGCGGCGGCATCGGCGTACCGCTGCCGGGCTACTTTGGCCAGAACTTCCTGACTAACAACCTTACTGCGAGCTGGGATGCTTCTTCGCGCGCTACGCTCTCGCTCACCTATCGTCACAACAACCATGTCATCGCACAGGGCGCTCCGCATAACGCTGCGCTGGCTGTCGGCGCTACCAGCAACGGCACCGTCACCATCAACGAAGACGGAGCCATCTTGAATGCCGCAGTGCGCCCCACAACAAATTGGAGCTTGAACGGCACTATTGAAGTGCTTTACGCCGACAACGCCTTCACTCCCATTGGCCCTCGCCAGACAAAACACTACAAGCTGCGCACCCGCTATAGACCAAAGCCGTGGGCCACGTTCTCGGCAGCCTACAACGACCTCGAACGCCATAACAATACCAACAACAACGGGGCAGCGGTCGCCGCAGGTCTTGACCCCTACGAGGGGCCAATCAATCACGTCGACTATAGCCGCATCGGCAGCGTGAGTGCCGTGCTTCAGCCCAACGAGCACTATGGCTTCGACATCAACTACGCCCACACCGACGTCTATGCAGCCACCAATATCTGCTACGACAACGGTGCCAGCCCGACCTTGCCCGGCACCGCTTCCACCAATGCCTCGGGCGGACCTGCCGTATGTCCCAACGTCTTTGCCAGGGGCTCGACGACTCAGCTCGCCGATTGGTTCGCGCGAGACTTCATGGAGGCTCCAACGCAATACACGTCCGTGGCCGTCACTCTTTCGCCGGTGAAAGCGATACGTTCTAACATTGGCTATCGCGTCAGCGCAGTCAGTGGCAATCAGTTCTTCAACGATGCCCGAGCCGTTAACGGCTCGCTTAACTCCACCTACCGGTCTCCCTTTACCAGCGTCGCCTGGACGATCCGGCCGGGATTGGTTTGGAAGGGGGAATACAACTACTACGGGTATGGCGAAGGCGGTCCTTCTGGCCCGCAAGAGTGCAGCACGTCCACTTCGCTAACCTCGGCCGTTGTTCCTTGCACGTCATTACCGTACCCAACCGGTCTGACCGAGTCGTCAGCGGGTCTAACGGCACCCCGGAACTTTCATGCGAATAACGTCACCTTGGCCATGCATTACGAGTTTTGATTGCGGGACTTCCATTCCGCGATGATGACTCAAAGAAAGAGAAAAGGAGATTGCTAATGACATTCAGGATTGGCATTGCGATAGTTGCAATGATGGCCTCGACAATGTCAATTGCCTTTGCACAGGATTCGGGCGAAGCGATCTACAAGGCTAAGTGCCAGATGTGCCATGGTGCGACGGGCATGGCTGATTCGCCAGCAGGCAAAGCAATTAAGGTGAAGCCGGTCAGCGATCCTGAGGTCAAGAAATTGACCGAGGATCAGATGATTACTGCCACAAAGAATGGCATGGGTAAGATGCAGCCCTACAAAGACAAGCTCACCGATGCGCAGATCAAGGATTCGGTAGCGTACTTCCGTACGTTTCTGAAGTAGTAACTTCCGATTTCGGAAGCGGGGCAAGAAGATGCATACCCGAGGCAGGCGCCGCGTGCACCCTGGCCGGAGGTACAAGGAGTGTCGTAATGACAAAGAGAGTTCGATCTCAAGTGGTGTTGGCCCTCGTGCTATCGGTGGCCGGTACCGTGAGTTTCGCCCAGTCAGCGGGTGAAGCGATCTACAAAGCCAATTGTCAAAGCTGTCATGGAGCCACTGGCACACCAAGTCCTGCGATGGCCAAGATGATGGGTGTGAAACCGGCGTCGGATCCGGACGTCAAAAAACTCACCGAGGCCGAAGACTTTGATGCCATCAAGAATGGCAAGAACAAGATGAAGCCGTTTGCCGGCAAGCTCACCGACGAACAAATCAAGGACGTCGTGAGTTACTTCCGCACATTGAAATAAGGCTGTGATGCGGCCCGCGTGCACCCCGGGCCCATTATTCAGGGGGCGTCGTGCCGTTCTTTTTGAAGTTCCGCGAAAATTGGGTGCGGCCGGCGCTGTTCTTCGGCAACAATCCCTTAAGCCTAACGGGCGGCGCAATTACCAGCGCGTCCGGCGTGACCATGATCGCCTATTGGCTGATCGAGATGGTCGGGCGCCAAAACGAAAATCCTTACCTTGGCATCATTTTCTTCCTGATTCTGCCGGCGTTGTTCATTCTTGGCCTAACGCTTATTCCAATCGGCGTTTACTTCCGCCGACGCAAGCTGATTCGGGCCGGTCAAATTCCAGCGGAATTCCCCAAAATTGATTTCAGCGACCGCATGTTTCGCCACGGCATCGATATCGTGCTGGTGGCCACCATTGTCAACCTTCTCATTGTGTCGATTGCCAGCTACCGCGGCGCGGCCTACATGGATTCCCCGCAATTTTGCGGCGCATCGTGCCATGTCATGCACCCTGAATATGCCGCATATCAAGTCTCTGCTCATTCCCACGTGGCTTGCGCGGATTGTCACATCGGGTCGGGTGCGACCTCGTATTTGGAAGCTAAGGTAAACGGCACCAAGCAGCTCGTTGAAGTGACTTTCCACCCGGTCGCTCATATGGCGCCGAGATTAATACCCGATTATCCGAAGCCAATTCCTTCACCCGTGCAAAACCTGCGTCCTGCCCGTGAGATCTGCGAAGGTTGCCACACGCCGGCGCGGTTCATCGGCGAAAAGCTGCTCGTCAAATCGAGCTTTGCGGATGACGAAAAGAACACCGAGACGCAGTCGGTCGTGGTGCTGCATCTGGGAGGGAGAGACTCGTTCTCGCACCTTACCGGCATTCACGGGGTGCACCTGGGACATATCGAATATGTCTCTACCGACGAGACGCGAACTACAATTCCCTGGGTTCAGAAGTTGAATGAAGACGGTTCTCAAACTGTGTTCGCATCGGCCAGCACCAAGGGTGTTGCTCCCAAGGGCGAACGCAGGGTGATGGACTGCATCGATTGCCATAATCGCGCCGCGCACACCATGCAGACCGCGGAAGAAGCACTAAATCGGGCGATGGCCGAGGGTGCGGTAAGTCCCGAACTACCGTGGGTTCATAAAGAAGGCCTTGAACTGCTCAAAGCTGACTACGCAACCGAGGACGAAGCACGGGCCAAAATTCCTGCGCAACTTGAGGCTTTCTATCGCTCGCAACATCCTGAGGTCATGGCGAGCAAGGCGAATCTCGTTGCGTCTTCCGGTACGGGGCTTGTCTATATCTTCACGCATAATGTGTTCCCTGAAATGAAGGTGACTTGGGGGACCCATCCAAACCACATCGGGCACATGAGTTACCCCGGATGCTTCCGGTGCCATGACGGGGACCACACCGCCAAGGACGGCAAAGCTATCACGCAGGACTGTGCGGCCTGCCACAATCTGCTGGCAGTGGATGAAGCCAAGCCGAAGGTATTGTCCGATCTTGGAATTCAATAAAGCCTTGCGGCTCACCGCAGAATCTGTACACCCACCCCTCGGGTGATAGGCTGGCTCTTCATGTTCGAGGAGCCAGAAACCCAGATGCATTCGAGCCAGCCCATCCATTTCAATCTCGTAGCCGCGGCCCATGCGGCCATGATCGAGCACGGTTTTCAACCCGATTTCCCGGCGGGAACAGATGCGGAGTTAAGTGCCATCGAGGCGCATCCGGCAGCCCCTGCTGCAGCGCAAATTGTGGACTTGCGTAAGCTGCTGTGGTCCTCCATCGACAATGACACCTCAAAAGATCTTGACCAGATTGAGAGGGCGGAGCAATTGGGGGACGGCCGGATACGCGTACTGGTCGGTGTGGCTGACGTCGATGCGCGGGTGGCGCCTGGGACCGTCATTGATGGCCACGCGCGGAGTGAGACCACATCGGTGTACACCGGGGTCAAGGTATTCCCAATGCTGCCGCCCGAGTTGTCAGAGGGGATCACTTCTCTGAACGAGAACGAAGACCGGGCTGCCATTGTGATCGAGTTTTGTGTGGACGCAAACGGGGCGGCCTCGGAAGGGAAGGCGTACGGGGCGCTGGTGCGGAATCGGGCGCAACTGGCCTATAACGCAGTGGGGGCTTGGCTTGAGGGCAGAGGGCCGGCGCCTGCCAAAGTGGCCGCAAGCCCAGACTTGGCGGCGCAGTTGAAGCTGCAGGACAAGGCTGCGCACTGCATGCTCGGGAATCGCTTTCAGCACGGAGCACTGGACCTGGAGACAATGGAGACGCGCCCCGTGACGCTGGGAAGCGAGGTTGTCGACCTCGCGCAGCTGGAGAAAAATCGAGCCACATCCTTGATTGAAGAATTCATGGTGGCCGCCAACGGAGTTATCGCCAAGACCTTTGAGGATGCGGGAATCGCCTCGATCCGGCGGATTGTGCGGACGCCCAAGCGGTGGGATCGCATCGTGGAACTGGCGGCGGGTCTGGGCACGAAGCTGCCCGCGGAGCCGGACTCCAAGGTGCTGAACGAATTTCTGCTGGCGCAGAAGAAGAAAGACCCCGATCACTTTCCAGATCTATCGCTGGCGGTAATCAAGCTGATGGGGCCGGGAGAGTATGTGCTGGTGAAGCCCAACGAGGTTTCCCCGGGACACTTTGGCTTGGCGGTACAGGACTACACGCATTCGACGGCACCCAACCGGCGCTTTCCAGACATGGTAGCGCAGAGGATTTTGAAGGCGTGGCTAGGGAAGACGGCTCAGCCGTATTCGGAAGGCGACCTGAATGCGATCGCGCTGAGGTGCACACAGATGGAAGACGCGGCGCGCAAAGTGGAGCGGGAGATGCAGAAGCGCATCGCCGCAGTCGTACTGGCTCCGCGCATCGGCCAAACCTTTCAGGCTATCGTTACAGGCGTGAATCAATACGGAACGTTTGTGCGCACGCTAAATCCGCATGTGGATGGAATGCTGGTCAATGCCGGGAAGCCGGGTACGACGCGGCAGATCGGAAGAGCGTCGTGTAGGGAAAGAGTGTAGATCTCGGTGG
>OBLU010004817.1_pt1 | contig 12141 bp, 8 predicted proteins | sample 1518681 | NCBI WGS metagenome assembly OBLU01 (sample SAMEA3539304, study PRJEB22396) | soil metagenome | biome: tundra; feature: field; material: soil | place: USA | collected 2010-05 | depth 0.15 m | reverse complement strand
CTCACATCTCATCGCCGATCTCGAACGGGTCTGTGACTACCTCGTCATCCTCGTTTCCTCGCACGTGCGGATTGCCGGCGAGGTCACCGACCTGCTGGCAGCGCACCACCGCCTGTCGGGGCCACGTCGGGACCAGCGCACCCTTCCAGCCAACCAAGAGGTCATCGAGGAGAGCCACACCGACAAACAGAGCACCTTCCTCGTGCGCACGAGCGAGCCGATCCTCGACCCGGCTTGGAGCGTGAAGCCGGTCACGTTGGACGATCTCGTTCTCGCGTATCTGAGCAATCCCGTCCACGCCGAGCACGTCCGTCAGCCGGAAATTGGAGTCGTTCGATGATCCGCTTCACCTGGATGCAGTTTCGTATCCAAGCCCTCGTCGCCCTCGGCGCACTGGCGATCATTGCAGTCGCGTTGGGGTTTACCGGTCTGAGCCTCGTCCACCTCTATGACACGAGCAGGTTCACTACTTGCGGCGCACGTGGCGACTGTTCGCAGATCGCGAACGGGCTGCTTTCTCACGACCGCCTCCTCCAAGACCTCAGTTCCGTATTGCTCGTGGTCCCCGCACTCATTGGACTGTTCTGGGGAGCACCACTCGTGGCGCGCGAGTTCGAGACCGGAACCTTTCGCCTTGTATGGGCCCAGGGTGTCACCCGCACCCGCTGGATAGCCATCAAGCTGGCCGTCGTCGCCCTGGCCAGCATGGCAGTCGCCGGGCTGTTCAGCCTCATGGTGACGTGGTGGTCAAGTCCGCTCGACCGCGTGAACCCGAACCAGTTTTCAACGCTGTTCGCTGAACGAGGCATCGTGGCGATCGGCTACGCCGCATTCGCCTTCGCGCTTGGGGTCACTACCGGGTTACTGATTCGACGGACGCTCCCAGCCATGGTCACGACTCTCGTCGGCTACGTCATCGTTCGGCTGGGAGTAACCAAGTTGCGACCGTATTTCCAAGCGCCGCTCACGCTCAGGGAGAAGCTGGCGACCGGGGCTCACGGCATCGTCCAGAGCATTCCAGGTGCGGGCGCCGCGCCGCCCCCGCACCTGGGCGATTGGGTGCTGTCGAGCAACGTCCTCAGTGCCTCGGGGCAAGCCTTCAACCAAGCGAAGATCGCCTGTTCGATCTTTGTCAGGCCAGGGGAATCAGCGTCGAGCGCACATTCTGCCGCTACTGCTTGCTTGGCCCGCGCCCGAACTTACTCAGCAGGTCTTCGGGATGTCGTCACGTTCCAGCCCTCTAGCCGCTACTGGCCGTTTCAATGGTATGAGCTCGCGATCTTCCTCGGACTTGCCGCGATCCTGGCCGGAGTCTCCATCTGGTGGATTCGCCGTCGCATCTCTTGAGACACGAGATCGACCGGGAGGACCTCACACCTCCAGCGCTGAGAGACGCACGAGATTCAACTTAAGAGGCCGCGCGAATAGGCGCTGACTTCGGCGAACGCAGATCCAAACAGTTCCACATTCGTGCTGGTGTCGACAATGAATTGTGCGCTTGAAGGTCCCGCCATGGTCCGAAACGTTCGCCTATCCGCGCATCGTCTAAGTCCATTAGTCCACCAACGATGGCCGGGGCCTGCTCTAGCCACCGCCTATCTGCCACCTGTGCCCTCCCCGCGTCCAGCTCTACTTTCACGCACACAATGCAGTCATCCGGTCATCGGCATCGAGCCACATCATCTTGAACACGTTTCCTGGAAAAAGGGGCCGCTTCTTCTTATTTAGGAAGTGGCACGCACTCCGGCCGTGGGCCGCCCATGGTCACTCCATCCACCACTCGAACCACCTGCGCTCGCTGTTGCAGCGGCCGCTGCATCGTCCTTCCTTGTCCGAACAAAACCTCGCGGATCGCTCCCCCTCCGATCCGCGAACTCCTCCAGCGCAAAGCTGCCGGTCACGGCCACAATCCATCGGGTCGACGTGATCCCGACTGTAGGGATATAGGTGCTGTTGTTTTTCTTGTTCGCCTAACCGGCGGGTGGGTATGAACGGGGCTTTGGACGATGGGATCGGGATCGGTCGGTCGCGTCGTGACGGAGCATCGGTGGTCACTCGTCTCTCCGATGTCGATGACGAGCTGTGCTCGCTCCTCCAGGTGCACCGTGTGCTCACGACACCACAGCTCGTCAGCTTGCTTGCTCGTCCCGAACGCACCGTCGACTATCGACTGCAGCGTCTTCGCGCTCTATCGCTCGTTGATCGCACTCGACCGTATGCGACGTCGGGTTCTGCTCCATTCTCTTGGTGGCTGACTCGAAGCGGTGCTCATCTCGTCGAGGGCATCTCCCCCGCTCCAGGCAAGGCGACCCCGAACCCGCTTTTTCTTCGGCACACGACCGCGATCGCCGGGCTGTACGTCGCGCTCGTGGACATCGGCCCGAGCGTCGGGCTCTCCTGCGAGCGTTGGCTCCGCGACGAGCATGCCTGGGAGGAGTGGTCGAGCACGCTCGGTCGCAAGCACTATCTCCGTCCCGACGCCTACGTCGAGATCGCCATCTCGGTCGACGACGCACCAGGAGTCGCTGGAGCCTTTGTCGAGATCGACTTCGCGACGATGGACCAGGCGCGTCTTCGCGCGAAGGTCGCCCGACACCGCGCCTACGCGAGCGACGCCGCATGGTGGAGCAAACATCCCGGCTGTCCGGTGTTGCTGTTGCTCACGACGTCCGAAGCGCGTGCGACGCGCTTCTTGTCGACCGCCGAGCGCGACAAGCCGAACTCGAGCATCTGGAAACAGGAAGACCCGACCCACCCAGACGGGCTCATTGCTGCCTGCGCGTCGGTCGCTTCGCCCGAGGAAGCGCTGTCGACGCCCGTGTGGCGCACCTCAGCCGCGGACGCCCCGATGCTGCTGTCCACGATCCTCGCCGGCGAAGTACGCACGTTCCGCGGCGTCGTTCGAACCTGGCACGCAGAGCGCGACGCGGACGACCATCGTCGCCGTGCGGAGGCAATCGAACAGATCGCGACGCACCAGGATGATCTCGGCGAGGCGCTTGGCGGGGTCAGCGCGATTGCGCTGGCCTTCGTATTCGAGCACGTCTGTGCTCGCTCCGACCAACGCGAGAATTGGGCACTCGGGCATCTCGACTTGATCGAGGTGACGCTCGACTGGTGGGAGCGACCGGGCGATCGGCCACCGGTCCCGACCGAAGTCGTTGCAGGTTGGCGTGCGCTGCACCGTGTGATGTGGCGGGAACAGGCCGACCTACTGCTTGCGAACACGGACGCGATCGCGTGCGAGGACCCGCGGCTTCGACGTCTCGCGGCGCGTCTCGCACGCGGTGTGCTCATCGAATCTTGGCGGCTCACGATCGCCGCGCCGATCGACGGACCCGAGCTCGCGAACGAGCTCGCAACCGAGTACGTGACGCGCCGGGGTGCGGCGGTCGTTGCTGAGTGGCACGCGCTCGCGCTCCATCGCCGTCTCCTTACCTCGGCCGCACAGCTCGAGGCCAGCTATGAGGTGACTCACCTCGTCGTCTGCACGGAGTGCGGAATCGCACGGCACGTTCCCGATCTCGACCAGTGGGCGCGCGGCTCGATCGACATCTGCCAGGCGTGCGGCGGGGCGCTCGTCCCGGCGGCAGGCGATCCACCAGTTCCGCCGTCGCTGGAGGAGTCCCTCGCTGCGATTCGACGACGACTCGAACACGCTGGACTGGTCTCCGATGCAACGTGTTCGGACTCGTCATGGTGAGCGCCGCGACGAATCCAGGACGGGAGCCGGTTGCTCGGCGCCCGCGAGCTAACAAGAGCGCATCCGGCCCGCGACCGGCCGTGACACCCGCTCCTCCAGAACTCCTCCAGCATCCGCGAGGGGGCCTGGAGGAGTGCCGGTCGCCTGAACGCTGCCCGGTCCCGGTCCCTCCAGCCGAGCAGCTCCGGCCCTTTGCCCGGGCGCTCCTCGCGCTGGCGATCGAGGTCCGAAACGACCGCCTTGCTATGCCGGGCACACGGAGGTCTGATGGACCCAGGTCTCGTCCACGGCCCCAAAAAAGGTCGTCCGACAACACCATCGAAGAGAAGGGAGGAACGCCATGCGCGCACTGATCTACCTACGCGTCTCGACGCGAGGACAGGTCGAAAAGGGCGAGGGTGAGGAGGGCTTCTCGATCCCCGCCCAGCGCGAGGCGTGTGTCCGCCACATCGCGGATGCCGGTGGGGAGCTGGTCGATGAGTTCGTCGACCGCGGCGAGTCGGCGCGTTCAGCAGATCGTCCCGCGCTCCAGGCGATGCTCGCGCGCATCGCAGAGGACGCAGACGTCGACGCGGTCGTCGTCCACAAAGTCGATCGCCTCGCGCGCAACCTGGAGGACCACGTCGCGATCCGCGCGCTGTTCCGTCGCCGCGGGGTCGCGCTCGTGTCTGTTTCGGAGAACTTAGAGGAGACCGCATCCGGTCGTCTCGTCGAAGGCATCCACGCGCTGATGGCGGAGTTCTACTCAGCGAACCTCGCGAACGAGATCAAAAAGGGCATGGGCCAGAAAGCGAAGCAGGGCGGCTATCCGCATCGTGCACCGCTCGGCTACCTGAACGTCCGAGAGATGATCGGTGGCCACCAGGTAGCGCACATCGTGCCGGACCCTGAACGCGCCGCGCTCGTCACCGAGGCCTTTGAGATCTACTCGACCGGCGAGGGGACGCTCGAACGGCTTGCCGCGGAGATAGCGCACCACGGACTCACGAACCGCGGACGTGCCGACTATCCCGAAAAGCCGCTCGGTGTCTCCGGGCTCGCGAGCTTGCTCACCAATGTCGCCTACACCGGCGTTGTCCACTGGAGTGGCGTCACCTACCCGGGCGTCCACGAACCGCTTGTGTCGACCGAGACTTTCGGGCGCGTCCAGGAGCTGCTTTCCGCGCGAGCGACACGTGGCACGCGCGAACGTCGCCACCATCACTACCTGAAGGGATTGCTCGTCTGTGGCGTCTGCGGCAGACGCCTTTCGATCCAGCGCTCGAAGGGCACCTACACCTACTTCTACTGCCTCGGGCAAAAGGACCGTCGATTCCCGACTGGGTGTCGCGAGTCCTACGTCGCTGCCGACGCGCTCGAAGCCGAGATCGAGGACCTCTACCAACGCGTCGAAGTGCCGGGCTCATGGGCCAATGGTCTGGAAGAGATGCTCGCGGACGAGATCACCGGACGGAACGCCGCGAATCTTTCCGAACGCGAAGCGCTCACGCGTCGACGCGAACGGACCGAAGGTGAGCGGCGCAAGCTGCTCGACGCGTACTACGCGAATGCGATCGACGTCGCGACGCTCCGCACCGAACAGGAGCGCATCGCCGGGAGGATGGGCACGATTGACGCGCGGCTCACCTCGCTCGAAGCGAGCCTCGAAGACTGGCAGGACCTCATCAGCACGGCACTTCGCTTCGCGACGAACTGCGCCCGCATCTATCGACGAGCGGGCGACAGTAGGCGGAAGGAATTCAACACGGCGGTGCTCGAAGAAGTGCTGGTTCGGGACGGGCACGTCGTCAACGCGGCCTACCAGGCACCGTTCGATTTGCTCTTTGCTATGCCCAAGTTCGAATACGAGGATGTTGTGGAGCTGAGGGGATTTGAACCGCCGACTTCCACGTTGCGAAGGTGTTCGTGGCGGATGGCGGCGGACTCTGGTGAACCATCAGGGCAGGTCAGCGAGTTAGCCAGACGCGGGTGAACCCTCGTGAACAGCAGCGCCCGCGGGATGGCCACGGGATGGATCTCCGTGGCGGTTGAGCGGCGTGGTTGGTAGGTGTCGGCTCGGGCCGCGACTCGTCTCGGCATCTCGCGCCGAGCCCGAGCGTGTGTTGCCAGGGTCGCCGACCCTCGCCGTTGGTCGGCGCGTCCCGGAGCTCTAGCACTGTTGCACTTATCATAACTCCAGCTATAATTCATGTATGGACAAGCCGTCGGACGTCTTTGACCGCGACCGCGAGTGGGCAAGCTTGGAACGCTTCGTCGCGGCCGATCGCAGAGGCGCCACGCTCGGGCTCGTGTACGGCCGGCGGCGCCAAGGAAAGACCTACCTGTTGCAGGCTCTGGTTGAGGCGGCCGGCGGCACGTACGTGACAGGCCTCCAGCAATCGGCCGAGCAGAACCTTGCGCGCTTTGCCGCCGGCTACCAGGTAGCGACGGGCGCCCGTGGGCGGGTGGCCTTTTCCAACTGGGAGGAGGCGTTCTCAGCCCTGCTCTCTTTAGGCGAAGGTGCAAAGACGCCGGTGCTGGTGGTAGTCGACGAGTTTCCATATCTGCTGGTCGCCAACCCTGAGATTCCCTCACTGCTGCAGGCGCTGCTGAGCCCGCGCGGCGTACCTGCGAGACACCACCTCACGAGGCTCGTGCTGTGCGGATCGGCCTTGTCAACCATGCGTGGGCTTCTCACCGGAACCGCCCCTCTGCGGGGGCGGGCCTCGCTCGAGCTCATGGTTCACCCGTTCTCCTATCGCGAGGCGGCCGACTTCTGGGGCACCGCCGGCGACCCGAAGTTGTCGGTGATGCTGCACGCTCTGGTCGGAGGAACCCCGGCGTACCTTGACATGAGTGGAACGAGTGGGCCGGGCGCGGTCGGCGAACTCGACGACTGGGCGGTGTCGGCGTTGCTCAATCCGGGATCGGCGATGTTTCGGGAGGGCAATATCCTGTTGGCCCAAGAACAAGGAGTCACGGACGCGGCGGGCTATCTCTCCGTGCTCGCAGCGATTAGCCAGGGAGCTTCACGCCGCGGTCAGATCGCCGCAGCCGTCGGGCGAGCCGAAGGAGCCCTGGCCCACCCCTTGTCCGTGCTCACGGAGGCGCAGCTGATCATACCGCTTGCCGATGCGCTAAAGCAGCGGCGGACGACCTTCCAGGTCGCCGAACCGGTCCTCCGCTTGCATCAGCTTGTGGTCGCTCCGAACGAGGCACGCCTCGTTCGGCATCAGGGGTCGAAGGTGTGGTCGGAGGTCGCCGACACCGTCGCTGCCCGGATCTACGGGCCACACTTCGAATACCTGGCTCGGACTTGGTGCGCTGAGCATGCGTCCGACGACACCCTGGGCGGCACTGCCAGCCGGGTCGCACCGACTGTCATCGCGTGTCGGGAGCATCGAGAGAACCACGAGGTTGACGTTGTGGTCATCGGGACCTTGCCGAACAAAGCCGACCGAATCGTCGCTCTAGGGGAAGCGAAGTGGCGATCGCACGCGGTTGGGGTCGAGCAACTCGAGCGACTGCGCCACATTCGCGTCCTGCTCGGTGCTGACGAAGCGAAGCTCTTGTGTTTCTCGAAGGAAGGCTTCACGCCCGAGCTCCTCGGCCGATGCAAGGCGTATGGGGATGTCGAGTTGATCGATCCGTCCCGGCTCTACGGCGGCGACTGAGTCCTGCGTAGGAGACTTTCTTGCCCTGAGAGGCCCTAACGGCACCGTCGAGTACGGGCTGAGGTTGCAGCGGGACCTTGGACAGGTCTCTGCGCCGATCACGATCTCAGCTCCAATGACAACGGTGGCCCGTTCATCAGCAACTTGTCGCCCTGGTGAGCGGGCCATGGCGTTCTGCGAGGACCTTCGCGACGACCTCCGATCCCGACTTCCGCGACCGCCAAGAACAGGGAGGGGACGCCTGCGTAGATGTTTCGGCTCCAATCAGCCTGCAGGTGAGGGCTGGTCTTGGACCTGCTGCGGTACATGGTCGATCTAGTTGCTGGTCGAGCCGTGATGAGTACTTTCGCGACTACCACGCTCCGTCGCATCCGCGGGATGAACCACGGGAGGATGTCATTCATGCTGCCAATACACTGATAACCAAGGCCTGTGACCTGGACTTGTCCGAGTGGGGAAAGAGGGGGACGGGGCCGCGAAACTGCCGCTGGCGCGGACACGCGGTGCGTAGTGCCTGGTGGTGATGGGTGTGGGATGTAAGTGGATCCGTGCTGGTTCTTCGTGCGGCTCTGGCCGGCCGTTGGCCGCGACCGGCGCCCACGTTCGCCCACGTGGCTGCGTAGGGGGCGGATGGTAGGAACGGCTGCAGGGTGGGCGTTGCGGGATCGGGTGCGGCGCTGACGAGTGGGAGCGGCCCCAGCCGGGAGCGGACAATCAGGTGGCAGACCGTCCAAGAACTCTGAAATCGTCAGCGAGGATGTCAGTACCGGGTGAAGTACCCGTGGAAGGCGTACCCTCGATGAAGAAGTGACCTGGGGAGGTCCGACATGCGAACGGTTCTCCGTCTCCTAGTTGCAGCGGCGTTGGTTGCCTTCGCCGTTCCCTCGCTGGCAAGTGCTGCGAGTACCGCGGCAGTCCCTACGCGCCATCTCCCCGCCACTGGTGGCACGATCAAGTGGCCGGTGATGGTTCACAACGCCAAGACGTGCAACTGGTCGTCGTCGCCCAAGGTCGCAGGCTTCGATGGAACTGTGAAGTGCAAGACCGGCAGGGTTGTTCGACCGGCCACGTTCAAGGCGAACACGTCAACCGGGGCGAAGGATTACACGCTCAACCTGGTCGTGCGCGGCACGACCAGGACGGTCGATCACCTGGAGGTCGTTGAGGCCGGGAAGCCAACACCGACCACCACGACTACTACGACTACCACGACGGTCCCCCCAACGACAACGTCGACCACGACGACAACTACGACGGTCCCCCCAACGACGACGTCGACAACGACGTCGACTACTACGACATCGACCAGCACGACAACGACAACGCTGCCCCCGGCGTCGTTCACCGGCTGGCCCACGTCTAACTGGTCGGGGTACGTTATCGAGGGATCGGTCACCGCCGTAAGTAGTGAGTGGACCGTACCGACACTCGATTGCGCCGCTACGCCGGATGGTGTAACAGCCGACTGGGTGGGTGTCAACGGTTGGAACGGCGCCAGTGGTCTTTTCCAGGACGGGACGATGTCACACTGCCTCAATGGGCAGCAGTCCAACTTTGCCTGGTGGGCGGACGACCCCGAAGGCTATGGCGCCGTCGAGGTCTTTGCGGTTGCACCTGGCGATCTCATCTACGCCGAGGTTTGGCAGGACGCGTCGTCGGGCGATTGGGCTTACGAGGTCAAGGATCTTACGAGTGAGGCGACAGTATCAGCCTTCCCGCCCGCTGCCGACTCGTACTCTGGCGCAGGACTGACGGCAGAGTGGATAGCAGAAGACCCGGGCTGTGCTGATAATCCTAGTGAGTGGGGTGAGTGTTGGACCAACACGATCTCGCTTCAGCACCTCGCGGACTTCGGAACGGTAACCTTCACGGACCTGGGCTTGACGGTGCCGTCCGGTTCTTGGACGGAACCCCCTTATTCTGATGCGATCGAGATGGTAGCGCCCGACGGATCGGTGGAGGCGTTTCCTAGCCCGATACAGGGCTCCGGCACGTCGGCCAGCTTCACCGTCACTTATGAGACACCCGGCGAGATGAGTTCCTCGACCGGGACTGCCGCTATGAAGCACCCCCAGTCGACATTCGTGGCACCCGTGCCGCGAATCACTCCGCAACATCGAGCAGGTCAACTAGGGAGTCGGTCGATTCCCACTCCGAAGCTCGGGCTGGCTCGCATTAGGTGAGGACATGCGCAAGTACGCCGAGCTGGACTAGGCCGGATAGCGGGGGCTCGGCAACCGTCCCGCTGGCCTACCTCGCGTCGTCCTGAGCACGGAACCCAGAAACTAGGCCCGGAGAAAGCGTGCCGCCGTGACCGCTCCCGGTTCACTTGCGTTTGTGACGCGTGCCGGACGCGTACGGAGTCGGCTAGGCGGGCACGGCCACGGACAGCGGCCGGCCGGTCCAAGTGTCGGACGACGCGCTCGACAACACTCGCTGGGGGCCGTGGCGCGGGCACTTGACGGCGACCGGAAGGTCGGGCGTGCCCCAGCCGAAGGGGCAATCGCAATTCACGATGAGCCGGTACGCGGGGCACCCAGGGGGGATGACGCGAGAAACCTGCGGAACGGGAGGCACCAGGGGCTGGGGAACGGGCAACCGGCTCGACATCGAGCGAGCGGGTGTAGTAGTGACTGCGGGCGAACGCTGCGACACCCTGGTGGCAACGAATCGCTCGGCCAAACCGCCCAGCACGTCGAAAAGGTCGGGCCCTGATCGCTTGGGCGTGACTTGGCTTCTCACGGACGCCGGAGCCTCGTCATGAGACGGGATCAACGACCGCTCCCCGGGCGCTCGCTGTCGCCGTCGAGCAGGCGTGCTCTCGTACCTCGGGACAGTCCTGTTGCGGATCGCTACGGGCACATAGACGACCTGTCTGCATACCCGGCACCGTGACTTATCCGAGTAGGCGTGGGTCTCCCAGCTATTGCCACAGTCTGGGCAGGTGAGCGTGCCGGCCATGGAACCAAGCATACGGAGCCGTTGGGTCGTGACTACGGGACTGGTGAGCTTCGGTCAAGCGGAGCTGGCTACGTATGACGCCTACGTCAGAGGGGCGAGCGCCTATAGGTCCGAAGCGTTCCGGCACATCCTTGTCGGACGGAGCCGTTCGACTTGGGCCCCAAAGAGTCAGGCAGTGCCAGGCAAGCGTCCTAGCCGGACTTCACCATGGCCATCCGCGGTGGCTCGGAGCAGTAAGCGCATGAGCCCCACCTGTCTGACTCGATGAATCGTGCCACAAGCCTGGCACGTGAACTCTCGCCGCTGTCCGGCGTTTCCTAGCGCTCCTTGGACCCGAGATGCGGTGAGCGTGCCGCCCGATTCGAAGCGCAGCCAGGAGTCCCATGATCCGAGCAGAAACCCTCCATCGGCTTTAGCTTCATTTCCCACTGGTGCAAGGTCTCGCCATCCACCGGCCCTCTGTTGAGGTCTCTGGCGGCTGGGAGCATCGACGACAAGCATCCCAATAGGTCCCTTACCGACAGCGAGGTATCCGATCGCGTGCCCGCAAGCGCATCGGAGGCCAATAGCGGGAAGATCCCCCAGCGACTGGCACGCTTTGATCACGCTGGGTCTCATAAGCGGAGCATTATCCGGGTCCCGCTCGGCTTCACAGCGTTGCGTGTTCTCAGACCAGTCGTCCGCATAATCGGCATCGAGGCAACTCAGAGCTTGAGCCGCTGCTCTGCGATGAGCCGGGGTGATATGGGGTATCCGCCGACTCTTGCCGGAAACCGACGCTTGCGAACGAAATCCCACTCTTGTAGTCTATAGAAAGTCACAAGGCGGGGCGGCCAACCCCGACGGAACTTTGGCCAGACGTCCGGCTTCCGAGCGGCCCGGGCATGGGAGTTTCCATGTCCGCAGGGATTTCGGACGACCGTCCGCTTTTGACGCTTCCTCTCGCTGCGGCACGCCTAGGGATCAACGTTGAGACCTTACGGAAGGGCATCGCCGCGGGCGACGTTCCGGCCGTGCGCATTGGGTCCCGCGAGTACGTGCCGACCCGGGTGCTCTACGACCTGATCGCCGGCCGCCTGCCTCGAACCGAGGCCTCATGACGCGGCGGCGCCCGGCGCTTTCGCGCCGGGCCGCCAGCGAATTGCTCTCACCCTTTTCGCCGATCTCGACTCTACCGGGACGGTGCCGCAACATGGAGCCGTCCGGTGCCGGCGCCTCGTAGCCCGCGGCGAACCCCTTCTCCCAGCGAGATAGCTCGTCGCCGGTTCCAGGTCGCGGCGGAGCACGCCTACCGGTTCCACGATCCGACAGTTGCCGCGGTCGCCATGTTCGCCTTCACAACCAAGGCGGTCATGCATGCACGAGGCGCTCGGGCGCGGGACTACTCGGCGATCTACCGCGCCCGCCTCGTCCGACATCCGGGCAAATCGGCACGCCAGGCAACCGGCCATGAGACCCGTCCGCGCCGGGTGACCCCAAGCACGGCCGGCGACCGCCCCTACGCCCAGATCGCGGCGCGCAACCGGGCGCTCGATGCAGCGTCCAAGATGCGCCGGAACGGAGTGTCGCTGACAAGGGCGGCACGTGAGGCGAGGACGACACCGGACGCGGTGCGTCGCTACGCCGGGAGCGCGTTGGACCGCCGGGGCTCTCGTTGGGTCGCCAAGCCCAGCGACCGCCTTCTTCGGCGGCAGCTCACGACCATCGTCGGGCAAGGTGGCGAACCCACCGAAGCCTTAGTGGAGACTCATTCGTCCCGCCAGGCAAGTGAGATCGGGTCGCACAATGCCGACCGCTCGATCTTCCTCTCGGCGTCGGCATCGC
>OBLU010004816.1_pt1 | contig 12141 bp, 11 predicted proteins | sample 1518681 | NCBI WGS metagenome assembly OBLU01 (sample SAMEA3539304, study PRJEB22396) | soil metagenome | biome: tundra; feature: field; material: soil | place: USA | collected 2010-05 | depth 0.15 m | reverse complement strand
CAGCAACGGCACGTGGGCGTGGCCCTCGCCGGCGTGCCCGGCCAGCGCCAGCGCCAGCTCGTGGCGCCACGCCGGGCCGCCCCTCAGCTCTCCGAGCAGCCCCGCCGCACGCTCGCGGTCGACCACCAGCAGCGGACCGCTGTCGTCACACGCCAGCCACCGATCAGGCGAAGGCCCGGGGCGAAAACGAGGCGCTTGGCGTCGCCCGGCGGCGTCCACTCGGTCGTCGTCGCAGGTGATCACAACGGCGTCGGGCGCCATGATCACGGCCTGACCGAGGCGTTCCAGCGCGATCGGCGCCGGTTCGTCCCCGGCCCGAATCAGCACCACGCGGTCCAGCCGCGTCTCACCCAGGGCTTGCGCCAGCGAGCCCTGCAGCAACGCCGCCGGATTCCCGCCTCCGAGCCCGAGCGCGCCGCGTGTCCGAGCCACCGCCTCCGAGTCAGGGTCTCCGTCGATCCACACCGCAAGCGGAGCCGGCTCGATCTCGGCCTTGCCGATCACCGGCGGGCGCGCAAACCGGTGAACGCGGGGGACCGCCGCCAACGCGGGCTCGACCCCCCCCAGGTACGCGCCCCAGCGGTCCGCCGCACTCAGCACGTTGGGACGACGCACTGCGCCGCGAATACGCGCGCCGATTCTCACCGGTCAGGCCGCCAGCCAGGCGCCCGGCGCCTAACGGCAGGCTGCGTGAGGCCGCTGGAGCTGGGCGCCGGAAGTCTCATCGGCCCCGAACGTAGCGGACGCCGGCGTGAGTCGGCGGGCACGCCTGCCGTCTGCGCTCCGAGGGCGGCCGCCCGCTACCCTCGTGGCCCTCCGGGTCTGCGCTACCGCCTCGCCTCCCGCTCGATCGCATCAGCGCCGCCCCTTCCGAATGTCATTCGCGTCGCCCATCTTCCTCTGGTATTTCATGCCAGCGCTGCTGCTGGCGCTGTGGATTGCGCCTCGGTCCTGGCGAAACGGGGTCGTCGCCGTCTTCAGCCTGGTGTTCTACGTCTGGGGCGCCGGAGCGTTCGTGTTCCTGTTGCTGGCCTGCATCGCCTTCAACTACGTAGCGGGCCAGCACGTCGAGCCCGGTCGGCCCGGATCCAGCGAACGCTCGCGCAAACGCTGGCTGATTGCCACGGTGGTGTTCGACATCGGGATTCTGGCGATCTGGAAATACGGCACGTTCGCCCAGGAGGAGGCGCGCGCGCTGATCCGCGACTTTGGCGGCGGCGGGGGCTCGGTGCTGCGGATCGCGCTTCCGATCGGCATCTCGTTCTTCACCTTTCACCACCTGTCCTACGTGATCGACGTGTTCCGCGGCCTTCGCCCGGCGCAGCGCCACCCGGTGCAGTTCTTGACCTACATCGCGATGTTCCCGCAGCTGATCGCCGGCCCGATCGTCCGCTATCACGAGATCGCCGATCAGCTCCCCGCACGTCGCACCGACCGGATGGCCGATTTCGCCGCCGGCTTTCCGCGCTTCGCGCATGGTCTGGCCAAGAAGGTGATCGTCGCCGACTCGGTGGGGCCGATCGCCGACTCGGTCTTCTCGCTCTCCTCTCATCAGCTGACCACACCGGCCGCCTGGCTCGGCGCGCTGGCCTACGCGATGCAGATCTACTTCGACTTCTCGGGCTATTCGGACATGGCCATCGGCCTCGGCCGAATGCTCGGCTTCCAACTCCCAGAGAACTTTGCGCGGCCCTATTCAGCCGTCTCCATCACCGACTTCTGGCGTCGGTGGCATATGTCGCTGTCGCGATGGTTTCGGGACTACCTGTACATCCCGCTCGGCGGCAACCGTGGCAGTCCGCGCCGCACCTACATCAATCTCTACATCGTGTTCGCGCTCACCGGCTTCTGGCACGGCGCGAACTGGACCTTCTTGATCTGGGGCCTCTATCACGGCACGTGGCTGGTGGTCGACCGGGTCACCGGCTACCGGAAGTGGCCGGACGAGCGGTGGCAGGCACCCCGTCGCGCGGTCACCTTCGTGATCGTCGTCGTCGGCTGGGTCCTGTTCCGCGCGAACACCCTGCACCAAGCCGGATCCATATTGCACGCAATGTTCGTTCCGCACTTCGCAGCGCTCCCCAACGCTGTCGCGGTCGCGGCGAGCACCCAGCGCAGCGTGTTCCTCGCGGTGTCGGCGCTGGTGTTGTTGATCCCGCCCGGCTTCGTATTCGGGCGCTTCCTTGAGGGAGGCGCCGGTACGGCGGCCGGCCTGAGCCGGGCGGCGGTCAGCGTGCTCGCGGCCCCCTACGCGGCGATCCTGGTCGCCGCGGGGACCTTCAGTCCCTTCCTCTACTTCAAATTCTGATGCGAACCGTCTCTGAGAAGACCGGACCGGTTCCCACGCCTCTTTGGCTGCGGGGTCTGTGGCGCTACATCATGGCGCTGGTCGGAGTGGCGTTGTTCTTCACGCCGGGAATCGCGCGGCTGCTCGGCGTGTATCCGACGGCAATCGAGAACCGGCCGCTGGTCGCGCTTCCGTCCCTCAATCAGGGCTTTCACATCTTCGCGGACCTGACGCAGTGGTCGATCGACCACCTCCCCCTGCGCAACCTGGCGATCCGCGCTGACGCCCGGATATCGGAGGACATCTTCGGGCAGCCTCCCTCCTACTCGGCCAACGGCGGCCCAGTCGGACTCGGACAGTCGGCATCGCTGCAGGGCGGCCGGGCCGGCGCGAGCACGGTGGCCGGCCTGGCCAACCAGGTGGTGGCGGGACGTGACGGTTGGCTGTTCCTTGGCGATGAGTTCACGGCCGGCTGCCACCCGCAACTGACGCTATCGCAGGTCACGTCGGGGCTACGACGCCTCGATCAGATCATCACCGCGTCGGGCCGTAAGCTGGTGATCCTGATTCCGCCTGACAAGGACACCGTCGACGGCCGCTTCTTGCCCTCGGCGTTCGTCGACTCGGCGTGCTCGCAAGCCGAGAAAGCACGTCGCTGGGCGGCGCTCGGTTCGCTGCACCTGGCCGATTTCGTCGACATGCTCCCGCTGCTGAAGGCGGAGGAACGCAGCACCGGTCACCCTGCGTATCTGCCGATCGATTCGCACTGGACCGATCGCACGGCGGCCAAGGTCTTCCTGCCGGCCATGCTCAACGCCCTCAGCCCGCGGCTGTATTCCAGCGCCCACGTGGCCCCGACGGGCCCTCAAGCGTATACGGGCGACCTCAGCGTCCTGAGTGGAGCCCCGCGAACCGAGACGCAGACCGGTTGGACGGTCACTCGCCCGAAGGTCGCGCCGGGTAAGTCGACGGTCACGACGCCGTTCGCGAACTTCCCGATCTCGCACTATCTCAACTACTCCAGCCCAGGTGTCCCGCTGGTGCGTGGTGCGACGCTTCTCTACGGCGACTCGTTCACCGAGCGCGCCCTTGACATCATCGCGCCGTTCTTCGCCAATCTGACCCGGATCCCCGAGATCTCTCGTGCGGCGGTGGAGGGGCCCGAGGCCCGCGCCGCGGCGATCTCGCTGCTCACGGCTCAGATCAAGGCCTCCGATGTGGTGATCGTCGAGCAGACCGAGCGCATCGTGATCGGGTCGAGCTCGGGCTCGATCCTCGCGCCTGATGTCCTCGACGCGATCCAGACGGCCCTCGCAACTGCTCCGCGCGGGCACGGACTCACGGTACGTTGACCGACGCCGCGGACGGTTCCGGGGGCGTCCTGCGTGATCGTCGCGCCCGCCGGGCGCTCTCAGGCGCTCCGCGCTCACTACTCGCGCTGCTGGCCGCCGTCGCGGTGTTCGCAGTCACCTGGGCGCTGCTCGTGCCGCCGTGGCAATCACCCGACACGCCGTCCCACTTCGCCTATGCCGAGTCATTGGCGGAACGCCAAGCGCTCCCGGGCGCCAAGGATCGCCTGGGCGCCTCAAGCGATCAGTCCGCCGCGGACGCGGCCGTCGGGGCCAGCCGAATCGCGTTCTACGCTCGCGTCGCGCAGCCGAGCTGGAGCGCCAGCGCCGATCGCGCCTACCGATCCAGCGCCGGGCATCTGGCGCGGTCCAACGGGGGTGGCCCGAACGCGGCCGCAGTAAACCCCCCGCTCTATTACCTCTACGCCGACGTCGGATACCTGGCCGCGACCGGCGGTGACGAGTTCGATCGGCTCTACACAATGCAGATCTGGGGTGTCACGCTGCTGCTGCTGACCGTCGTCGCCGCCTGGCTGTTGACGGGAGAGGTGCTTGGCCCGCAGCGCCCGGCTCAGCTGGTATGCGCAGCGCTCGCCGGATTTGAGCCGATGGACACGTTCATCTCGACGAGCATCACGCCCGACGCGCTGATGATCCCGCTGTGGACGCTGTCGCTGTGGCTTGGAGCGCGGGTGATCACGCGTGGCTGTCGGCGAAGGGACGCACTAGCACTGTGCGCCGTGACCGCCGCCGCAATCCTGACCAAGGCCACCTCGTACGCGCTGGTGCCTGGACTGCTGCTCGCGCTGGTGCTCGGTTGGCACCGAAGGCCGGTCGACGAACGGGCCGACCTGCGGCACACGGTCGGGCTCGCGCTGACCGCGCTGGGCGCACCCGTTCTGGCCTGGGTCGTGGCCGCCACCGCGCTCGGGCGTACGGCGATCAACACTGTACACACCGCGCCGGGAACGCATCCGAAACCGTTCTCGATCGGGCAGTTCATCAGCTACGTGTGGCAGTTCTATCTCCCGCGGCTGTCGTCGATGAAGCCGTTCCGGGTCACGGTCGATCTGCCGCTCTATGACGTGTGGATCGGCGAGGGGTGGGCCGCGTTCGGCTGGCTCGATGTCGGCATGGCGAGCTGGCTCTACCCGGTGTTCGCCGGCGTCACGGCCGTATTTGCGGTGGCGGGCGCCGCGGTGCTGGCGCGCTTCCGTGACCGGCTTCGGCTCGAGCTCGTGGCCTACTTCGCGCTCACATCCGTGTCCCTGCTCGCGGGTCTGCACCTGACCGAGTACCGGTCGCTGATCGCCGGTGACGGACCCGTACTACAGGGCCGCTACGTCCTGCCCCTGATCGGCCTGTTCGGCCTAGCCCCGGCGTTGGTCATGACGCGGCTGCCGGTCCGCGTAAGGGGGGCGGCGTGCGCTTCGCTCGTGGCCGCGTTGATGGTGTTGCAGGTGCTCGCGCTGGCGACCGTGGCGAGGGCCTACTACACATGAGAGGACGCGCCTCGCTGATCGCGTTCGCGTCCGTCGCCGTCGCGGGGCTCGTCGCCCTCCTGATCGCTGGCGCGAGCGATCAGCGCAGGAATGCGTTCTCGCTCGACGTCCCAAACGCGATTCCCGCGTCAGTCCTTACTCCCGGTGCGACAGCCTGCCAGGGTCCGGTGCGCCCGCTGGTCGCGTTCAGGGGCGTCGAGGCTTGGATCGCGCCAGGTGCGCCTGCGGCGGTCAGCATGGTGGTCCGCGATCTGCGCGGCCGACGCCTGGCGAACGCGGTCCAGACTGAGCCGGAGCTGACAGGGCCCAGCACCACCGTCATCACCTCGCGGCTCGACGGGACCGTCGGAACCGGCACGCGGGTTGACGTCTGCCTGCTCAACCGGGGCCCGAGCGCCGTGACGTTGCTCGGCGCGGCCGCCACCGATTTGTCCGGCCGGCTGCGCGTCGGGTCGGTGACCACCAACGTGGCGGTCGCACTCGTGTTCCTGCGTGCGCACCCCCGGACGCTGCTGTCGCTCGTACCAGCGCTGTTTGCTCACGCCGCACTGTTCAAGGCCGGATGGGTTGGCACCTGGACCTTCTGGGTCCTGTGCGCCGGGATCCTCGCTGCTTTCGGGTTGGCGGCCGGAGCCGTCGCCCTCGCCGTCCGCGATCAGGTCTCATAACGCAGGGCGACGGTCGCCGCTAGACTCACCGCCTTCATGACTGCCCTGCGCGCCATCTCCGGACGACTCGTAACGCGACTGACGCCGCGATCGCTGCGCTTTCGCTTTACCGACGCAGAAATCCTCCAACGGGTGGCCGGGCGCGTCGCGGTCGATCCGGCCAACGCCTCGGCCGAGGCACGGGAGCGCTCTCAATCACGGTGGCGACAGGCCCGTCCCGCGCTCGATCTCACCTGGGGAGAGGCGCTTCCCGGCCGCCCATTCGTGGCCAAGGTCGCCGAACACGCCGAGCTGACCCAGGACACGCGACTCCTCGAGATCGGCCCCGGGTACGGGAGGCTGCTCACCGCATACCTCGAGCAGGGCCTGCCGTTCGCCAGCTACACCGGCTTGGACCTCTCAGAGACCAACGTCGCCCACCTCCGCGGTCGCTTTACCGATCCCCGGATCACCTTCCTGCAGGGCGAGGTCAGCTCCGCGTCGATTCCAGCATTCGACGTGTGCTACTCATCGCTGACCTTCAAGCATTTCTATCCCACCTTCGAGGCCGCGCTGGCCAACTGCGCATCGGCGATGAGTGACCACGGGCGGATCGTGTTCGATCTGCTGGAAGGAAAGCGCGCCTATTTCGAGCACGACGACACGACGTACGTCCACTGCTACCAGCCGCCTCAGGTTCAGGAGATCGTCGCGGCAGCAGGTCTGCGAGTGCTCGCGTTTGATCACGTCGAGCACGGGCCGAATGGGTCGCGTCTGCTCGTCGTTGCCGGCCGCTGAGAAAGCTCCGAGACGGGCGCCATAATGGGGAGGTCTGATGGCGCTTGAGGACTGCACGTTTCTGGCGGTCGTGCCCGCCTATAACGAGGCCGGCACAGTGGCGGGAGTGGTGCGATCGCTGCGCCACGATGCAGCTCACTTCGACGTCGTCGTCGTCGACGATGGCTCGACCGATGACACCGCAGGCCAAGCCGTGGACGCGGGCGCCACGCTGATCCGGCTGCCGTTCAACCTCGGAATCGGCGGGGCCGTCCAGACCGGGTTTCTATACGCGCTCCAGCACGACTATGACTACATGGCCCAGGTCGACGGAGACGGACAGCACGAGGCGGTCGAGCTGGCCAAGCTGGTGGCGGCCATGGACGCCGATCCAGCCGTCGACGTGATCTGCGGCTCCCGCTTCCTCAGCACCGAACACCGCTACCCGGCACCGATCAGCCGCCGTACCGGCGTCCACCTGTTCGCGTTCGCGCTGCGGCTGATGCTCCGCCAACCGATCAGCGACCCGACGTCAGGCTTCCGGCTCTACAACCGGCGGGCGATCGCCCTGTTCGCGCACGACTATCCTCACGACTATCCGGAGGTCGAGGCGATCCTGATGCTGCACGAGCACCGGCTGAGAATGATCGAGGTGCCGGTGCGCATGCAGCTTCGCGGCGGGGGCCGCTCGTCGATCACCAAGCCGCGCTCGCTGTATTACATGATCAAGGTGTCGCTTGCGCTCGTCGTCGGCATGCTGCGTCGCCGACCGGTGCTGGAGCCAGGCGATCCAGCGCCGGTGTCAGCGGAGCACGGGATCTGACGTGCACACCCGGATCCAGATCGTCTCCATTGCCTTCGCCGCGCTCGTCTTCGTGGCGGTGTTCGAGCTGGTCAGGCGCCGTCGCCTGGGTGAGCGCTATGCCCTCGTGTGGATGGCCGCCGCGCTGGCGTTGCTCGTCCTCGCGGTGTGGAAGGGGCTGTTGACCTCGGTCTCCAAGGCCGTGGGCATCTACTACCCGCCCAACGCCTTCTTCGTGATCGCCTTCGGATTTCTGCTCTTGTTGCTGCTGCATTTCTCCGCCGCGGTGTCTCGCCTGTCGGACCAGACGAGGGTGCTCGCTCAGCGAGTGGCCCTGTTGGAGGAGCGCCGTCGGCTGGCGGAGCAGGCCTCCAACGGCCGGATGATGCGCGACGATGACGACGACCACGCGCTCGTCGCAGACCACTCCGAGGGACGCGTGCGCGACCGCCTGGAGCCCTGAGGTTTTGCACTATCCTCGCTGTGTATGGATCGCCCGGCGACCGTCGCAGCGTCGCTCAACGACCCAGCGAAGGGTCCTGGCACCGGGGGTCGCATCACTCGGCGAGCACTGTTCAGCCTGGCCGGGACGCTCGCCTTCATCGGGATTCTGATCTACCTGCTGGACCGGCATGGCAGCGAGATCAGTCGCGTGGCCGAGCGGGCGTCGTCCGCCACGCTGATCGCCGTGATCCTGCTCGCCGCCGCGTCGCTCGTGGCGCGCGGGGAAGACGCCGTCGCGGCCTTGACCGCGATGGGGAATCGCCCCAGCCGGGTGGACATCCACGTGGCAAGTTCTGCCGCGTTCGTCGTGGCCACGTTGAATCACTATCTCGCGAGCCCGGTGCGCGCGGCGGTCCTGAAGCGACTTGACAGCGGGCGAGCACCCACGATCCCGCAGATGTTCATGGTGGACGCATCGACATCGCTGATCGAGGGCTTGCTCGCCGCAGGGCTGATCGCCGCCAGCGCGAGTGCGCTCAAGCTCGGGTGGTGGATACCGTTGCTGGCAATCCTCGCCGCCCTGGGCGGGGTCGCGGTCGCGCTCACCATACGCCGGCGTCTCGAGCGGCTTGCGGTGTTCCGCGGTTTGGAGATGCTCGCCCATTCCCGCCAGCGACTCGTGGTCCTCATGTTGTCCGTGATCGTGTTTACGTGCCAGATCGGTCGCACGTTGATCGTGCTGCGTGCCACCGGCCTGCATCCGTCGCTACTGCAGGCAGCCGCGACGTTCGTCGCCGGCGGCGTTCTTTCAAGCCTCCTGGCCGGACCGGCCGCCGGAGCCGCCGGGGCGCCGCTCATCATCTTCGGGCACAGAAGTCTCGCGGCAGCGGCCGCCGCCGGTTTGATCCTGTCGATAACCGCGCTCCTCGCCGCGCTTCTTTACGCGGCTGCTTGCGGACCCATCATGGCGTGGCGGCTCCGGCACATAGCGCACCCCTCCGAGCGTGGCGCCGAGACACCGCCAACCGTGCCAACCGAGATCGAGCAACGGTCTCGGTAAGCGGCATGGACTCGCCCTGAGCGCTACCTCAGATCAGCTGGTGCTGCTCGTACCAGTCCAGGGTCTCCCGCACGCCGCTGTCGAGGTCATACCGCGGCATGAAGCCGAGCCGAATGCTCTTCTGGATGTCATAGCAGTAGTTGGCCCTGATGTTCTGGAGGCGGAACGGGTAGATCGGGACGTTGACGCCCAACCGCTTCGGTAGCAGGCACGCGTAGGCGATGACGGTCATCACGACGCTCGGGATGGTTGGGACCGAGATGCCGTAGTAGGCCCCGACCGCGTCGGTGATCTCTCGCATCGTATAGGGGTGAAAATCGCTTCCGAAGTACGTCTGGCCCTGAGCCTCCTCCCTCAGCGATGCCAGCACAGTCAGGTCAACCAGATTCTTCACATACGCCCAACTCACGAGATTGTCGGCTCGACCCACGTGAAAGTACCGCCGCCGCTTGACCACCCGGAAGAACTGCTTGTAGGGCGCCTCTCCCCACGGCCCGTACACGGACGTCGGCCGAATGATCGTGTAAGGGATCTTGGCCGCCGTGCACGCGCTGATGACGACCTTCTCTCCCTCGATCTTTGACTGCCCGTAGGCCGTCTTGGTCCTGTAGGGCTCGGTCTCGTCGATGAATCGGGTCTCGTTGAAGAGCCCGACCACCAACTGGGTGGAGAAGAAGACAAAGCGCCTCGGTCCGGCGCCCGCCGCGCATTCCTCGATCACGTTCTGGGTACCGCGGAAATTGACCAGGTAATCCTCCAGCGACTCCCCGTCGATATCGGTACGGGCGGCCAGGTGGTAGACGATCTCGATCGAGTCAAGCGCGCCGGCCAGCGTGCGCGGGTCAAGGATGTCGGCTCTGATCTGCGTCACGCCGGTCGGCAGGTTGCGCCAATTGGCACCCGCCAGATCGAGCACGGTCACGGCAGCGCCCCCGGCCAGAAGCTGCGTGACCAGGTTGACTCCGATGAAGCCGCAACCTCCGGTCACGAGCACGCTCGTGCCGTCTAGCCCCTCGATGACCGTTTCCTCTCTCTGACCCTGGCCATCAGATCGTAGGTCCATACGATCTTGTAGTAGTTGAGGCGATGCAGCAGGATCGGTGCGCGGGCGCCATCGCTGAAGGCCTTCGCGACGCGTAGCTCGTCTGCGAACTGCGGGTTGGTCAAGCTGCCGCTCTTGCTGGCATCGTACATACGGAAGCTCGCCAGATAGTCATCTATGACTCCGGCCGGATATCTCTGGCCCAGGCGAAGCCAGAACTCGTAGTCCATGACGTAATGCTCGTCCTCGTTCAGATAGCCGACCTCGTCATGCACGCTCCTTCGCCAGAACGTCGCCGGTTGCGAAACGTAATTCTCCGCCAGAAGCTTTCGGTAACTGTAGGACCGCGATAGGAGGTTCTTGTACCAGGTGATCGGCCGGCGTATCTCTGCGTCATGCTCGTTGATGATCCGGCACTTGCCGTAGGCCCAGGCGGTTTCCGGGTTCTGGTCGAAATACCTCGCGACTTTCGCGAGCGCTCCCGGCTCATACCTGTCGTCTGAGTTCAGGAAGGCCACGATGTCGCCTGTCGCCATCCTCAGGCCCTTGTTGATGGCGTCGGACTGACCCCGGTCTTTCTCCGATCTCCACGTCAGGCGATCCGCATAGCGCTTGAGGATCTCCACCGTACCGTCGGTTGAACCCCCATCCATGACGATGTATTCCAAGTCCGGATAGGCCTGGTTCAGGACGCTTTCGATGGTGCGTTCGATGAAGTGTGCGTGGTTGTATGAAGGAGTGACGATCGTGAGCTTCATCGTCGCTCCTGAGCCCCTGGCCCCCGCACGACGTGAGGATCAGGCCAGCGCCGCGGCGGCCGGAGCCGCTTTCGCCCGGGCAACCTGGGCAGCGATCCATTCGTAGGTGGACCGCAGACCGTCTTCCAGCTTCTGGGAGGGTGCCCAGCTCAGCTTGTCCTGGATCAGGCGGTTATCCGAGCTTCGGCCGCGCACGCCCAGCGGGCCGGAGATGTGCTTGACGCTGACCTGCTTGCCCGCGATCGTCATCGTCATCTCGGCCAGCCGGTTGATGCTGACCATCTCGTCTGAGCCGATGTTGATCGGCTCCAGGTAGTCGCTGTGCATCAGCCGCCGCACACCTTCCAGGCACTCGTCGATATAGAGGAAGGTCCTGGTCTGCTTGCCGTCGCCCCAGACCTCGATCTCGCCACCGTCCGGCGCCTGCGCGACCTTTCGGCAGATCGCTGCCGGAGCCTTCTCCCTGCCGCCCTGCCAGGTCCCTTCAGGGCCGAAGATGTTATGAAAGCGCGCGATGCGCGCATTCAGGCCGTAGTTGCGCTGGTAGGCCATGTACAGCCGCTCGCTGAACAGCTTCTCCCAGCCATATTCGCTGTCCGGCGCAGCCGGATAGGCGGAATCCTCGGCGCAATTCGGATTATCGGGATCCATCTGGTTGCGCTCGGGATAGATACACGCCGAGGAGGAGTAGAAAATCCGGCCGACCCTGCTCTCGACCGCCTGGCGGGCGACGTTGAGGTTGATCGTGGCCGAATTGTGCAACACGTCTGCATCATGTTCGCCCGTGAAGATGTATCCGGCGCCACCCATGTCGGCCGCCAGTTGGTACACCTCGGCAAACGGCTGGTCAAGCACTTCGGCGACCACGGTTGGATCAGTGAGGTCGCCGATCACAAAATCGTCGGCCGCTGACTTGCTGAACAGGGGTGCGTGCAGATCGACACCTCGTACCCACAGCCCGTCCTGCTTCAAATGCCTGACGAGGTGAGATCCGATAAAGCCGCCTGCTCCGCACACCAACGCTGTCTTCACGATCAGTCTCCTGCTGTCTCAATCTGAGCCGAGCCGAATCGGCCAATCACGGACGTAGAGAATCTAGCGCAGCGGTTTCCGGCCGCCGGCCGACAGCCGGCGCGCCGCGAGCCCCGAGGGCTCACAGTCCGGCGAGGATCGTTCGCAACCCGTCGTGCAACTGGACCCGCGCCTCCCAGCCGAGCTCGGAGTGCGCGCGGCGGACGTCCAGGCAGCTGCGGCGCACCTCTCCGGGACGCTCGGGCTCGAATTTGGGTTGGGCCGGAGGCTGATCGGAGACGTCGCGTAGCGCGTCGAGCAGATCCAGCACCGACGTCTCACCGCCGGTGCCGATGTTGATCGCTCCGGTGAGCTGCGAGTCGGCCGCCAACAGATTGGCGGCCACGACGTCTGAGACGTCGACCCAGTCGCGGGTCTGGCGGCCGTCGCCGAACACGGTCG
>OBLU010004815.1_pt1 | contig 12144 bp, 8 predicted proteins | sample 1518681 | NCBI WGS metagenome assembly OBLU01 (sample SAMEA3539304, study PRJEB22396) | soil metagenome | biome: tundra; feature: field; material: soil | place: USA | collected 2010-05 | depth 0.15 m | reverse complement strand
AAAGTTTGCTGGGAATGTAGATAAGGCGGGAGGGGACCAATTATGACAAGCAGCAGATACCAGAATCCAGCCACTCTCCCTGGGTTGCGGGTTGCGCGCATGTTGACTCCCTTGCTCTTCTGAGGATCCCGCTCAACACTAGCGTGGATACGGCAGAAGCTGCGAAAACGTTCAATTCAGACACAAGAATCACTTAATGAGCGGAGCGAGTCCCCAGGTTCTATTCGCAGCGTCGACGCCGAAGTTGGGAGCGGATTGCCGGATGCGATCGACGCGCCTACTCCGGAATCATCCCGATGGTTCCCAGCCACGTTTCCACCAGCTGAGGCCATGCCGTGATCGGGAACTTGGTGCGCCGCAACCCAAACGCATGGCCACCCTGCGCGTACAGATGCAGTTCTACAGGAACCCCGGCGTTCTTCAGGGCGATGTAGTAGGCAAGAGAGTCATTCACGTTATCGACGTGGTCATCTTCTGCCTGCAGCAAAAACGTCGGCGGTGTCTGGCTGGTGACGTGAATGTCGGGGTTCAACCCGAGGTCGCGATTGGCGCCAGCGGGAGGATGAATCGGAAACCTTGTGGTGCCTTGTTTAGTGTCCCATTCCGCCGCAGAGAGGGAAAGGTGGCCGGGGTAGATGGGAACAGCGAAATCCGGGCGGCAACTTACTTGGTCAGCCGCATCGACGGGCGAATACAAACGCTTCTCAAAATGATTGCTGATGGCTGCGGCGAGATGACCACCCGCCGAAAATCCAAGCACCCCAATTTTGTGCGGATCGATGTGCCACTCCGCAGCGTGAAAACGAACCAGTCCCACCGTCCTCTGCGCATCTTCGAGCGCCATCGGAGATTCCGGGTAGGGGCCCGATTTCGGATAGGGTCCCACATCCGTCACGCGGTACTTCAGCAGCACGCAGGTGATCCCCTTAGGAACCAACCAGTCACAGACTTCGGATCCTTCCAGATCGATGGCGAGAGTCTGGTAGCCACCTCCAGGAAAGACGACCACCGCCGCGCCAGTGTTGTTTTCCTTGGGAGCGTAAACGGTCATGGTGGGTTTGGTGACATTGTTTACACCGATGGCGGGGCGGTCGCCGGGAAGAAAATCCTGCCCTGAGCCCTCGGAATTCTCTGGTCCAGCGACCGGCTGTGGATCAGGCGCGGCACCCGGCCATATCGGTATCTGGGTGTGTCCCGGCGATGGCTGCCACACCGTCTTTTGCGCGCTCAGGAGGGCGCAGGCGCAGACAAAAGCAAGAGCAAAAACGAGAGGCTTCATCTCAATCCCGGGGCCGATCTGTCACCAGCAATGCCTGGCTGTGCCGAGTTTAGGACCGCTTATCCGGAATTCGTCTGCCTGTTGAAGAGGGAATCGAATCAGTCAACAGATGTGCGCGCTGGTTAGCTCCCTTAAGCCTCGTCTACCTGAGGACCGGGCCTCGGCGATCTCAAAGCAGTGATCAACGTATGCTGCTCAGCGAGGCGGCAAAAGCGTAGCGGCGGTTCCGTGCAGAGGGTCGAACGACTTGAATTCAGGCACAATTTAGGTTGAAAACTCCTGGACACCGGGAAGCGAACGGTGTGGTGGAGTTCTCAGAAGGTGAAGTGAATCGGGGGACCTGTGGCGCACGTCTACAATCTACAGAGATGTCCGACGCACTTTATTTGAGCTTGTGGTATCCAAATCTGCGGCTTGCGGCGCTGCCCGATAAGCTGACGGCGGTGCTGAGTGAGTTTGCCGCACATGGCGGCGAGCCGAAGGTCTATGCAGCCACCGTATGGCCGGTCAACTGGAGCGAATCTCCTGTTTTCCAAAGGGTATATGGGAGGAGCGGCGAGGGACTGGAACGAGGATTCGACCCCAAATCGGCAGTGGAAGAAGCCCTCGAACTCTTGCATGACGACTACGCCTACGAATTCCAGATCGGGTGGAACTTATGGGAATTGGAGACACAGCCGGGTCTTGACCCACGCTGGGCGCGCGCTCCTCGTCTGGTGCGGGTGACCGCGTTCGGTCCGCTCTTTGATGAGGGAGCTTACGAACAGGATGGGCACATCCGCATTGATTTCGGCAACGACACACCGTTCCTCGAAGAAGAAGCAGAGCTGAATTCGGTGGGAGCGGGCCACATGGCCGAAAATGTTCGCCAGCTTGTTGACCTTACCACCGCGGTCGAGAAGAGTTCAGGAGCCACGGCACGCCTCCTATGGAGCGAACTGGGAGAAAGTTTGGCCCAGCGGCTGGCAGCGCGCCTCAGCCAGGGGAATTAGAGTTGCGCTTCACGATCGAGCGGATGCGGACCCTGGTCCTGGTAGCGGCAGTGCTGCTGGTGGTCACACTGGGAATGTTTTTGAGTATTGCGCGCTGGCGCAATCACCTGAACTACCGGGAGATGCTGAAGCCTCTGGGCGCGGATATTCAGCAGGAGGCTAACGGGGTTACCTATACCCAGTCTAGTGGCGGGCACACGCTATTCAAGCTTCATGCGTCGAAGGTGGAAGAGCTCAAGCAGAGCCACCGTGAACTTCTGCACGACGTGAACATCGAGTTTTACGGAACCGATGGTAAGAGCGTAGACCGTATCGACGGGAAAGAATTCGAATACGACCAGAAGACGCAGACGGCACTTGCCAAAGGGCCGGTGGAGATCACGCTGATGCGTCCAAGTGAGGCTCCGGCAATCGCGCCCAATGCATTGCCAGGGCAGGCCGCAGGTGGAAAGGCCAAAGTCACTCCTCTAGCTGCGGCTGCGCATACGGCAGCGTCTAGTGCAATTCACGTGCAGACAAGCGGGCTCACTTTCGATCGTAAAAGCGGAGTGGCAACCACGGATCAGCACGTTGACTTCGCGCTGGCGCAGGGCAGCGGGAGCTCGATCGGAGCTCGATACGAATCTGAAAATGGATTGCTCGTCTTAGACCACGCTGTGGCGCTCAATGTTCAGCGAGGACCAGAACTTGTGCAGGTGCAGGCGCACCATGCGGAGTTCGAGCGGGGCGAATTGCTGTGCCACCTGACTGACGCTACGGCCAACTATCGTGGCGGGCAGGCCACAGCCGGTAAGGCCGAGATTCTGTTCCGGCCAGATGGGTCGGCAGTGCGGCTGAATGCGTCGGCGGGGTTTGGAGTGACTACTTTGACGCGGGCGCACATGGCGGCTCCAACGGGGCTGTTGGAGTTTGACGAGCATAATCAGCCGACTCATGGGCATCTTGAAGGCGGAGTCACCATGGATTCGGCGAGCAATGGGCGGCAGGTAAAAGGAAGTGCGCCGGCGGCCGATTTTGCGTTCGCGACGCAAGGAGAGTTGCGCAAGGTGCATTTGGAACGCGGCGTTCTGATGCATAGCGAGTCGGTGACCGAGGGGCAGGGTGGCCCGGTGCGGGTGAATCGGGACTGGCGCTCGCCAGTGGCGGATTTAGAGTTCAGAGATGCGGGGCACGGGCAAGTGGAATTAGCGGGACTGCACGGAACCGGCGGTGTCATGATCACGGGCGAAACCCAGCGCGGGACTGGCCCGCTGGTTCCGTCGAGGATGGCCGCCGATGAAGTGACCGGTGTCTTTGGAGTGCACCAGACGCTGACCGAGATGACCGGGGTGGGCCACGGCAAGCTGGAGGAAACGACGGCGGCTGGAGCGCGGCAACAGACCAGCGGCGACCGGATCGATGCGCGTTTCCTGGCAGGGCAGGCGGTTGGAGTAGTTGCGAAAGCCAGGTCCAAGAAAGCTGTAAAGCCGGTTGAAGGTGGGTCTGAAGCTGCGGCGGAGATCCAGTGGGCAACCGTGGATGGCAATGTGGTGTTACAACAGCAGCCGGTGGCAAAACCCGGCGGAGTGCAGGAGCCGACACTGCGCGCGACCGCGGAGCATGCGCTGTATGAAGGTGCTGGAGAGTGGCTGCATTTGATGGGAAGTCCGCGAGTAGAAGATGGAGGTCTGCAGCTGACGGCGGACAAGGTTGACGTGTCGCAGGCTTCGGGTGATGCGTTCGCGCACGGCAACGTGAAGGCGACTTGGATGGAGGCGAATCCGCCTAAAACTAGTCAGTCGGGCATTGGTCAGCCGGGTGCGATGTCCAACGCCAAGAGCAGCATCGGTCTGGGTGGACAGGGACCGGCACATGTAATCGCAGCTGAGGCGCAACTGAAACAAGCCACTGGGGAAGCCACGTTCACCGGCCAGGCGCGTTTATGGCAGCAGGCCAACTCGGTGGCGGCGCCCGTGATCGTACTCGATCGCACCAAGCGAACCCTGGTGGCGCGGAGCACCAGTGCGGCGGATCTGGTGAAGGTGGTGCTGCTGAGCGCGGGAGGGGTGGAACTGCCGGGGACAGGGGACAAGAGCCATGCGGCGAAGGACGGTGGAAGCCGCACGCCATCGGTGATTCGGGTACGCGGCGCCGATCTGAAGTATTCCGATGCCGAGCGGAAAGCGGTGATTCACGGCGGGTCTGGCAGCGTGGTGGCGGAAGCTGCGGCGGCGACTTCAGTGTCGAACGACGTCGAACTGGTGTTGCTGCCGCCCGGCAATCATGCGGGCAACGACGGGGGAGCGGCGCAGGTGGAGCGTATGACGGCCAGCGGACATGTTTCCGTTTCCTCCCAGGGGAGGAAAGGGACCGGAGAGCGGCTGGTGTACTCGAGCGAATCCGAGGAATACGTGTTGACGGGAACCGCTGCGGCTCCGCCCCGCATGACAGACCCCATACATGGGATGGTCACGGGCGAGTCTTTGATTTTCAATAGTCGCGATGATAGCGTCAGTATCGAAGGCGGGGGTCGCAAAACCACAACTGAAACTCGAGCGCCCAAATAAGGCGGCAGCGCACGCACAGAAGCGAGTTCTCAACTAGATGGAGACATTGATCGCCGAGGGAATCGGCAAGAGCTACAAGGGTCGGCAGGTTGTTCGTGGTGTCAACCTGAAGATTTCCCGAGGGGAAGTGGTGGGTTTGCTCGGGCCGAATGGGGCGGGCAAGACGACCAGCTTTTACATAATTTTGGGCCTCGTGGTGCCGGAGTCGGGTCGAGTGATGGTCGACGACACGGATATCACGCGCGTCCCAATGTATTTGCGTGCGCGCAATTTTGGGATCAGCTACTTGCCTCAGGAGCCTTCGGTATTTCGCAAGTTGACGGTGGAGGAGAACATTCTGGCTGTGCTGGAGGCGCAACCGCTGGGCAACCGCGAGCGCCGTACGCAGACAGAACGGCTGATCCACCAACTAAACCTTGGTCACATTCGAACCACACGCGGCTATGCACTCTCGGGCGGCGAACGGCGTAGGGTGGAGATAGCGCGTTCGCTATGTATCAACCCGAAATTCATTTTGTTGGACGAGCCGTTCAGCGGCATCGATCCCATCGCGGTACTGGAACTGCAGAAAATTATTTTTGACTTGAAGGCTAGTGGAATCGGAATCTTGATTACAGACCATAATGTGCGCGAGACGCTAAGCGTGACGGACCGGGCCTACATTATTGCGGAGGGCAGGATCTTCCGTACCGGTACCCCACACGAGTTGGGGAACGACGTGGAAGTGCGGCGCGTCTATCTGGGGGAGGGATTCTCCCTTGGATGACCGGACATTTCGGCGGCCGGGATACGGGGTAATGCCCAAGCCGCCTTAGCTTGTACAGAAATTTTTCGAATGCCAGCCCTCCCTGGGGAAGGGCGCTGCATCCTGAGACGTAACAAAGAAAATCCCGGATTGGGCGGGGCCCAAGCCAGGAGACGAGGTCTGCAGGCCGCATTTTCCCCAAGAGTGTTCATTTCGTCCAATTAGACTTGATATAAGTCCAAACGGGGAATTGGGTTTCGTTCATGGCGCTGCTGCAGCCCAAATTGAATTTGAAGGTCTCACAACGTCAGGTCCTGACTCCGGGCCTGATGCAGATGGTGAGCGTCCTCGCGCTCAACAAAGTCGAACTGAAGGAAATGATCGATGCCGAGATGGTGGAAAATCCCGTCCTGGAAGAGATTGACGAAACAGTTCCGATGCTGGACCAGGTTGCGGGCCGTGAGCAGCAGCTGGAGCGTGGACCGGAAGAGGCAGCGGCGCCCGCTCCCAAAGACTCGTTTAGCGAGATCGATTTCGGATCCTACTTTCAGGATTATCTCGATCCGGGATATCGCACCCAGCCGGAGTACGAAGAGAACGAAAAGCCCTCGTTTGAGAACTTTCTCTCCCAGCCAACGACTTTGTCCGATCACCTGGCGTGGCAACTGGGAGCTCTGACCATCGAGCCTGCGCTGCTCAACGCCACGGAGTTCATTGTCGGCAACCTGGACGAAAATGGCTATCTGGCCGCTGGCGAAGAGGAACTGACATCAGCCTTCACAGAGATGACTGGGGGCAGTACAACCGGGAATGCCGAGGGGGAACCCGGTTCAGAAGACGCCACCGATGCCGGGCTGGTGCGGCGCGCCATCGAAGTCGTGCAGAAACTGGATCCCTGCGGCGTCGGGGCACGGGATTTGCGCGAGTGCCTCGTTCTCCAGATTGCTGCGCAGCAGCACGAATTCAATCAGGTTTATGCGCGCCAGCAGGCGTCTGAGCTCGAAGAAGACCCGCAGCGGGCGTTTCGGGCGGAGGCGGATGCGCGGCTGGAAGAACGCCGGCGAGCCATGGAAGTCGCCGCAATTATCGTCGACCGCCATCTACAGTTGCTCATCAAAAGAGACGTGAAGGACCTGGCGCGTTCTGCCCAGGTGTCAATCGAAGAAGCGCATGCGGGCGTGGAATTCATTCGCACCCTGGATCCGCGGCCGGGCCGGCTGTACAACCGCGAAGAGACGCGGCTGATTGAGCCAGACGTGGTGTTTGTGAAGCGAGGCGGCGAGTGGGTGGTCAGCATGAACGAAGAAGACCTGCCCAGCCTTCGTTTGAGCCGGCGATACCGGCAGATGCTGGTGGCCGAAACCACCGACCGCGAGGTCAAGGACTACGTGAAGGAGCGGTTCCGCTCCGCAATGCAGCTGATGCGCAATATTGCGCAACGGAAGAGCACTATTCTGCGGACTTGCGAAGTAATTGTGCGCCGGCAGCAGGATTTTCTTGACAACGGAATTGAAGCGCTGCGGCCGATGATGATCAAGGAAGTGGCGGAAGAGATTGGAGTTCACCCGTCGACGGTCAGCCGCGCAGTGGCCAACAAATACGCGCACACGCCGCAAGGTGTGCTTGAACTTCGCTTCTTTTTCTCAGAAGGATCGAATGGTCCTGAAGGCGCCGATACGCCGTTGCTGGTGTTGAAGCGCAAAGTACGCAAGTTGATCGATGAGGAAAACCCCCGGCATCCGTTAACCGACGATCAACTGGCTGCCCTGCTGCAGGCTCAAGGTATTCAATTAACCCGGCGTACGGTGGCCAAATATCGCGAAGACATGAATATTCCTTCAACGCATCAGCGGCGGCGGAGAGATGCGTGAAGGGAGTGCCGTATTCGCTCAGTAAAAGCCGTGAAGTGCAAATCATGTAAGAAGCGAATGAATCAAAGTAGTGAACGGTAAAGCTCAGAGGCAGGAAGCGGTGGTGAGTCAACGGTCGTCTTTAACTTGTGAGCAATGATCCGTAAGCAGCCTGGTGATTGGGTGAGCAGTATTGACCACTCCGGTTTGACTGTTGATCGCTGGCGACTAAGCACGCGCTGCCGATAACTGACCGTGAGCGGCCAAATGCTATAGAATCCCTAGATTCTCGGGACTAAGGTATGTTCCGGGACAACGAGAGCGGAGGCTGACCATGGAAGTGGAGTTGACCGCCAGACAAGTGAAGATTTCCAAGGCACTGCGCACGCAGGCCGAGGAAGGCATGAACCGAATCGCCCGCATCATGGGCAAAACCACCAGCGCATCGATCACATTTCGTGCTCAACGGCATTTACAGATCGCCGAATTAACGTTGAAGGCGCGCCTGCAGACAATCGTGGCGGCGGGCAAGGCCGATAGCCAGGAAAGTGCGCTGCGCGAAGCACTGGCCCACGCCGAGCACCAGGCACTGCGCTATCGTGACCGCAACCTGGCGCGCAAGCGTCTTCCTAAAGAGGATAAAGTGATGACGGCTCCGCCGGTTGCACGCCCGAAATTGCGCGCGATCGAGAGCGTTGAAGAGGGAGCGACAAACGGACGCTCGTCCAAAGTCAGAACGGCGATTGCCGTTCATTCCTTCCCGGCACACAAGGCAGTGGTTGAACCACACATTATCTCCAGTGCCGAAGCCATTGCGATGAAGCCGATGACGATCGAAGAAGCCGTCAAAGATGCAGAGTTCCGCGACCGGGACCTGCTCGTTTTCCGCAACCTTGCGGGAGACCTGTTTGTGTTGCACCGTCGCAGGGACGGGCAGATGGAACTGGTGGAAGTTCCGTAACCGTTTCGGAAGAAACCACAGCGTCAAATTTTAGATTTTGATGACTCGCCTTCAGCGCAAGTAAGAGCGCTGAAGGCGAATCGTTCGTGTGCCTGGGATTAGAGGGATAGCATGGAGGTGGGCATGCTTAGCCGAGGTGAGATGCAACCCCGGTCCTTCGACTCAGCTCACGATGACGGTGACATTCTGGTCAGTAAAAGGGCATTCGTTTATGCATAAAAGGCGAACAGGTCGTGGAGCAGAACGCTTGCTCGTAAGCGTGCTAGTGGAACAAACATACAAAGTCCCGAGTTACATTACTCACCGAACTCGATTCCTTTGCATGCGCCGTTCCACGGTGGCAGTTAGCAGTGTTGCGAGTCACGTTACCTATTTTTAAACCTATCTTTGGTAATGCACCAAAGATTCAAAAATCACTGATGCGACAAGACCTATGTTGCATTTTGCTACCTAGTTTGAGGGATGGATGTTAGAGCTTGTGTCTCCTAGGATGTGAACAATGGCCCCGGCAGATCGCCGCGGATAGCTCGGCCATACGTTGCTCCTCGCGTCGCGCCGCAGGACGAGAGTCCCTGGACACGGTTGACCGAGTTACAGAGCTTCACCTATTCCGGCGACATCGTGGAAGTTCTGCCTTCATGCAAGAGGGCCCTGACATAGGAAACACGGTTGCTGCCTGGAGCGAGATGAGTGTGAACCTGCCTGAAAACTCCGATTCCGAGCAACAGCAGCACATTCTCGATGCGCTTCCGGTAATGGTATTTCTGGAAAGTGGCGGCAGAATCGTGTTTGCCAATGCGGAGGCACGGCGGCTTTTAGGCACCGATGATCTAGAGCAAATATCAAAGCCAGTTGAAGAAATATTATGGGGATTCTTTTCGGGGATCGCGGAACCGCAGACATCGTTAGCCGGAGGTGAAAACGGAAGCCCATTTCATGCCACCATGGAGTCCGTCGATGGGGCGCTAATTCCAGTCGAAGGCATTTACAGCATATTGAATGCGGAGCTACGCGAAGGCATCGTTGTCGCGCATGCGAAGGAACGTGAGCGGACCCCGCGGGTACACGTGATGGAAGACGTGTTGGCTAGCATTCCGGAAGCGGTTGCTATCTTGCATGGCGATGCGGTGCTGTATACCAACCCGGCTTTCACGCGCATGTTCGGTTACACATCGGAAGAAGTCAGCGGACGCAATCTGCGCGACTTCATAGTGCCAGAAACGCGACAGCGCGAAAACGCAACACTCAAGCAGCTGGTCGATCAGAATGGGCGCGCATTGTTTGAAACCGTGCGCATGAACAAAGACGGGGATTTTGTGGATGTGGCTTTGCATGCCGCCCCTCTACTAGTGAATGGCGATAGGGCGGGTTACGTTCTGACCTATCGCGATATCGGAGATCGTAAGCAGGTTGAGGCGCGACTGCAGCACGATGCGATGCATGACGCGCTGACCGGATTACCCAATCGCGCGCTCTTTATTGATCGCCTCAGCCTGGCCCTGAATCGACGCCAGCGCCGTCGCGAGCAGAGTTGTGGTGTCTTGTTTCTGGACTTGGATCGGTTCAAGGAAATCAATGACACGCTGGGTCACGCTGCGGGTGACGAACTTCTGATTGCAGTGGCTGAGCGGCTGTCCACCACCCTTCGTCCGCAAGATACCGCGGCAAGATTGGGCGGCGATGAATTCGCAGTATTGCTCGACAACATTCTGTCGGTGAGTGATCTCGACATGGTGGCATCGCGCATTGTGCATGCGCTCGACCGGCCCTTCGAGATTCACGGCAACGAGCTCTACGTGGTAGCTAGCATTGGAGCGGTCGTAGCCGGACCGAACCACACTTCGCCAGAGCTTCTGATTCGCGATGCTGACTTCGCGATGTACCGGGCCAAACAAGAGGGCGGAAACCGGTTTGAGATCTTTGACCGGCAAATGGAAGTGCACGTGAGTCGGCAGCAAGAACGCGAGAGAGCGCTACGCCAAGTGTTGGACAAGCGCGACTTCGAACTGTGGTATCAGCCTATCTATCGGCTGGCTAATGGAAAGCTCGAAGGCTTTGAGGGACTCCTGCGCTGGAGAAGGCCTGACGGATCGATGGAAAGCATTCGTGATCTGTTGCCAGCGGCTGACGATGCAGGATTGTCGATCGGCATAAGTCGCGAAACAGTGGACGCCGCGTGCAGGCAGTTGAAAGTGTGGGATGACACGATCGCAGGCAGTGCACTCACGCTTACCGTGAACGTGTCGCAGCGGCAGTTCTATCATGATGAACTGGTCTCGCAGGTTCAACGAACGCTGGCGAGAACACAAATCGATCCGTCGAGGCTGATGTTTGAAGTTTCAGAGAACACGCTCAATGGGAATCCCGATGCGGCACTGGCCATTTTGCAGACGCTGGTAGATTGCGGAGTGCGCGTTGCCCTGGACAATTTCGGATCGAGCCTGGCACCTCTCAATCATATTTTGCGCCTGCCGATCGATGTGGTGAAGATGGATCCGGCGCTGACGGCATCGGCCATGGCGGTCGGCAGGCAGAGGGCTCTGGTTGAGTCGTTGATTCACGTCGGCAAATCTGTGGGGGCGCAGGTCCTGGCGCAGGGTATCGAAACAGCTGAGCAGTTGATGGTGTTTCGCAGGCTGGGTTGCGAACTTGGACAGGGGTACCTGTTATCGCGGGCTATTGATCCGGAGCGCACCGTGGCAGTCGTGGAGCGGGGCTATTGGCAGCTCAATAGTAACTAAACGTATAACGGAACGGACGGCATTCAGTGTACGATGAGCGCATGAAGCCATCGATTCCGGCTGGCCACAAGCGCACCGTGCGCGCGGTCGCCAAAGGGGAAAAGGTATCGAAGCCGCCCGCCAAGGAACTGGTCATCGTTACAGGAATTTCGGGTGCGGGCAAGGCGTCGGCGCTCAAAGCATTTGAAGACCTTGGATTCCATGCAGTCGACAACCTTCCTCTGGAATTACTGCCCGACTTTGCCAACCTCGTGGGCAAGTCCACGGAAATTTCAAAAGCCGTCATCGTGGTGGACGTGCGCGAAGGGCAAACGCTCGACCGGCTCCCTGAAATATTAAAAGGCGTGAAGAGAGTCCTGGCCACTCGGGTGGTGTTCCTGGACGCGCAGGATGCGGTTCTGGTGCGGCGCTACTCTGAAACCCGAAGGCCGCATCCCCTGCGGCGCTCTGAAACTGTGTCGCGCTCGATCGTGGAAGAGCGGCAATTGCTGGACCCCATTCGCAACGTTGCCGATACGCTGATCGATACGTCGAACTTCAATGTGCATGAGTTGCGGGCACATATCCAGACGCGCTTTGGTCACGAAAACAAGACCAACCAGCTGCTGGTTTCGTGTTTGAGCTTTGGGTTCAAGAATGGTGTGCCGCTGGATGCCGACCTGGTGTTCGATGTGCGGTTTCTACCCAATCCACATTTTGTGCCGGAGTTTCGCAAGAAGACGGGACTCGATCCTAAGGTCGCGGCGTATGTGCGTGGGTTCCCACAGACGAAGGAATTTCTAGATAGAGTGACAGACCTGATGCTGTACCTCCTTCCGCATTATGTGGGAGAAGGAAAGAGTTACCTGACAGTGGCATTCGGTTGCACGGGCGGCCAACACCGCAGCGTGATGATGGCAGAGGAAATGGCTAAGCGACTACACGCCGCCGGGTACCAGGTCAAGGCGCTGCATCGCGATATGCCCCGTAACTCATAATCGCTGCGAGGACCGATTACATTTGCTGAATGCGGGAAAGGCCGGCACTCTAG
>OBLU010004814.1_pt1 | contig 12146 bp, 7 predicted proteins | sample 1518681 | NCBI WGS metagenome assembly OBLU01 (sample SAMEA3539304, study PRJEB22396) | soil metagenome | biome: tundra; feature: field; material: soil | place: USA | collected 2010-05 | depth 0.15 m | reverse complement strand
GTGATGTAGATGGGCAGCTCGGTGTAGTCGCTCTTCACTCGCACGAGGAGTTCGGTGAGTCCCGACGCGTCCACTTCCCAGCCCATCGAAGTGGTGTCGGTGCCCGGCGTCTCCAGCGAGAGCACCCGAAGGTCGGGGAACTGCTCGCCGAGCGGCACGCCGTAGCCCGCGGCGCGGGCCTCCTTGGCTCGCGAAGAGTCCATGATGGTGCCCGGGAAGTAGTAGTTGACCCCCAGGAAGTCGAGCGGTTGGGAGATGACCCCCATGTCGCCGTTCTGCACGACAGTAAATCCGGGCAGGTTGTCTTTGTAGTGCTCGAGCATGTCCTCGGGATAGTGGCCCCGAAAGACGGGGTCCAGGAATATCCGATTGAGATTGCCGTCCGCACGGCGCGCCGCGGCGAGGTCGAGTTCGTGCGTCGTGCCGGGTCGCGAGACGCCGAGGTTTAGCGTGATGCCGACCTTGGCGCCGGGTATCGCCGAGCGCAGAATCGGCACCGCGTTACCGTGGGCCAACAGCAAGTGGTGCGTCGCCGCGATCGCCTTGCCGATGTCCTTGATGCCGGGGGCGTGACGTCCCGCGCCGTAGCCGAGCCAGGCCGAGCACCAGGGCTCATTGAGCGTGATCCAGCGTTCGACGGAGTCGCCCAGGGCTCGCGCCACGATGTCCACGTATTCGCCAAAACGCTCGGACGTGTCGCGAACGCACCAGCCGCCCTCGTCTTCAATCGGCTGCGGTAGGTCCCAGTGATAGAGCGTCAACGTGGGTTCGATGTCACGGGCCAACAGCCCGTCGACCAGTCGACGGTAAAAGTCCAGACCGGCCTGATTGGCCGGGCCCTTGCCGTCCGGCTGCACCCGGGGCCAGGCGACCGAGAACCGGTACGAGCCAACGCCGAGCTTCTTCATCAGGTCGAGGTCTTCGTCCATTCGGTGATAGTGGTCACAGGCGACGTCGCCGGTGTCGCCGTTCCACACCTCTCCGGAACGGTGACAAAAGGTGTCCCAGATAGAGGGACCGCGGCCGTCGACGTCGACGGCACCTTCGATTTGGTATGAGGCGGTGGCGGTTCCCCAGAGGAAACCGGAGGGGAAAGAGCGTGGTGGGCTCTCGTTGTGGGGGCTTGTCGAACTCATGGTGTGGGTGTCTCCTAATAGTAATTGGGCGAGTTTCAGCGAAGGGCGACTGCGCGCGACCGCGCTGATAGCAATATCGACGCGGTCGCGCGTAATCTGATAATTCTCTGCGCGCGGGCTAGCAGTGTTGGAAAACTCCTAGCCCGCGCGCGGAGGTGATTATTAACTGGCCTTGAGTTGCATCAAGATGTACGGCAATTGGGGGTCGCCCGGCGACGGGTCCATGTACGAATTGGCCGGGGTCACGAAGCCGGTGAAGTTCGCCGTGCTGTACTCGTCCCAGTCCGCGCCATACAACAGTGGCACGATGGGCAACGTGGTCGCCTCGATCTTCTCGAGTGGCAACGTGGCCGCCTTTACGGCCGCCGTGTTCGACGGGTCCGTCGCAGACAACTTCGTCAGCAACGACTGCACCGCAGCGTTGTGGTACCGGCCGTAGTCAGCCGAGGCCGTCTTGCCAATCGCCGCTGAGTTCGTGTAGTCGAACCAGTTGTCGAACTGCGTGTACGGGTCGGTTCCACCATTGCCCCAGTGAACGATTGAGTCAAAGCTGCCGGCGGCCGAGTCGCTGTACCACGCGGAAGCCTGGACGCCATCAACCGTCGCGTCGATGCCTTCGGACTTCAGTTCAGAGGACATGAGCTGGATGTCCGCGTAGTAGTCGGAGTAGGAAATCGGGTCCTCTATCGAGAACTTGACGACCTTGCCCTTCAACGCGTAGTAACCCTGCTTGTTCTTCTTGAACCCGGCCTTGGTCATGATCGACTTCACGGTCTTGGGCTGATTCGTCGCCTTGATGTCGTTCTTGTACTGCGAACCGAGGTACGAAGCCTGGCTCGGCAAGATCAATGCACTCAACGACGTTGCCGGCGCCTCGTATCCACTCTCACCCTTGACACTCAACGCGGTGCGGTTCACGCCGGCGCTGACGGCCTGGCGAACAGCAATGTTGGTGAATGGCCACTTAGTGACGTTCAACTCCAATGTCACCGTAGAACCCGGGGCGAAGTAGATGTGGTTGGTCGCCTTGTTCACGTCCACGAAGATCTTGTTGACGTTCACAATGTCGTTACCAGCCCAATCAAGTTGTCCACTCGCCAAGGCGGTCGCGGCGTCGGTGTTGGACGCGTACGACGGAACGTTGATCTGACTCGCCGCGGGCGTGCCGTCCCAGTACGTCGGGTTGGCCTTGTAGCTCACCAACGTGGAACTGTAGTTGTTCAGGACGTACGGACCCGTGCCCATCGGAGCAGTCACTGTTGCCGTCGCGGTCGTCGAGTACTTCGTCCCGAAGTTCGCCGGCAGCATCAACTGAGTACCAGCAATGTTCACGATGTTCGAGTACTGTGACGTCGCGTAATTCAACACCACGGTGTTACCCGAAACCGTCGCCGGGCTTGACAACGCCGGAAGTCCCCAGACGTTCGCCGCCGGATTGGTGTTGACGAGGTTAAACGTCGCGGCCACGTCGGCCGGGCCGAATGCCGTTCCGTCGCTCCACTTCACACCAGTGCGAATTGTGAACGTCAGTGTCTTTCCACCATTGGACCATTCGTACTTCGTCGCGAGCCACGGGTACGAGACGCCCGCTTTGAGCGAATCGAACTCGTACAGTGGTTCGTAGATGAGCGAGCGAACGTTCATCTGCGCCGCGAACGAGCTCGAGTCCAATGGATTGAAGTTATCGGTGAAGGTTACACCGGTGTTGTTCTCCAATGTCAAAGTAGAACTCGCCCCCGAAGCGGCGGTGACGCCCGCGCTCATGACCATGCCTAGTGTCAAACACGACATCGCCGTGAAGACAACTGCTGCTCTTTTAAACATATTTTTCCTTTATATTGATAGTGTCCAGCCGGCTTCCGCCGACGTTTTGTTTGAACCTTGTGGGTCCCTACTTAACAAACGCGAGGCCGGTTGGACCTTCGCGATACTGCCGACCGCAAGAACGTCATGACGAGCGTTCTCACGGCTCTCTATTCGATGTGGTTCATGTCGTCGCGGTCTCCCCCTCCCTCTGGTACGTCGAAATCGCTACCTCGACTGCGGCTTCGTGATCGGCGTAGAGCCAACACTTCGACGTGTGCCTCGCGCCGACCATGAACTCCGGTGGCTCCTCTTCACGGCACCGATCCATCACGTGCGGACAACGCGGGCTGAAACGACAACCCTTCTCGGCGATCTCCACTTGGGCGTGTTCGCCCGTGGGCGGTGTGACCCTCGTCGGGTCCGACGGATCGGGTACCGACGCAATGAGCAGCTGGGTGTACGGGTGCGTCGGTTCGTCGACGAGGATCGTGCCGCGCGACTGCTCGACAACTTGTCCGGCGTACATCACGATGATCGAATCAGCGATGTAACGCGCCGAGGCGATGTCGTGGGTGATATAGAGGATGGCCAGGTGATCGTTGTCACACAAGCCGCGAAGAAGATTGAGCACTCCGAGACGCACGGAGACGTCCAGCATCGAGATCGGCTCGTCGGCGAGCAACACCTTGGGCTCGACGCACAGCGCCCGGGCAATCGAGATCCGCTGCAACTGTCCACCCGAAAGCTCGTGGGGGTAGCTCTCGAGGAACCGACTGGGTGGCTCGAGCGCTACCCGGTGCAGCGCCGCCTCGGCCATCGCGGGGGCGTCGTGCTTCGACGCTCCGTGGATGAGCAGTGGTCGCAGCAGGTTGTGGCTCATGCGGTGAACGGGATTCATGGACCCGAAGGGGTCCTGCAACACCAACTGGACCTGCGAGGTGTACTCGAGCGTTCGCTTGGACTTTATGCGAATGGGCGTACCTTGCAGAACGAGGTCGCCCGACGTCGGCGTCACGATGCGCGCCAGCATGCGCGCGAGGACTGACTTGCCCGACCCACTTTCGCCGACGACGGCCACGACTTCACTACCAACCAAGTCGAGACTGACGTCATCGACCGCTCGCACGACGCGCTTGGCGTTGAAGAGGTGACCGGGCGTACGCGCCAGGAAATGCTTGGTGAGATGTCGAGCCGCGAGATCCACGGTCGTCTTCGTCTCGTCGCTCATGGCGCCTCCGTCACTGGTTCGGCCTGCGGAGCGATCGGCGAACTCACACGACTCAACTCCACCGGCACCGTCACACCGGCGTCGCCGACGTGCAGCCAGCAGGCCACTGAACGGCCCGACCCTTCTATGTCGATGAGCGCGGGCGCCTCGTTCGAGCACCGGGCCATGGCGAAGGGGCAACGCGGGTGAAAACTGCAACCACTCGGCAAGTGCGCGAGATCAGGCGGGGAGCCGGGTATGCCCGTGAGCTCCGTTCGCTCGCCGTGCATCGGCGGGAACGAATCCAGCAGTCCCAGCGTGTAGGGGTGTCGGGGGGCTTCGTAGAGCTCTCTCGCCGCGGCCCGCTCCACCAGTGCGCCGGCGTACATGACGACGATCTCGTCCGCCAACTCGGTCAAGAGGGACAGGTCGTGCGTAATGAATATCATGGCGAAGCCGAAACGCGCACGTAGTTCGAAGAGCTCACTGATGATTTCGCGCTGGGTTACGACGTCGAGCGCCGTCGTGGGCTCGTCCATAATGACGAGCTGAGGGTCGAGTACCAAAGCGAGGGCGATCATAATGCGCTGGCGTTGTCCACCGGAGAGTTCGTGGGGGTAGCGATCAAGGCGATCCTCGCTCAGTCCGACCATCTCCATCATTTCCGCAGCGCGCGCTCGTCGTTCGACCTTCGACATTTCGCGCCGATGGGTCTTGAGCACTTGCTCGAACTGCGCGCCCACGCGCACCACGGGATTCAACGCACTCAGGGCGCTCTGCAGGACAATAGAAATGCTGGACCAGCGAATTCTGCGCAGTTCGCGCTCGCTCGCGTTCACGAGGTCGATTACCCTTTCGCCCGCGTCGCTGGATCCCAGGTTGAATCGTGCTTCGCCGCCCGTGATCACGCCGGGCGCGCGAAGCAGTCGGGTGATTGCGTGCACCAGCGTTGACTTTCCGCTCCCGCTCTCGCCCGCGATTCCGAGCACCTGGGAGCGATCGAGGTGGACATCGGCGTTGTCGACGGCGCACACCGCGTTCTCGCCCCACCCGTAGTTCACGCTGAAGTTGCGCACGTCAAGAATCCGCTCCCCCATCGCGCCTTCTTCGAGTGAGATCGTGACGGCGTGATGCGCCGCGATCGCCGAAGGCGCATTCGTGGCCAGTTCACTACTCACCACGCTGCCAACCTCCGTGGATTCGGTCGTCATGACGTCACCGAGTTCGGCGTCTTCGGAGATAGACGTGGGGTCGTGGCCACCGATCGGACAACCGGCGTGAGACCGAGACGCTGGCGACGGGGCATTCCCAGTCGTCGCCGGTGGCGAGCGCTCAGGCCGCCCGCGCGAAGGCGGGGGTTGATGAACTCATCGATGCCGAAATTCAACAGGGCCAGACCGGTGCCGACCAGCGCAATGCAAATGCCCGGCGGCACGAACCAGTACCACTCACTGGAGAGCGGAGCGTTGTTCGCTTGGGCCCAGAAGAGCATGGTGCCCCAATTCCATACTGCCGTGCTCGTCAGACCGATGTAGGCCAAGGTGACGTAGGCGCCGATGGAGTAGAGGATTGTGAACAGCAGCGACGAGGCCAGGATGGGCAGCAGATTGGGCGCCACCTCGCTCAACATGATCCGAATTCTCTTTTCACCAATAATCCGTGACGACTCGACGAAATCTCGATTGCGCAGCGACATGGTCTGCGCTCGCAGCACACGAGCGCCCCACGCCCAGCCGGTCAGGGCAATGACCAAGCCGATTATGAGGGAATTGGAACGGCTGTCCACGGGCAGATAGCTGTCGATCACTATGAGCAGCGGAAGACCCGGCAGGGCGAGAAAGACGTTAGACATCAACGAAAGGCCGTCGTCGGTAAAGCCACCGATATAGCCCGCAGAGATACCGATGACCATCGACAACATCGTGGCGACGAGCCCCGCCACCAGCGCCACGACCATCGTGGCCCGGGCGCCGACGAGCGTCTGGGAGAAGATGTCCTGACCGAGGCTGGTGGTACCGAACCAGTGGTGCATCGATGGGGTGAGGTTCGGCGCGAACGAGGTGTTGTTGGGGTCGAACGGCGCGAGGTACGGACCGAAGATCATCAAGAGCCCAAAGAAGGTGATGATGGCCAATCCGAGAATGACCTTGGGCGAACGAGGTATGCGCAGCTTCTTCACGGCGCCACTTCAGTTCTCGTTCGGGGATCGAGTAAGAGATACACCAGGTCCGCCAAGAAGTTCGCCGCCAAGACGGCCAGGGTGATGCACAAGAAGATCCCCTGGATCAACGGATAGTCCTGGCTCTGGACCGCATTCAACAAGAGGTCTCCGACGCCGGGATAGTTGAAGACCAGTTCGACTAACAGCGCCCCGGACACGACGAGGCCGATGGCCAACGAGAGGTTCGCGATGCTCGGCAGAATCGCGTTTCGGGCGGCGGCCATTATCACCTTTCGCTTGGGCAGACCCATAGCGATGGACATGAGCACGAAGTCCTCGGCCACCATCGTGATCATCATGTTGCGCATGCCGAGCATCCATCCGGCCACGGAACTGAGCACGATCGAGATCACCGGGAGTTCGCCGTAGCGCAGCAGACTCGCCACGAACGCCCAACTCCAACCCGGTTGCAAGTTCTGGCTGTAGGCGCCGAGGACCGGAAACCAACGGAGGTTGCTAGCGAAGACCAACAACATGACCGTCGCCAAGAAGAAATACGGAATTGCTTGAAAGAACGTCGCCGTGGGAATCAGCGAGTCGAGTCGCGATCCCCGCGTCCAACCGAGCAGCGCGCCGGAAAATGTGCCCACCAAGAAGCTGATGATGGTGGAGATACCGATCAGACCGATGGTCCAGGGAACCGACGCCTTGAGGATTGAGCTGACCGGCGCCGAGAGCGTGATCGAGACGCCGAGATTGCCGTGGAGGAGCTGTCCGATGTACGTCAAGTACTGCGAGATCAGACTCCCGTTCAGCCCTCCGCCGAAGGAGAGCCGAATGGCACGAATCTCTTGCGGCGTGACCTGTCCTTGCAACTTTCCGATCATTGTCTGAATTGGATTGCCGGGCATGAAGTGCGGCAACAAAAAGTTGACCGTGATGGCCACCCACGCCGTCAACGCATAGAGCGCGAGTCGACGACCAATCAGACGCATGTTCAGTTCACCGCCATCGTAGAGACCGCGATCGTTTTGAATATTTCGGTAGGTGATTCGGACTGCGCGGCGCAACCACAGCTTTCACGCACGACCAGTTCGGTCGGCAGCACGATCGTGCGATCAGCGAGCTCGGAGTTATCAAGCGTGGCGACCAACGCGTCAACCGCGACTTCACCCAAGAGACGGCCCGATTGACGAATCGTCGTGAGTGGCGGCTTGAAGTATCGCGTCAAGCTGATGTCATCAAAACCAGACACCAATATGTCTTCGGGCACTCGCAGTCCGGCGGCGTGCAGTGCGTAGATCACGCCAACCGCTGTTTGGTCGTTGGCGCAGGCGAACATCTCCGGCAAGGGTTCGTCCATTGCTATTCGTGCTCGCATCGCGCCTTCGCCACCCGCGGACGTCCAATCGGACTTGAGAATGTCGATGTCCGCCAGGGTCACGCCCCCTTCTTCGATGGCGGCCCTGAACGACGCCTCACGCCCCACGCTGTCGGGGCTTCCTTGGTGACCCGACACGAAGCCGAACCGCCGTACGTGGTGAACATCAATGAAGTGTCGGGCGAGACTGCGCATCGCCTGCTCGTTGTCGACTCGAACTGTGATCGCCGACGATGAGTTGCCGGTGCCGGCCATGAGCACCACGGGGATTCGACGAGCGAGGTCGGCGACGTCGTCCTCAGTCATGACGCGGTCCAGCACGATGAGCCCGTCCACCGTGCCCGTGAGATTCATAACTGGAGTCATGCCGGGCGGGTGATTCTCACCCGCGCCGCAGAGAAGCAGCGAGTAACCGTGCGCCGCCGCTCGCGCCTCGGCTCCTCGAATGACGATGTCGGTATAGAGCAGGCTCGCCTCTTCCACGGCGAGGACGTTGTTGTCCAGCCCGGTTTGCATGAAGACGAGTCCGAGGATCCAGTGTTTGCCGCTCGAAAGACCCCGCGCGACGGAGTTGGGCACGAACTCTAACTCGCGAATTACGGCCAAAACCTTGTCGCGTGTAGCGGGTCGAACCGAAGAAACGGAGTTGAGGGCCCGACTGACAGTGGCGATAGAAACGCCCGCCCGCTGGGCGACGTCGTAAATCGTCGGCTGTGAATCAACCACGTGACTCGCCTCGGTTCCCCCAACATCGGCAACGCAGTGTTGCCGCTGTAACCGCTTACACGGTACACAGACGGACCCTCTCTGTCAAGTCAGCAAAACCCTTATAGCCAAAGGGAAATCTTCACAATCGGTCAAAAAGTAAGCGTTTACAGCGCTTTTACTTGGACCGATTCTTTGACAATTCTTTTTGCGCATTTCTCGATCTCCCACGTCTGCGCCCGACGATGTCGTCCACGTGTCCTTCACGTATTGAACACGTCAGACCAACATATTCCAGAGCAATCAGAATTAACGGTCGCCCCATAATCTCCCGAAACAACGGGCAAGAACTTCGAGCGACTCGTTACGACCCAGAAGCGAAATTGACGTCGTTCCATAGATTGAGGACATCAATTCGGTGAATTCTCACGTCGCCTCAACCTACGAGGCACCCGCACTCTCGATCGGATCACTTAATTTCGACTACCTCGTGATGAAAGCGTTTCGGATGCGAATTCCCAAGGAAGGTTCGGCGGTATCGAGATGAGTACCACCGGCGAGTTATTGGACGGACGGTACCGGTGGGCACATTGCTCGGACGCGGTCGAATGTCCGACGTCTTTCGCGCCGTTGACGAAGTGAACAGCACTGACGTCGCCATCAAGATCGTTCGTTCACCGGACCGCGAATACGCGCAACGCCTCTCACAAGAGGCTCAGGCGCTACGACGGTTCTCGCACCCCGGACTGGTGCAGCTATTCGAGTCCGGCGTCAACGAGCGTAACTCGCGATGAGTAAGCCTTTCAATTTTCAAGAATGGCCTACTGGTCAAGGCGAGACTATCCGCGAACTCGTCATAGCTCGCCACGTACTCACCGAAATCTCGGTAGTTCATTCCACAACGCCCAAAGCCACCGCGACGACGTAGTCACCATGGTGCGAAATTGATAGTTCGAAGTTCTGAGCTTCAGTTGTACCGTATGGCCTGCCCGAAGCGTCATAGGTGACTGCGACGTCGATGAGACGCTCGGGGGGCTTCGGCAACGTCAGCCTGCACCTGTGCAGCGAACAGAATTCATCGCATGAATCTTGATCCCGTCGATCCGCATCGACTAGAGCGTTTCCATTGCTCGATACAGCGTTTCGGTAACGTCGTCATAGTTCATTTGAGGGTCAACCAGCATCGGCTGACCAATCCGCACCGTAACGTCACTACGTTTTTTGGGCCACTTTGCGTGCAGTGGCACCGTACCCGCGAGACCGACAGTCTTGACAGGAACCACCGGAACTCCAAGGCTGACCGCCAGCAGTCCGATGCCCGACTTGAACGGTTGCAGCAGGCCGTTGGTGCTGAGACGGCCCTCCGGAGCAATGAGCACATTCCAGCCCCGGTCGATCATTTCGCCCACGTACTCGAGGCTGGGCATATACGGTCCGCTACGGGCGAACGAGAAACCGGCGAAGCAGACCCGAACGATAAGCGCGAGGACCTTGTGATCACGCAGCACGTCGTCGGCTGTCGCCACAGCCAGTCGGGTGCGGATTCTTCGCGGCATTGCCTGGTAGACAACCGGCCCGTCAAAGTCATCGCTGTGATTGAAGATGAAAATTGCCGGCGTCGCAAGGCCGTCCAACGATTCGGCGCCAACAACATCGATCCTGACCCACACGCGAATGAGGGCCCTCAATAAACCGTCGCGAATCCCATTGCCGATGAACCGCACCCATCGCCAGTAGGGCCAAACCGGCGGTCTACTCGCCTCTGCAGCCGACGTCCCCTGACTGATCAACTGGCGCAACTGAGCAACGGTGGTCGCGGGGGTGATCTTCTCATCGGAAATGGAGATCCCCAGCTGCTCCTCAAGCAGCGAGACCACAGTGAGTCTTCGCAACGAGTCGAGACCGATATCGCCGAGGGAGTCGGACTCGGCGACCACCGCGTTCGCGTCGTCCAGACTCAACCGGATGATGTGCACCAGCGAGTCGACCGTTGCCTCGGGCGTCCTGTTCTGCGTCGGCTGCTCGTTCTCAGTGGAATTGGCCCACAGTTGGACCTGACGCCGGTCAATCTTTAGCAGGCGCGTCTGGGGGAAGTCGCCGTCGGGCCAGCGTCGCCAGTGGTCGATGTGCTGAAACGACTCGAGTTGCGAGTTGATCTCGCCAATCGCTTCGGCGATCACGCGATCCGACTCATCGGAGAGAACGACCGCCGTGACAGATTCGCCCTTTGGGTCGTTGACCCCGACGATGCAGACGTCCTGGAAACGAGGATCCTGGTCGGCGACCAGTTCAATGTCTTCAGGAAAGACCTTGAGGCCACTGCTGCGCACAATGGCAAACTTCAGCCTGCCCTGAATGAGGAGGCAGCCATCTTCCATGCGGCCGACGTCACCCGTACGGAACCAACCATCCTCGGTAAATGCCTCGCTGGTGGCTCTTGGGTTGTGCCAATACTCTTGGAAAACACTGGGACCCTTCGCCTGAATTTCACCGTCTTGGCCGATACGCAACTGCACGTTGTCAAGAACTCGACCCGGTGAGTCGAGTCGTCGTTCGGTCAAACTATTGACAGTGAGAATTGGCGACGTTTCGGTGAGCCCGTACCCCTGCACCGTTCGCACGCCCATTCTCTCCCACGCGGTTGCAACATCGACTGGTATAGGTGCCCCTCCGGTGACCGCAAGATCCAGGTGACCACCGAGTCTCGAGTGGACGCTGTGGAAGAGAACCCGTCGCAGGGAGAATGGAAGGAAGCCCGCAACCCTCAAGGCCGCCGCAAGCGTCCTCGCTTTTCCTTCGTCCCTTGCGGTCTGTTGAATACGCTCCAGCATGAGAGAAAGCAGTTGCGGTATTGCCAGCATGGTGTTGACCTGATAGTCCACTAGGGCTTGCGAGATGGCGTACGGGGTAACGCGAGGTATATAGAAGATGCTGGCGCCACGTGACAGTATCGCCAGGCTGCCAGTCAGCTCGTACATGTGCGACAGGGGCAGCACCGAGAGGAGGCGCCAATCGTCTCCCACGTCAATTCTCTGCAAAATACCCGAAATATTGGCGAGCACGTTCCGCTGGGTCAGCACCACCCCCTTGGGATCGGCGGTCGTGCCTGAGGTGAACACGATCAAGGCCGGCCAGTCGGCATCCAGCTCGTTGTTCGGAGCACTGTTCGAATAGCCGCCGATGAGTTCATTGAAGTCTTCGAGATAAGAAGTCTTCAGCGATTTATCGATGTCCGGGTGCAGGTACTTGCTCAGAAAGACAACCTTGGGACCCGTCTCGGCTACGAAACGCAGAATTGTCGGGGGGGAACTGCCGGCGTCGACGGGAACCAAGACCGCTCCGAGCAGCAGCGTCCCGAGCAGTAGTTCAACCCATTCAGGCGAATTGCCCGCGACCACCATGACTCGGTCACCTTGAACCATACCCTGCGCGGACAGGTAGTGAGCCGCCTGGTGCGCGCGCGAGCGTAACTCGCGATGAGTAAGCCTTTCAATTTTCAAGAATGGCCTACTGGTCAAGGCGAGACTATCCGCGAACTCGTCATAGCTCGCCACGTACTCACCGAAATCCCGGTAGTTCAATCCGCAACTCCCATGGCCACCGCAACGACGTACTCACCATGGTGGGAAATTGATATCTCAAAGTTCTGAGCTTCAATATTCCCGTGTGGCCTGCCCGAAGCGTCGTAGGTGACTGCGACGTCGATGAGACGCTCGGGGGGCTTCGGCGCCGCCTTGATCACCGCCTCTT
>OBLU010004813.1_pt1 | contig 12146 bp, 10 predicted proteins | sample 1518681 | NCBI WGS metagenome assembly OBLU01 (sample SAMEA3539304, study PRJEB22396) | soil metagenome | biome: tundra; feature: field; material: soil | place: USA | collected 2010-05 | depth 0.15 m | reverse complement strand
GGCCTTTGTCATCGGCAAGGGTGGCTACCGGATTCCGGCATCGGCATGGAAGGAGCACGTCTACGGCTGCACAATCGTCAACGACGTAAGCGCCCGCGATGTGCAACTCTCCACTTCGCAGTGGTCCCTCGGCAAGAGTTTCCCCACCTTCTGCCCAATGGGCCCAGCCATTGTGACCCTGGACGAAATCGCCGACCCGCATGAACTCGCAATTGGCTTGTCCATCAACGGCGAGGTGCTGCAGAACTCGAACACCCGCGAACTGATCTTCAAGATTCCCGACCTCATCGAATACATCTCGTCGATCACCCCGCTCCTACCCGGCGACATCGTATCGACCGGCACGCCATCCGGCGTAGGCATGGGCCGCACCCCGCAACGCTGGCTCAAGCCCGGCGACTCTGTCACCGTAACCGTGGAAGGCCTCGGCTCGCTGACCAATCCCGTCGTCGCCGAGTAAGCCCATTCACAAGCTCTACCAACAAAAAGAGGCCCCGCTAACCCAACAGGTTCCGGGGCCTCATTGTTAACTTGTAAACTCGCTAACTCGTGGAGTTACTTGCTCGCATTTCTACCAGTTCCTCAGCTTCTGGTTGCGATCCATACCACGCATAAAGCGCGATTCCAACAAAGCAGACCGCCGGCACTAAGTAGCCGTACGAAACGCCGGCCATGTCGCTGACCTTGCCCATCACCGGCGTTATAGCACCCCCACCCACGATCGCCATTACGATGCACGCGCCGCCGGTCTTGGTTCGCGGGCCCAGTCCCTTGACGCCCAATGCAAAGATGGTCGGGTACATCATCGACATGAAGAAGCTGTTCACCACCAGGCAGCCCACGCCTATCCATCCTGGATGCAACACAGCTACGGTACAGACCGTGGCGTTGATCAGCGCAAAGATGCCCAGAAGCCGGGAGGCCGGCACATACCGAAGCAGCCAGGTGGACGTGAACCTGCCCGCCGTAAACGCCACCAGCGTGCCCGTCAAAATATAGCCTGCGCTGCGCTCCATGGTCTTTGTGTAGGCCAGCACATACGGAATCATGTAGCTCCACGCGGCCACCTGCGCACCCACATAAAGAAACTGCGCCATCACCGCAAAGACAAAATGCTTCCTCTTGAAAAGAGCGGGCCCGTGATCTTGCGCGGCAGCCTCCGGCGTGTAATCCATCCCCATGTGCGGGAATGGCGTGCGCGCAATCAGGACGCCCCAGAGCAGAACAATCGTTCCCAGAACCACGTACGGGACAATAACCCGCAGCGTCTCAGACTCCAAGTAGCCCTTGTACGTTCCCGCGGCCTGCATCGCGGCCACCTGTGCCCCGTTCAACTCCACCCCGGAGAAGATGAAGCGCGACCCAACGAGCAGCGCCACGATGCTACCCACCGGATTGAACGCCTGCGAGAGATTCAACCGCCGCTCCGCGCTCTCCGCCGGCCCAATCTGCACAATGAACGAGCCCGCGGCGGTCTCGAGAAATGCCAGACCGCTTGCAATCACAAACAGCGCCGTCAAAAAAAACCAGTACCGGTCCACGATTGCTGCCGGCCAGAAAAGAATGCAGCCCACGCCGTAGAGGCACAGTCCTGTCAGGATGCCCGCCTTGTAACCGGCACGCCGCATGATCAGCCCCGCCGGCAGCGCAAGCAGAAAGTAGCCCATGTAAAACGCCGACTGTATCAGCCCCGCCTGCAGGCGGCTGATCTCGAACGATTTCATGAACTGGCGAATCAGAATGTCGTTGAGGTTGTTGGGAATGGCCCAGAGAAAGAACAGCGCTGTTACCAGAAAAAACGGCAACATGCGTCCTGCGGGAATAAGTTGAGCTTCGAGGTCTTCGCCTTTCGCCACAGAAACAGTTTTGGAGCCGACGGTTCCAGCAGGAATATTTATAGCCAACTAACCCCCTCCTTACACGCAGCGGCGGTGCATTTTCGAAAGCGTTTTCGTTCAGGATGTTTTTCGGCCGGAAAAAATGCTCGAACCTTTGTATCTAATCACCGAGGGGTATGGCAAATCGGCCCGGCCGGGCCACATGGAATGGTTAGATTTCTACCAGAGGGATGATCCAACACGCGGCTAAAGCACGTGCCCCAGCCACTTGCCGGTGTGCGAAAGAAGATTGCCAGCAATATCCTCCGGCGTCCCCTCGGCGACGATGCGGCCGCCGCCTTCCCCGCCTTCAGGCCCCAGGTCGATAACCCAGTCGGCGCTCTTGATCACGTCGAGGTTGTGCTCGATCACAATCAGCGAGCCGCCGCCGTCAATCAGCTTCCGAAACGCCGTGAGCAATTTCGACACATCGTCGAAGTGCAGTCCCGTGGTGGGCTCGTCGAGGATGTAGAGAACGCGGCTGGCCTGAGAAGGCTTGGCAGTTGCATTCGCCGCACGCACCTGGGAAAGATGAGCAGCCAGCTTTACGCGCTGTGCCTCACCGCCCGAAAGCGTGGTTGCCGACTGGCCCAACCGCAAATAGCCGAGGCCAATCTCGTCCAGCACCGCCAGTTTTTCCATAAGCTTGGTCTGCCCGGCAAAGAAGCGCAGCGCCTCTTTCACCGTCATCTGCAGCACGTCGTGGATGTTCTTCCCCTTGTACCTGACTTCAAGAATTCTTGCCTGGTATCGGGTCCCGTTGCAGTCCTCGCAAGGCAGCTCCACGTCAGCAAGAAACTGCATTTCCACTGTAACCGTGCCGTCGCCTTCGCAAGTGTTGCAGCGTCCGCCTGGCACATTGAAAGAGAAATGCCCCGGCGTCAGCGAGAGCCGCTTGGCCTCCGGCTGCGATGCAAACAATTCCCGCACCAGGTCGAAGCCCTTGATATATGTAATGGGATTCGAGCGCGGCGTCCGCCCGATCGGCGTCTGGTCCACCAGCACCACATCGTTCAGCCTCTCAACGCCGGACAATGAAGTAAATACCCCTGACGGATCGGCACCATCGCTCTGGCCCAACGCTCGCGCCACGGCTCGATAAAGCACCTGATGCACGAGCGTAGACTTGCCCGACCCCGAAACGCCAGTGATTGCAACCAGCATCCCCAGTGGAATCTCAACGTCAAGTCCGTGCAGATTATTCGCATGCGCGCCGCGCAGCACCAGCCGCTCTTTGCCCGGCGTGCGCCGCCGAGTAGGCACAGGAATGGAAATCTTGCCGGAGAGATAGCGCCCGGTAAGCGAGTTGGGATTCGCCTCGATCTCCGCCAGAATCCCCTCAGCCATTAGCTTGCCACCATGCTCGCCCGCTCCAGGGCCAAGGTCGAGCAGATGATCGGCCGCGCGGAGAATGTCCGCATCATGCTCCACAACCAGAATTGTGTTCCCCAAATCGCGCAGCTCTTCAAGAATGTGAATCAGCCGCGCCGTATCCCGCGTGTGCAAGCCGATAGAGGGTTCGTCAAGCACATACAGCGCACCCACCAGCCGCGAACCCAGCGAAGTCGCCAGTTGAATCCGCTGCGCCTCGCCACCGGAGAGCGTTGAAGCCAGCCGGTCCAATGTCAGATACTCCAGGCCCACCGCATCAAGAAAACTAAGCCGCTGGCGCACCTCGTGGAGAATCGGCCCGGCAATCTCGTCCTGCATCGGCGACAGCTTGAGTGCATCGAAGAACTCTCTAGCCTGCGCGATGGTCAGCGCCGAAGCCTGGCAGATATTTTGGCCGTTGATCCGCACCGACCGCGCCTCGGCCCGCAACCTCTGCCCACGGCAATCGGGACACTCCGCATAGCCGCGATACTTGCTCAGCATCACGCGCACGTGCAGCTTGTACTTCTTTCGCTCCATCTGCGCAAAAAATCCAAAGACGCCCACAAAGCCGCCCTTGCCGCGCAGCACCGTCTCCCGCGCCTGCTCAGGCATATCGCGCCAGGGAACATCCAGCGGCACGCCCAGCTCATCAGCCTGCTTGCGCAAGTCGCTATACCACGGCCTGTACTTGGGCCTATTCCACGGATCGATGGCACCATCGGCAAGGCTCAGGCCCTTGTCGGGAATCACCAGGTTCAGGTCAAAGTCAACGGTGTTGCCGAAGCCCTGACAGCGCGGGCAGGCGCCAAACGGATTGTTGAAGCTGAATAAACGTGGCTCCGGCTCGCTCCCTGGCCGGTGACAGCTCTTGCACTCGTAGGCTCCAGAAAACCGCAACCGCCGACGCTCCGCCGACTCCTCGCGCGGGACCTCCTCGAAGATGACTTCGCCAGCTTCGCGGTAAGCAATTTCCGTGGCGTCCACAATGCGCGAGCGATTTTCGGCGCTGACCACAATTCGATCCAAAAGGACAAACACGGGAAGCGTGAAGTCCAGATCCAGCAGCGACTCAGGGGTAGAAAACTCGACAATCTTGCCTTGCTGCGAGAGCCGGTTGAAGCCGCTCGATCGCAGTTCAGTGAGCCGCGCCTTCAGCGTCTCGGTGTGTGGCGAGTCCCCTCCGTTCACAACCGGCTTGGCCTTGGCTGACGATTTAGTAGCCCGGCCCGCAGCCTTCGCCGTCTTTGCCGCCGCGCCGGCTACCGTCTCCGGTGTTGGCGTCGCGCTCACCACTGGAAACAGCGCATTCAGCCGCGTTCCCTCGCCCAGCGCCAAAACCGCCTCGGCCGCCTCATCCACTGAGTCGCGCTTCACCAGCCCGTCGCAGAAAACGCAATACACCGTGCCACACCGGGCATATAGCAGGCGCAGATAGTCGTAGATTTCGGTCGCCGTCGCCACAGTCGAGCGCGGGTTGCGAGTCGAGTTCTTCTGCTTGATGGCAATCGCCGGCGCCAGCCCATCGATCTCGTCAACATCCGGCTTCTCGATCCGCTCCAGAAACTGCCGCGCGTAGGCCGAAAGCGACTCGACATACCGCCGCTGCCCCTCGGCGTAAATGGTGTCGAAGGCCAGCGAACTCTTGCCTGACCCCGACACGCCGCTGACCACCGTCAGCTTGCCGTGGGGAATCTCGCAGGAGATGTTTTTCAAATTGTGAGTCCGCGCGCCGCGGATGGTGATGGAGTCATTCAAGGGGAACGCACCGGGTAACGAGTCGTTCGGCCGCGCCTCAGTCCCCTCAGCGAGGCTCAGAGCGCAAACAGCCATTCTTTATTATAGGGTGCGGAGTTCGCGCGTCCCGTCCGGAAGGGGAAGACATTTGACTGAAACCGGGGTCGCCCCGCAGCAGCGCGCAAATTGGCCGTCGCTCCATAGGGTCGAGGGGAGTTTCAATACATTTCTATGGGATTATCCACGAACGCGCGGCTATGCATTTCCACAACGCGAAGGAAGGCTGGACTGCGCGGCACACTACATGCACCTGCCTGCGCAGCCCAGTGGGGGAGGGCAAGTTCCTCGGGTCCGTCCGGTTCGGCAGGCCCGTTGAATTGTTATGCATTCCTCAATTCAATAACCTTGGCAGGAGCTAAGCAGCAATTGCAGGCATCTCCACATATCCCCGCTGCCCTTTGACTTCCGGTTCGCGGTTCAGCACTCCGGATAGCCCCATCAGGACGACCGAAGCACAAGCCGGGCACTGTTTTGCACAGTTGCCTACGCAGTTGCAATCCTGGCAGAGATATGCCGACACCAGCGGGATATGTTGCATGGTGGTGTATGTCATGGGTTCACCCTACTGTTGTTGCGCTGTGAAGAGAGCGACCAGGATACCGCCCCGATTGGTGGTATCGACCTCCGACCACTCCGTCTCGCTTAAATGGATGCAATCCGCATGGGCTGAGTTGTTTTTTATTGTTGATTTTTGATGAACTCCTGCATGTCAGGCTGCGAGGCGATTTGCCGCGCATGAAGATGGAGTCACTCGCCTGATGCTTGAGAATCATTGACGATCAGGCTGCCAGAGGGGGAACGAGAAACAGGTTCGAGTCTACGATCCCTTCTTTGCGGTCAAACACTACTGCCAGTCCCATCAGCGCCTGCGATGCGCATGCCGGACAGTGTGTTTCGCTGTTGCCCACTGTGTCGCAATCCTGGCAAAGGTACGCCGAATTGAGCGGGAAATGGCTCATCATCGCGGAATCCATAAATTCACCGGATATTTCTGGCATGTTCCGGTTCCTTGCTTGCTCCCTGGGTCAGGGATGAAAGTCCCGGAATTGCCGGTCAGATTGAAATAATCTCGTGGTCCTTGTCGTACTTCTGTTCCGTCTTTGCGCCTTTTACGGCAGCCTTTTCGGCCACATGCTCGTTGCTCTTGCGCTCTGACTCCTTCACAACCGTCTCGTCCGCTACCTTCGCTGCTTCCGGATTCTCAAACTGATGAGCCATGGTTTATCTCCTGATCCCACTATCCCCGCTGTTCGCAGGGAGCGCTGGTCACTTCTGCTCTCTTCGTTTTCCATGCCCGATTCCCCTTCCAGCGTGGGCGCGTCGAACCCTCAGCCGCTTCACTCAAGCCTCGCCCCGTTAAACTGGTCATTGAGGTATTTCGTGCTTCGTATCGCTTTGTTCGTCCTGTTGATTGGCTCAATTTTCGGCACGACCGCCGCATCAGCCCAAGACTCCTCTTCGAACTCTGGCGCGCGGCCTTCAGGCACCGAGCCCACCGCAGTCACATCCGAACCAGAATCGCAGTCCATATCCGATCAGGTCGTCGCCGCTGAAGCAGCCATCGCCGGCTCCGACTGGAAGACCGCCGAAGCAAAGCTGAACCCTTGGCTGGCCACTCATCCCAAAGACGCCCGCGCTCTGTTCGACGCCGGCTACGTGGCCGACGCGCAGAATCGTCTGGACGAAGCCGCAGGACTTTACCGCCGTGCCGTCAACGCCAATCCCAGGTCCTTCGAGGCACATCTATCGCTGGGCCTGCTGCTGGCGCGTCAGGGAAAGCTGGCCGAAGCCCGCCCCGAACTAGCTGCCGCCACCACTCTCGACCCCAGCCAGGCCGGACCGGCTTTGAAGGCCCGCGCCTGGCGCGCATTGGCACAGCTAGACAGCCCTGAACCTGGAAGCGCCGGTGACACCAAAGCCGCCTCCAACGACCTGCTTGAGGCTCTCAAGCTCTCGCCTGAAACCCCGGCAGACACGCTGCTGGCCGCCAGCCTGGCTGACCAATCCGGCCAGTACGACACAGCCGAGGCGGCCTACCGCCGCGTCCTGGACACGGATCCGAAATCGGAACCGGCCAACGCTGGCCTCGCCCACATACTGATCCGCAAGAAGCAATACCCCGAGGCGGAAACCCTGCTGCGCGCGGCGCTCGAGAAACTGCCCGACGACCCGGCGCTGACCGCACAACTCGCCACCACCCTGGCCGCCGAGAACAAGGCAGAAGCATTGCCACTTCTGCAAAAGCTCCATTCGGCACACCCCGACGATCCGGCCATCTCCCGCATGCTGGCCGAAGTGCTGGCCGAGTCCGGAGACCTCGCCGGCTCTGACCAGCTATACGCCAAACTGCTGGCGGCCACTCCCGAAGATTCCGATTTGCTTGTCTCTCATGGCCAGAACCTGGTGCGGCAGGGAAAATTCGCCGAAGCCTTCGCGGCGTTCGACAAGGCGACCCAAATCGACCCGGCCAACACCGACGGGTGGAGCGGCCTGGCCTTCGCTGCCTCGCGCACAGACCGACCTTCCGTCACACTGCACGCTCTTACCATGCGGTCGAAGTTCGCTCCGGAAAACGCATCAACCTATTTCCTCTGGGCGACATCCTACGATACGCTTCACCTAAAGGCGCAGGCGGCGGCCTACTACCATCACTTTTTGGATTCCGCCGCAGGCAAGTTTCCAAACCAGGAATGGCAGGCGCGTCAACGGCTCCAGGTCCTAGAAAAAAAACAGTGAAGCAGGCGCGATGCCATTCAACAGAAGCGGTAGCCTCTTTGCTATTTGCCGCGACGAAAGAACGGTTGCAGAACTTTCCACTTGCGCGCGCTCTAGAAAAGGTCCATAGTCTCGGCACTAGGTAATACCGCAGCAGTGGAGGTTCCCCATGCGGTCGAAAGTACCTTTGGTAATCGCCGTCCTCCTCAGCGTAACCACAATCCCTCTCTGCGCCGCCGGAGCTGATGACAAATCTCCCGACATGCAAAGCATCCAGGCATTGGAGGCACGCGCTAACCAGGCCCAACCACGCGAACAGTGTTTCCTCTACGCCGAACTCGTGCACCAGATGACCGAGCTCAGTTTGCGGCAATACGCCGCAGGGGACGTGGATAAGGCCACCGACATGCTCAAACACGTCCGGCAGATGGCGCAAAAGGTCCACCTCTCAATGGCCGACAACGACAAGCGCCTCAAGAACGCTGAGATTCTGTTGAGCCACACCGCCTTCCGCCTGAACGAGATGTTGCATTCCAGCTCCTTTGAAGACCGCTCCCTGGTCGAGGCAACACTGACCGACGTCCATCAGGCCCAGAACGAGGCCATGCTGCAGGTTTTCCGAAAATAGCGCTGGATAGCCGTTTCCGCACCAAAGAATTCCTCGCCCTCCTGCGGTGAGCCACGCCTTGCTCTTTTCCCCACAGCGCCCACTGTGCTTGAATAAGAGCGCTGGAGGGATGTTCGATGCGTTGGGTTCCCGCGATTTTCCTCTGCCTGCTTTTTGCAGCGCCCCTGAGCGCTCAAAAGGAGAAACGCGAGCCGTTGACCGAGGCCCAGGTCGAAAAGATCGCGGAAGCCGGCATTGATCCCAATCAGCGCGTCACCTTGTATACCCAATATCTCAACGAACACGCCGATGCCATCAAGGCCCTGACCAACCGCGCCAAATCCGACGCCCGCAGCAGCCGGTTGAACGACGCGCTACAGGACCTGACCACCCTGATGGACGAACTTGGCGACAATCTGGATGTTTTCTCCGACCGCAAGGCCGATATCCGCAAATCGTTGCAGGCGCTCGCCGATGCCGCTCCACGCTGGCAGGGAATTCTGCGCGCGCTGGCCGGCGAACCCGGCTTCGACCTGTCCCGCAAGGAAGCTATTGAGGCCAGCGAGGAGCTTTCAGACCAAGCAAAGCGCCTGCTACAGGAACAGGCCGACTACTTCAAACAGCATCCAGACGAGATCGGGCAGGACCGCGCTGAGCCAAAATAAAGCCAGAACCGGCAAAAGGTGATTCCCATTTCCAAGACTCTATGTGCGCTGGCTGCCCTGATCACAGCATTCGTTCCGATGCTCTCCGCCGCCGGACCCGGTCCCTCTTCAAGAACTGAAGTCTCGATTGCGGGAGACTCCTTCCGTATCAATGGGCACGCGACCTATGCGGGGCGAACCTGGAATGGCCACAAAATCGAGGGCCTGCTCTTCAATTCGCGCATGGTCCAGGGCATCTTCGACGATTTGAATCCCGAAACCAACGCCCAGTGGGCCTACCCCGATACCCACAAGTGGGATGCGGAGCGAAACACCAGTGAGTTCATCGCCGCCATGGCCGAGTGGCGCCGTCATGGCCTGCTCGCCTTCACGCTCAACTTGCAGGGCGGCTCGCCCTATGGGTACTCAAAACTGCAGCCGTGGGAGAATTCGACCTTTGACTCCGATGGAGCGCTGCGCCCAGCCTACACAGCACGCCTCGAGCGTATTCTCGATCGCGCCAACGAACTGGGTATTGTTGTAATCGTCGGATACTTCTACGTGGGCCAGGACGCGCGCCTCCGCGATGAATCCGCAGTCATCAAGGCCACGGATAACGCTACGCAGTTCCTTCTGAAGCATGGTTGGCGCAATGTCATGGTGGAGATCGACAACGAGTGCGACGTCGGTTTTCATCACGCGATTTTGAAGCCGGATCGCGTCAGCGAATTAATCGCCCGCGTCAAACGTGCGCGAAAGAACGGTCGCCGCCTGCTGGTAGGCACGTCCTTTCGCGGCGGCGCAATCCCGGTCGAATCCGTCGTGCGTGTCTCAGACTTTCTGCTGCTCCACGGCAACGGAATCTCGCAACCCGAAAAAATTGCGGAGATGGTAAGGAAAACCCGCGCTGTTCCCGGCTACACGCCCAAGCCGATCCTCTTCAACGAAGACGACCACTTCAACTTCGATCAGCCTGAGAACGACATGACGGCCGCGCTCAGCGAACATGCGTCGTGGGGTTACTTCGACTATCGCATGAAGGACGAGAGCTTTGAGGACGGCTATCAGAGCGTTCCCGCGGACTGGAGCATCGGCAGTCCCCGCAAGCGCGCCTTCTTCGATCTCCTGGCTCAAGTCACTGATTCGAAACCTGGCCCTTGACCGCCGATGCCTGACTCCCACCCTCGCGAACTGTCCACTGTAAGCTGTCCACTGTAAACTGGTATCTGCCGTGGTGAGTGCCGATTTTGTCGCCATCTTTCAAGAGGAATACCGGGCCTTGCGTCCCAGGGCGCCCATGCCGCCCATCGCGGTGCGCTTCCGCCGCTTTACCTCGCTGAATACCACCATCCGCCTGCGTGAGGGACAGATTCACGTCAGCCTCTCCGATCTGCTTGAGGGCGCGCCGGAGACAGTGGTCCGCGCCATTGCCCACATTCTGTTGGCCAAGCTCTACAAAAAGCCCATCGAAGCATCGCAAAACTTGCGTTACAAGCGATTCGCTTCGAGCGCCGCCGTCACCCGCCAGACCGAACTCATCCGCCACGCCCGTGGCAGCAAGCGCTTTTCCGGCCCCGAAGGCCGCTTCTACAATCTCGAAGAAGTCTTCGATACTCTCAACGTTCGTTTCTTCGGCGGTATGCTGGGCCGTCCCGAGCTCACGTGGAGCGAGCACCACGCCAAGCGCTCGCTCGGCCACTACGACGCCGCGCACAACACCATCGTGGTTAGCCGCGTCTTCGATCGCCCGTCAAGCCCGCGCTATGCAATCGAATACCTGCTCTACCACGAGATGCTGCACCTCAAGCACCCCGTGCGGATGCGCGGCGTGCGCCGTTGCGTACACTCCCGCGAGTTCAAGGCCGAGGAAGCCCGCTTCCCGCAACTCGCCGAGGCCATGGCATTCATCAAGCGCCTGTAGCTATCAGATCCGATTCTCCCTTTCTCCCGCCAAAGCCATCGTGCTAGACTTCACGCGCATCCTTATCTGCTGCTTTCAACGTCGCCAATCAGGCGTATTTTCAGGCTTGATCGGCCGCAGAGATAAAGGCGCCTCGGAGATGACGATGAAAAATCCGCAGTCCGATACCCCGCTGTCCAATCCAACGCTTAATTCTCCCTTTTCGCGGCGAGCCTTTATCAAGTCCGCTGGTGCCGCCGCCGGCGCCGCAGCCATCCTGCCCGGCAGCGCCTGGGGACAGGCCCGCCCTTCCGCATCGAACCGCATTACGGTGGGCGTCATCGGCTGGGGTATGATGGGGCCCGCCAACACCAAGGCCTTCCTGGAGCAGGCTGACTGCCAGGTTGTCGCCGCCTGCGACATCCACAAGGCCCACCTCCAGACCGCAGTCGACACCGTCAACAAGAAATACGGCAACACCGACTGCAAGGCATACCACGACTATCACGAGATGCTGGCCCGCGACGACATCGACGCCATCATGATCGCAGTGCCAGACCACTGGCATGCCATCATCGCGACCGAGGCTGCCAATCGGAAAAAGGACGTCTACGGCGAAAAGCCGTTGGCCAAAACCATCGCCGAGCAACAGGCCATCGTCAAGGCGGTCGAAAAGAACAACATAATTTGGCAGACCGGATCCTGGCAGAGGTCGCTTCCCAATTTCCGCAAGGCTGCCGAAATTGTCCGCAACGGCCTCATCGGGAAAGTTATCCATGTTGAAGTCGGCCTGCCCGGCGGCCATCACGACTTTCCCCATACCGCGCCCGCCCTGCTGGCCAAGTTGGCCACACTCCCCGACAAGATCACTGATCTCTCCCTGGTTGTCCCCGGAACACCAGCCTGGGATCTTGCCGTCTCCGAACCGCCAGCCGAGTTCGACTACGAGACCTGGATTGGCCCCTCCAAAATGGAGCCTTACATCGAAGCCCGCGTCTACCAAAACTGGCGCTGGAACTACAACACAGGCGGCGGCCAACTCCTGGACTGGATTGGCCACCACGGCGACATCGCCCATTGGGGTCTCGGCTTCGATCTTTCCGGCCCGTCAGAGATCGACGGTCACGGCGAGTTTCCCGCAGCCAACGCCATGTGGAATACCGCCACCACCTACCGGATTGAGTGCCAATACCGCAAGGAAGTCACCGGATATTCCAACGACGTTTCTTTAACCA
>OBLU010004810.1_pt1 | contig 12147 bp, 13 predicted proteins | sample 1518681 | NCBI WGS metagenome assembly OBLU01 (sample SAMEA3539304, study PRJEB22396) | soil metagenome | biome: tundra; feature: field; material: soil | place: USA | collected 2010-05 | depth 0.15 m | reverse complement strand
AGGGTGGCGAGGTCGGTGCCGACCATGTTGTCTTCGGTGATGACGCGCGGAAGGTAATTTCCGTCTTCGTCAAAGGTTCCCATCTGCTGGGCGGAGAGGAGGCTGGTGCCGTCCGACATGCGTACTTCTTTCACAGACCACACCGGGGTCAGCTAGACGATAGGGAGTGGGTCTCCGGTGCAAACCCAAGAGACAACTCTAGTCGGGCTGACTTCAGCCCTTGGCGGCGGCCCAGTTCTCGCCCCAGTGGAGCGTGACTTCCAGGGGAACGGTGAGTGACGCGGCGTTGGTCAACGCGTCGAGGATCACGGCCTCGACGCGCTCTTTTTCTTCGTGCGGCGCCTCCACGACGACTTCGTCGTGCACCTGCAAGATGAGACGCGCTCGCAACCCTTCGGCGCGCAACTGGCGATCCAAGCGCACCAGGGCCGACTTGAAGATATCGGCGGCCAATCCCTGGATGCCCGAGTTCATGGCCTGGCGCTCGGCCGCTTGGCGCTGCGGTCCGGTGGCCGTGGCGATATCGGGGAAGGGGCGTATGCGGCCGAACTCGGTTCGCGAGTAACCCTTCGCCCGGATGTCCTTGATCGTCTGGTCCATGTAGGCGCGAAGCGACGGGAAGCCGGAGAAATATTTGTCCATGATCTCCTTGGCGACGCTCACCGGCACGCCGAGGCGACGGCTCAAACCGAAGGCCTCCATGCCGTAGGCGAGTCCGTAGGAGACGGCTTTGGCCTGTTCGCGTTGCTCGGCCAAGACGTCGGCGGGCGCGCCGCCAAAGACCGACGCGGCAATTGCGCGGTGAACGTCTTCGTTCGAGGCGAAGGCCGCGAGCAGACCGGAGTCCTGAGAGAGGTGGGCGAGGATCCGCAGTTCGATCTGGTTGTAGTCCGATACCGCGAGCTCCCACCCCTCGCTCGGCAAGAAGGCGTAGCGAAGACGACGCCCTTCTTTCGAGCGCACGGGGATGTTGTGCAGGTTCGGTCCGTCCGAGGAAAGTCGACCGGTGCGCGCCACCATTTGATGGAAGGTCGCGTGGATGCGCCCATCGGACTGCACCGCGTCGATGAGGGGCGCCCCGTAGGTACCTCGCAGCTTCTCCACTTCTCGGTAGCGCAGGATCAGCGCGATGATCTTGTGTTCGTCCTGGATGGCTTCGAGGCTCGAGGCGTCGGTCGAATAGCCCGACTTGATCTTCTTCACCGCCGTGAGTCCCATCTCGTCGAAGAGGACCGTTTGAAGTTGCTGGGGCGAATTGACCTTGAACTCGTGCCCGGCGACCTTTTGGATCTGCTTATCGAGTGACGCCGCCTCTTCGGTGAACTCCTTGGCGATCGTGCGCAGCAGCTCCACGTCCACGCGGATGCCTCGAGCTTCCATGAGTCCGAGCACCATGACCAGCGGCAGTTCGATCTGCTCGTAGACGAAGTTCAGTTCCCACTGCGCGATCTCCGCGTGGAGGTGCTCGCGCAGTCGCGCGATCAGCGCCACCTCGTAGGTCAACGTCTCGTCGCTCGTGGTCGAATCGAAGAGCGACGGTGAGGTGTCGACGATCGGTTCACCGAGGAAACGTTGCGCCACTTCAGCGAGGTCGTAACGACCGCTATTGGCGTCGAGCAAGAACGCCATGATCGCGGTGTCATCGGCCGGTTCGAGCATCACGCGGAGGCCACTCGCGGCCGTGCGGTAGAGCGCCTTGAGGTCGTGACCGCACGGTGCGACGCGCGCGAAGGCGTCGATGGCGTCGTCGAGATCACACAGCGCGACGAGTCCCTTGTCGGCGTCCAGTACCGCCGCTCGAGTGTTCCGATAGGCCACCACGGGAGTCGTGGTTGACGCCAGCACCTCGTCGAGCGACTTCGCCACTCGCAACGCCTTGGCGGTCTTGGTCTTCTTCGCCTCCGTCGCTTCGCTCAACGGCGCGGACGCCGCGCCCGCCTCACCCAAGAGGCCCTCTTTCATGAGCTGACCAAAGCGGCTGCGCATCTGGGTCATCTCGAAGCGGTCGAAGAAGGCGTCGGTCTCGGAACGGTTCCATCCCCCGAGGGTGATGTCGTGCAGAGTGAAGTCCAGCGGCACGTCGCGAATGAGCAACATGACCTTCTCGTTGTTTCGCGCGCGCTCTTCGAAGGTGGCGAGATTCTCACGAAGTTTCGGCGTGAGGTCGCTCAGGTGCGCGTACAGATCATCCATATCGCGATACTGAGCGAAGAGCTTGGCCGCCGTCTTCTCCCCTATTCCCGGCACGCCGGGCAGGTTGTCCGACGTGTCGCCTCGAAGCGCGGCCAGCAACGGGTAACGCTTCGACTCGATCCCGCAGCGTTCGAAGATCCCCGCTTCGTCGTAGAGCGAGTAGTCCGAGACGCCGCGCCGGTTGTAGAGGACTTTCACGAACGGGTCCTCCACCAACTGGAAGGCGTCGCGGTCGCCGGTCACGACCACCACCGGGATCGACTCGTTGCGTCCCCACGTCGCGAGCGTCGCCAGCACGTCGTCGGCTTCGAAGTTCGGCACGCCGAGCACGGGGATGTGCAGCACCTCGCAGAGATTGCGGATCAGTTCGAACTGATGCTCAATCTCCGGCGGGGTCTCGGCCCGTCCGCCCTTGTAATCCACCACCATCGCGTCGCGAAACGTGCCGCCCGTGAGATCAAAGGCCACGGCCAAGGCGCGCGGACTTTGGGTTCGCACCAGTGACAACAACATGGCCGCGAAACCGTGCAGGGCGTTGGTGACGAGGCCTTCGGACGTGGCGATGTCGATCGGGAGCGCGAAGAAGGCGCGAAAGGCCAACGACATACCGTCCAACAGCACCAGGGGACGTTGGTCGGTCGCCGCCTCAGCCAACGAACTCACCCTTCAGGATCTGTTGGGCGATGTCGCGCATGCGCGTGCGTCCGCGCATCGCCGACTGCTGGATGATCTCGAAGGCCGCCGGCTCGTCCAGGCCGCGCTCGTCCATCAGCATCTCCTTGGCTCGCTGGACGATCTCTCGCGTTTCAATCTTGTCCTCGACGTGGGACGCCTCGGCGTCGCGCTCTTCGGTGGCCGGTGAAAGGATCGCCGCCAGTTTGGGCAGGATCTCGCTCGAGCGAAAGGGCTTGACGAGGTAGGCCACCACGCCGGCGTCGCGCGCACTCTCGATGAGCGAGCGCTGGCTGAAGGCGGTGAGCAACACGACGACGGTCGCGGTCTCTTTCAAGGCACGGGCGACTTCGATGCCGTCCAGGCCGGGCATCTTGACGTCGAGCAACGCTAGGTCGGGACGGAGCTCTCGAATCATGGCCAGCGCGTCGTCGCCCCGCGCGGCCTCGCCCACCACCAGGTAGCCGTCACCCTCGAGAATCTCCTTGAGGTCGAGTCGGATGATCGACTCGTCGTCGGCGATGACGACACGCTTATCCACGGTCGTCGTCCGGAGTCCAGTCGCGCAACAGTTCGTCGCGAGCTTCGACCAGCTCTCGGACCTCTTCGGCCCGGCGACGCATTTCGGCGTTCGCCACCGCGACGTGACGTGAGAGATCGTCGTACTCGTGCGCCTGGAGGGGCGTCTCGGAGACCAACGCGCGGATCCGCGAGTCCTCCAACGCGTCGTTCCAGACCAGCACCTGCTCTTGGAGCACGTTGAGGCTCTCGCGCGCCTGGTTGAGTTGGCGTTGCACGTCTTCCAGCCGTCGTTTGTACAGGCGCGAACTCATGGCGTGAGTCTAAATCGTCACTTCGACGTTCACCAGAACGGCGGCGTGTTCGAGCATCTCGGCCGAAGGGCTCACACCGAAACCGTCAGCGACGGGGTCCACTTCGCGCGAATAGCCCTGGCCCACGACGTCGACGGGGCCGAGGTCGCTGGGCTCGTCGACGCAGCTTTGGGCGAGCGAGCGGTGGACCGAACGGGCGTAGGGCGACTCGAAGAACCCGCCGAGGTACGGTCGAAGCCCGGACTCGCGGGCCTCCACGATGATCGTTCGCGCGTTCGCCAGTCCCCCGACGCGCGCCGGCTTGACGCAGATGATCTCGGCGGCGCGGTAACGCACCAATTGGGCGACGTCGCGCACGCTGCGCACCCCTTCGTCCACGCTGAGCGCCACGTCCAACTGTTCGGCCAACCGCGCCGTGTCGACGACGTTGCCCACCGCGTAGGGCTGTTCCACGGCGACCACGTGGGCGACGTCGCGGATGATCCTGACCTGTTCGATCACCTCGACGTCGCTGTGGGCCGAGCAGTTGTAGTCGAGCAGCACCGGTGCCGACAGCTCACTGAGGCGTCGAAGAGCACTGGAGCTGAGGGGCGCCGCCGAGATCTTGGCGCGCACGCGCGCGGCGTGGGCATCGACCGACCACGCCGCGTCGTCAATCAACGAGACCGTGGTCTGCCAGGGGGTGTCAAACCTCGCGGGCCATAGTGAGTCGATCGTCGCATGGGCGACGCGCAGTTCGCGGTCCAACAGCGCCATCTCCAGCACGGCCACGGCCGGATTGCTCGCCGCGCGCGATCCGGCGAAACGCGCGACGCGCGTCCACGACGGCAGGTCACCCTCGCGTTCGATGATCTGTTGGAGTTGCGGTACGACGAAGATCCGCACTTCGTCAATGACGTCGGCGATCGCGGCGTCGCCATTCAACTCCTGGGGCTGTGGCGCGATCTCACCGTAGCCCGAGACACCCTCGCATTCGACCTCGAGGAAAAGCCTCGAGCGTTTCGCGTGACGCTCTCCGGCGGAGCGCACCGGAAAACGAATCTCCGTGTCCTGACGCCGCAGTGTGACTTTCATCTTCGCCACACTATGGGGCGGTGTTATCGTTGTTCGCTCAGCCCGGATGGCGGAATCGGCAGACGCGGAGGCCTCAAAAGTCTTTACTCGAAAGGGTGTGTGGGTTCAAGTCCCACTCCGGGCACGCTTCGCGAACATTAGGTGTCGCGACACCGTGAACAGTTCAATTCGTGACTGCGACGCGGCGCAGTGATTCACGAGTGGCACGGACTTGCCGGCGCGTGTGCCACGCGGCGTACGCGCGCCCGATCCCGTACGAGGTGGCGCTCAAGACGCTCACGTAGAACCCGACGGGCCAGTTCGATTCGTACGCGCACGCCAGCGCCAGCCAAATGGTCACGATGGCGATGGCGACCGATCCCGCCATCGCTCGTCCCGCTCGATTCGTGAAACACTGTGCGGCCGCCGAGGGACCCAACATCAAGGTGAAGATCAGCAACGCTCCGACGACGGGCACCGTCATGGTCGTGGCGCACGCGATGACGATCAGAAAGGCGATTTCGAATCGTTGCGGCCGGAGTCCTCGCGCGGCGGCGATGTCGGGCGCGATAGACGTGAGCAACAGCGGTCGATACAGCACCGCCACCGCGACGATGCACACGGCACCGAGCGCGACGACCGGCAGGATCTCACTAGAGCTGACCCCCAAGATCTCGCCGAAGAGCAGCGAGAATATCTGTGGCTCGTACTGCGTACTGAGGCTCAAGAACGCCGCCCCGAGGGCGAGCATCATCACGAGAGCCAGCGCCGTGACGGCGTCGGACCGTCCCCGACGACTGAGGGCGCCGATGCCCAGCGCGGCGCCGAAGGAGAAGACGCCGAGACCGATCAGTGGATTGATAGCGAGCAGGTTGGCGCCGGCCGCGCCGGCGAAGGCGCCGTTGGGAATAGCGTGCGCTGGAAAAGCCGAGCCGCGCAGAACGACGAAGAAACCGACGACGCCGCCCACGACGGCGACTATCGTCCCCACCTCCCACGCGTTCACCATGAAACCGGAGAACATTACGCACCCACTTCGAGTGCCTCGATTGACGCCAGGTTTGACGCACCAGCCGAATTCGCTCGCGGTGGTCGATTGACCCTTCGGCGCACGAATGGAAGACCCGACACCAAGTACGCGATGAAGATCAACGACACGATGAAAAAGCTGACCGGCAAACCCTGACTGGCGGGTACCCAATAAAAGCTGTCGTAGGCGAAGAGGATGCCCAACCACGTCGTGGCGACGCCCAGTACGCCAGCGACCATCAATGACGCGCGCAGGCTCTTCGTCAGTCGCATCGAGGCAGCGGCCGGACCAATGAGCAGCGCCGTCGAGAGTATTGAACCGACGGCGATCGAGGAGAGTCCGACGGACACCGCCATCGCGATCATGAACAGTACCCCCACGCCTCGCAGATTGATCCCCCGGGCCCGCGTCAGTTCCGCGCTCAATGAACTGAGCAACAACGGACGATTGATCAGGACCACGATCGCCAGGCCCAGGGCGCTCAAGCCCAGGACCAGAGGAACCGTCGAAGGGTCGACCGTGAAAATCGATCCGAATAAGAGCTGCTGAGTCGCGCCGGTGGTCGCGCCCTTCGTTGTGTCCAGATAAAGGAACAGCGCCGCCAGACCGAGGGCGGTGCCCAAGACGATGCCGGTCGCCAGATCGCGTCGTCGTTCTCGTTCCACCCCGATCAAGTCCATCGCTCCCGCGCCGATCACTCCACCACCGATGAAGCCAAGGAGCGGGCTCAATCCGAAGAAGAACGCGGCCGAACCGCCGGTCGTCGCGACGTCGGTGAGCGCGTGCCCGGCGAAGGATTGACTGCGAACGACAACGAAGACGCCGACGACCGACGACACAATTGCCGTCACGGCGCCAATGATCAACGCAGTCCGCACTGGTGCACTGGTAAAGAAGCCGGATTCGAACACGACGTGCACGAGTCAGCCGAGCGTGAGGGTCGGATGTTGCGGGATGTCCTGGTTGTCCTGGCCCGGTTCGGCCACGACCAAGACTCGCCCGTGGAGTTGGAGCACGTCGACGTGATGTCCGTAGAGCTGACTCAACACGTCGGAGCGAATGACTTCGTCGGTTGTTCCGCTGGCGGCGCGACCACCGGTGAGGTACACGATGCGATCCATGACCGGTAAAAGGGCGTTCATCTCGTGGGCCGAGAGCAGTATCGCGACACCGTAGCCGCGCGCGACACGGTGAAGGAGCGCCACGATGTCCTGAACGCTCCTCGGGTCAAGATTCGCGAGTGGTTCATCCAGCAGTAGCAGTTTCGGCTGGCTGATCAACGCGTGCGCGATGAACACTCGTTGTTGCTCACCGCCCGAGAGGCTGCCCAGTCGATTGTCAGCGAATCGCTCGGCGTCAACGTCGTGCAGAATCCGTTCGACGAGTTCACGTTGTTGTGGACTGCGCCGCGTGAGACCGTAGCGATGAGCGTCGAGTCCGAGCGCGACGAAGTCGCGCGCTCGCATGGGAACGTCGGGATCGACCACGATCTTTTGGGGTACGTATCCGAGCGAGCGGCTTCGCGGCGACAGTGGCATACCGGAGACCAGGACTCGACCGCTATCCGGACGCTGCAGACCGAGGATGGTGCGCAACAACGTAGTCTTGCCGACACCGTTCGAGCCAATGAGTCCCGTGAACTCTCCACCCCGGACGTCGAAGGAGACATGGTCGAGTACTTGGCGACCGGACAGCGAGACGGATATCTCTTCGACTTGTAGGACGGGCACGTCGGTCATAGTTTCTCCGTTGATCGGTGTCGGGTTATCGCGGCGTCGACCGCGTTCACTTCGGCGAGCATCCAGGTTTGGTAGTCGTAACCCGGCGTGGGCATCGTCTCGTACACGCCGACGACCGGGACCTTGGCCGAGACGGCGGTCTGTTTGATCACGGCGGTAAGTGAGTCCACGACCTGCTGGTTGTAGCAGAACACCTTCGCCTGATGCTTGGTGAAGAATCCCTCCTCGAGCGAGATGTCCTCGGGTGCGGGGTCAACGCCGTTCATGATGTCGGCCTGAAACACGAAGGGTGTCAGGATCCGCAAGCCCATGGCCTTCAGCAGATAGTCGGCGACGGGTTCGGTCACCGCTGTCGGCGTTCCGTGGTGCTTCGACTTGAAGGCAGCGATGGCGCGAAGCCACGGTTGTAGCGACCTTTGGAACGACGCCAGGTTCTTCTGAAAATACGCCGCGTGACTCGGGTCAAGTTTCTCCAGATCCTTCGCGATGGCGCTCGCGACGGCGGGCATCGTCTTTGGGCTGTACCAGAGGTGGGGATTCGGCGTGTCGGTGGGCAGGTCCAGCACGTCCTGCGCGACGACAAGTTTCCTCTTGGGATTCGGTGACGCCGCTTCAATCTTGTTCATGAAACCGTCGTAGCCCACGCCATTTTGAACAATGAGCTGAGCGCGACCGATCTCTTCGGCCACTGACGGGCTGGCCTCAAAGGTATGAGGATCCGTGTTCGGGTCATCGAGGATCGACGAAACCTTTACGTACTCTCCGCCGATCTGACTCAGTACGTTGGCGTATTCGTTCTCGGCCCCGACGGCGACGATCACACTGGACTTCGTACTGGCTGACGCATCGGTCGGCGCCCTCAAGCAGAGCGCGGTCGAGAACACGACGGCGCCCGCGAGAACCACGCGCGTGGCGATTCGCCGCGACGAACGGGCGCTGTCCGGCGTGAACTGGGTGATCATGATTCAATGATAGAATGAGAATGAGTCTCATTACAATCGAGACTGCGCAGATCTGAAGGAGACGGAGCGTTGCAAACCTTTGACACTGTCGAAGAACTGCACGAGTTCGTCGAGTTGTTGCTGCACCGAATCGATCAGCGCTACACCGTCGGTCGCCGAGCCGTCGTCGAACTCTTGGCTTCGTCGGAGCGTCCCCTCAGCATTTCAGACATCGAGGCGCGAGTCCCCGAGATTCCGAGGAGTTCGACCTATCGCCATCTCTCAGACCTCCAGAGGGCGGGCGTCGTGCGGCGGATCGCCGCCAGTGACGAATTCGCTCGGTTCGAGATGGCCGAGGACTTCCTCCATCATCATCATCACCTTCTCTGTTCTTCGTGTGGCCAAGTCATCGACGTCACGCCGACTCGCGCGTTCGAGCGCACGGTGGCGCGCATGGTCGATGAACTGACCGCCGAACAAGGATTCCGGGCGACCTCGCACGCTCTGGACGTCATCGGTCACTGTGCAAACTGTCAGCACTGATCCGACCGCGCCGACACTCGGCGTTAGGAGTTCAAGAGCTTCCAGTGACCTTCGGAGATGATGTCGACGGTTCCATCCACAACTCGGATGGCGGTCTGATCGTCAATCGCGTACGCCGGCCCTGGTTGCCCCGCGGCCCATTTTTCCGCGTCGGCCATCGTGTTCTCCGGCAGGTCCGGGTGATCCAGGTGCGGAAAGATCGAAAAATCAACCACGCCGAGCGTTCGATCGCCACCGGCCGGCGGCCTCCAGACGACGAAGTCCTCTCCGATGTTGGGGGCCATCACCATGCTCCCGCCGCTGATTCCCACGTAGACAGTCTCAGGCAGTGACGCGAACAGATCCGCCAGTCCGGATTGGCGCATCCAGTGGCCCAGATACAAGGCATCGCCGCCGCTCACCAGCAGGGCGTCAGTCTCTCGGACTTTGGGAATCCATTGTTCTTCATCCATGCTGGGAAGCGCCGTGAGCTCGAGCACTCCCAAGGACTTCCAACCCAATTCGGTCAGTGGGGTCTTGGAGTGCCCGCTGACGAAGCGCCACACCTGATCAAGGGATCCGTGACCGTAGTTCGCGGTCGGGATGCAGAGCGCGTTCGATTCAGCGATCGGTTTGCCGAGGAGTTCGACCAACGCACCGTGGATGCTCGAGTTCTTGACGCCAGCGGACGTGAGAAGAAGTTTCATGATGCCTCGCTAAGTCATTCGAAGGGCTTCCGTAACCTAGCGCAACCGGTTGAAAATGGCGAGCGACGCGACGACAAAACCTCAATCTCAAAGCGCCCCACCACCGATGATTCGGTCGCACTGTTACCGTAATGAAATGTCAGATCCAGCCGCCCTCGCGTTCCGAGACGACGTCGTCGCGCTCTTCCCCGGTCAAGGTTCACTTAGCGGCGGCGCCGGGGTCGAGTGGCAGTCGCCTCGCTTCTGGGAGATCCTGGCGCGCGTCAGTGACGCCGCTCGCCTCGACGTCGCCAGCTTGTTGATCGGCAGCACTGACGACGACGTGGTTCGCACGGACCGCGCCCAAATCGCCACGTTCGCCTTGTCGATCATCGGCTACTGCGACTTAGTTGACCACGGCATCCGACCGCGGTACTTGCTGGGCCACAGTCTGGGCGAATTCAGCGCTCTGGTCGCCTCGGGACTTCTCAGCATTGAAGACGGCGCGAGGTTGATCGGCGTTCGCGGCGCGGCGATGGCCCGCGCCGCCGCGGCGACCGAGGGTTCGATGGTCGCGTTGATGGGCGGCGACGAAGGCGCTCGCGAAGCGCTCGAGGAACTGGACGGCGTGTGGGTGGCGAACATCAACGGCCCGGGGCAAATCGTCGTCAGCGGAACGCGCGCGGGCTTGGACGACCTGCTCGCGCGTCACAAGGATCTCGGGTGGCGTCGCGCGACGCCACTCCCCGTCGGTGGCGCCTTTCATTCGCCCCTCATGGCGCCGGCCCAAGACGAACTCGACAAAGCACTCACGAGCGTCGAGTGGGGAACGACGGACGCCGTGCTCATCTCCAACGTCGACGCCCACGTGCACGTCACGGCCGACGAATGGCGAGACCTGTTGTCGCGACAGTTGACCTCCGCGGTTCAGTTCTATGACGCGACACTGGCGCTGCCCGAAACGGTCACGACGACCATCGAGATGCCGCCGGGCGGCGTGCTCACCGGACTGACGAAGCGAATGCGGCCGTTCGAGCGTCAATTCGCGCCCACCACCTTGCTCGAACTGGAAGCGATCGAGCTATGAGTCGACACGTCATCGTCACCGGGTCCAGTCGCGGCATCGGCGCGGCCATCGCCGAGTGGTTCATCGCCCAAGGCGATCACGTCGTCGGACTCTCTCGCTCGGGCGAGTCACCGGCGGGCTGCGCCAAGAGCTTCGCCGTCGACGTCGCGGACTCTTCGGCGGTGAACGAGGCCGTCAAATCAGCGATCGCCGAATTCGGTCCGGTGGAGGTCGCGGTCCTCAACGCCGGGGTCACGAGAGACGGCCTGGCCATGCGCATGTCCGACGACCAATGGCGCGAGGTTCTCTCGACGGACCTCGACGGCGCTTTCTACGGCGCACGCGCGACGATGGCCTCCATGGTGCGCCAGCGCGCCGGCTCGATCATCTTCATCGGATCGATCAGCCCCTTCGTGGGCGTGCCCGGCCAGGCGAACTACGCCGCGGCCAAGGCCGGCCTCGTCGGGCTGGCCCGAGCGCTCGCCAAGGAAGTGGCCTCGCGCAACATCACGGTGAACGTCGTCGCCCCCGGGCTCATCGAGACCGACATGACCAATGACCTGGGCGCCGCCAAGGACGCCATGGCCGCCCTGATCCCCATGGACCGCATTGGCCAGCCGAGCGACGTCGCCGGGGTGGTCGGATTCCTCGCCAGTAATGAGGCCCGTTACATCACCGGAGCCGTCATCGCGGTCGACGGTGGCCTCGCCATGGGTCTCTAGCTGACCGAAGCGGGGCGGCCTTTGAGTACCATGGAGCGACAGAAAAAAGGGGCACCTCCATGGACCGCAACGAAGCATTAAGTAAGTTCACCGACGCCGCCGTCGAAGTCTTGGCGGTCGACCCTTCCAAGGTGACACTCGAGGCCTCTTTCAGTGACGACCTCGGCGCCGACAGCCTCGACCTGGTCGAACTGGTCATGGCGCTCGAAGAGACCTTCGACATCGAAGTCGCCGAAGATGAACTGAAGGACATTCGCACGGTCGGCGAAGCCTTCGAACTGATCTACGCCAAGCTGTAGTGCGCGTCGCGGTCACGCCTTCGGGTCCAGTTCCGGGTTACCGGGTCGCCGTCACGGGCTCTGGCGCGATCACTTGCGCCGGGGTCGGGGTCGAGGCACTCTGGAGCGCCCTCCAGAAGGACACGGCGCCGCCGAGCAAACGCATCGCGCCCTTTGACGCGACGCACATCGGTGGACCGAAAGAGTTGCGTCGCTTCGACCCGTTCTCGCTCTACGCGCTGATGGCGGCCGACGAAGCCTGGAATCAGAGCGGCCTAACCGGTCCGCTCGTTGACGCCGGTAGCATCGTCACCACGGGCATCGGCGGACTCCAGACCGTTCTCGAACAGTTCCGCGTTCTCTCTGAGAAAGGGCCCGACCGCGTCTCGCCGTTCATGGTGCCCATGATGAT
>OBLU010004809.1_pt1 | contig 12147 bp, 8 predicted proteins | sample 1518681 | NCBI WGS metagenome assembly OBLU01 (sample SAMEA3539304, study PRJEB22396) | soil metagenome | biome: tundra; feature: field; material: soil | place: USA | collected 2010-05 | depth 0.15 m | reverse complement strand
TCGCGGAACTGGCGGTGGATCGCGCCTGCCAGGCGTACACCGAACGCGATCTCACGCGCTGCCAGCTCGTCCTCGAAAACGAGAGCCTCATCAACGCCGCCGAGCGAGAGATCGATGAACTCGCCTTCGACATTCTCGCCACGCAGCAACCGGCGGCCACGGATCTGCGCTTCATTCTCGCGGTAACCAAGATCAACGCCGATCTCGAGCGCGTGGGCGATCAGGCTGTAAACATTGCCGAGCGCGTCATGGACCTGATTGAATTGCCGGCTGTCGATTTGCCCGTCGATATCGCTCGTATGGCCACCGCCGTCAGCGCCATGGTGCGGCGCGCTCTGGAGTCGTTCGTGGAAGGCAAGGCCGAACTCGCGCAGGCCGTGCTGGAAATGGATCACGTCGTCGACCGGATGCGCGACGAAGCTTTCATCGTGCTCGTGCGAAAGATGAACGAAGAGCCGCAAGTGACTCAACAGGCACTAGATGCGCTCCTGGTGGCACGCAACCTGGAACGCGTCGCGGACCACGCCACCAACATTTCAGAGGACGTCATTTTCTGGGTTCTAGGCGCCGATGTCCGTCATCACGCGCAGGCAGCGTCCGCCGCTCGCCGTCCGGATAGAAGCGAAGCATAGTCGTGAAGAATAGATCTCTGCGGCGGACCAAGTTCATTAACCACCAAGGACACGAAGGTTCACGAAGGTGTTTTGCTCTGAGGGTTTCCTTCGTGCTGCTTCGTGTCCTTCGTGGTTAAGGCACTTCGCCGCGCATCCGGCCTGCGATACACTGTTCGAACCCCATGAGCCAGAGAATCCGCGTTTTTGCCACTTGCGACATCGGAGACGCCCTCAACATTCTTCGCCACAAGGGATACGAACTCGAAGTCTATCCCCAGCCCGAAGCTCCGCCGAAAAGCTTGATCATCGAAAAGGTGAAGTCCGGCGTGGATGGCCTGATCACCACCCTGCGCGATCCCATCGACGCCGAGGTTTTCGCTGCCGGAGAAGGCACGCTCAAAGTGGTGGCGCAGTACGCGGTCGGATTTGACAACATCAACCGCGCCGATGCCAACCGGTACAAAGTCCCGTTCACTTATACCGCCGACGTCCTGACCGAAGCGACCGCGGAGTTTGCCTTCTTCCTGATGGGCGCGCTCGCCCGCAAACTCTGGCCCGCCGAACATCTGACGCGCGAAAATCGCTGGGGCTACTGGCATCCTTACCTGCCGTTTCTGGGCGACGAAGTCACCGGAAAAACGGTCGCCGTAATCGGCACTGGACGCATCGGCCAAGCCTTCATCAAAAAGTGCGCTGGATTGGACATGAACATCCTGTGCTTTGATCCGGCCTATGAAAATCACGATTACATCCGGGCCATCCAAGAGGTGAAAGACCTGCGCTTCCAGCGCGGTCTTAGCCGCGAGCGAGCCACCATTCGCTACACCACTTTGCACGAAGCGTTGAGCGCCGCGGATTTCATCAGCCTGCACGTTCCGCTGCTGCGCGAGGGCGAGAGCGCCACGCCGACCTATCACCTGATCAATGAAGCGACGCTGCGCATGATGAAGCCCACCGCCATGGTCATCAACACGTCGCGTGGTCCGGTGGTGGACGAGATAGCCCTGGCCCGCGCGTTGCGCGAGAACTGGATTGCCGGCGCCGCTCTCGATGTTTACGAGGAAGAGCCTCTGCCCGCCGATTCGCCGCTGCGCGATCCCGAGATCGCCGACCGCTGCCGCCTCCTGCCGCACTTCGCCAGCGCCGCGCGCATCACCCGCTTATCTTCCGATCCCAATAAAGGCATGGCCGGCCGCTGCGTGCAAGGACTGATTGACGTGCTGGAAGGGAACTACGGCGGCGACATCACGAAGATGCCGTACGTGGTGAACAAAGAAGCCTTCGCGAAGTAGGTGCCGTCGGCGATGCCCGGCGGTGTAGGGTCTTTGCGGTTTTCGAAGTCAAAAAGAGATCTCGGTTAATATATTGGGGGGAGGTGAGTGGTCGTCAATCCATATCACCGGAGCGCCTCGCGCTGCTCCGCAGAATGCCGAGTCGATGAGCCGGGAAGAAACCAGGGGAGTATCCATGATGAGTATTCGCGATCTTTCGCGAAAAGCAGCCGACGGAGTCCTGTCCCTCTTTGACCTGCAACTGGTCCGCAAATCAACTCTCGCGAGTGCCAATCGCCTCGTTATCGAAGAACCCCCTCTGCCATTTCCGCCGGAGTCGGAAGCCTACCTGCAATGGAGTAACCCGTATCTCGAAGCGCTTCGGAGCCGTTACGCCCGCCACCCGGCGTCTGTTCATTCCCAATGGTCGCCGGATTTCATTGCACAACGCGTTGACCTAAGGAGGTTCCGAGCGGACGGAGCTTATGTCTGGCAGGGACCTCAATTTTCCGAAAACAAGTACCTCATGACCGCCTATTACGCAAAAACGATCGATCGTCTCGGCATTTTCGACCGACTGACTGAGGATGGAATGTTCGGCGCATACGTTTTCCGCTTCAACGGGAAAGTCGTGAGTCGCGATTTGATCGATTCGGTGTTGGAGATCAATTTTCTGCAGGAGAATTTCGGCCCCCGTAAGCTTGCTGTCCTGGACATTGGAGCAGGATACGGGCGCTTGGGACATCGTCTTTCCGAAGTGATGCCCTCTGCCGACCCGGTGTTCTGCACAGATGGCGTTGCAGAATCCACCTTCATCTGCGACTTCTACCTGCGCTACCGAAAGGCGCGGGCACGCGCCATACCCGTTGACGAAGTGGAATCCCTAGTCAAAGACGGCGGGATCGATCTGGCCACAAATATTCACAGTTTCTCGGAATGTACTGCGCAATCGATTTCGTGGTGGTTGGCGCTACTCCGCAATGCCAGGGTCAAGAATCTCTTTATTGTGCCCAACCGGAATGAACACTTATTATCAACAGAGGCCGACGGCAAGCGGCTGCCCTGTACCGATTTGCTGGCTCAATTCGGATATCGTCTGCGGCTCAAGCGCCCAAAATACGTGAACGGCACTGCGATGGACCGTTACGGGATTGGCCCGACTTGGTATCTTCTATTTGAGCTGGAAGACTAAGTTCGACATCTCGGGTTCGGCTCCTGGCGGGTGGCACACATCTCCAGCGGGTAAGTATAACGCGCGTTGCTCTTAGTGTTGGCAGTGAAGAAAACGAGACTGCCCCTCGAAATTGACCACTCCTGCGGGAGACGCGGGCCATCCGGCGCACCCGCGAAACTTGTCGTCTCCCGATCTCACCTGCTACTCTCGCCATTCACTCACGCCATGAATATCACAAGCATGAAAATCACAAGATGGATCTCTTTCGCCTGCCTTGCCTGTCTGCCGCTCGCTTCTCATGCCCAGGTCAACGACGCCGTCCGCGCGCTCAAGATTCTGCCCGCCCCGAAGGAGGTCCGCATAGCCGAAGGCAGGATCGTGATCAAGCCCTCGACCACCATCCTCATCAGCAACACTGAAGACCGGACTGCGGCCGAAACGCTGCAAAAAGAGATCCATGACCGCACAGGTATGAAGCTGCCCATCGAATCCGTGACGGCCGCTCCGAAAACGATGGGGCACATCTCGCTCGGCCGCCTGACTGACCGCGGCTTGCGGTCGTATCTCGAATCGCAGGGAGTGAAAACGGGAGACGACCTTGGGGATCATGATCTTGACAAGCAGGGCTATGTGATCCGCGTGACCGACTCCGGAGTGCTGGTCGCCGGCCGCACCGCGCAAGGCTTGTTCTATGGCGTGCAGACGCTTCGCCAGTTGCTGCGCCCAGAAGGGAAGACGCTCGCTATCCCGGCCCTGGTCATCCGCGACTGGCCCAGCATGGAATGGCGGGGCGTGAGCGACGATATCAGCCGCGGCCCCATCCCCACGCTCGATTATTTGAAGATGCAGATCCGCACGTTGGCCGAGTACAAGATCAACCTCCTCGGGTTCAACATGGAGCACGTTTTCGACTTCCAGACGCAGCCGCTCGTCTCTCCGAAAGACGCGCCTAAAGAAGCGGCGCTAACCCCCGCCGAGATCAAGGAACTGGTCGAATACGCCAGCAAGTACTACATCACCATCCTGCCCGAGCAGCAGGCCTTCGGGCACCTTCATCAATTTCTGAAGTATGAGATCTATTGCGATCTCGCCGAAACGCCTCACGGCCACGTGCTCACCCCCACCAATCCCAAGACCTACGACTTCATTCGCCAGATTTACGGCGAGGTCGTTCCCTTGTTTCCCGGCCCGTTCTTCCACATCGGCTCCGACGAAACTTTCGAACTTGGCCTCGGCCAGACGAAAGCTCTCGCTGCCCAGCAGGGCCTCGGCCGCGTTTATCTCGAACACCTCCAGAAAGTCTTCGAGATCATGCAGCCTTATCACAAGCAACTCATGTTCTGGGGAGATATCGCGGTCAAATATCCCGAACTGCTGACTATCCTTCCTAAAGACATGATCGCCGTTCCCTGGGACTACGACCCCAAGCCCAGCTACGAAAACATCATTACGCCATACACCAACGCCGGCCTGCGCGTGGTTGTCGCGCCCGGCGCAGGCAACTGGCGCGCGATCTGGCCTGAGCTCGACAGCGCGTTCGTGAACATCCGAAACTTTGTTCGCGACGGGCAGAAGCATCAGGCCATCGGCGCCCTCAACACCACTTGGAACGACGACGGTGAATCCCTCGTTGACATGACCTGGCCCGCCCTGATCTTTGGCGCCGCCGCCAGTTGGCAGAGCGGCGAGTCCAGTATCGATGACTTCAAGAGCAGCTATGACTGGGCGTTCTACCGAAATGAAGAGAGCACTTTTGCCGGCGTGATCGAGAATCTCGATCGCACTCATACGCTCCTCGCCGGCGTGAAACTGGACAACGCGAGCCACGAGCTTTTCTGGTCCGATCCATTCAGCGAAGCTGGCGCCAACATGGCTGCGAAAGCGCTGCCTGTTACTCACGATTTGCGCATCAGCGCGGAACGCGCCGCTGAATCGCTCCTGCTCAATCGAGGTAAGGCACACCTCCATCCCGAGACTCTCGACGACATGCTCCTTGCCGCCTGGCATCTGGACACACTGGGCTTGAAGATCCAGTTCACATCCGAAATCAGCCGCTACTACTGGGACGCTTATCAGAATCAGACTGACGGGACACGTGCGCAGAATGACCTCGACGAAATCGTTGACATCAACGGGCGGTTAGAGAGCCTGCGTGACGCGATCATGCAGCTGCGCACGATGTACGCGAAAGGCTGGGCGCGCGAGAACTGTCCCTACTGGCTGGACAATGTTCTGGTGCGATACGACAATCTGGCGTCGGAGGTGCAAGCGAAGATCGTCGTCGTCCAAGCAGCCCAGCGTCAGTATTGGAGCACCAAGACGCTGCCCGCTCCTGAGCAGCTTGGCTTTTTCTTGAAGTGATTCGTCGTCAGCACGATCTAGTGTCGTGTCCCGGAAATTAGCGACAGAAGAATGGGTTGTCATCTTGAGCGAAGCGAAAGACCTACGCATTGCGCATCCAAGTACATAGGTCCTTCGCTTCGCTCAGGATGACAGTGTGGATTTATGCCACGAACTTGCGGGACACCACACTAGCAGTCAATGGAATCTATGTTCTCCCAGCGCACAAACTGGCGGCGAAGTCCTAACGCTCTCACGCGCGCGATCGAGGAAGCGCGCGCTTCGGGACAGGAAATTCTGGATCTCACGGTCTCGAACCCGACGGAAGCCGGCGTCCGTCCCGATCCTGAAATCGTGCTTGCCGCACTGGCGAATCCTGAAGCGATGCATTACGATCCCCAGCCCCGGGGTTTGCTGGAAGCGCGCCAGGCCGTGTGCCGCTACTATCGCGAGTCGCACGAGATTTTCAATCTCGATCCCGAGCGCCTGATTCTGACCACCAGCACCAGCGAAGCCTACTCGTACGTCTTTCGTCTGCTTTGCAACCCCTCTGACGAGATCCTTGTACCCAAGCCGAGCTACCCGCTGTTCGAGTTTCTCGCCGATCTCGCCGACGTTAAACTCGTTCCGTATCCACTCCTCTACGATCACGGTTGGCAAATCGATTTTGATTCGCTCTACAAAGCAGCCACGGCCCGGTCGCGGGCCGTGATTCTCGTCCATCCCAACAATCCAACCGGCTCCTACGTCTCTGCTTCGGAAACCTCGGCGCTCAACGCTTTCTGCCGTGACTACGGTCTGGCGCTGATCGTGGACGAAGTGTTTCTCGATTATGCGCACGACGACGCGCCGCGCAGCAGTTTCTTGAGCAACAAGGACGCGCTCACCTTCACCCTCAGCGGAGTTTCGAAGATTTCCGCCCTCCCGCAGATGAAACTTGCCTGGGTGGCCACCACCGGCCCGAACGAAATGGTCGCCGAAGCCGGAGCGCGCCTCGAAATCATCGCGGATACCTATCTTTCCATGAACGCTCCCGTCCAACTTGCCGCCCCGGTGCTGCTCGATCAGCGCAAACAGATTCAGCCCATTCTTCTCGATCGTCTGCGCGTGAATCTCGCGGAACTCGATGGCCAACTCGCAAGTCATCCCTCGTGCACAAGATTGCAAGTCGAAGGTGGATGGTACGTCGTGCTTCGCGTCCCTGTGATCGAGAGTGACGAGGATCTCGCGATTCGCCTGTTGCGCCAGGCAAGTGTGAGCGTCCATCCCGGACACTTCTACGATTTTCCAAACGAAGGCTATCTAGTGTTGAGCCTGATCACCGAACCCGCCGATTTCCGCGAAGGCATCGCTCGGTTGCTGCGGGTGGTAGGGATCTGAATGCTGGCAGTGAGTCAATTTCTGGATTGCCCGGGAACGGAGCGCGAACCGAACCCAGCCCGTCCGGATCGTGAGCGCTATCGCCTGATAGCGTCAACGATTCGATGTAGCCGGTCTGAAAGGTTTTAGGACATCCTCGATTGGCAACTGGAAATCGACATCCGTGCGTTTTTCGTTCGGGCGAAGTTCAATGATGGAGGCTTGTTCTTTGGCACGAACTCCGGGGTAGTACACCGGTATCGGGATTTCGAGTCCGCCAGTGCCAGGTCGGATACCGATCCCGACCACATAACGGCCCGGTTTTACCTTTTTGGCCTCGAAATAACCTTTCGCGTCCACGTAAGCGGACGTGAAGAATTCGCTGTCTACAGATACGATCTGCGCCCAAGGATGCACTGTGATCGTCCTGCCATCAGGGTACCCGACGTGACCTGAAACAGTTCCGTCGGTCTGCAACTTAAAATCGGCAGCTTGCCGGACACCAAAGTTGTGTTCCCAGCATGTGCCCTTTTCCACGGGAACGCTGCCCTGCATAGAGCCAAAATTCTCGACTTCCCGAAGACCGTACTCTGGTGCGGTTGTCACATCGTATTTGCCAACAGGCAAGTCAAATTTGAAGTGTCCTTTTTCGTTCGTGTACGCCGTGTATTCAGTACCATTCGCGATATTCTTGGCAACTACCTTGTGGTCTGCAAGCGGAGTCGGGTGCGCGACCTCAGGGTCACTACCCAAATGGTGGATGGTTCCAATGAGTATTCCTGTGTTCTTGAGACGCCCCAAGTCGCGGAGCAAGGACATGCCGTCTTCGGCCTCGCTGATTGGTTGGCTGGGGCTGTCATACCCCAGAACCAGCGTATCTTTGTTTGGGTCACGATAGAGATAGAAGAGCCACTTATCTCCAGCTTGAACGTCAGTGTGGAGACAGGCTTGATTGGTAATGACGGTTGCTTCGCTGGAATCACCAACGAAGACTTCGTCCGGGACTATTTCAAGACGCTTGTCAGTATCACCTACTTCAACCGATGACCGAACGATCCCGGTAAACACACGTGCGTATCGTTCTGTGCCACATGCCTTCGCAACACCCATCAGCCCGCTGTGAATACAGGACACCTGCTTACCATGGTACTCGCGCATCTCTACGATGACCGCAGAGAGCGGTGGCACCATGCAAGCGACGGCCAAGACCACGAAGCCAAGAGGCCATTTGCGTTTTGCGGACATGTAACCGCCAATTATAGTCCTGGACGCACAGTTGACGATAAATCCCGATAGCGCCTACAACCCCAGAATCGCCCGTTCACTAGCAAGTTGCCAGCGATGCGGAAACTGACCCACTACGAATCCGATCCTCTGCGCCAGATCAGCTCTCCTTCGTGGTATCCTTCTCGCCGTTTCCCGGTCACGGAGAATTCATGTCCATAAGCCGCCGTGGATTTCTAGGTTCCGCAATCGCTGCATCGCTGGCCACTGGCCTGAACGCGCAAGACCCAAACGCGCAAGAGAAAGTTAAAGACAAAGCTAAGAACGATGCTCCCCACCCCGGCGAACCGTCCGCCACCGCCAAGCGGCCGATCATCGTCTGCGCCAACAATGGCGTCAATTACCTCGACGCCGCCTTCGCTTTTCTGAAAGGCGGAGGCGATACGCTCGACGCTGCCCTGCGCGTTGTAAAGGGACCGGAAGATGATCCGAACGACGATTCCGTCGGACTCGGCGGCCTTCCCAACGAAGAAGGAGTGGTCGAACTCGACGCCTGCTGTATGCATGGGCCCACGCGCCGCGCCGGATCGGTGGGCGGCGTTCGCAACATCAAGAATGTTTCACTCGTTTCTAAAGCCGTGATGGAGCACACCGGCCACGTCATGCTCGTCGGAGAAGGCGCGGAACGATTCGCTGTTGCCGTGGGCTTCCCGCGCGAAAATCTGCTCACCGAACGCTCACGCAAAATCTGGCTGCTCTGGAAAGAGCATCACTCGACCGACGACTGGTGGGGGCCAGGGTTGGCCGACCCGCAATGGAAGCCGCCGTCGCCATCATCAACGACATCACCGCAATCCGAACTTTGGGAACAACGTATCCAACGCCTCGAAGAATGCGCCGCCCAGCTTGGCATCGAACCGGAATTCCGCATGGCCGCCATCCGGCGCGTGCTGTCTCCGCCGACCGGAACCATCCACTGCTCCGCTCTCAACGACAAAGGTGAAATCTCCGGCTGCACGACTACCAGCGGCCTCGCCTTCAAACTTCCCGGACGCTGCGGCGATTCGCCCATCATCGGCGCCGGTTGCTACACCGATCAGGACGTGGGCTCCGCCGGCGCCACTGGCAGCGGAGAAGAGAACATCAAGGTTGCCGGAACACACACCATCGTCGAGAACATGCGGCGCGGCATGTCGCCGCTGGAAGCCGGCATTGACGCCCTCAAGCGCATCGCCCGCAACTACAACAACGACATGAGCAAGCTCAAGTTCATCGACATGACCTACTACATCCTGCGCAAGGACGGCGCCTACGCTGGCGTGTCTCTGTGGGAGGGCTATTCGACGCGACGACACCAGATCGCTGTGCACGACGGCACCAAGCGCTCGGAGGTCACGGTTTCGCTATTCAAAGGCATCTCTCATGAATTCCCGCCGTTCCCGGTCGCGATGCCAAAGGAGTTAACGAAGGATTCCGTCTACGTGAAATAACAGCCGCGCGCTTCGAGCTACGAGCTCCGAGCAAACCGGTTGCGCGCAGCTCGCGGCTCGTAGCTCGCACAGCTTATTGTTTAGCAAGACAGAACGCGGCCCACTAGCCAAACGTCGCTTCCACCCCTTCCCTCCGGGTGTACAATTGTTTCGTTAGGACCGCAGCTTGACGGGGATCTTCTCCCCGCGTTCGAGGCTCGAACAATGAACGTTCACGTCAGTTACAAGGTCCACAAAACCCCCGACATCGAAAAAGAAATCAGCCACCAGATCGAGAAAATCCAGAAGCGCCTTCAGGTCTTCCGGCCCGAACTGGTCCACCTGAAAGCCGTCATCGAGCAGAATTCGCCGCGCGAGGGCACGCTCGTCTCCTTGAATCTGCACTTACCCTCCGCCCAACTTGCCGCCCAGGCGAAAGCTCCCAGCCCCACCGCCGCCATCAAGGCTGTCTTTGACGAAATCATCCAGCAGATTGGCCGGCATAAGGATCTGCTCCGCTCCAGCCATAAATGGCGTCGCTGGCGCGGAGGCCCACAGGAATCTCCCGAACCCGGCGTTCCCTTCGAGCAGACGCTGGCAGCGGTTTTGCCGCCCACCATTTCCGCCGACGACATCGGCTCCTATGTGAATGCGAATCTCTCCCGGCTCGAACGCTTCGTGGACCGCGAACTCTATTTCCGCCGCGCCGACGAGCAGATTCTTGAGGACGGCCTCTCCACCCCCGAGGTCGTGAACGAAGTCATCGCCCGAGCCCTCGGCGACCACGACCGTCCGGAAAAATTGTCGCTCGAACCCTGGCTTTACCGCCTTGCCCTGCAAGCCATGAACGAGATGACGGCGCGCCTCCACGAACTGGAGTCTCCCGTCCATCTCGAAGAGAGTCGCCGCCGGCAAAATGTCGAAGCCTCCGACGAGCCCGGTCTCCAGTTCCATCAGCCCGACGAGGGTTGGACGCGCGAAAGCTCCATCCCCGATCGCCGCGTGTCCACTCCTGAACAGGCCGCCTACTCCGACGAAATGATCGCCTTGGTGGAGGCCGCACTCCGCGGCGCCGACCGCACTGACCGCGAAACTTTCCTGCTCTACGGCATCGAGGGCTTTTCCCTCGGCGAAATTGCCGCCATCACCGGCTTGCATCCGGAGGCCGTGCGCGAGTCCATCCAGCGGGCGCGCGACTGCGTTCGCAGGGCGCCTTCCATAGCTAGCGAATTCCCCCAGGCACTCTTAGTCAAAACTCGAATCTAAACATACAAGGAGCGTCGCGATGATGACCCGAGACGAAATCCGTGAGTTGGCGGCTTTTCAGGCGGACGAAACCCAAGGGGCGTGCGCCCTGAGTTTTTACTTTCAACCTGATCCTCCCCAGGATTGTTCCCATCGGCACGAGGCAATCGTCGCCAAAGATATCGTTAAGCAGGCCCTGAAAAGTGCTGCCGCTAACGGCAAGAACGGATCCCTTCATGCCGACCTCGATCGCGTCCTCGAGCTGGCCACAAACCTTCGCGGCCATGCCCGGGGAAAGGCAGTCTTCGCCTGCTCCGCTCAGAATTTCTGGAAGGAGTACGAACTGCCCCCGCATCTCGGAGCCACCCACATTTATCTCCAGCCTCGCTTTCAGTTGAAACCGCTGGCCGCTTTGCTGGGCGCCCAACCCGCGCTCTGCGTTGCCCTGGTTGACCGCCAGCGCGCCCGTTTCTTTGATCTTCGCTTGGACGACCTGCGCGAACATGGAGCCATTGTCCACATGCTCTCGCGCAACGCCTCAAGCCAAGGCTACAACGGCTACGAAGGCGGCCATGCCGAACGCCGCGTGTCCGAGGAAGCGCTCCAGCACTTCAAGGCAGTTGCCGAACGACTGCGGACCGACTTCGAGAAAGGCACCTGGGAGCGGCTCATCGTCGGTTGCCAGGATGCCAACTGGCCCGAGTTCGAGTCCCACCTCCACCCTTACGTTAAACAGCGCCTGATTGGCCGGTTCTCAGCCGATGTTGCCAGCGTCTCGAATGAAGAGATTCGCGATCACTCCGGTGTTGTGCTCCAGCAATGGATCACGGAACGAGGCGTTAAGAAAGCGAGCGAAGCGCTGGACTTCGCCAAGTCCAACGGGCGCGGTGTTGCCGGCCTCCGCCGCGTCTTGGAAGCGCTGGAAACCGGGGAGGTGCAGACGATCTTCCTCACCGAAAACTATTCTGCTCGAGCGGTCGAGTGCCCTAACTGCGGCCACCTCGACGCCCACCTGGTCCCGTCGTGTGTCGCTTGCGGGAAGCCCACTCGCGAACTCGCCGACATCTGCGACGCCATCATCCCCATCGCTATCCGTCGTGACATCGAATTGTTCTATCTCAAGGAGCACGCCGATCTGGATCGCGCCGGCAACATCGCCGCGCTCCTGCGCTTCCGCTCCGATCAGACAACAGGACAGATCGCGGCGGAGTCGTAGACCGGGGTGGTGCACGAGCGACACCTTTTATGTGTTGTCATCCCGAACGAAGTGAGGGATCTGAAGTTCGCCGCAAAATGCAGGTTCCTCACTTCGTTCGGGATGACAAAGTCTAGTGGAATGGTGGATTGTCGCGGCCTGAGCGAAAATGAACTAATGATCCACAAGATCCTCTCCGTTGGCCCGCTGCAATGTAACTGCTCCATCATCGGCGATGAGACCACGCACGAAGCCA
>OBLU010004808.1_pt1 | contig 12149 bp, 10 predicted proteins | sample 1518681 | NCBI WGS metagenome assembly OBLU01 (sample SAMEA3539304, study PRJEB22396) | soil metagenome | biome: tundra; feature: field; material: soil | place: USA | collected 2010-05 | depth 0.15 m | reverse complement strand
CCGACTCAGCCTGCGGTTGCGCCGGCCCCTGCGCCGACCGTCGCGCCGCCCACGTCGGGCTGGAACACCATGAGTCCGGTCGGACAAAACGCTTCCGCAGGCACGATAGGTTCGGCCTGGGCATCGGAGCGGCAAGCCGCCGCGCCGCCCGCGTCGAGCTGGAACTCCATGCCCGATCCCAGTGCGATGAAGCCGCCTGCCGGCCTGGGGCCGATCGGCCTGCCCCCATTCGGGGCGTCTGGCATGTCGGCGGATCAACTCGCCCGCGCCAATGGGCCTCAGCCGGTGAGTTACGACGAGGCGAAGGCCGGGGGTGTCATCCGCCGCGTTGCCTGGGATAGCAACAGGTACACGCCTCCGGGCATGAGCGAGTTCGAGTCGAACGCCCGGTACAACAAAGAGGAGGGTCTGAGGCTGTATCTCAACCAAGCCGGCGCACACCGGGGAGGAGGCGGTTCGGGCGCGTCTAATCTGTCGATTCCCGAGCGGATCGCGCTGACCCAGAGCTACATGGGCATCGCCCAAGGCTACGACGCTGGTGACAAGCTCGACCTCGACAGGTACACGGGGATCGCCAAGGCCAATGACGCCAGCCTTCAGACGGGCGTCCTACAGCGAGGCGCGACGGTGGCGGAACGCAAAATGGCGGACGAGGAGAAGAGGTCGGCCTACGACATGAGCAAGGAGCTTCAGGAGCAAAAGGGGTACGACGCCAAGGCGATCACGGGCACGCCTGCGGAAGCGGCTGCGTACCTCGAGAGGCGGCGCGAGATGTTCCCCGGCCTCGGCAATCCGGGTGGCCCTCCGGCAGGTGGGCCTCCGAATCCGAACGCCCCGAAGACTCCGATCCCGCCCATCAGCGACTCGCTCAAGTATGCGCGCCTGTTCGGCTCCGACACCCATGCTGCGGCCGAAAAGGCTGGCAGAAACCCGGATGGCACGCCAATCAAGACCAGCGACGGTGCTGCCGCAACGGCGGTGGCACTGTTCCAGAGCATGAAAGCGCAGCCGGGGGGAGAGCGGAAGTACGCCGAGAACATGGATGCGATCCAGAAGTATCTCGCGCAGAAGCACGGGGACCGCTCGGTCGATCAATACGTCAACCCCGGCTTCTGGTCGCAGGGCTTTTCGGCGATGGGAAACACGTTCGGTAAGCCGTCCGACGCGGAGGTTCTTCAGAGTATGATGCGCGCCCACAACCTTACGCACGGAACGCCTGCCCAGCAGAAATCGGCGCGTCGCTCGAAGTCGCACGCTGTCACGATGGGGATGGATAATTAACGAAGGAGTCGGACTATGGACTTCTCCGACGCGCTCGGCGGGATCGGCACCGTCCTGGACACCCCCCGGCGGCTCTTATACCAGGGCGGCACGGCCCTGGCACGCGCAGGCGGCTACGAGGGGCCGGACATCAATCACTTCGCGGATCTGCTCGGCCAGGCGGGGATGGACCAGGACTCCTGGCTCACCAAGGGACTCGGCTTCGCCGGCGATGTGGCGACCGATCCCCTTACTTACCTCGGCGGCCTGGGCGGACTCAAGGGGGCGCGTGCGCTGCGCGGTACGATCCCCAGCTACGTCGCCCAGGAGGGGAAGGCCGGCGCTTTCGCGGCCGACTCCTTGGCTGGCGCGAGCAAGTTCAAGGCACCGCTGCAAGACGTGAAGGTGGCGAAGAACATGGAGTGGCTCGAACCCGGCGTGATGCCGGCGATGCCCGAGGCGGGCGGCAAAGTGGTGACGACCATGCCGACCGGCGAGGGAAGGCTCTCGGCCGAGTTCACCCGAACCAACGGCCAGACGCCGACCCAACTTCGGGCCGGCCTCCACGACATGACCCAGAACGGCGTGGGTGCGGACTTCGTGAACAACACGGGCGGCTTCTACGACGCCCAGACGAAGACGATGGCCTCTGCCGCCGGCGAGGACGCCGCGCGCAATCTGCGCCACGAGAGGGTCCACGCGATCGTGGACCAGGCCAGCCAGGGCCAGGGGAAGATGGGCGATCTTCCCTACCTCATACAGGCACCCGCGCGGCTCAAGGCGTCGAGCAAGCCGCTGTTGCAAGACGCCGGCGTGATGATGGACGAGTTGGCGGCCCAAACCCTCGAGAACCGCTCGCTCGGCGGCCAGATGAAGGGGGCCATGAGCTACCTCTTCCACCCCGAGAAGAACGCCACCTACACGGGGATGTACAAGGCGGGCGGACTCGACCCGCGCCTGATCTCGGCGTACAGCAGTCTCCCCGGAGCGATGGCCGGCTCGGGCGCTGTCGCCGGTGCCGGCGCTCCGGCCTTCGCCCGGATGCTCGGCGGGGACTAGAAGGGAACAAAGCGCCCGTGGGCGCTTGCAATAGAGGAGGAGGGTGAGGGATTACGCCCTCTCCCACCCGCGAGTGGGCGGACCAAGAACTACGGCTCCTTCACCGACCCACTCGCCGAATCGATGAGCAATCTGGGTTCGGGGACAGGTGAATGCCCTACGATCCGTTCGGGCTGTTCGACGACGGCCCCCTGGCCGAGGCGCGGAAGATGGCGGCCTATGGGCGCAATCCGCTCCTCGCCCAGGCGCAGGGTCCGCCCCCGCTCCCGAAGGAAGAGGCGGAAGGTCTCCTCTCGAAGGTGGCGAACACGGGCCTCGGTGCGCTGCACTACGTCGGCGGCACCATCGACAAGACGTTCGGCGGTCGCGCCTTCCGGGCTGCCATCAGCGGGATGCAGGGCGGCAAATTCGCACCCAGCGAACTGCTCTCGATGCTCCCCTTTTCCGACGCGACCGGATTGACCGACGAGAGCAATCGGGTATCGGGCGAGGACATCCTCAAGCAGGCGGGCGCGCTCGAAGGCGACGGCCAGAAGGGCACGTTCGAGATGCGCGACCTCGCAGGGCCGGCCCTCGAACTCGCCCTCGATCCGAGCAGTTACCTCACTCTCGGCACATCCTCCGCTCTGACCGCAGCCGGCAAGGCGGCGAAGAACGCCGGGATGCTCCCTGGCAAGGCGACCGCACGCATGGCCGGGTTCGCCGCCGGCACGCCCGAGCTTACCGCCCTGGCCGGCAAGATGGCTGTCCCCGAGGCGGACCTGGCCGGCAAGGCGCTCTCGGGCCTTGCCGGCTTCGGCCTGCCGTTCTCCCATCCCGCCGCCATCGTGGGCACGGGCGACACCGCGAAAGCGTTTGCCGGCTGGCTGTCTCAGAAGGCCGAGAACTTGACCTACGGTAAAGTGGGCACGGCCTTCTCGCGCATGTTCGACTCGTCGGTCCACGGGGCCACGACGGCGGCGAACCAGAAGGTCGCGCGCGAAATCTACACCCCAGGCGTGGCGGCTGGCGATGCGGCTGCCTTCGGTCAGCATCTCGAGTTCGGCAAGACGATGGAGCCACTCGGCCTGCTCGATCATGCGCAGGGTCCGGCGCTCCGGGCCACCCTCGAAGACATCACCCAGACGACGGACCCAGCCGTCCTAGCGCTCCGCGACCGTATGCAAGCAGCGAATAGTTTGCGGCAGACCGAGGCGCAAGCGATCGGCCGACCGGGAGCCGAACTCGGCGACCAGTACGCCACCTACGGCTACCGCCAGCAGACGCTCGACGGCGAGGCCACGAAGGGGTACGCCGGGGGACGGCTCAAGGAACTCAACGCCACATCGCCGGCCGAACTGGCACGCCAGGACTCTCTGAGGGATATCCCCGGAGGCACTGGCGGCGTCAACGCCATCGCCAAGGATGCAATCCTGCGCAAGATGATGGACGATGGGAAACCGCTCCTCGCCGCTGAGTACGTTCGGCGACAACACCTGGGGATGGACGCGGCCAGCGACCAGAGGTTATTCGACCTCAAGAACAGGGGAACGAAGCTGAACGTCGGGGAGACGAAAGAGTTGGCAACCCTTCAGAACTCGGCCGCGAACACTCCGCACCTTCTCACGCCGGCCGACCAGTCGCGGATGGATCATCTGACGGGGAGGCCGGCCGTTCTGTCGGCGGTCGAACGCCAGGAGATGAACGCCCTGAACCGAACCTTCGCCAAGGCTCCCCACTTGGCCGACTGGAACCAATCCCTCGATCCCCGGTACTCCGCCGAGGGACTGGACTTCTTCGGCAACCATCCGCTGACCGATCACACCCTCGGCCAGATCGCGCACAACCGCGCCCAGGTCGGTGCGGATGCCGTCCACGAACTCCTGGCGAACAACCTCTCGACGAAGGCCGGTCCCGACACCATCAACGCGATGGAGGCGATCCGCCGCGTCGGACTGAGCAACGAAGTCCAGACGCCAACCGGCCTGGTGGGAGGCCGATCCTACCTCCTCGACAAATTGAAGGGGAAGAACCCCACGGCTTACGCGACCGCTGGCATCGACGATTTGGCGAATCTTCACATCCCCGCCAATCTGGTCGAGGACGCGGCGAAGTTCGCGCAGGTCGTGCGGACTCCCGATGCGCTGAACCCGGTCGTCAAAGCGTGGGACTCGATCACCAATTTGACGAAGGCGGGACAAACCTCCTTGTGGCCCAGCTTCCACGTCCGCAACCTCGTGACCGGCATCTGGCAGAACCTCGTGGGAGGGGCCAGGGATGCTCGCTACGGCGCGCTCGACCCGCGAGCCTGGTCCACACCCTACAAGGATGCGATGGCCATTCGCAACAACGGGGTCATCCAGGGAGCCAAGGATATTCCGTTCTTCGCGGCAAACCATCCTGGTATCACCGACGAGGCGGCAACGCGCCTGATCGCCGAGGGGATGTTCCAGAACTCGACGCGGATCAGCCCCAATAGCACGCAGGCAGGCGAGGCGATCGGGAAGGGACTCCTCGGCGAGCCGGTCCCCATGCACCTTCCGGGGACGGGCCACGAGACGCCGATCCTCGACGTGCTGAGCCCCAAGAAGATTTACCAAAACGCGGTGGACGCCGGCAACGGATCGCTCAACCCGCTGAACGCCGAGAGTATGTTGTCGCCCTTCAATATCCGGGGCGTTGGCAGCACCAAAGAGACCGGCAACGTCTTCGTGAAGACGGGCCAGCAACTCGGGTCCACGGTGGACGATCTCAACCGCATGTCGGCCCACATCGCCTTCCTTCGCCAGGGCGTCGAGCCGGGCGAGGCGACCCTGCGGTCGAAAGCGCTGCACTACGACTACTCCAATCTGACCGACGTGGAACGCGAAGTGATGCGCCGCGTCATCCCGTTCTACTCCTGGACGAGGAAGAACGTGCCCTTCCAGATCGCCGAACTGGCCCAGCGCCCCGGCGGCGTGTCGGGCAGCACGGTGAAGTTCCTCGACAACATGCGCAGCTCGGGCGGCTTCGTCCCCGACAGTGTGTCCGAAGGCATGGCGATCCCGGTGGGGAAAGAAGATGCAACGGGCACATCGCGGTTCCTCACCCATTTCGGTCTGCCGATCGAGGACGCCTTCTCGATGCTGGGGACGGGAGCCAATCCGGTCCAGAGGACCGGCGAGAAGCTCCTGGGCATGGCGAACCCTCTTATCAAGATGCCCGCCGAGATGATCGCGGGCAAGCAGTTCTACTCGGGACGCGCCCTCGACGACCTGTACTCCACCACGGGCAGCCAGCCGGTCGATCAGATCCTCATGAATAGCCCTGCCGCGCGGTTTCTCACCACGGGCCGGCAGATGATGGACCCCCGCAAGTCGATCCTCGACAAGGCCGAGGCGCTCCTGGGACCGGCGAAGATCGCGGACATCGACACGAACAAGGCCCGCGATGTGGCCGCGCGCGACTTCATCGACAAGACGCTGAAGGCCGGCGACATCACCAAGAGCTTCGAGACCCTGTACGTTCCGCCCGACCAGTTGGCGAATATGTCTCCGCAGGAGATGAAGCTCTACCAACTCTACAAGTACATGGAAAAGCAGCGCCAGGCCCAGAGTAAGTCGGCCAAGCAGAACGTAGGAGGTCCGTGATGCGACTACCATCGGCCGGCGCGTCGGCTGGAATCGGCGGGGGATTCGGTGCGGCTCTGGGCGGGATGCTCGGCGCTCCGGGTGCCTCGATCCGCAATATGCTCGACGGACTCACCGGCGGCTCCGGCGACGAGGATGGCTCCGCCTTCATGCGGATGCTGCCCGGCCTTCTGGGCCTCGCCGGCGGCGGCCTCGCCGCTGCGTCGGGCGTCGGTATCCCCCTGGCGATGCTCGCTGCCGGCGGCATCGGCGGGATGGGCCAGGCGGTCGGCCAGGCGAGCGGCGACTCGTCGTTCGACCCCATCTCGGGTCGGGATCTCGGCGCGAAGGCCGGACTCGACCTCGGCTCGATGGGTGGGATGGGCCTCGAGATGGCTCTCGACCCGACCACTTACGCAGGCGGTCTGGGCGGAAGGGCCGTCGGCAATGCGCTCGAGAAGCGTTCGCTCGGCGGTGCGTCCGCCTCGGCGGCCCACGCCCTCGAAGCGCCGGTCGCCGAGGCAGCGGGCCTCGCATCCAAGGCCGAGGCGACGGCCGGCAAGGGGACACTCGAGCAAGCGGCAGCCCACACGCCCAGCGGAGGAGGGCGGAACTCCTGGGAAACCTTCATGGATGAATCGAACGCGGCCAGCAAGGCCGGGTACAAGCCGGAGGTAACAGCCGCGTCGCCGGACTTCCTCAAGGCAGACCCCGCGAAGATCGGCAAGAGCTACCAGAACGTCAACGCGGGACTCAAGGACGACCTCTCCCTCCTGGGCTACGCGAACCCCGGCGCGGGGAACTCGGCCACACTGAACGCCGGCCAGATCCCCGCCTGGGCCGAGAGCCGGGGTGGCTGGCTGATGCCCAGCAAGCAGCGCATGGCCGCCCAGGCCAGCGACGGGGCCGGGGCGGCCATGATGCGCAACCCCGACGCCGTGGCGGCAATGGGACCGAAGATCGACCGCGCCGCCGGCTACGAGGGCTTGATGAGTCAGAAAGTCGGGCCGTCGCCCTCGCTGAACCTCACTGCCGAGGATCTCCTGAGCCAGTCGCAGAAGTTCGACCGCATGAGGGCCGACATTCCGGGTCTGGGCGGTAGCAACGGGCACGTCCCCGTCGCGCAAGGAAGGCAGACATCTCTCGAAGAGTGGCTCAAGCAAATGGCCGAGTCGAAGATCACGGGTCGATACTAACTCAGGAGTTTTCAGTTTTCAGTTTTCAGGAAAGACCCGAACCCTCTTGCGTTTACTGAAAACTGAAAACTGAAAACTAGCAACGAAGGAGCTTCCATGTTTCCCCCGCAACAGTCTCAGGGTCCGCCGATGGGCGGAATGCAGATGCCCCCACAGATGTCGGCCGGTGCCGGTCAGCAAGGGTTCGCCGGCGCGCTGGGCCAAGACCCCAACATCCATCCGACGACGCAGATCGACCCCGCGTTGATTCAGCTCCTGCTCATGCAGATGCAGGATGGTGGACTCGAGGGCGGAATGCAGCCCGAGACGCAGGCCATGATGCCGCTCGATCCGATGGCCGGGATGCAGGGGATCTACTCCCAAGACCCCAACGCCGGCGGCACCGGGATGGCCGGGATGATGGGTGGGATGGGCGGCGGGATGGGGATGATGCAGGGAATGGGGAACTCTCCGGGGGGCAACCTGCCCCCGGCGTTCGCCCAAGCCCAGCAGATGAGCCAGCAGTCCCCGCAGTCGGCTACTCCCTACTGAGGGGTAGCAAGCGCCCACGGGCGCTTGTAAGATGTCTCCTGGCGAACTAAACCTCACCGGGAGAGTTTCGTATGAACGAGTCCATGCAGGGTGGAACGGCCACGCAAGCGCGGCCGACCACCTCCAACACCATTCCGATCGACGACTCGGCGTTCCGCCGCCTTCAGGAGATGCGACGCGGCACCATCAGCAGCGTCAACCCCACCGCGTCCGATGGCTACCTCTCGGTCATGCTCGTCCAACATGCCGGCTGGACGCACTCGCAGACTGCCCTGTTCCTCGGACTGGCCGAACCGGGCGTCCGTTCCTGGAACGAGGCGTTCGAGAAGGGCACCATCGCATCGGGACGGCTCGAACCGCCGGCACCCGCCGCGCTCTGAACCTGTCGCTGAAGGGAGGGGGCAGTTCGCCCCCGACCGCTCTCACCACTTCCGAGGTACAATCGTGAGTCCGACAACTTCCTCCGCTCCTCCTGCCACCGCAACCGTCGCGGTCGGCGCGCTGACGACAGCCATCCCTGCGGCGCACGCCGCCGCCGTCCACGCGGCGATGACGCGGCAGCCGTTCTTCGACGGGCACCGGCTCCTCGGCCTGGGACGTCTGCTCGGCGTGGTCAACACCGCCGTGGTCGCCGATGTCAAGAAGGTCGCGACGACGCCGGGCCTGGCCTCTGTGGTCGCGCCGGTCGAGGCCGCCGTCAGCGCAGCGATACCGGGGGCCGCGCCGATCATGGCGATATTGAGCGTCGTCGCCCAACTCGTCGCCGGCCTCTCCACGGCGGGCGCTGTCGTCCCCGCTGCACCGACGACACCTGCCCCTGCGGGAGCTGCCGCAGCATCGCCGGTCGTGGCTCCGAGCCTCGACATTGCCGGTCTGCTCGCATCGATCGCGGGGACCGCGCTGGCCGGACTCGCGACGCCCGCCGCTCCGGCCACGACACCTACCCCGGCAGCGCCTCTGGCTGCCGGCTCCTGATACCGGCGCACGAAAAGGCCCGGCGATCTCCCAGGATCGCCGGGCCTTTTCGTTTACCTGTCCGGTTAAGAGCCAGCCGCCAGAGGAGCGACAGGGGGCGGAGCGGCTGGCGTCACCTGCGGTCCCCACGTTGCGTCGAGCAGCGTATGAGCGGCGGCCAGATCCGCTGCTTGCAAGGTCGCCCCCGTCACCACGGCTGCTTGATCCGTCGTCGCTTGGTGCTGTGCCCCTGCCAGCGCCGCCGTCGATAGAACCGCCGTGCTGATGAGGCCCACGTTGGTGTCTGCGTCTCCCGAAACTTTCGCGATCGCGTCGAGTACCGATTGCGGTGTCGCCATGTGTTTGACTCCCTGCTTTTGCCAGTTGACCCACCATCTCACTTTAGCTACCAGCCCCATTTTTTTCAATTGTCGCCTCCTTTCCCTCCTCCCCATCCTACGCGCGCACGAAAAAGGGCACCAGGCTACGAGCCTGGTGCCCCACTGCGAGCATCCTTGAATCACCTCGGACTCCGACATCCTATACCGCGACCGCCTCCTCTTCAATCCCGAATTGGCCCATCCAGTCGGAAGATTCCTCTTCCCGACTCTCCACCACCACCGCCGGGGAGAACTTCTTCCGGTTGGACACCTTTGTCCAGGAGCGGACCTTGTCGTCTTCGGGGATGGAATCCGCCAGCGACTTCGCCAGTTCCATCTCGATCCCGGCATCATCGCCGGCCATCGCCGCCAGCCCCTCGCTGCTGAACTGGCCATTGATGGCCCGCGCGGCCACCATCTTCTTGCCCATGAGGGCCATCGCCCGGCTCTGCATGGAGGTTTCGTAGTACAGGAAGCCCACTTCGCAGGGCTTCGTCTGGCCGATCCGCCACGCCCGCCGCGCGGCCTGCATCACCGTGAAGAGGTTGTACCCCGTCTGGTAGAAGAGGATCGAGCAGTAGTTGTGGCCACCCCTCGGCGAGAAGAAGTCGAGGCCCGTCTGAACCAGTTGGGGATGCGACAGGATGACATCGTGGTTCTTGCCGTGCGCCTCGATCCAGCGCTCCCGATCCTTCGGAGGCACCGAGGCCCGCATGACCGCGACTCGCAAGCCCGCCTCCTTCATGAAGCGTTCGAGCCGAGCGAGACAGTCCCTCTTGTCGGTGTAGCAGACGTACACCCACGTCTGCCGGCCGAGCGCCTTCTGTTGCAGCGCGTAGCCCACTGCCGCCTTCTCCTTCGGCCGGATGGGAGTCGGGTCGAGGTTCTCGGGCGTGACGACGTGGACCCAGCACTTCTGGTCGCCCAGACTGTTCTCGTCGTCGTCCCAGTAGCCGATCTCCCCCCAATCGTAGGCGTAGTCGGGGTAGCAGAGCAGGCAGTTGAGCATGACGCCCAGCATTTTCCGGTTGCCCTTCTTGATGAGATCCTTGATGCACGCGGTCAGCGCCTTGTCCACCGCATCGTAGGCTTTACGCTGCTCGTCGTCCATTGCGATGGCCACGGGCGTCTCGGCGTAGTCGGGCAGATCGTCGGCCACTTCGTCGAGCGAGAGAAAGACGCTCTGGCCCAGCAGGTGCTTGAACAGCGTGGGCATGATGCCGGGCCGAACGTAACTCGTCGTCTTGCTCCCCTTCTTCCCGCCCCGCCCCTGGCTGTACCCCTTAATCTTCTCATCCGCCTCGGCGTTCGCGGAAGTCGTCGTCTTCGTCTCGATCCGACCGAAGCGGCGGTTGAACTCCGTCTCGTCCTTCCAGCCCAGCCCCTCCTCGATGAGCGACCCGGCCCCGCCGATCCGGTAGAGCAGCGTGCGGACGTGCCAGGCGTAGCCTCCGACCAGCGTTCCCGTCAGCGCGGCGATCTTCTTGCAGGAACCCGCAATGGCCCCGATGGCGTCCCCTTGGAGGCTGTCGCCGCTCTTGTACTCGTGGGCCTCGTCGATGATCCCCACATCGAAGAACCCCTTGAGCTTCTTCTGGATGAGCCTCGCGGGGCTGTACTTCTTGGGCTTGTCCGTCTCCTGCCAGAGCTGTTCCCCGCAGGTGCGGTACACGCCATCGCCACCCTGGACGGACGCCGTACACTTCCGCCGCGAGGTAGGCCGGCCGTTCTTGACGAACCAGTCGGGACCGGCAGGCTCGGCCTTGTCGCCGGGCTTGATGAGAACCTGGCCACACTTCGGACAGTAGCAGCCGACCATCCCTTTGCGGGTCCGGTAGACGGGCTTCCAGCCGCAGGAGAGCTTGAGGCAGTCGCGACCGATGATGTAGTATTCCGGCCCCATCGGGTAGAGGCCCAGCGCCCTCTTCGCCGCGTGCCGGGTGTGGCAGCGAGGCGCGTTGACGAAATCGTTGTCCAGCCCGTTGTTATGGTCGAGGAGCGACACCTTCTCGCCCCGCTCCTCCATCCCCTTGCACCGAGCGTACTCCGCCTTGAGGAACTCCTGGTGCTGGCGCTGGTCCTTGTACTCGCCGTGCTTCCTGGCCTTCAAGAGGATCTGGGCGTAGTTGTCCACCTGATAGACGATGGCTCCGGGGACCGTGTTGACGATCTCTCGCGTCCACTTCTCGACGAGTTGGCCGGGGCAGACGACGACGACGCGGTAAGCGCGAGGACAGGCGGAGCGGAACAGCGCCGGCGAATGGAAGACGATGGGCTTTCCCTTCACCTGGCCCTTCAGGCCGAGGACGCCGAGGCGGACCTTGGCCATCTGGGCCTCCCGAGTCGGATTGTTCGCGACGTTGTACACGTCGCCGAAGGTCGATACCTGGCCCTTCCACGCTTCGGCAGGCATCGAGCGGTAGCAGGCGAAGTCCCACTGGTAGGCAGGGGTGACTCCGGGGACGCCATTGCAGATGCCTCCGTTCGTGGCCCAGGTCTCGCCGGCCCACTCGAACGTCTTCGCATTTCCCTTGCTCTTCTTGTCGTCCTGGTGGCATCGCGACTCATGGACGGTCTTCATCGTCCAGGGATCGACGGGGATGATCTCCAACCCCTCGCCGTACTTGTCCGAGTATTCGATCTCGAGCGGCTGGGCCTTGCGGGATAGGAAGGCGTGGCAGGCAACCTCGGCCATGAGAGTTTTTCCACAGCCCATTTCGGCCACCATGAGGCAGGACTTCGCCCGCTTCCACTGCTTGGCCACCGCCTCGACGACGTGGGCCTGGGCGTCGAACGGCTTGCGGATCAGGGAGGGCATGGACGCGGCGTCCCGTCCGGGGACGTGCAGGGGGTCGAGCGTGTCCCTCGCCTTGGCCGCGAGGAGATCGCCGTATTGTTCCAGGAACCCATCGAGATTCGTGCAATCGAAGCTCATCATTACCTCTTGCATTGTTGTTGTGACTGTGTACAAAGAGGTCAACCCGTGGGGATCTCATCACTCATCCACGGGCTGACCTTCCTGCATCCGCCGAAGTTGGGCGTTCGGCGGGTTCTCCGGGTTGTCGGGCCAGACGGAGGAGAGTCCGTCTGGCCCATTCCCTTTCTCAGGCCGACTCGGCGATCGGCGTGGGCGTCAGACCCAGCACGGCCTCCGGCACGCCGGCATCCTGGGCGGCATCCGA
>OBLU010004806.1_pt1 | contig 12154 bp, 4 predicted proteins | sample 1518681 | NCBI WGS metagenome assembly OBLU01 (sample SAMEA3539304, study PRJEB22396) | soil metagenome | biome: tundra; feature: field; material: soil | place: USA | collected 2010-05 | depth 0.15 m | reverse complement strand
AGTCTGTAATGTTATTTAAGAGACACTACACTAGTTGTGGTCGACATTGAGCTTTTACGTGTTGGTGCGTAGGTTCAAATCGTGGGCGCGCTTAGTGCCCAGCTTACGGTGCCCGCCATGCGCCGCCGGGTAGGCCAGCTGGCGGCGTAGGCCCACCCTGCCCCTAGGTACGGCACCGGGCCGGGTACCGGCCACCGGTTGCCCGGTACGGTGCCACGGCAACCCCAAACGCGCCGCCCTGGCCACCCCGCTGGCGCTATAAACCGTTGCACGGTTTACCCGCCCTTGGTGCACCTTGGCCGGGTAACCGCCCTGGCACCCGCGCGCGCGCAGCCGCTGTTGCGGCGCACCAAATGCCGGGCCGGCGCCCTACCCTGCACGGAGCGGCTTGGCTGACGGGGGCGTCAGTTTTTGCTACACTTCGCGGCGTTGGTTACTGCAAGAGCATTAGGTGAGGGCATCACCGGAATTGGCCTTCACACTACTGGGCAGCAGCTAGCCGGTACGCTGTGGTAGCGGCAGTGTGGCGACACACTGAATCTCCGAACCTTAAAGCTAAGGAGAGGTTGCGACTACCTTACCCAACACTCTACGGCCCCCTATGCGGGGCCGTTCTGTTTTTCGGGGCGGGGGACGGTGACGAAGAAATACAAGCTAGTCGTCGGCACCCCGGAACTTCGAAGACCGTCGAACCCTAACAGGCCAATCAATAGTCCAGTCACTGGCACACCAAAGTTCGCAGATTTCCCAGCACTGAAACCACGAGGTAAAGCATTCGCCGGCGGCCCGATCTACCTACGAGAAGGGAAGCATCGAGGCCCGAATAATGGGTACGGATTTCAGCATATCTGGCAAGAACACTTTTCAGCTGAGGTAGACCCCAAAGAGGCGGAACTTCAAGTTGCCACTTTCGTTGCGACTATTCTTGTCGTGGGCTCGTCAATACATTACGAAGGCGGTATCGGAAGCCAAGTGGATAGGGCCGTGATCTGGCGGCACGCCAACGGTATCGCCATTCTTGAAGAACGCACGGACGGCCAGGGTAGCATTATCTACACCGTCGTCACAGCCTTCAAAACCGGCGGACCTAAGGGCGTCTTGATAGGAAAGCTTTAGGGCCGCTGCCCGTAAGTTGGGAATAACGCCCGGCAGAATCGCGGGGGCATTCGACCGGGCAACCCCGCGCCTGCCGCAACACTGGCCGCCGAAGCCTGGGCGGCGAGACGCGTAGATTTATTCTTCGACCTACTTCAAAAAATGGCAGAGCGCGTAGGGTACGTTCTCGACCATTACAACGATGGCATCGAGCCGGCCTCCATTTCTCAATAATCAACCTACCAGGTTAGAACGGGTTGTTCACTACAGTGCAACTCCACAGTGGGCTCGGCGGCACTGAAAATCTGTAGGTTGTGTTGGCAGACTTCGGCTGTCGAATAGACGCCAACATAGACCGAAGTTTCCGGCACGCCCATTATGTTATGCAGGACCATCACCATTATCCCTACTTTCATAGCTTGATGCCTATGCGGTAGTTGACTACGACGCAGCGCCCCGTGTCGGCGAGCGTAATACCCTCAAAGGCACGCGCGATGTTAGGGTGCCCCAGCTGTACCAGGGCGGCGCCGATGATACTCGGTGCGCGATTGTATAACGCCGACCGCCACCGAGCGGGCCGTCAGCGTGTACAAAGTTGTGAAACAGTTTGAGAGCGGCGTGCGCGCCCACTGCACCGGCGTGATCCTAGCTGCCGGCGCCACCATCGAACAGATCGGCGCACTGCTAAAGAAGAAACACGACATCGACCCTAAGAAGGCGAAGGGCTACGTAAGCTGGCTCTCGGCCAACGGCTTCGTGAAGCGCGTCGTATGAAAGCGACGGTTGATAGTCATTATGTCCAGAGGCACACATCCGCTGGCTATTGGTCAGTATATTGAGATGCGCACTACGCACCAGCCATATCGTACTGTGAGAATGCGACCCCGCCGCATGAAGGAGGAACGCGCAATGAAAATTGCGCCGTGGCCGCGCTACGTCGCCTATCCGCTGCTCTGGCTATTGGCGGCTTCAGCGTGGTTTGTAATCTGGTTTATATTTCATCGTCATCGCCTCTGAAAAATCGCCCGCTGCCCCCTACGAGCCCGGCGTAACACGCCGGGCTTTTTTGCGCCGCCGGCTCTTGGATGAAGTTAAGGTGTGGGCGGCTGGGTATTTATAACTACGATTAATATCCATTGATGGTCAAGTACAACTGCTGAAGATATGTAATTAACAATTTTGATGGCGTCACATCATTCTGGGCGTGATGCCTCTGCAGCTCGATTAAACAAGGTATGGGCATCACGGGACCACTGGAATGCGCGCATCTGCAAATAAACTCCAACTCATTGAAAGCGCGCGAACGCAGCAACTGGTGGAATTCGGATCGTGCTTGCATGAGCGTTTTGAGCAACAGGTTGAGCGCACGCCGGAAGCCGTTGCGCTGGTCTGCGAGGACGAGTCGCTCAGCTATGCACAGCTCAACCACCGCGCCAACTGGCTTGCGCACCGCCTGCGTGAACGCGGCGTGTTTCCGAATCAACTGATCGGCCTGCACGTCGAGCGCGGTATTGATTTGGTGGTGGGGATCATCGGTATTCTCAAGGCCGGGGCCGCCTACCTGCCGCTGGATCCGGTCTACCCCCGAGATCGCGTTGCGTTCATGCTCGAGGACTCGGCCGTGCAGGTAGTGGTTACGCAAGAGAGCCTGATTGCGAACCTCGAAGGCAACCCCGTGGAGCGGGTTCTATTGGGCGAACTACAGTCGGGACCGGACAACAATCCGGCTCCGGTAGCGACAGCCCAAAGTCTTGCCTATGTGATCTACACCTCTGGTTCAACCGGCAAGCCCAAAGGCGCCCTGATTACTCATTACAACGTGACCCGGCTCTTCGACGCTACCGAGAACTGGTACCACTTCGGCGAGCAAGACATATGGACGTTGTTTCATTCCTATGCTTTTGATTTCTCGGTGTGGGAGTTATGGGGAGCGCTGCTCTACGGGGGGCGCGTTGTAGTAGTGCCACACTGGATCAGTCGCTCTCCAGAAGATTTCAGGGAATTGCTTGTGCGCGAAGGGGTAACGGTGCTTAATCAGACCCCTTCAGCGTTCCGGCAGTTGATCCAGGCAGAGCTGGCTCAACCTAAAGCCGATATTGCCCTGCGCTATGTAATCTTCGGCGGCGAGGCGCTCGAATTACAGAGCCTGCAGCCCTGGTTTGAACGCTACGGTGACGAACGGCCGCTGCTCGTGAACATGTACGGCATTACCGAGACCACGGTACATGTCACCTACAGACCGATCCGCTTGGCCGACTTACGCTCTGGCCAAGGCAGCGTCATCGGTGTGCCGATCCCCGACCTGCAGCTCTATATTCTCGAGCCCCGCGGAGAGCCCGCGCCGGTCGGAGAACCCGGCGAGATATACGTCGGGGGCGCTGGTGTGGCGCGTGGTTACCTTAATCGCGCCGAGTTGACTGCGGAGCGCTTCATTCCCGACCCATTCTCTCCCGTGAACGGGGCGCGGCTTTACCGTACCGGTGATTTGGCGCGCCGTCTCGAAAACGGAGACATTGAATACCTTGGACGTATTGATCACCAGGTGAAGATTCGAGGTTTTCGTATCGAGTTGGGCGAGATCGAATCGGTTATCGCAACGCACCCGGCTATCACCGAGGTCGTGGTCCTCGCGCGCGAGGACGCTCCCGGGGACCAGCGCTTGGTGGCCTATATTGTTGCCGCCCATCCGCCGGCCGATCTGGTGGACCAGTTGCGCCATCGACTTCGCGCCGACCTGCCGGAATACATGGTTCCCGCATATTTCGTCAGCCTTGGAGGGTTGCCCCTTACCGAAAATGGAAAAATTGACCGTCAGGCATTGCCGGCGCCCGACCGCGTGTCCCCGGAGGCCGCCTATGTTGCGCCTCGCACGCCTACCGAGCAGACCCTGGCCGCCATTTGGGCCGAGGTTCTCGGGCTCAAACGCGTTGGTATCCAGGACAACTTCTTTGAGTTGGGTGGCCATTCGCTGCTGGTAATCAGCGTGATCCAGCGCATGCGTCAGGCAGGACTTCACGCCGACGGAAGTAGCTTTTTTCTCGCGCCCACGATTGCGGCGGTGGCCGCTGCGGCGGCTGAGGACAGTCGCGAGATTGAAGTGCCGCCCAATCTGATTCCGCCAGATTGTCGGATCATCAGCCCTGACATGCTGCCGCTGGTTCAATTGACCACCGAAGAGATCGAATGGGTGGTGGCTGCCGTACCTCGCGGGGCGGCCAACGTTCAGGACATCTATCCATTGACACCGCTGCAGGAAGGGATGCTGTTCCATCATCGAATGGCCAGCGAAGGAGATCCCTACCTGGTGACGACTGTTTTTGGCTCTAACAGCCCCGAACTGCTCGATCGCTACCTTCAGGCGCTGCAGCTGGTAATAGATCGCCACGACATTCTGCGCACCGTCTTTCTGTGGGAGGGTTTATCCGAGCCCGTTCAGGTGGTGTGCCGCCACGCGCCGCTCATCGTGGAATCGCTCAGCCTGGACCCGGCCAATGGCGATATCGCAGAGCAGCTAGAGAGGCGCTTTGACCCGCGTCATTACCGGCTTGATGTGCGGCAGGCACCAATAATCCGCATCTTTATTGCCCACGACGCAGCAAATGCACGGTGGGTGATGCTGCGGATTCACCATCACCTATTAGAGGACCACACCACCGATGAATTGATCAGTGAGGAAATTTATCAGTGCTTGCAAGGTCAGGCACACCGGTTGCCCCCTCCTCTGCCATTCCGTAACTTTGTCGCTCAGATAAGGCTGGGAACCCCTGCAGAAGAGCACGAGGCATTCTTCCGCAACATGCTCTGCGATGTGGATGAGCCCACCTTGCCATTTGGTCTCACTGATTTGCGGAACAATGCGTCGGAGATTAAAGAAGCGCGTTCTTTGGTGGATTCCAACCTGGTGAACCGGTTGCGAGACCTGGCTCATAAGCACGGGGCAAGCGCTGCGAGTCTGTTCCATCTCGCGTGGGCAAAGGTCCTGTCACAATGTTCCGGTCGAGACGATGTGGTGTTCGGCACGGTGCTGATTGGGCGCATGCACGCCGGGCAAGGTGCTGAGCGGGTGCTGGGCCCATTCATCAACACATTGCCGCTACGCCTCCGGTTGGGCGATACCAGCGTTACGGATGGTATCCGCCAAACCCACACCCGCATGGCGCAGCTACTTGGCCACGAGCACGCATCCCTTGCTCTGGCCCAGGGCTGCAGCGCGGTGGCGACGACCGGGCCACTGTTTAGCGCGCTCCTCAACTTCCGCCATCTCCAAATCAGGGGCGAAATACCTGAGAGGTCAAATCATGCCATGGCAACGGCGGTAAGCCGTATGGGGCTTGAATTGCTGAAGTTTGAGGAGCGCACCAACTTTCCTCTCGAGCTTTCAGTGGATGATCTGGGCGACGGCTTCATGCTGGAAGCACAGGCCCAATCGCCGATAGACCCGCGACGCATCTGCAACTACATGCACACGGCACTGGAGCAGATCGTTGTTGCCCTGGAAACCTCACCGACAAGCACGTTGCGCAGCCTGAACGTATTGCCCGACGCGGAGCGTCAGCAGCTGCTGGTGGAATGGAATGACACGGCCCGAGATTACGGTGATATAGCGCGGCTGCACCGCCTGATTGAAAGGCAAGCGGCGCAGGCACCCGATTCCGTCGCCCTCGAGTTCGAGGGGCAAGAACTCACTTATGCGGAACTGAACCACAGAGCCAATCAGCTGGCTCGATTCCTACGCCATACAGGAGTGGGACGGAACATTCTTGTCGGCGTTTTCGCCGAGCGCTCCCTTGAGATGGTGCTGGCGCTGCTGGCGGTGCTGAAAGCGGGAGGTGCCTATGTGCCCCTGGATCCTTCCTATCCGGCCCAGCGCCTGACCCACATCCTCGAGGATGCTCACGTGCCTCTGGTGCTCACGCAATCGCACCTGGCAAACCAGCTGCCAGCAGCCGTTGGGGACACGCACCTGCTTGACACCTCATGGAAGACCTATCGCGACGAATCAGGCGAGGATCTTGACGACATTGGTACGCCAGAAGATTTGGCCTATGTAATCTTTACTTCAGGCTCGACCGGCAGGCCCAAAGGTGCGATGAACGAGCACCGAGGCATCTGCAATCGGCTGCTTTGGATGCAGGAGCAGTACGGCCTGTGTGCGAATGATCGCGTGCTGCAGAAAACACCATTCAGTTTTGATGTCTCGGTATGGGAATTTTTCTGGCCATTGATGACTGGTGCAAGGCTGGTCATTGCCCGCCCCGAGGGCCACCGCGACAGTGCCTACCTGGTTGAGCTGATTCGACGCAGTGGGATCACGACACTCCACTTCGTGCCGTCGATGCTGCGGGTGTTCCTCGAGCAGGTAGATGTAGAGGCATGCAGTGGGTCGCTTAAACGTGTGATTTGCAGTGGCGAGGCGTTGCCCCATGAACTGCAGGAGCGCTTTTTTGCGCGGTTGTCCGCAGCAGAGTTGCACAACCTCTACGGGCCAACGGAAGCAGCGGTGGACGTGACTTATTGGGCGTGCCAGCGGGGCGATGTGCGGCTCACGGTGCCGATCGGGCGGCCGGTGGCCAACACCCAGATTTACCTGCTCGATACCCGGATGGAGCCAGTGCCTGTTGGTGTGGCAGGGGAGCTTTACATCGGCGGGGTGCAGGTAGGGCGCGGCTACGTCGGCCGGGATGATTTGACAATGGAGCGATTTGTGCCGGACCCCTACTCGCGCACGCCTGGGGCGTGTCTGTACAAGACGGGGGATTTGGCGCGGTATCTCCCAGATGGTGCAATCGAATATCTTGGCCGACTCGACCACCAGGTGAAGATACGCGGCCAGCGTATCGAATTGGGTGAGATCGAAGCGACGCTGGACCAGCATGCCGGTGTCGCTCAGAGCGTGGTGGTGATGCGGGAAGACAAACCCGGGGATCAGCGACTGGTGGCCTATGTGGTGCCGCGACAGGCGGATCTCGCTATCACGGCGTTGAAGGAGTACCTGTCGGCGCAACTGCCCACGTACATGGTGCCCAGCGCCTTTGTGCTGCTTCATGAACTACCGTTGACCTCGAGCGGCAAAGTCGCTCGCAAGATGTTGCCAGCACCGAGGCATTCGGACATCCAGCAGGCTTCCTATGTTGCACCGCGAACGCCGTCTGAGGAGGTTCTTGCTGAAATTTGGGCCAATATCCTCAAGCTCGAACGCGTGGGAGTCCACGACAATTTCTTTGAGCTCGGCGGCCATTCGTTGCTGGCAGTGAGCGTCATTGAGCGGATGCGTCGGGCGGGACTGCAAGCAGACGTTCGCAGCCTGTTCCTCACACCCACTATTGCCGAGCTGGCAATAGATGTCGCGGCGGAGGACGGTCATGAGATTGAAGTGCCGCCTAATCTGATTCCGCAAGGATGCGAGGCAATCACGCCCGATATGCTGACGATGGTGCATCTCAGCTGCGAGGAGATCGCGCGCTTGGCAGCCGCGGTGCCCGGTGGGGTGGCCAACATTCAGGACATCTATCCGCTGGCGACGCTGCAGGAGGGTTTTCTGTTCCATCACCTCCTCACATCCGAAGGCGATCTTTACATCATGCAAACGCAGTTTTCGTTCGACAGCCGCGATCGACTGGATCGCTATCTCCAGGCTCTGCAGTGGGTGGTTGATCGTAACGACAGCATGCGCACTGCATTCTTGTGGGAAGGGCTGGACGAGCCCCTACAGGTGGTCTGTCGCAAGGCACTTCTTGACGTACAAGAACTCAGCCTCGATGCCGCGGATGGCGATGTAGCTCAGCAGTTGTCGGCGCGTTTCAATCTGTTGAACTATCGAATCGATCTGTCCGTACCCCCAATGATACGTATCTTCGTTGCCCACGATGCGGCAAATGACCGTTGGGTTTACCATCAATTGACCCATCACCTGATGGATGATCAGGCTTCGGTCAATTTGCAGGAGGAAGAACTCCAAGCCTACCTGCAGGGTCGAGCCAGCCAGCAGCTGCCTGCACCACGGCCTTACCGTGACTACGTGGCGCAGGCAAGACTTGGAGTGCCGCTCAAGGAGCACGAGACGTTCTTCCGCAACCTGCTCGCCGATGTGGATGAGCCCACCGCGCCGTTTGGATTTACCGATGTCCTTGGCAATGGCTCCAGGATCGAAGAAGCTCGCTCTTTCGTAGATTCGAGCGTGGCCTGGCGGTTGCGTGATATGGGTCAGCGGATCGGCGTGAGTACGGCCAGTCTGTTCCATCTCGCCTGGGCAAAGGTGCTGTCGACATGCTCCGGCCAAGACGATGTGGTCTTTGGCACGGTGCTGCTGGGACGCATGCAGGGCGGGAAAGGTGCGGACCGGGTGCTGGGTCCGTGTATCAACACCTTGCCGATACGGCTTTCCGTGGGGGATGTCAGCGTCGAGGAGAGCGTCCGGCAAGCCCATACCTTACTTGCTAGCATATTGCGGCACGAGCACGCGCCGCTCAGTTTGGCGCAGCGTTGTAGCGCGGTAGGCATGAGTATTCCATTGTTCAATTCAATCCTGAACTATCGCCGGCCAAGTCGTGGAGTGGGAAGGGACCAGCGCGGCATATATGCCGGTGCAGCTCCGGCAACGTGCCAGAATCGAGACAAAGAGCTGACAGCCAGCGAATGGTTTTCCGAGGAAATTGAGGGGCGGCAATTTATTAGCTTTCTGGAGCGCACCAACTATCCGCTCACGCTTTCCGTGGATGATTTTGGCGAAGGGTTTCGGTTTGTGGCACAGGTGCAATCACCGATAGACCCGCAGCGCATCTGCAATTACATGCACACCGCGCTGGAGCAGATCGTTGTTGCCCTGGAAACCTCACCGACAAGCACGTTGCGCAGCCTGAACGTATTGCCCGACGCGGAGCGTCAGCAGCTGCTGGTGGCGTGGAACGACACCGCGGCGCCTTATCCGCGCGAGCGAAGCTTGCACGAACTGTTCGACGCGCAGGCAGCGCGAACCCCTGATGCGCTCGCGATCGTGCGCCAGGAGTCGCGGCTGACCTATGCCGAATTGCAAGCCCGAGCCAACCAGCTGGCGCAGCATCTGCGATCGGTGGGGGTCGGGCGCGATGCGCTCGTGGCGATCGGGCTCGAACGCTCGATCGAGCTGGTGCTCGCCGAGCTGGCCATCCTCAAATGTGGTGCCGGCTACGTGCCGCTGGATCAGAACGCTCCGATCGAACGTCAATCGTTCATACTCGAGGACTGCCGGGCCCGGATCGTGGTGAGCACCAGCGGGCGGACCGTGCCTGAGATCGCGGGGGTCAGACGGGTCGATCTCGATGCCCTGGTCGTCAGCGAAGGCGCCTGGCACGACCCGGCGGTGTCGGTTGACGGCGAGGCCAGCGCCTATGTCATGTACACCTCCGGCTCGACCGGTCAGCCCAAGGGTGTCGTAATTCCACATCGGGCAGTCGCACGGTTGGTGCTCAACAGCGGCTATGCGGAGTTTCGAGCCGGCGATCGGGTTGCCTTCGCCTCCAACCCGGCATTTGACGCCAGCACCATGGAGGTATGGGCGCCGCTGCTCAATGGCGGCTGCATCGTCGTCATTGACCAGGCCATTCTGCTCCATCCGGAAGCACTGGCTCGACAATTGCAGCATCACGCGGTCGATGTACTGTGGCTCACGGCAGGGCTGTTTCAGCGCTATGCCGATTCGCTCGGGCAGGGGTTCTCCCGTCTGCGCTATCTGATGGTGGGTGGCGATGTGGTGGATGCGGGCGCTGCCGCGCGGGTCTTGCAGCGCAGCCCGCCGCAACATCTGCTCAATGGCTACGGTCCGACAGAGACCACTACTTTCGCCACCACCTTCGAGATTCATTCTGCGGCCGAGGCTGATCGCGCCATCCCGATCGGCCGGCCGATCGCCAACACGCAGATCTATATTCTGGATGCGCATGGTGAGCCGGTGCCGATCGGGGTGGCCGGTGAGATCCACATTGGCGGAGCGGGAGTGGGGCGCGGGTATTTGAACCGACCGGAGCTGACCGCGGAGCGCTTTGTGGCCGATCCGTTCAGCTCGGTGCCGCAGTCGCGCATGTACCGGACGGGGGATCTGGGCCGCTGGCGCTCGGATGGGAACATCGAGTTTCTGGGGCGTAATGATTTCCAGGTCAAGATCCGGGGATTTCGGATTGAGTTGGGTGAGATCGAAGCGCAGCTGCTGCGTTGTGAGGGGGTTCGAGAGGCGGTCGCGGTGGCGCGCGAAGACGAGCCGGGGGAGAAGCGGCTGGTGGCGTATGTGACAGCGCAGGCGGGCGCTGAGCTGTCGGTGGCGCAGCTGCGCAGCGAGCTCTCCAGCGTGCTGCCCGAGTACATGATTCCGAGCGCCTTCGTGAGGCTGGAAGCTTTGCCGCTCACGCCCAACGGCAAGCTCGATCGCAAGGGGCTGCCGCTGCCCGATGCTGCGGCCTACGTGGCGCGCGGCTATGAAGCACCGGAGGGCGAGACCGAGCAGCGCCTGGCGCGCATCTGGGCCGAGCTGCTGCAGCTCGAGCGGGTGGGTCGGGAGGATAATTTCTTCGAGCTCGGCGGGCATTCCCTGGCGGCGCTGCGGCTCATGGCGCGCGTCGGCAGGGTCTTCGGCGTGCAAATCGGGGTCGCGGCGCTGTTCGCGGCGCCCACGCTACGGCAGTTCGCGCGGCGCGTGTCAGAGTCGGAAAAGCCGCTCGAGCCCTGGAAGCTCATCCAACTCCAGCCGCTGGGCGAGAAGACGCCGATCATCGCGATCAACAATACGATGATGTATTACGATCTCGCTCAGAGGATTGGGACGGATCGGAGATTTCTCGCCGTTCAGCTGTTTGATCCCGGCAATCCAAAACCGCTGCCCAGCCGAAGCCTGGAGGAGATCACAACTGATTACGTCCACCTCATCCGCGAAGCACAACCGCACGGCCCCTATATTTTAATTGGCCTATGTGTTGCGGGACTCATCGCCTACGAAGCCGCGCGCCAGTTGCGGCAGGCCGGAGAGCGGGTCCCGCTGGTGGTAATGGCCGACACCTGGTCGCCCAGCTATAGCGTGCGGGCACCGTTCCCGCACGCCATCCTGTTCAGCCTGCGCCGCAGACTCAATCTGCGCAGGCACACCCTGGCCCGCATCCGCGCGCTGCGATTCGATGAGTTCGTGGCGTCGACGAGGTTCCCGAAGTGGAACAGGCTGATTCGCACCTTGGCAGCGTTGGGCCTCATCAAGGATCTTGAGGAATTCACCGCGCTGAGCCATCAGGACCGTTGGTTCTTACCGGCTCTGGAGCGCGCGCGCGACGACTACCAGGCGCCCGCCGCCACCGGCGATGTGGTCTTATTGGAGAGCAACATGCTGCCTGTCAGCCGCTGGTCGGATCAAAAGATGGGCTGGTGCGATCTGGTCGAGGGCCAGCTCCTACATTACCGGCTGCCGGCTTGGCACGACTTCATATTTCGCGACGAGTGCGCGGTCGCCAGGATCGCCGCCATCCTCCGGCCTCTGCTTGATCAGGTCGATGCAGCACGCGGATGATCAGAAGCGACGCTCGACGCGCACGCTCCATGCGCGCGGCTCACCGACCGCCGCGCGAGGTGTGTGATGCTGGCAGCAGTGCTCTATGGTCCCAAGGATCTCAGAATCGAGGCGGTGGCGGATGTGCCGCTACAGTCCGACGAGGTGCGCGTGCGCATCGCCTACGGCGGGATCTGTGGCTCGGATCTGTCCTATTACTTCAAGGGGCGCGTGGGAGATTTTGCGGTCCGGCAGCCGATGACCCTCGGTCACGAGGTGTCGGGGGAGATTCAGGAGCTCGGCCCATCGGTCGCGGATCTGGTGCTCGGCATGCGCGTGGCAGTGGATCCGAGCCGGCCCTGCCGCAGCTGCGACTACTGCCGCGCCGGACGCAGCAATCTGTGCCGCCAGATGCGCTTCCTCGGCAGTGCCGCGGTGATGCCGCACGTGCAGGGCGGATTCCGGCAGAGCCTGGTCGTGCGCGCGGATCAGTGCCTGACGGTTGTCCTCCGCAATTATTCGTCACAAACGCCAATCAGTGTACCGCGAGCGCTGTTG
>OBLU010004801.1_pt1 | contig 12160 bp, 13 predicted proteins | sample 1518681 | NCBI WGS metagenome assembly OBLU01 (sample SAMEA3539304, study PRJEB22396) | soil metagenome | biome: tundra; feature: field; material: soil | place: USA | collected 2010-05 | depth 0.15 m | reverse complement strand
GCCTCGCCGACTTCGCGGTCGTCCAGTCCTACCTGTCCACCGCCGCCAAATGGGGTCTCAGCAAACTCGACGCGCTCCGCCAGCTCTTCACAACCGGACCGTGGCTCCCGCCCGCCACCGCACCGCCATAGCTTCAGGCTGAATAGCTACCAGACTGCCTGTTCTCGAGAAGTGCATGGCAACCTTCAGCGCTCGCTCACCAGCTCCGATATACCGGACAGGGCGCGGAGCTCTCTGCCCGCCAATGATCGTGCTTATCTCACCGCTCGCCTCACGGTCGCCCACCAATTCAAACCACGTCTCTTCATTCATGAAGGCCGATGTAGATATCATAACTACCAAATAGACCTTGCGGCGTCCAGACTCGAAGTGAACTCAGACCGATGGAGCGTGCAAAGCCGGAATGGTGAGGTCCCACATCCAGCCAGAGGGACGGACGGCGCCGTGGCCGCCGGTCACGGTGACCGAGCCACCAGAGGCGGTCACCCGCAGGCGGGTGCCGTAGCGCAGGGCGGCCGCGCCGCCACCGTCTCCGCTGTGGTCTTCCCGGTCCTGGTATTCGTGGCCAGCACCTTCTGCCCGGCCTTCAGGCGGCTGATCGCCACCGCTCCCGAGGCGGTGAGGACCTTCGTGGAAGCAGTGAAACTCTGCCCGCCGACCAGGCACGACTGCCCGCTCGGAGGCCCCCCTCCCCCGCCACCCGGGCCTGCTCAGACCTGCCTACTCGCCTGAACGCCGCAGCCATTCCAGTGTCGCGCGCGCTCCGCGCTGGTGCAGCGAAGCCAGGGCGGCCAGGTAAGCGGCCCGGAAGCGATGGTCTTCGGCGAGGTCCCCGAAGACGGCACGGTTGGTGATGAACACGTCAGGCTCGGTGCGCTGCCGGCGGGCGCGCTCGATGAGGGTGTCCCGCAGCCGGTCGACCACCTCGATCGGCTCGCCGTCCTCGTCGACCCCCTCGGCGTAGCGGGCCCAGCCGGCCACCACGGCCGCTGAGCGCCTGATCTCGCCGCCGGTGGCCAGCTGCTGGCGGACCACCGGCAGCAGCCATTTCGGGATCCGGTCGGAGCTTTGCGCGCAGAGCCGGGCGATGGTGTCGCGGATTTGCGGGTTGCTGAACCGCTCGATGAGCGTGCGCTTGTACGCCGTCAAGTCCACCCCGGGCACGGCTGGCAGGGTCGGCGTGGCCTCCTCGTCCATGTACCGCAGGAGGAAGTCCTGGAAGAGCGGGTCCTGGGCGGCCTCGTGCACCAGCCGGTAACCGGCCAGGTAACCGAGGTAACCCAGCGCCTGGTGGCTGGCGTTGAGCAGCCTGAGCTTCATGAGCTCGTACGGTTCCACGTGCTCGACGAGCTGCACCCCGGCCCGCTCGTACGGTGGCCGGCCGGCTGGGAAACTGTCCTCGAGCACCCACTGGGTGAAGGGCTCGCAGACCACCGGCCACCGGTCGTCGACTCCGAACCGCTCCCGGACCTCGGCCCGGTCCGCGTCGGTGGTCTCCGGGGTGATGCGGTCGACCATGGAGTTGGGGAAGCTGACCTCCCGCTCGACCCAGTCGCCGAGTTCCCGCTGGCGCAGCCGGGCGAACGCGGTAAACATCCGCTTGGCCAGCTGTCCGTTGCCTTGCAGGTTGTCGCAGGACATGACCGTGAACGGCGGCACGCCGTGCTCCCGGCGGCGCCGCAGGGCCTCGGTAACCAGGCCGAACGCGGTCCTTGGCGTCGCCCCCGGCTCGAGGTCGGCGCGTACGCCCGGGCTGGCCAGGTCGAATTCGCCGGTGGCGTCGTCGATGTTGTAGCCGCCCTCGGTGATCGTGAGCGACACGATCCGGATCTTCTCGCTGGTCATCTCCCGGATGACCGCTTCCGGGTCGTCCGGCGCGTACCGGTACGCCACGATCGACCCGATCACCCGGGGCTGGTACGTGCCGTCAGGATGCTTGATCACCAGCGTGTACAGGCCGTCCTGCGCGTCCAGCGCCTGCTGCATCCGGCGGTCGGCCGGCATCACGCCGACACCGCAGATGCCCCAGTCCAGCGCCGTCCCCTGGTTCATCAGCAGATCGTGGTACATCGCCTGGTGCGCACGGTGGAAGCCACCGACGCCGATGTGCACCACGCCCGGCGTGACCAGGCGGCGGTCGTAGGCTGGGACTTCGATCCGGCCCTTCCAGTGCGCCAGCGTCTGCGGGCTCAGCGGCTCCGCGTCAACCCGCAAGGCGGGCACCCGTGCTGGGATGGAAGGCGAAGACGTCCTCCGGCTGGACGTTAAAGGTCACCTTCTGGCCGGGGGACGGCGGCTTGCGGCCCTCCGCCCGGGCCACCACCGGGCTGCTGTCCCCGGCCAGCCGGACGTGCAGCAGGGCGTCGGCGCCCAGTTCCTCGACCAGCATGACCTCACCGGACAGGTCCCCGGAGCCGTTGGCCAGGTGCAGGTGCTCCGGGCGGATGCCGAGGACCAGTTCCTTGAGCCCGGCCCCGGTGGCGGCGCTGCGGATCGCCGGGGGCAACGGCAGCTTGCTGCCACCCACCTGGGCGCCGCCGTCGGTGAGCGGGACGGTCTGCAGGTTCATCGCGGGCGAGCCGATGAAGCCCGCCACGAACTGGTTGACCGGGTTGTCGTACAGTTCCCGCGGCGTGGCGCACTGCTGCAGCTGCCCTTGGCTGAGCACCGCCACCCGGTTACCCATGGTCATCGCCTCGACCTGGTCGTGGGTCACATAGACGGTGGTGATGCCGAGACGGCGCTGCAGCTCGGCGATCTGGCTGCGCGTCTGCACCCGCAGCTTGGCGTCCAGGTTGGACAGCGGCTCGTCCATCAGGAAGACCTTGGGCTCGCGGACGATGGCCCGGCCCATGGCCACCCGCTGCCGCTGGCCGCCGGACAGCTGCCGGGGCTTGCGGCCGAGCAGGTTCTCGTCCAGGTCCAGCAGCCTGGCCGCCTCCCGCACCCGGCGTAGCCGCTCGTCCTTGGGCACGCCCTGCATCTTCAGCGCGAAGCCCATGTTGTCCGCGACGGTCTTCTGCGGGTACAGCGCGTAGTTCTGGAACACCATGGCGATGTCCCGGTCTTTGGGCGGGACCCAGGTGACGTCCCGGCCATCGATCTCGATGCGCCCGCCGTCCAGCGGCTCCAGCCCGGCCAGCATGCGCAGCGCCGTGGTCTTGCCGGAGCCGGACGGCCCGACCAGGACCATGAACTCGCCATCGTGGATATCAAGGTCGAGCGCGTCCACGGCGGGGGGCGCGTCCCTGGCGTAGACGCGGCTCGCCGCTGCATAGTTCACCGTGGCCATCGGGGACCTCCGCCGTTCACTTGATTGCTCCCATGGACAGGCCGCGGACCAGCGAGCGCTGGGCTATCCAGCCCACCAGGATCACCGGGATCGAGGCGACTGTGGCCGCCGCTGACAGGTGTGCGATGTACAGCCCTTCCTGGGGCACGGAACTGATCAGGTACATCGGCATCGTCGCGGCGTTGGTCACCGTGAGGTTGATCGCCAGGAACAGCTCGTTCCAGGCGAAGATGACGCAGATGAGCGCGGTGGACACCAGGCCCGGCGAGATGACCGGCAGGATCACGCCGCTGATCTCCCGGATCCGGCCGGCGCCGTCCAGCCGGGCTGCCTCGAGCAGTTCGCCCGGGACCTCGAGCATGAAGGACCGGATCATCCAGATGGCCAGTGGCAGGTTCATCGCCGTGTACAGGATGATCAGTATCCAGATGCTGTCCAGCAGGTGGGTCTTGAGCGCGATGACGTACAGCGGGCCGATCGCGGCCACGATCGGCAGCATCTTGGTGGAGATGAAGAAGAACAGCCCGTCCCGCCAGCGCTTGACCGGGTGCACCGACAGCGCGTAGGCGGCCGGGATGCCGAGCAGCAGCACCAGCACGGTGGACCCGATCGTGGCGATGACCGAGTGGGTCAGGAACGGGCCCATGCCCGAGAAGACCAGGCGGAACTCGGCCAGGGTCGGGCTGAAGGTGAACTTGGGCGGCCAGGTCTCGGCGGCGGACTCCGGCTTGAACGCGGTGAGCACCATCCACAGCACCGGCAGGAAGAACGCGATGCCGACCACCCAGGCGACGACTCCCCAGCCCACCTGCCGGGACAGTTCGCGCAGCCGGGCCCGCCGCCCGGGCTGGGCGGTATGCAGCGCAGTTGCCGTCATGCGTCTGCCCCCTCGAACTGGAAGACCCGGGCGAACATCCGCAGCGCGAACGTGGCCACGATGATCGTGAGGATGACGGTGACCACGCCCGCCGCCGCCGCCCCGCCCACGTCGAAGGCGTAGTTCACCTGCTGGTACAGGTAGAAGGGCAGGTTGGTGGTGGCGGTCCCGGGACCGCCGTTGGTCATCAGCCGGACCGCGTCGAACACGTTGACCAGGTAGATCGAGCCGAGCAGGATGCCGAGCTCGATGTAGGGCCGCAGGTGCGGCAGGGTCAGCTCGCGGAAGGTGGCCCAGGCCCCCGCGCCGTCCACCTTCGCCGCCTCCAGGGTGTCCGGCGGCTGGCTCTGCAGGCCAGCCAGCACGATCAGGGTCATGAACGGCGTCCACTGCCAGATCATCACCGCGATCACCGAGGCCAGCGGGAAGGTGCTGAGCCAGGCTACGTGATGCACGCCGAACGGCTGCAGCAGGTAGTTGAGCAGGCCGAAGTTCGGGTCGAGCATCGGCCCGGCCCAGACCAGCGCGGCCGCGGCCGGCATGACCAGGAACGGGGTGATGATCAGCGTCCGGACTACGCCGCGGCCGAGGAACTTGCGGTCCAGCAGCACGGCGAAGGCCACGCCCAGGACCATGGCGATGATCACGGCCGCGGCGGTCATGAACACCGAGCGCACCAGCGCGCCGCGGAAGGCCGAGCTGGTGAACACGCTTGTGTAGTTGCTGAACCCGGCGAAGTGAGCGCCGCCGGGCTGGTTCCAGAAGTAGTTCTGGAAGCTGTACCACAGCGTCACCACGAACGGGATCTGCGTGACGACAATGACGTAGATCAGCGCGGGCAGCAACGGGAGGCGGCGCAGCCAGCGCTCACGGCGGCTGGCCGCGCGCGGCTGGATCCCGACCTGCGGGGTGGATGCCGCGCCTGTCTCGAGGACGGTCACCGGGAAACGCTCCTTATCCTCGGGCGGCCGACGGGCCCCGGCCGGTACGGGTCCGGCCCGGGGCCCATCAGCGGCGGGCTAGCTGCCGGACAGTTGCGCCGGGGTGTACTGCGACGCATCCGCCTGGGCCGTCTTGAGCGCCTGGCTGACGCTCTCCGAGCCGGCGATGGCCCCCGCGATCTGCTGGGCCACCTGCAGGCCGAGGGTCTCGAACTGCGGGATGTCCACGTACTGGACGCCGATGTAAGGCACCGGGTGCAGCGTCGGGTGGTTCGGGTCAGTCCCGTCGATCGAGGCCAGGGTGATCGGCGCGAACGCCTGGGCCGCCTTCATGTAGTTCGGGTTGCTGTACAGCGAGGTCCGGGTTCCCGGCGGGACCGCCGACCAGCCGTACTTCTGGGCGACCAGCGAGTCGTACTGCTTCGACGTGGCCCAGGACACGAACTTCCACGCGGCATCCTGGTTGCTGGTGCCCTGCGGGATGCCCAGCGACCAGGTCCACAGCCAGCCGGACGACTTGGTCAGGTCGGTCGGCGCGAAGGCATACCCGGTCTGCTTGAACATCGACGGGTAGGTGGTCGCGATCGAGGTGGCCGCGACCGTGGCGTCGTACCACATCGCGCACTTGCCCTGCCCGTACAGCGTCAGCAGCTGGTTGAAGCTGTCGTTGGACGCGCCCGACTCGCCGTACTTGCGGATGAGGTTGACGTAGAAGCTGGTCGCCTTCTCGAACGCCGGCGAGGTGAGCTGAGGCTGCCACTTCTGGTTGAACCACTCACCGCCGAACGTGTTGACCACCGTGTCCAGGGCGGCCATGTTGTCGCCCCAGCCGGCCAGGCCACGCAGGCAGACCCCGGCCACCTTGCCGGGCTGGTTGAGCTTGGCCGCGTAGCTCTGCACCTGGGCCCAGGTGGGATGGGCCGGCATGGTGATCCCAGCCTTGGCGAACAGGTCCTTGCGGTAGTACAGCATCGACGACTCGCCGTAGAACGGCACCGCATACAGGCTGTTCTTGTAGGACAGCGCCTTGGCGATCGGCGGCAGCAGGTCACTGGCGCCGTAGCTGGGGTCTTTCGCGATGAACTGCGTGGACAGGTTGTCCAGCCAGCCGTTCTTCGCGAACAGTGGCGCCTCGTACGGGCCGATCATGATGACGTTGAACGCGTTGGTATGCGTACTGACGTCCTTCTCGATCGCCGCCCGCAGGTCACCTTCGGTGTAAGTGGCGAACTTGACCTTGATGCCCGGGTACTTCTTCTCGAAGACCGAACTGGTCAGCGGCACCATCTGGTTGGTGATCAGCGGGTTGGACACCACGGCCACGGTCACTGTGCCCGTGCTGTTGTTGTTCCCGCTACCGCTGCCGCCGCCCGAACAGGCGGCCACCGCCAGCGCTGCGGCCACGCCGCCGGCGACCCCGAGCGTGCGGAGCCTGACCAGGGAAGAACTCATGAACGACCTCCGCGACGGTGAGGATGCTCGGCTCGTACTTGCGCTCATTTGAGCGTAGGTCCGCTCAAAATGACCGCTGCTGACACAGTGATTTAGCCGCTAGGCAAAGTCAAGAAAAGCTGCGAATATGAGATCCAGGCGCTCAGATGAGCGGCTCGACCGCCTGGAGAGAGAGATGGTCGGCTTGTCGGCCTACCGGCCGTCCGAACTTGTCCTGGCCGCCCGCGTGGCCCGGCAGTTCTATCTCGATGGCGTGTCGAAGGTCGACATCGCCGAGCGCCTGGGCATCAGCCGGTTCCGGGTTGCCCGTCTGCTCGACTCCGCCCGTGAGGCGGGGATGGTGCACATCGAGATTGGCTTGCCGGGGGGCAGCCTGGACCCGGGCCTGTCGGCTGAACTGTGCTCGGCACTAGGGCTCAGGCACGCGTTCGTGTTCAACTTCCCCGATGACGACGAGCAGGCGCTGCGCTACCGCCTGGGCGAGGCGGCCGGGCAGGTGCTGACGGACCTCATCAAGCCCGGTGACGTGCTCGGCATGTCCTGGTCGCGCACGCTGAGCGGGCTGGCTGCCTCGATGACCCAGATCCCGCCGTGCCCCATCGTCCAGCTGACCGGTGCGGTGCCCCCGCCCGACGGCCGGGACCTGCTCGACCTGGTCCGCAGCGTGGCCCGGATCGGCGGCGGCCCAGCGCACGTGTTCTACGCGCCGATGATCCTGGACGACGCGGAGACAGCCGAGGCGCTGCGGCGGCAGAGCGACATCGCCGGCGCCTTCTCCCTGGTGCCGTCGGTGACCATGGCCGTGGTCGCCATCGGGGCCTGGGCGCCCGGCCTGTCCACCATCTACGACGCGGTCACGCCCGCGGAGCGGGAAGCACTGGCCGCGCTGGGGGTACGCGCTGAACTGGCCGGCGTGTTCATCGGCGAGGACGGCCGCCTGGTAGCGACGCCGCTGGACAGCCGGATGATCGTCACGCCCGGCCCGGCGCTCGAGCAAATCCCGTTCGTGCTCTCCGTCGCCTACGGCGTCGCGAAATGCCCGGCGGTGTGTGCTGCGATCCGAGGAGAGTTTGCCCATGGTCTGGTCACCCACGCGAGTCTCGCCCGCGCCCTGCTCAACCAGGCCGACCAGTTCCGTGGCGGCTCCTAGCCGGGAGGCCCTGCAGCCCGCGGGCCGGCCGACCGACGGCCCGATGTCCGGCGGCACCGCCAACCGCGGCCTGGTCATCCGGGTCGGCGACGCCGTGCTCCGGCCCACCGCGCCCTGCTGGCGCGGCACCCATGCCCTGCTCGCCCACCTCCGTGTGGCCGGTTTCGACGGTGCCCCCCGCGTGCTAGCCGCCACCCCAGCGACCGAAATGCTGACCTACATGGACGGCCAGGCCGCGGTCCTGCCCCTGGCCGGGGAGATGCTGACCGATGCCGCCCTGATCAGCGTGGCCGACTTGCTGCGCCGCTACCACCACGCCGCCGCTTCATTCGACCCGTCGGGGTACCGGTGGCCGCGGCCGATCCCGGCCCGGTTCCGGACCGGCCTGGTCAGCCACAATGACGTGCACCCGGCCAACGTTGTGTTCCGGAACGGCCGCGCCATCGCACTGATCGACTTCGATCTGGCCGGGCCGGGCAGCAGCGCCTGGGACTTCGCCGCCGCGGCCCGCTCCTGGGCGCCGCTGCAGGACGACGAGGACATCGCCGACGACCGGCAGGGCCGTTCACTGGAGCGGTTCCGGATCTTCCTGCAAGCCAGCGGGCTGCCCCAGGCCGGCCGCCGCGAGGTGGCCGAGGCAGTGGTGGCCAATCACGACTGGACGTACGCGATCGTCACTGAGGCAGCCGACATCGGGCACCAGGGCTTCGCTGATCACTGGCGCACCGTGGCCCGGTCCGCCGCCCGAGCTCGCCAGTGGTGCCGGCGACACCGGCGCGACCTGCTGGCCGCCGCGGGCTGACCACCCGCCCTGACCCGGCGGCCTGCCCCCGGGCACGAAGTCCCGCATGCGGCACGGAACTGGCCGTCATCCGCGCGTACCTGGACCCCGGCTGCGTTCGCGCTGTGCCTGTTGAGCGGCCGTTGCGCGGCTGGAGGGGGCCCTCTCCAGCGGGCAGGCTCGAGCGCTCGTGAGGCCAGATGTAGCGTAGGTGCGGAGAGTAACAAGCTACCCAATCGGCGCCCACGACCAGGTCTGGCAGGACGCCGGCAAGGAGCTGAGATGACTTCCCACACCGAGCCGACCGATCACGAGCATCACCATGGCGACGGATGCGAGACCGTCCAGCATGGCGACCACGTTGACCACGTGCACGGCCAAGAGCACCATCCCGAACTGGTAGTACACGCCGACCACGCAGGCGCGCACTCCGAGGGAGACGGCTGCCAGACGGTCACCCATGGTGATCACGTGGATCACGTTCACGACGGCCACCGCCACTTCCAGCATGACGCCCACGTCCACGAGCACTGACGCGTCACTGACGCGTCCGCCGACCGCCCTGTCCGCCTGGGCCCTGCCACCGCCCCGGGCAGCGCCACGCCGCTGCGGCTGACTCTGGATTGCGGTTTAACGTGGCTTCGGCCATCCGATACAGCCCCGGCAAGGTAGGTGAAACCTGCCGTGGCTGACGGCTGACCCGAGTTCCCCGATCCGGCGGCCGGGTGTCGAACGGTGTGGCGCCTGGAAGGCTCCCCAGCATGGAGGTCTGCACCGTCGCCAGTCTCAAAGATCATTGACCGAACCCGAACTGGGCGGGCCTGATCAACCGGCACACAGGATCGGCATGCGGTCTGCGGCCGGATCCGGCTCATGGGCTGAGCCCGGCGGATGCCCACCGACCGGCCATCCGTGGCCTGTGGTCGCTACCTGGAGCGGCGAGTGATCGGCGCTGGATCCTGCCCTAGGGCCAACTGCCGACAGGCCAGCATCAGCGTTTCCGCCATTTCCGTCTTTTCAGACGACGTGACTCGTTTGCCGCGCGTTTCGCATTCGGCTTGATAGAGGTCGCCAAGGGCGTCGATCGCGGCGACTGGGTCGCTCTCGCACGCCGCCACGGACAGTTTCTTCGCGTTCTCCCGCAAGTATCTCCGCCGCCAGGTGCGGCCCCAGGCCACCGCTGACTCGGATGCGGACCGCTTCAGTTCGTCGACGTATCGCATTACCCGGATTGCCCTGATGAAGGCTTCGCAACCCTGCTCGTGATCCTCTTGCCGAGGCTGACCTTTGGATTTCGTGTGGTAAAGCGGCCCTCCGCACCGGGCGCAGCGTATCAATCGGATCGTCCCTGTACGCCCCCCCGGCGGCACTGGTCCCGGCCACGAGTACTGCATGATCTAGCCACCGCCTCTGCAAGAGAACCTTGGCCACGACGATAGAGCCTGGATCTGTGGTGGCGCTGGACGGCAGGCGTCGAGGGCCCGTCCGCAGGCATCAATGACCGGCTGGCGTCCGCCTAAGGCGTCGCGCGCCGGGGCCCACCGTGGCCTACCCCTCCGGGATCCGGACGACCCGCCTGCCGATAGGAGGCGAGCCGCGGTCAAAGACCGTCTCGAGTACCTCATGCGCGCACTCTAGGCCATGGAATTCTCGCCATCGGGGTGGCCAACTTCGCAGCGTTCTCGACGCCGGGACCTTCGTGGTCAGTGCGCAGCGCAGCTGGACCAGGTTCACAGGTGTATCTGTGCAGGTCACTACCCTCCCCCGGCTCCGCAAGTCCGCTAGCGTCCGCACCAGTTGCGGTACTTTCCTGCTGTACTCAGCTCCCCTTCCTTCGCTTCCGGCTCGCGCCCTGCCGATCCGCCGCAGGGCCTTGAGTTCCTGCCTCCAGGAGACTGTCCTACTGCTGTGCTACCGTAGCCATATGGCTGTCCGCAAAAAGCGCTCCATCTCCCTGCCCCCCGACCTGGACGCGGAAATCGCTGCCGCCGCCGAGCACGCCGGCATGACCTACAGCTCCTGGCTCGCGGCCACCGCTCGCAAGGAATTCACCATCCGTGCCGGCCTGGCCGCCGTAGCCCAGTTCGAGGACGAGCACGGCGCCTTCACCCCCGGCGAACTCGCCGACGCCGACCAGTGGGCCGCCGAGGCCACCGAGCGAGCCAGCCACAGCGGCACCAGCACCCGGCGGCGCAGCGCCTGATGGGCGTCACCTACGACACTGGCGCACTGGTTGCCGCTGACCGCGGCGAGCGCCGCCAGTGGGCCCGCCACCGCGCCCTGCTGAACCGCCGCGAAGTCCCCACCGTCCCCGCACCGGTCCTGGCCCAGGCCTGGCGCGGCGGCAGCCGCCAGGCCCTGCTATCCCGGCTCCTGACCGGCTGCGACACCGAGGCCCTGGACGACACCCGGGCCCGCGCCACCGGCGCGCTCGCCGCCCGCTCGGCCACCACCGACATCGTCGACGCGTGCGTCGTCGAGGGGGCGTTGCGCCGCCGCGACCTGATCATTAGCTCCGACCCCGGCGACCTCCAGGCCATCGCCGCCGCCATCAGCCGCCGCCTCGAAATCGACCACCCCTGACCGCAACTCCCTCGGCCAACCATGTCACCAGACCATCGGAACCGGGCCCGCTCCCCCGCCGCCAGCACCCGTCACGCCCCGGCACAAAGACAAAGCCGCCCGGACCACTCCACACCCTGGACGACCCTTCCCTCCGCGTCACACAGACCCCTCCGACCACAGATAACCTCCAGCGACAGCCGCAACGACCGCACATCAGCCGCTGGTCGGATGCTCGCCCAGTCCGGCTGGTTCCCTGACGGCGGGCCTATGAGGCGGATGAGCGGCGGGCGAACCAGACCTCCTCGGCCGGCCAGCGTCTGGCCCACTCGTCGGGAAGCTCGGGAAAGTGGTTGTTGGTGGCGCCTGGCGGCACCTGAACTTCGATCATGTCTTCTACCATCAGGCCGCACCTGCCCATGAGCCGGATCCATTCCCCGTGTGGCAGCGTGAACAGCTGGTACTCGCTGTCTGACGTGCCACGCTGGACTATGCGGTGCAGCCCGAACAGGTCACGTACCAGCCGGTCGGTGGCCGGCCCTGCTCCGGATACACATGCGCGCCAGCGTGGACTGGGCCACGAACACCAGCCGGCCACCAGGCCGCAGCAGCCGGGCCGCTTCCGGGACCCACGAGTACGGGTCGCACCAGACCGATGCACCGTACTCGCTGATCACCAGGCCGGTACGCCCGGCACTCAGCGGCACCCGCTCGGCATCTGCCTGAACCAGCGGAAAGCGCAAGCCGAACTCGCCCTGCAGGCGCTGCGCGATGGCCAGCTGCCGGGCCGAGACGTCCACCCCCGACCGGGCGCGCGCCGCGGCGGGCCAGCCACGCTGAGACGTACCCGCTGCCGCAGCCCAGCTCCACCGCCGCCACGTCAGCCAGGCCAGCCGGCAGGACCGGCAACCGCGACTGGGGAATGCACCACATCCCCCAGTACGGCTCAGCAGACGCCCACCGGGAACGCGCGTACCGCTCGAACCAGGCCGACATGTGCTCGTCCCACAGGCGCCGGGTGACCGCCACGTACCCGCCCGCTGAATCCGCCCATGCAGCGATCATAAGAACGCGGTCAGCGTGACCCAGCGATGACTCCTGTTCT
>OBLU010004800.1_pt1 | contig 12163 bp, 16 predicted proteins | sample 1518681 | NCBI WGS metagenome assembly OBLU01 (sample SAMEA3539304, study PRJEB22396) | soil metagenome | biome: tundra; feature: field; material: soil | place: USA | collected 2010-05 | depth 0.15 m | reverse complement strand
TGGAAATCCAGGGCTTTCCAGAATGGGCACGGCTGGGCTCGAACCAGCGACCTCTTGCGTGTGAAGCGAGGTCTATAACACGCCCACAACCGGGCGATTTGCAGGTATTTATGGGTACCAAGACCCGACATGGTGGGCCCCGACCGTGGTCTTATTTGCAGGGACTTTTGGGGGTGTTGGGCCACAGAAACGTTCCGTGGCCCAGGCAGCGCGACAATCTAAGTTCCGCGCAGTCCGGGACCATGGGCGATATGGGGGAGATGCTCGTCGCGGTGCGGAAGCAGGGCGCACAGCCGCATCCGGGCCGGAAGCAGAAGCAAGACCCGTCCGATTTGGAGCAGACGAGAGTTCTGCCTGTGCGTGGTTGCAGAAGTCTCGGCTGGCTAAGCCGGATGCCGAGTCCTCGGTCGCGCGGGTGACTGGCGTTTCTCATGCTCCTTGCAGCTTGCGCGCTGCCCCTCAGCTCACGTGTTCGGGCCAAGGCAGCGGGAACAGCTGGCGGTACGGGCGGGCCTCTTCGACCACGCGAGCGACCGACGGCCGGGTCAGGACCCGCTGGAAGTAGGCGGCCAGCGCCGGGTGCGCGTCGCGGTCCAGCGGATGCACGACGTCGGCGTAATGCAGGGCGGGCGCCGCGGCGCAATCGGCCAGCGTGAAGTCGTCGCCGGCCAACCAGCCGTCGTGGTCGCGTCCGTTGAGCTGGCGGTCCAGCGTGGCGTAAGCGAGGTCGAGGGTGGCCTGGGCCTGGGAGACGCCGTGCGGATCCTTGGCGTCGGGGGGTCGCAGTGCGTCGCCGACGATCCTCTGCACCGGCGTGGTGAGGTAGCCGTCGGCCACGCGATCCCACAGTCGCGCCTGCAGCGCCTCGTCGGGGGCGGTGGGGATCAGCGGCGGCGTGTCGCCGTGACGGTCGAGGCGCTCGACGATGATCGACGAGTCGGGGACCACGACGCCGTCGTCGACGAGGACTGGGATCGAGGCCGGTGGCCACAGAGTGGCGAGCGCGGAGCGGTCGGCCTCGACGAGATCGGCCGTGAACGGCACATCGCGCTCGTAGAGGGCGATGAGCGGCTTCCAGCAGTACATCGCGAAGGGGTGCTGGTACAGGACGAGGCTCACGCGGGGACCTCGCCGGCGAGGAAGGCCTCGAGTCCATCGAGCAGCAGGCCCGTGCCGCGCTCGCGCTCGGCTGGGTCCTCGATGGCGTCGAGGAACGCGCCGTGCTCGGTGAAGAGCAGGTGCGTACCGTCGTCGTCGTTGGGGCGCAGCTCGATGGTCGTCAGCGACACGGAGGTCAGGCGCCCGTTCAGCAGCAGGTCGTAGGCGAAGACGATCCGCTCGCCGGCGACGATGTCGTGGAAGCGGCTGCGGAAGAGATGGTGGGTGCCGCGGTCGTCGCGCCCCGCGTTCAGCTCGCCGCCGCCGACGCGGAAGTCCAGCGACCATTCGGTGTCGGTCCAGCTGTCGGGCACCCGGAACCAGCGCTGCCGGAGGTCGGGGTCGGCGAACGCCTGGAACGTCTGCTTCGGACTCTGCCGGAAACGCCGTTCGATGGTGAAGTCGTGCTGGCGGATGGTCATTTCCTGTGATCTCCCTTCGTGGTCGGGAAGGCGTCGTCCAGGACGTCGCCCAAGAGGTCGAGCCGTCGCTCCCAGATGGCGCGGTGCTCGGCGATCCAGTCCTCGACCGCGCGCATCGGGCCGGGTTGGAGCTGGCAGGTCCGGACGCGCCCGACCTTCTCGGAACGCACGAGCCCGCTGCGCTGGAGCACGTCGAGGTGTTGGAGCACGGTCGGAAGCGAGACGTCCAGCGGCGCCGCGAGCTCGCTCACGGAGGCGGCGCCACGGGTGAGCCGCGCGACGATCGCACGGCGGTTGCGGTCGCCCAGAGCGTGGAACGCCCGATCAAGTTGCGAGGGCTCAGCGATCGGCACGGCGAGGACCGTAGCACATCACTTAGGTGATCGACTAACTAATGGGAGCTGCGCTCACGCGTGGCGCGATACGCGTTGGTCGCGTCGGCGCCCCACCGACGTGGCGTAGCGTCCCCACCATGCCGAACACCTCTCCAGAACCAACCTCGATGCCCCCGGCCATCCATGTCGTGACGCTCGCGGTCACCGACCTCGGGCGATCGTTGGCCTCTATCGCGACGGCCTCGGTCTACCGTCGCAAGGCATCATCGGAACGGAATCTCCCGGTGATGAGAACAAACACGACACGCGGCTCCGAACTCCGGCCTCAGGGAGTCCTCGTGGCTCAGCGTGGTGACCAGCGCTTCTCCTTCGTCGCCGAGGCGGAACCGCGGCGGTCGCTTCCGCTTCTGACCAGTCCCGGCGAATGGAGGAGCCTCCCGTGATCGGTCGCCCAGCGCGCATGTCCAGGTTGCGACGAGCGGGGCGACCTTTTTCGCCGCGCCTTGGTTCTTCGTGTCTGGCGGGCGGTCCTGCTGCGGACGGCGGCTATTCCAGCCATTCGCCGATCACGGTGGGGTTGGCGTGGATGCACACGAGCCTGGACGGGGCGACGCCCTCGTTGGTGAACTTGTGCGGGGTGTTTGCCGGGACGATCACGACATCGCCAGGGCCGGCCGCGCAGGCCTCGTTCCCAGCCTGGAACTTGACGGTTCCTTCGACCACGACCCAGGTCTCGTCGTAGGGGTGGCGGTGAAGCCTGGGGCCTTGCCCTGTGTTGCTGCGGTCGAGGATCAGCGAGATGGTGGCTCCGTGCTCGGCGCCTTGAATCGTCTGCGTTTCCTCTGGGTTTGTCTTGATCACAGCCATGCTTTGCTCCTGGTTCACAGATTCGCTGCCGGAACCCTCTGCGGATCACGAAGTGTTCTGCTCATGCGCGCGGATAGATCGATGGATGGCATGCGCTCCGACGGGTGCGATCGCCGATGGGTGGCACGGCGTGAGCTGCGCTACTTGGTCGGCTGGTAGTGCAGGTGGAGGGCGCCGTTGTCGTAGGTATCGCTTGCCGCGAGCGTGAACGTGGTTTTGTGGCCGTTGGCGAACAGCCGTTGGCCCGCGCCGAGCGTCAACGGGTAGACGAAGAGGTGTAGCTCGTCGATCAGGCCGTCAGCGAGCATCGCGCTGACGAGCGTCCCGCTGCCGCTGACGTAGAGTTGGCCGTCGGTCCGATCCTTCAGAGAGCGGACCGCTTCAGCGCTGTAGGCACCCAGGATCGTTGAGTTGCTCCATTCGGCCCGCCGTAGCGACGACGAGATCACGTACTTCGGCGATTCGTTCATAAAAGGCGCGCCGGGGTCCTGCTCGGCCGTCCGGGCCGACCAGGCCGGCGCGAACTCCTCGTAGGTACGGCGTCCCAACAGGATCCCCGTGCTGGAACCCATGATCGCGCCGATCGCTTCGCCCATCTTGGGATCGAATGGGTAGTCGAGCGTCCAGGTCGGCGCATCGATCACGCCGTCAAGCGTGATGAATTCGTGTACCGCGATCTTGCCCATCATTTTCTCCTTCGGGTTGGCTGGTGGCTACCGGTCGCATCCTTCGAGCTTTTGACGTTCTAAACTGTACCGTGTAGTAAGGCTAAGCGACCAGCGTGTTCTTGTCAAACTGAACGGTTTAGTCATACCGTGTATGACCTGCGCCAGCCCCGAAACTCATCGCCCATCCCGAAGGAATCGCCATGACCGACCGCGCCGCTACCAAGCCACTCACAGAGTCCCGATCCGCCCGCAAGCGTCGTGCGATCCTCGACGCGGCCACCCAGGTGTTCCTCGCCGAGGGCTTCGCCGGCGCGAGCATGGATGCAATCGCGAGGGCCGCCGGGGTCTCAAAGCCGACCGTCTACAACCACTTTGCCGACAAGCAGGAGCTGTTCGAGCAGATCGTCAACGACCTAGTCGCCGTGATCACGCAACCCTTCTATGAACAGATCGTCAACCTCAGCGACGATGGAGATCTCGCCAAACGTCTGCGCGAGCTCGGCGGGCTCCTGCTCAAGGGGGTGATGCAGCCGACGAACCTGCGTTTGCGCCGACTCGTGATCGGTGAGGCCAGCAGGTTCCCCGATCTAGGGCGCGCCTACGAACGGCAAGGACCCGGGCGCGCGCTCGCGGCGTGGACCACAGCGTTCAAGCGGCTCGCCGACGAAGGGCTGCTACGGCTGCAAGACCCCGCGCTCGCCGCCGCGCACTTCCAAGCGCTCGTCCTCACAACCCCGCTCAACCACGCCATGCTCACCGGCGACGATCGGCCGCCGGGGGCCACCCAGCTCAAGCGCTACACCGACAGCGCGGTGAACGTCTTCCTAGCCGCCTACGGCAGCGCCTAATCCGTCAGAAGTTCTCCTTCGTCGCCATCTGGGTAGTCAGGTGCGGACTGCTGCTCTGGCCTTTGCCTAGCCGAGGGCAAGTCGGCCGCCGGCGTCGTTGACCCTCCCTGGTCGTCGGACGCGGGCGACAGCAGGAACGGGTTGGGGCGCCGGCGATGGCGAACCGGAAGAAGCAAGCTCTCTTGCGCCTCGTGGCCAGTCCCCGGTAGCGTCAGGGCCTCTCCTCACAACGTCCGTCGAAATGAGACCATGGTCGAATTAATGTCCATCGATCTCGGCGACAGCTCCTCGCTGATTCTCGGTGTGCGGGGCGAGCGTCCTGAGCGGAAACGAATGTAAGTACGAACGCCCAGTTGGTGTTCCAGCACGGTCGGCCGGGCGCTGAGGAGCCGCTGGAGCGGTTTAGCGACGGCCGCTTCAACTCGCACTTTCCGGTGATGGTCGGAGGTCGTTCCCACGTCGTGTTCGCGGGCGAGGCTGATGCGTGCGTTGATGCCGTCCTGTTGAGGTACTCCTATCCGAACGAGCCGCCGTACGCCGAATATCTGGCCCGGGTCTCCGAACCGCTCGGGCGGCGGATATGGATGAGTCACCCGGAACCGCTGCGACCGAACCTCAACGTGTGGGTGGCCTGGCTCCACGGCGAGCCAGGACACGTTGCGGTCCTGCCTGGCGGGACCAGCTACGGCCCTCCTGCAGCACAAGGCTGATGGCTCAACAGCGCGGCCAATCCGTCACTTCTGGTTCGTCGCCTAGGGAGCGGCCTTGGGGCGCGTGCTGCTTAGGCCCACGGGGACGGGCGAAGCAGCGGTGCCGCTGCCCCGCCCATTTGCCGGTGGTCGATCAGGGCCTGCCGGGCTCGATCGAGCTGGGGTTAGAGGGTGAGTCCGGCGGTGGCTGAGATGGTGGGTGGTCGGCGGGTGCGGACGGCGTCGATGATTTCGCTGGGGTCGATGCCCTGCAGGTAGGTCGAGGTGGTGCCGAGATCGGTGTGACCGAGCTGGCGTTGGATGATGTTGACCGCGACCCCTTCGCGGGCGAGCTCGACCGCATGCGCGTGACGCAGCTGGTGGGGGGCGAGTCGTCGTCGCACACCGGCGTCGGCGGCGAGCTGGCGCAGTTCAGCTCGAGCCGCGGTAGCCGCCCACCGCCGGCCGCGCGTGGGCCGTCGATGACGCAAAACAGCGGCCCCGGGGGCAGGGAGACTCGGTGAGCCAGCCAGGCGTTGAGCTGCTCGAAGCCCAACTGGTCCATGCCCGCCTCGCGGCGTTTGTCGCCTTTGCCGTGGCGGATCAGCAACGACCCGCGGCGCTCGTCGATGTCGGTCTCGTTGAGCGCCAGCGCTTCGGAGATCCGCAGCCCGCCACGCCACAGCACCGCGATCAGCGCCCGGATCCGCAACCCGTGGCGGTCACCGCCGGCTTGACGCATGACGAGGATGATCTCTTCGGCGCGGGGCGGGTCCGGCGGATATTCCATCCCTTGTTATGGGGGGCACGACCCGCGAGATAACCGGGGAGGCTCCCGGGTGATCGCCGCCGTCCCGCCGCATCAAGCAGCCGGATCGTTTCAGACATGTGGCTCTCCTCTCAGAGGACCGGCGTCCTGGCCAGTCCAAGACGCATCGCAATTCATCCTGAGGCGAGGACAGCCGTCCGCCAACCAATCAGTTCTGCGCTTCGCTCTTGCAGACCCAAAGCAGCAGCAGATCCGGGTTGGTGACCCTCCGTACTGACGACCGGTGGTGCGTGGATCCGGAAGCGCGGCGGACGTCGCCTGTGACCTTCTTCATCGACCCGACCGTTAGCAGCGAGGGTGCAAGCACCGGTGCGCGGGTTTGGCGAGCAGCAGGGCCGCGACCCGGCTGGTGGGGGAGACCTGCTCTTGGCTCAACCCCCGATCCCGGGGCGTCCGCTGCCCGCTGCTGTGTCCGTATAGGGCCCCCGTCCCGGGAACGATGGCCGGGCGGCCCTTAAGGGACACCCCTTGTCCCGCCAGCGCAAACTGCGCGAATGCGCGCAGGTGCTGGGATGTTGCCCGCACGACGTTCCGCTTACGGCACGGCATCGCAGTGAGCCTCGCGACGGTGCTTGTTCCGCCGCAGCTTGCGTCTCAGGCTCGGACGGCGTACGCCTTCAGCCCATGCTCGAGCAGGCCGAAGCGGCGGTCGGCTTCGGCGCGGATTGCCGCTGCCAGGGCGTCGTCGCGCGCGCCGGCGAGAATCAGCCGGCGCGCGTTGGGCGACCAGCCCGCGGTGAGCGCCCATGTGCGCGTTGGCGGCCACCCACGGCTCGACGGCGCCTGACGCCTCGCCCGTGTCCTCCGCGATCAGCTGGGCGAGCGAGTCGGTCAAACGGGCAAAGATCTGTTGCTCGCGCGTGAGCAGCGCCGGGCTGGCGGTGATCACGCGCGCGAGCTCGACGAGCTGACCGCGGCGAGTAGACACCCCGGTCACCTGACCGCCGCAACCGGCCAGTTGACCGGGCACCGATGACTTCCGGGTGGCAGCGGCGTCTGAAGGGTGAGCGACAGGCCCAGCCGTCGCGGCCCGGGACAGGCACGTTCCCCTAGCAGCACGGTCTCCAGGCGAACCGAGACCATAGAGTTCTGATCATGCGGAAGCTGATTGCGTGGGCGTTCATGTATTCGCTAGACGGCCTTCTCGCCGACGAGGGCACCGAGTACTGGCAGTTCTGCTTCGGCCTGCCCGTCGACCCGGCGGCAACGGAGCAGAAGGTCGGCCTTTACCAGAGCGCGTACGCGCACATCATGGGCCGCGCCACCTACGAGGCTATGGCCGGAGCCTTGCCGACGGCCGACCACCCGTTCTCCGCCATCATGAACGCCGCGCGCAAGGTCGTCTTCTCCCGGACTCTGAAGACGGCCGAGTGGGCCAACACCACCATCGCCGCTGGTGACACGAAAGAAGAGATCGACAAGCTCAGGCAAGGCGGAGACGGCCACATCGTGGTCTGGGGCGGCGTGAGCTTCTGGCGGTCGCTCATGCGGCTCGACTTGGTCGACGAGTTCCGCCTGGACTTGCACCCCTATGTTGCGGGCGAGGGTACCCGGCTGTTCGAGGACGTCCCTAAGAACTACCGGCTCGACCTGGTCTCCAGCACCGAGTTCAGTAACGGGACCGTCGGACTGCAGTACCGCCGGCACCGCTAAACCGGCGGCCGACATGCAGACGAGTGGCAATCAGGCGGGCGCCACGACCTGTCCGAGGGGTCCATCCTTGAGCGGGACACCGTCCCTTGTTCGGAGACCTGCTTCGGTCGTGCACACGCATCCGGCCGGGCTGGTCGCCGCCCTGCTCTGCGCGGAATCCGAGCACGCGTCGGGCCGAGTGCTAGCAGCCTCGCTGCGAACGATCAGAGCGAAGCAGAAGCCTGTAGCGCTGAGAGCTCGCTACTCCAATGTCGCCACCTGGGAAGCCGGGTCGAGGACTGCTGCTCCCGGCTGGCCCGGAACCCCGAGTAGAAGTGGTGCGCGACCCGACCGGGGCCCGCGAGCCGGCTCGTCCTGCGTGAAAGCAGGCGACCGCGCTGTCGCCTGGCTGTGGTGGTTGCGACGGGCTGGTGGGCCTACAGGCCGTCGAAGATCGCGAACGCGGCGTCGATCCTTGAATGGTCGTCGGTTGCGTTGTCGTCGAGCATGAGGCCGCGGATGACGGCGAGGGCTAGGGTGGCTTGGGCTTGGGCGGTGACGTCGTCGGGGCTGGACGGTCTCAGCAGCTCGGTGAATTGGGGGAGCCAGTCGTGGACGCTCGCGTGGCCGAAACCCGGAAAACGGTCGGGCTGGGTCTGGGCGAGGGCGTTGACCTCATCGAAGAGCCGAAAGTAGGGACGGTTGACGGGGTCGGTGACGATCGCGCGGAGTGCGCGGACGAGGCTGTGGAGATCCTGCGGGTTCTGCTCGGTGAGCTCCGCACGGCATCTGTCGAGGAGTTGGCTGCGTGCGTGGGCGAGGGCGGCGGCGATGAGCGCGTCGCGGGATCCGAAGTGGTGGACAAGCATCCTGGAGCTCGTCGCGAGAGCGTCCGCGAGGTCCCGGAGAGAGATCTCGCAGCTTTGACGGGCCACGAGCAGTCCTGCTGCTTGAGCTTGGAGACGTTGCCGTTGTCGTTCATCGCGAGGTCGACCAGATGCTGTAACGTCGTTACAGGAACCGGAGGCTGACCTAGGAGGAATCACGGTGCACACCGTGCCAGAAGACTCAAAGCGACGTGCCCCTCGGCAAGATCCATCGCGCCCCACCGACAACGCGCGCGCCGGCAAAGCGGCTCAGTCCTCAGACCTCTCGCCAGTCAGCACGACGGGCGGCGGGTCTCCCGGGAGTCCGAGAACGGTCCCGGTCTCGCGATGACGACTTTGATCTTCGTTCACGGTGCCTGCGTCCGTGACGCCGACTGGTGGTGGAGTCAGATGACGCAGCCGCTCGCCAAACTCGGCGTCCCAACCGTCGCGGTCGCGCTGCCGAGCTGCGGCGAGACCGGAGGCGCGCTCGGCGACCTCTACGACGATGTTCACGCGTGCCGCCAGGCGATCGCTGAGGTCGACGGTCCGGTCGTCCTCTGCGGGCACTCCTACGGCGGGATGATCATCACTGAGGGCGGCGCTGATGAGCGCGTCACCCAACTGCTCTACGTGACCTCGGTGATGCCCGATGCCGGACAATCCCAGGCCGATCTCATTGGCTCTGAACCCGCGCCGTGGCTGCGACCGGGCGAGGACGGCACCGTCGGCGTCGATCCCGACATGATCCGACAGTTCTTCCTCCAGGATTGCGACGAGACCACAACCGAGCAAGCGGTCAGCCGTCTCACACGTCAATCCCTCACACCATTCACCCAGCCACCACGCCAGGTCGCCTGGAAGCAGAAGCCCGCCACGTACTTCGTCTGTACCAAGGATCTCGCCACACCGCCCGAGGCGCAGCGTCAACGCGTCAGAGCGGATACGCGACTCGTCGAGTTCAGCGCAGGGCATCACCCGTTTCTTTCGCGTCCCGACGCGTTCGCCGAAAGCATCGTCGCCGCGATCGACCGCAGTTGAGCAAGCCATCGGCTTCTGCTTGGTCGCCCCTGCAGCCACGATACGGGCACTTCTGCTTCGGTCGGGAGGTGCTCGGCCATCACGCGGGCCGCGAGCTCATTTGGGTTCAGCGGCTGGCGCACGGCTTCCTCGGCCAGGAGCGATGCGAGATCGTCTGGCACCGTCACGGTAATGCTCGTTGCCTCGTCGGTGTAAGCGCACCCCAGGTCGGCCTCACCTCCGTTCCGCTGCGCACGAACTGCTCAACGACATCTGCAAAGGCTGACCTCACGAATCGCCTTTCTCGAGTCAGGCCTCTGTCGTCCGGACGCCGATGCCTGCCCCCTCGCTGCCAATTTCTCGCCCGCCCACGATTGCTTTCCAGCCACCCCGGCCACGTCTCCCTCGAAGATCAGATCAGCACGGAACCGACTACCCGAACGCAACTTGTGGAGGGCGGGTAGTCGGTTCCGTGCGCCGCCGCGATCCCCAGTAACGCCGGGGCCGGCGGACACTCCGAGTGCCGTACAACGTGCGGCACTTTAAGCGGCACTTTGTGCGGCACCAAGCGGGTGCCGGGCGCCTCAGGAGCAGACTGATGACGGGGTTGCAGACGCCACTCTGTCAGCGGTCGCGCGTAGACTCGAGTTCCGAGGTGACGAACCGCCGCGAGACCGACTCGCAGGTGGCGAACATGCCCCGAGTGAGGCAGGCTTCGTGGAGAAGCGGGCGCGCGGACAGATCCGGATGCACGAACGTAGGGACGGCCGGGTCACCTACAGCCTCCGCGTCAGGGCGTACGGGAGGCGTGAGATCCTGACGCTCGGCACGGACACCGACGGGTGGACGTACCGCAAGGCCGAGCGGATGCTCGATCGGGTGCTCGCCGAGATCGAGGTCGGGGTGTGGCGGCCGCCGCGTTCGCAGGCGATCGGCGATGCCGATCAGACCTTCCACGTGTTCGCCTCTCGCTGGTGGGCCGCGCGGAAGGCCGAGCTTCGCCCGACGACGCAAGCGGACTACGAGTGGCGCCTGCGCAAGCACCTGCTGCCCTTCTTCGCCGACTTCCGCGTGTCGGACATCACCGTTGCGCTCGTCGACGAGTACCGCAACGAGAAGGTCGTCGAGCGCGAACGGATTCGAGCCCTCGCTGAGGCGGGGATTCCGCTCCGCGACAAGCGCGGACAGCGCCGCGTGGCGCTCAGCAACGAGTCGATCAACAAGACCCTCGTGCTCCTGGCGAACATCCTCGATGCCGCCGTCGAGTACGAGCTGCTCTCGACCAACCCGGCCCGCGGCAAGCGGAGGCGGCTCAAAGCCGCGCGCCCGACGCGGCGGTTCCTCGAAGCCGACGAGCTCGGCGAGGTCCTCGCCGCCGCTTCGGAGCTGGATCGTGTTGCGCGCAGCGATCATCGGATCGGCCGTCGACCGATGATCGCTGTGATGGCGAAATCCGGACTCCGGGTGAGCGAGGTCCGCCAGCTGCGCTGGCGCTCGGTCGACCTGCACCACAAGCGGCTCGTGGTCGAGCAGTCGAAGACTGATGCCGGTGTCCGCGAAGTTGACCTCAGCCTCGACCTGCTCGACGAGCTGCTGGCCTGGCGGGCCGAGTCCGCACCGGAAGGCGTCGACACCTTCGTATTCGCGACCTCCGGCGGGCGACCGCGGGACAAGGACAGCGTTCGCGAGCGTGTCCTCGCGCCCGTGATCAGGCGAGTGAACGAGATCCGAGCCGAACGTGGCCTCCAGTCACTGCCGAAGGTCACGCCGCACGCTCTGCGGCGGACGTACATCACAGCCTGATGCTCGAGGCCGGGGCTCCGCTCCCGTACGTGATGGACCAGGTCGGCCATCTAGACTCGAAGACGACGCTCGAGATCTACGCCCAGGTCCAGAAGCGGGTCAGTCGAACAAAGGTGCATCTCGCCTTCGGCGAGCTGCTCGCGAACGCCATCGATGCACGTTCCACTCCGACGGCCGATCCCCCGAACGTGAATCGGTCCTGACCAGGGTCAGGCTGGCGAGAGCACCGGCAGGCCGATCGCCTGGCCGTCGCTGATCATGCGGTTGTCATAGGTGATCAGCGCCCCGAGCTCACCCGAGATGCTGAGCGCCGTTGCCACGTGGATCGCGTCCAGCGAGCGCAGCGTCGTCCCGCCGATCTGTGCAGCAGCCGGCACGATGGGATCGATCGCAAGCAACCGCAGCCCGGCAACTACGCGGGCGGCAAGGGCACGAGCATGTCCGCCGAGGCGGCGTGCCGTGCGGGTGACTTCGATGCTCGCGAGCAAGCTCGAGGCGCGGTCAGGCCAGCGCCGCAACTCTTGGCGCAACGCGGCCGTTTCGGCCTCAATCGCGATCAGCTTGACGAGAGCTGAGGAGTCCAGCTACGCGACCGGCGAGCTAACCGTCACGCTGACGCACTTCGTCAGGCTGCGGGCCGCGCTCGGCTGCGAGCGCCGCGGTCGCAGGGGCGCCCGGGCCGAAGTCGAGCGGGTCGACCAAGAGCAGATCGCTCTCAGCGGCGCGCACACTCAGCTCGGCCACGGAGAAACGGTCCGCAGACGAGGAACGTGACGGCTCAGTGACCATGCCTTCAGTATGCCGCAGGGGTGCGTCGCCGACGGCCGCAAACTTGGTCCCTGGGCCACGCTCCGGGCCGCGCTGCGCCTCTGGCCCACTCAGGCGCTCAGGTTCAGCCGATCACATCAACACAAAACCCCGCAAAAGCGGGGCCTTTCTGAATGGGCACGGCTGGGTTCGAACCAGCGACTTCTCGCGTGTGAAGCGATTGGCCTCTGCTGTCAGAAGGCATCGTTTTGCAGGGAG
>OBLU010004798.1_pt1 | contig 12164 bp, 11 predicted proteins | sample 1518681 | NCBI WGS metagenome assembly OBLU01 (sample SAMEA3539304, study PRJEB22396) | soil metagenome | biome: tundra; feature: field; material: soil | place: USA | collected 2010-05 | depth 0.15 m | reverse complement strand
TCAAAAGCGCAGGCAAGGCGAACTTTGGAAAAATGCCCGATTTGATTGCGCGGGTTAACAAAGCGCGCACCGAAGGCGTTGACGTCGAAGCCGATACCTACGCCTACACCGCCTGGTTCAACAGCATGTCGGCGTTCGTCCCCGCGTGGGCGCACGACGGCGGCGATGCCAAATTGATTGAGCGGCTCAAGGATCCCGCAACCCGCGCCCGCATTCGCAAAGACATGGAAACGCCGTCCAAAGACTGGGACAACGAGTGGGACGAGATCAGCGGCCCGCAGGACGTGATGATCAGCGTCGTCCAGAATCCCGCACTAAAACAATTTCAGGGCAAGCGCCTTACCGAAGTCGCGAAAGAATTAAACAAAGATCCCATGGATACGCTCTTCGATCTGCTCATCGAAGACAAAGCCTTCACCGATTGCGCGGTCTTCGGAATGTCGGAGCCCGACGTCGCGCTCGCCCTGCAGCAGCCGTGGGTTTCCGTGGACAACGATTCTTCCGGCACATCGCCCGAAGGCATTCTCGGCGAGGAGCACCCGCACCCCAGAGCCTACGGCACCTTCCCGCGCATCCTGCGAAAGTATGTTCGCGAAGAAAAAAAGTTGACGCTCGAAGAGGCCATCCGCAAGTTCTCGTCGCTGCCCGCTCAGCGCATGAGGCTGACAGATCGCGGCGTCCTGAAGCAGGGAGTGTGGGCCGACGTGGTTGTGTTTGACCCGGAAACGGTGCGCGACGTGGCCACCTTCGACGATCCCAATCGCTTGTCGGAAGGCATGGACTACGTGCTCATCAACGGAGTGCCCGTAATCGAAAACGGAAAGATGACCGGCGTGTTGCCAGGAAAAGTATTGCGAGGAGCAGGCTACGCTCCGTAGTGTCGCATCCCGCTTGTCTGCGGAATAAGTCCAAACTGTCATTAACAAAAAATGTCATCCTGAGCGAAGCGAAGGACCTCTGCAGTCCGGCGCTGAAGGCAAATGCATAGGTCTTTCGCTTCGCTCAGGATGACAATCGGATTTATGAACAGCCAAGAGGCTCCTCACGGTTTGACGGGCTTTGCATCTGCTTCCGCCTGATCAACCGCCGTGACACGCGGTTTCGCCAGCGTCCCGGCAAGACTCCACGATCGCCGGTCGCTGCGCGTCAACACAAAATCAAGCCCACTCTCCGGAGAAGCCGTTCCCCTCACCTGATAAATGCCGTCGCGCGATTCCAGTCTCCCCGCGGAAAGTTCCCAGGCACCTTTTTTCAAGTGCAACTCCCCCGTGAACCGGTGCACCGGCAGAGGCCCCGCCGCGCCCGGAATTTCAACATGCGTCAGACTGCCGTTTCGCATCACGAACTGCAACTTACCATCGGAGCGCGATAGCAGCTCGTGAAAGCTGTCTCCCGATCCAACCAGATCGAAAATCCCGTCAGCTGTTCCAGCAATCCAATCATCGTTCATCACCGTGCCCACCTGCGCCAGCGAAATATTCTGCAAGGCGCCGCTGCCGTGATACCGCACGAGCGCAGACGATGCATCATGACCAGACACTTCTCGATTCGAAGCATCGATGATCCAGTTCCCTTGATGCGTGCCCTGCAACAGTTGTCCGCGCAGAGCCGTCAACGTGATCTTGCCTCGATCGAGGTCCACCTGGGTTGCAATCTGGGTGGCAACCACCTTCTTCAATCCCAACCGTCCAACCTGCAAGTTGCCGTGCGCCCGAATCGCAAGCAGCGGCGAACTGCCCTGCGGTTCGTCGGCATTTAAAATGCGATACCAGGGACGCTTCGCGGAATGCGGCGTGAACCATTCCGCGAAATCTCCCGTAGAAAGCTGGTCGGCCGTAAGATCGAACTGAAATGTGCAGCCCGGAGCCGCGCAATGACGAGGCGCGGTAACCTCACCGCTCCAGTGAGTGCTACCGGTACGAGCAGAAACCTTCTGCATCAGCATCGCGTCATTCGTGAGATACAAAGTCGCCGAGCCGATCTCAATCGGGGTATTCAGTCCGTGCATCTCGCCACGCACATTGTGCAGTTGCACCGTCCCCAGCGTTGCGGGAGGCGCAAACCCCTGCCATGGCCCGGAGACACTCACATCCAACTTGACCGAACCTGTCGCCGCCGGGCGCCCCACCGGCAAGCCCAAAACGTCCTCCAGTCGAAACAGGTCTTTCAGTTCCATATCACCCCGTAGAAACAAACGATACGCGTCAGCGGTTATCCACCCGCCGGAGTTCACCGGCTCGGAAGCGTTTATCGCCAGCGTCGTCGGCCCAATCCGCACGTGAGGTTCCGCGGGCCCCTGATCCTTTTCTTGCGTTCCCGGATGATCAAGCCTGCTCCCTTGCGAAGTCTCCTGCGAATCCGCGTCTACCAGCGCCAGCGGAATCGTGCCGAAGATGACTTCATCGTTCCCTGCATTCGACAACAAACGCACATCGGACGCCGAGCCCGTACCGCTCCATTGCGTCGACAAGCCGTGCCGCGCAGCATCGGCAACGTCGGCAACGTTACGCGTGGCGTGGAACTCGGCATTCAGCAACCCACTCGCGGTGAGATCGCCGGGAACCTGCTTCTTCGCCTGCCGCAGCAATCGAACCACCGAGGTCAGAGGCACTTTCTCCACCTCGACCGTCAGGTCATAAGTGGGCAGTGGCGTGGCCATGGACATCGCACCGCGCAGACGAAGCGTTCCGCCGCCTATCGGAGATTCGCACAGCAAGTCCGCAAGCGCGCTCGTGACCGCGTTGTACTGTCCCGAGCAACCGGTTGCCAGACGCACGTTCTCACTGCCCGCAATATCGTAGCGATGGAAATCTTCGATCGCGGTCGCACTCTCGATGCGCAGCGCCTCCGGAGTGCCGGACAATCGCGCCGTGAAATTCACTCCGCCGCGCCATCCCCGGTCTTTGCCGCTCAGCAACTTGGTAATCTGGCCGAGCTGCCCATACTGCCATTGCACCGCGACCTGCATCGGCGTCAAACGCAAACTCGCAGCGCGCTGCCACGTCGCATTGATCTGCAGCAGCCCGGTGTCGGTGAGATTAAAATCCGTACGCACGGGTGCCGCCTTCATGCGCGCGCCCCACGAATTTTCAGAATCCTGCCAAAGCGCCACGTCCGCATCCATCAAAGCGTAGGACTTCTTGGTCTGTCCAATCTTGAAATTGATGCGGCCATGGCTCGCTTCGAGGTAGGGAAATGCCGGGCGCCGCTCGGAAGCCGCCTTCGCCGTCGGAGCCGCGGGAATCTGCGCATTGCGCTCAACGAGGCTCGCCAGGTTCCAGCGTCCCTCATGGTTGCGCACCAGGTTCACGCTAGGCTCGGTGGCGCTCAGCGTCGCGATCTCGAGTCGCCCGCGCAGCAGGGAACGAAGCCGTATTGCCGCCGAAACTTCCTGCGCGCGGATCATCGGTTCCGCGCTAAACGCGGGATCGTCGTAGATGACGAGTCCCTCAAGATCGAACCCCGGCCTTGGCAAAAAACGCAGACTGACTTTGTCGAGTGTCACCCTGCGCCCCAGTGCGCTTCCGATGGAATTTGCAATCCGGTTGCGCAACGCATATACGCCCGGCCGGAACAGAAACAGGATCAGCAGCAGAGCCGCGATGGCAGCCACTCCGCGCCCGGATCGCAGAAACTTGAACCGCGGAGACTTCACCGCACGATCCTGAGCGTGCGCGACCACCGCGTTTCATCGAAGAAGTGAAGAAGAGTGTGTTTCAGGAAGAACTCCAGTCGGTCGCCCACCGGTAACTGCCATAGGTCGTGCGGAGTGGTGAACGACCAGTAGATAAACACCGGACGCCCAATGACGTTCGTCCGCGGAAGGAAGCCCCAGTAGCGGCTGTCGTAACTCACGTCGCGGTTATCGCCCATGGCAAAGTAGCTGTCCGGGGGCACAACGATATCGTCGCCTTCGAGATGCGAACGAAATTCCTGCTGCCACTGTTGATTCCGCACACCGTACATTTCGGTCGGTGGGACTGCGGGGAAGTTGTCGCGATAAGGGTTGAAATCCGTCTCCTTGTGGCGCACGTAGGGCTCATCGAGTTTCTCGCCGTTGCGGTAGACGGTACCGTCACGCAAATGAATCCGATCGCCCGGAATGCCGACGATCCGCTTCACCAGGAATAGGCCCTTCTGCTCCGGCGACAAGAACACGGCAATGTCGTTGCGATGGATGTCGCGATATGGCATCAGCGGCCCCATCCAGCGCGTCGGTGGCGCGAACTGTTCCCGGTTCACGAATACGTGATCCCCGATCAGCAGCGTGTCCTCCATCGAGCTCGAGGGAATCTCAAAATTCTGCAGAACAAACGTCATGATGAACAAGACAACGATCAGCAATTCCGCCAGCGACGCCAGGAACTCCACCGTAGTCTCGCGTGGCTTCTCTTCCGCCACGACTTCTTGTTCTTCTTTAGGCACGTTTTCAGGCACCCTCGCCGTTCCGTTGTCAGCGTTTCTTTTCAGCGCACCAGCTTGAGAGTGCGCGACCAGCGTGTCTCATCGAAGAAGTGAATGATAATATGCGCGATGAATCCCAGCCGGTCGCTCCACTCGCGCATCTTGTACTGGTTCTCCGGAGTGGTGAACGACCAGTAGATGAACATCGGCCGCCCGATCACGTTTTCCTTGGGAATGAGTCCCCAGAAACGGCTGTCCCAGCTGGCGTTGCGGTTGTCACCCATGGCGAAGTAGCTGTTCGGAGGCACGACGAGGTCTTCACCTTCGACGTGTTTGGCCAGCGCCGCTTGCCACTCCGGCGTGACTTGGTAGGTTTCCGATGGCGCTACCGCTGGGAAATTTTCGCGATACGCACGGTTGACTTCGGAATAAGGGGCATCTTTGTTGGTGATGTAGGGCTCGACCAGTTTCTCGCCGTTGCGGTAGACCACGCCGTCGCGCAAATGGATGTGGTCGCCGGGAATGCCCATGATCCGTTTCACGACGAACAGACCTTGTTCCTCGGGCGACAGGAACACCACAATGTCTCCCCGGTGGATGTCGCGATACGGCATCAATGAACGCATCCAATGCGTCGGCGGTGCAAACTGCTCCCGGTTCACGAACACGTGGTCGCCGATGAGCAGCGTGTCCTCCATCGAACTCGATGGGATCTCGAATGCCTGTAGCACAAACGTGATGATGAACAGCCCGGTGACCAGCACGCCCGCCAGCGAGGCCAGGAATTCCACCGTAGTCTCGTGCGGCTTTTCGTCGACCGCCACTTCTTCTTTTTCTTTTTTTGGCACGTTCGCTATCCGTTTCACAGAATTTCCGCTCAGCGCATCGTTATCGGAGCGCCAGATCAGCGCACCCGCCTGAAAGTACGTTCCCAGCGCGTGATCTGGAACAAGTGAGTTACCGCGTAGGCAAGATGATAAAGCCTATCACGCACGGTTGGCGATCCGGGAAGATCGTTGTTCAAATTGCCCGCCGACCAGTAAATCAAGAGCGGACGTCCGATGATATTTTCGCGCGGCACGAATCCCCAATACCGGCTGTCCTGGCTGTCGTCGCGATTGTCACCCAATACAAAATAGTGGCCCTCGGGAATAATCAACTGGTGGTCCTCCACCAGCTTCGGCATTTCTTTCCACCATTTCGCATCCACGCCGTAGTCGGGAGAATCGGTGCGCGGAAAGTCGTCGCGATAGAAATTGCGGAGTGTGGTCGTGTACTGCGCGTAGGGCTCCGGCACCAGAGCGCCGTTGATGTAGACGCGCTTGTTGATCAGGCGCAGGCGATCTCCCGGCAAAGCCACCACTCGCTTCACGAAGTCCTGCGCCGGATTCAAGGGATAATGAAAAACCACAACGTCGCCCCGCCGGATCTTGCGGTAGGGCATCAGCCGGTTCCAGCCTTCGGGGTTGCCGTAGCAAAACTTATCCACCAGCAGATAATCGCCGACCAGCAGTGTCTGCTCCATCGATTCCGAAGGGATGGTGAACGGTTGCTCCAGGAAGGTGACCACAAAAACGGCGATCACGATCGTCCCCACGACCGACTGAATCGTCGCGGGCCAATCCCCAGCGGAAATTTTCTCACTCCACGACATAACTTAAATTCGCAACATAAATCCCGCTGTCATTCGCAACACAAATCTGCCTGTCATCCGCAACATAAATCTGGTTGTCATCCTGAGCGAAGCGAAGGACCTAGGCATTTGCTCGCAGCTCCTACACCGCGGCTCCGTCCTTCCCTCCAGTCGGACGCCCTCCCTCGGACAAACTCGCCAGGTGCTCCAGAACCTGTCGCGCCGCTTCCTGTTCCGCCCGCTTCTTGGTCGCACCCTGGGCGCGCCCCACCACTTGCTCCATCGCAGCCTCCGGCAATCTCACCTCCACCGTAAACGTCTTCCTGTGTTCCGGCCCTTCCTCTTTGACCAGCACATAAACCGGCTGCGGTCCGCCTCGGGCCTGCAGTGCTTCCTGCAACGCGGACTTGAAATCCATCACCGGCATCACGCTGGTCTCCAGTTTCATGTGCGCCAGTTCCGGCTCCACGATCGTGCGTACGATAAAGTCTCGCGCCACCGGCCACCCGCCGTCCAGATAGAGCGCCGCCAGGATCGCTTCCAGTGCATCCACCAGCAGGCTGGCCTTGTTGCGGCCGCCGCTCTTTTCTTCGCCGCGGCCGAGACGCATGTAATCGCCAATCTGAATCTGCTCGGCCACGCCCAGCAGATGCCGTTGCCCAACCAGATGAGCGCGCAGCTTGGAAAGCTGTCCTTCCTGGAATTCCGGGAAGCGATGGAACAGTGTCTCGCTGGTGACCAGCCCGAGCACGGCGTCTCCCAGAAACTCGAGCATCTCGTTATCACCGCTGGACGAGCCGCTGCCCGCGCCCAGCGCCTCCACCTCGCGCGCTTGCGAGCTGTGGGTCAGCGCCTGCTCCAGCAGTTCTCGGCGCTGGAAGTGATAACCCAGGCTTTCTTCCAGCGCCATGATTTCGCGTGACTTCATTATGGTAGAGACGCGGCGTGCCGCGTCTGGGACTGCTGAAAAACAAGACTTCATCTCAAAAAGGAAGGGCCTGAGTTCACTCGCGACAAACCTTCATTTCAAAAGGGAAGGGCACGAGTTCACTCGTGCCGCTAAGTCGCTGATGTGTACCCGCGCTTTGGCGCCGGAGGTGTGCTCTTGCTCCCTTGCCTGATTTTCCCGCGCCGGAGACGAGGCAAGCCTCGTCTCTCCAGCAGTGGCTGCCTAATTCTTTGGCGGAGTCTGCGGTTGCGCCGCGGGCGCGCCTCCGGTGAGCTGTTGCAAGCGGTCGCGCTCCCGGCGCGCCGGAGTGCCAATCGCGGTGTTGTCCTGCGTCATTTCCACCGCGCGGTTCGCCACCTTCAGCGCTTCCGGATATTTTTGCTGCTTATCGAGGGCCAGCGCCAGACGGAGAACCGCCACAGGATCGGGGTCGCTGGGGTACGCGTCGATGGACTTCTGCAGATTCTCCTGCGCCGCGGTGAAATTTTCTTTCTTGAACTCAACCGTGCCGACGATGTTATACGCCTGCGAACGCAGCCCCGCTTTGTAGGCGTCGATCTTCTCCTGCGGCGTACCCGCCGGGACGCTGATGTCGGTGTCCACCGTCTGCGTGGCCTTCTGCGCCATCGAGATCGCTTCGCCGTAGCGCTGATCTTTGTCGATATCCGAGTCGCGCGTCCTTTCGGCGAGCACCTGCGCCACGATTACCAGAGCCTCCGGATCCTCCCCGTCCAGGCTCAGCACTTTGCGGCCCATGGCTTCGGTCTTTTCGGCGTTGTTGGCATTCTGGTAGAGTCGCATCGCGTTCTTATACAGCAACAGGCGAACTTCGCTGTCGGGAAACTTGGTGGCAAAATCGTCAGCCGCCTTCTCCGCCGCCGCCGTATCGGTGTTGGCCGCCGCCGCCTTCCAGGCATCGTACTCCGGCTGCGTCTTGGTTTGCGGTGGACGCTTTGCCGCTGGCGCCGCCGTGGCACCCTGCGCGGCCGCCGTTTGACCCCCCGCCGCCGGGTTCTGTTGCGCCCCGGCCCAAACCGCGGTGCCCAGTATCCCTAGACTCACGATCCCGAGAATGGCTGCTGTTCGCTTCATGCTGTCTCCCATAATGCAAAGATTAGACGCCAAGACTTAAACCTTGAAACCTCGCCCCGGTCCTACTCCGGCTGCTTCGCCACCGGAGGTTCATACGGCTGGTCCAGCCCTTTTTGTGCCGCTAGCTTCGCTTCCGGAAGCGCCGCCGCCGCACTCAGCGCCGCCCGATACTGATCCAAGGCGTTGAATCGATCCTCTTGCAGATCGAAAATTCGGCCCAGGTAAATGTGCGACCACGCAATCACCTTCGGTTCATGAGCGTTTTGCAGCGCTCGCTCAAAATACGTGCGCGCCCCACCCATGTCCCGATTCGCGGTGGCCACTTCCGCCAGAATAAACAGCGCGCGTCCCGAATCTTCTTCCTGCTCATCGAGCGCCTTCTGCGCCAATTTCTGCGCGGTTTCCGGATCGCCAGCCGCCAGCCGCCGCTCCGCGTTCAGCAGCAGGTGTTCGTTCCGCTTGCCCGCCAGGTGCAGCAGTTCCGGCGCCGCCTCTCCCGAGAACTGGATCTGCGACGCCCGCTTCATTTCTTTGCTCACTTCAATCGCGCTCACCAGGTCGGTATACGCATTGCGCATGCTCGCCGGATCTCTTTCGAACTTGCCCAGCGCGTCATAAAAATACCGCGTCAGCACGTACCCTTCCTTGTCGGCTTCGTCGATGCTTCGAGCTCGCTCCGCCTCCGGAATCTTGCTCAAGCGCTCTTCAATCGCCCGCACCAGGCATTCCGTCACCAGCAACGAAATGTTGCTCTTGAATGCTTCATCCATTGGAGCCAGCTTCACATCCTCAAGCAACGGTTCCAGGCGCTTCATCGAGCTGCCGTTTTTCATGGCCAGCGGGTCCAGAAGATAATGTAAATACGTATGCCGGATCTGCTGCATCTTGATCGCCGTGCCCGACGTCGGCGAAATCACCACGTAGTAATCCGCCGCGTAGTTGCGCGCATTCGTCTGCCCCGGCGCGCCCATCGCATCCAGATACACGGTGAACTGCCGTCCCAGGTACCCCGTCGACGGCAACTTTAAATAGATTTCGGTGTCGAACGTCATCTTCGCCAGCGGATCGTGAAAGATCTCGGTCAACTCCGTCGAGCGCACCCGGTGCCGCTCCCAGATGGCATGCAATCCGATCTTCTGATAGAAAGCCGCGATCAGCGGCACGATGTCCGCCACCGCTGCGGCGTCGGGCGGCAGTTCCGCCTGCTTTACTTTGAGCGTGAAAGTCGGCGGCTCCTCCAGATACAGCGCCAGCGATACATAGTGAGACAGGTCGTAGGTAGGCTCCGTCGCTTCGTGCTGACGGTAGAACAAGCACATCGGAGCGACCACCTCCTGAGCTCCGCCAGTATTCTGCACCGCCTTGGAAACCTCCGACCGGATCTGCGCCCGCAGCGGCTCAGAAGCATTCAGCTCCTGGTCATAGCCGCAAGTGTTGATCGCGGTCAACACCGTGAACAGCGTCTCGCTGGTTTCCAGAGACACCTGCGGCCGTTCCTGTGCAAACCCGGACGCCACCGCCAGCACAGTCGCCATGCTCAGGCCGAACGCCCGTCGCACGCATTGTCCCGGGAAACCGCTTCTGATCTCAGCCATAGAATGGGAGCTAGAAAATAGTGTACGAACTCGTCAATTCGCGGTCAAACCGACCGGGGCGTGAGAGGGATGTGGGGCCGGGGAGGAATGTCAGCAAATGTTAAGCCAACTCATAAATGCCTTACACGTGCTATAATGTAAGCCACATGGATACCATTTTTACCGTGGTGAGTTCGAAAGGCCAGATCGTGATTCCCGCCGCTCTGCGCCAGAAACTGGGGATCACGGCCGGAACCCGTCTGGCCATTCGCAGCGAGGAGAACCAGTTGATCCTGCAGCCCATCACCAAGGGCTTTATCAGCAGCCTTGTCGGTTGCTGCAAGGGCGAGGACTCGCTGGTGGAAGCCCGCGAGCGCCAACATAGGATGGAGAAGTGACCGGGACCTACGTCCTCGACGCCAACGCGGTGTTGGATCTCATCGAGGCAGGTCCAGGTTCCCGGAAAGTGGAGCGTCTGCTCCAGTCGGCTCTCCAGCGCCACAGTTCGCTTCTCATCTCCGTCCTGAATTGGGGTGAGGTCTTCTACCTGCTATGGCAGCGGCGCGGCGAAGAAACGGCGCGCCGGACGCTCGCCAACCTCTCGCGCCTTCCGCTCCAGATTGTCCCCGTCGATCTTTCCCAAGCTCTCAAAGCCGGCGAGATCAAGGCCATGCACAAAATCCCTTACGTGGATTGTGTAGCGGCTGCTCTGGCCGTGCTGCAACAAGCCATCTTGGTTACTTCGGACCGTGATTTCGAGAAACTCGGACGCCAGTTCCCGGTCTTATGGATCGCGCGTCCGTGAATTGCCGACGCGCTCAACTTCAGAATCGGAAGTTCGCTACCCCTTCACGCTAATCTTCGAAAACGACAGCACCGCCGTCCCCGTCGTAGGCCGTCCCATGGAGAGCGCCGGCCGGAAGGTAGTGAAGATCAGCAGGTTCTTCAACTGCGGCAGTACCGCCTGCGCGTCATCCGGCTCCGACAAGATGCGATAGTCTTCCACCCGCCCGTTGGCATCCACGTAGGCTTCAATCACCAAAGCATTGTCGCCCACATTGCCGAGCGACGTGCCGAACGCCGACTGCTCCAGTTGCGGCCCAACGTACAGCATCAAAGGAACGTCTCCGCTGCTCGCCCGCAGTTCCGCCGGCAAAGCAAAGAAGCCCAGCAGCAGTCCGAAAAACAACACGGCGCTGACCATCCCCGCCGTGGCCGGAACCATGAAAGCGTTGAGCGTATTTTCCAGCCGCACCAGCGCCCCTTCAAATCGCGGACGCCGCGCCTGCGCCGCCTCGCGCGAAATCGCCACCCGCAACTTCAACGCCAAGTCAGCCGGCGCCTTCTTCGGACCGAGACCCGCAAGCAACTGCTGCGTGCGCTGCATCCCGGCATATTCCCGCGCGCACTCCGAGCACTGTTCTACATGGCGCGTGAGCAAACGCATCTCCGACCCGCTCACCCGGCCGTCGAGATACGGCGAGAACAACTTCTTGATCTCAGCGCACTTCATGGCGTCACCTCAGCCTCTCTGCCACCACGCGAACCTTCATGCGAACTTTCTCGTGCACTTTCTCGTGCACTATCCCTCGAACTATGGCGCGCGCCCGTCGGCCGCTCCTTGCCAGCAAACCCAGCCGCAACCTCGGCCGGAGCAACCAGCCCCAACTCCGGACCCACTTCCCGGACGTAGCCCGTCAATTTCTTCCGCAACGCATCGCGCCCGCGAGTAATGCGCGACTTCACCGTCCCCAGCGAAATCGCCAGTACTTCCGCAATCTCCTCATAAGACATGTCTTCCAAATCGCGCAAGATCAAAGCCGTCCGATAAGGCTCGGCCACCTGTTGCAAAGCCTGCTCCACCGCGACTCGCACTTCGCCATGCGCAAACTTTTCAAACGGAGACTCGCCCGGATCCACCAATCGCTCTTCTCCGGAATACTCAAATTCCCCCGCTGCGATCGGATCGATCGGCGTTTCCTGCGCCTTGTGCCGGAACCACCACCGCCGCCGATTCGCCGCCTCATGCAATGCGATGCGGTAAATCCAGGTCTTCAGGCTGGACTCGCCATGAAAATGCTTCATCCCGCGAAACACTTTCAAAAACACATCTTGCGTAGTGTCCGCCGCATCCGAAGGGTCATTCACAATGCGGTAGATCAGCCCGTAGATCGGCTGATGAAATTCGCCAATCAGCCACGAGTAGGCCTCTTCCGAACCCGCCTTCAGTTCAGCAATGACGGCGGATTCCTCACTCCGGGCCCCGATCGCGCTGGCAAGTTCGCCCAATGTAGTAGCTCCCGCCATGACGGCGTTGCCCCCAATTATAAAGTCACCAGAGCCCCGGCGGCGGGAATCTTTACCGACCAAATCGACTACGGACGAACCATTACCAATACCGATGACCCTTCCCGCTTATTGACTTAGACTCCACCTCAGCCCAAAGAGTTCCAGCCCAGCAAGTCCAGCCTTTGCAACAACCAGTGGAGCGACGCGCGTCCCCGCCCGTCCA
>OBLU010004796.1_pt1 | contig 12165 bp, 11 predicted proteins | sample 1518681 | NCBI WGS metagenome assembly OBLU01 (sample SAMEA3539304, study PRJEB22396) | soil metagenome | biome: tundra; feature: field; material: soil | place: USA | collected 2010-05 | depth 0.15 m | reverse complement strand
TCCGATCACGGCAACGTCAATGAAATCATCGGCAAATTCGGCGGCGCAGACCAGCTCCGTAATGCCGTCCACGAACTCCAATCGCTGCTGTATGCCGGTTGAAATTAATATCTAAGTGTGAACCAATGAATTTTTATGGCAGTCCGCGTTTACGACATCGCAAAAAAGCTCGGGTTAGAAAGCAAAGAGGTTATTGCTAAAGCAAAAGAAATGGGTATTGCTGCCGCCAAAGTCCCGTCCAGCTCACTCGATAAAATTTCCGCGGAGTGGTTGGAAGAGGAAATCATCAGGACAGACCCGGCGGTCGCCGCGCGTCTGGCACCGAAACCCGTCGAGGAAAGACCGCCCGCACCACCGCCAACAGTCCGGCTTTCCGACGTGGCGAAAAGGATCGGGTTTCCCACCGATCAGGTGCAAGCGATTGTGCGTGAGTTGAAATTTCCATTTGCATCAACACCTGATTCGCTGAACGAGGGCACTGCGGAAGATTTGGTGCGGCTGGTGCAAAGTGGTGAAGTCGTAGAAAGGCGGCTCATCGGAATAGAAGGTGGCGGCAAATCGCTCGAGCTACGAGGTTTTGCTCTTAAGGAAGAATGGATTCATCGGATCAGCCGATGCAAACATCTCCAAGAGCTCCACCTCTCCCACACTTCTATTTCGCACTTGCCTGAAGTCTTCAACGGATTGCGCGAAGTATCCGTTTTGGATTTGTCGGGAAACAAACTGGAGCAGTTACCAGAATGGCTACTCGAGTTACCAAAGCTCCGGGCTCTGTATTTGCACGGCAATTCGGCTCTAAACCTGCCGGCAGAGATACTTGGTCCGGTATCCAAGGATGACGAGGCTGCAAAACCGAAAGACATTTTAGACTATTACTTTCGACTTCAAACGGGTGGAAAGCGACCGTTGAACGAGGCGAAACTCATATTGATGGGCCGCGGGGAGGTAGGGAAGACTTGTTTGGTTAATCGATTGGTTCACAGCAAATTTGCCGACACCACGATGACCTGCGGAATTTCAATTACTCAGTGGAAAATAAAAGCCGGGAACGATGCAATTCGGTTGCACGTTTGGGACTTCGGTGGTCAGGAGATCCAACACGCCACTCATCAATTTTTTCTGACAGAGCGAAGCCTCTACTTGGTGGTGTTAAACGGTCGGGCAGGCGCAGAGGATGATGATGCCGAATACTGGCTGAAGTATGTCAAAACGTTTGGTGGAAGCTCTCCCACAATAGTGGTCCTGAATAAATTTAAAGTGTTGCCTTTCGAGGTTGATGAGGCTGGGCTCAAAGAAAAGTATCCGTTCATTCAAGGGTTTGTTGAAACTGACTGCGAGGCAGACGTCGGAATTGTAGAGCTTCGCCAGAAAATCGAAACAGCATTGATTAACATGGACCATATCCATGTAGCTTTCCCTGCGGAATGGTTTCAGATAAAGGAAAAGCTATCTGAAATGAAAGAACCATTCATCTCATTTCAAGAATATCGATTGCTATGTGCGAGCAAAAACGAGAAAAATTCCGAATCGCAGGAGACGCTTGCCGTCTTTCTAAATGCACTCGGCATTGCCCTGAATTACCGTCAGGATATGCGCCTCCGTGATGAAACTGTGCTCAACCCCCATTGGTTGACTAAGGGCGTTTATCGAATAATTACTAGTCCTTTGTTAGCCGAGTCCAAAGGTGAACTTTGGCTTAGTAGCCTTGGCGGGATACTTCCTCAGAATGAATATCCGCCGCATATGCATTCGTTTTTGATAGAGTTGATGAGAAAATTCGAGCTTTGCTTTCCTTATCACGATGACACCTTATCGCACCGATTTCTGATTCCAGAATTGCTGGGGAAGAAACAGCCTGATCTTAGAGGGGAGTTTTCCCCAGACAATTGTGTCAGCTTCCGATATGAATATCGCATTTTGCCCGAGGGGTTGCTGCCTCGTTTTATTACTAGAACGCATGTGATGAGCCATCCCTCGGAGCGTTGGAGAACTGGGGTTGTTCTCCGATGGGAAGGTTCACAGGCGCTCGTTAGGGCAGATAAGCAGGAACGCCAAGTCATTATTCGGGTAGCTGGCGATTCAGAAAAACGTCGTCGGCTACTAGCTGTTATTCGTGAGAACTTCGATGTCATCCATTCAGAGTTGAAAGGGTTTCGTCCAACAGAATGGATAGCCCTTGAAGAAAACCCCGGTGAATGGGTCAATCAGCAAGACATGGAGACTTTTTTTAAGAGAAATGTCGCAGAAGTTCCGAAGGCTGTTGGCTCTGAAATCTTCTCCGTGAATGTCGCAAAGGTATTAAATGCGTCTGACGTAGCCAGAGCGAAATCCCTCTCGTTAGGCGATGACAAAGCAAAGCCGACACCAATAAGAGCATTTCTCAGCTATGCTCATGCGGACGAAAGATGGCGTGCCAAAATTGCACCCAATCTAAATATTTTGCAGCGCGAGGGTTTCCTTAAAATCTGGTGCGACTTAGAAATCAAGCCTGGCCACATGTGGGACGATGAAATCAAGCGCAAGCTTGAGGAGGCTGAACTCTACATATTTCTTGTGAGCGCTGCACTATTGGATTCCGAATATGTTTTGAAAGTTGAATTGCCAATCGCGGAAAGGAGATTAAAAGCCGGCGAAGCGCGCATAATTCCAGTAATCCTCAAGGATTGCAGTTGGAAAAGATATTTCGGTGGTATTCAGGCGTTGCCAGCCGGTGGACGACCGGTGAGGAAGTGGCCAGATCGTGACACAGCGTTTCACGATGTTGAGAAGGGAATCGAGAGCACAATTTTTGAAATGCGTCGGGTGCAGTTCACAAATGCTCAGAGAAGCCCTAGCACTTCCGGGGAGCGAATACCGGCCTCTTCTAACGCCGAAGCGCCAGTGAACGTTGGTCACCCCGAAAGTTGTGTTTCGGCCGAGGACTCACCCAATGACCGGGGGGACTCCGGTCAGCGACTCGACCGCCAGTGCGAAGCCTTGATCTCAAGGATTGCGGCCATCGATAAAGGCCAGCCTCACTTCAGGCAGTTTGAGATCTGGGTAAAGGATACATTATCCTTATGCTTTACGGGGGATCTCCTCAATTCTGAGGAACAGATATCGACGCAAGACGGGGGAAAGCGGTTTGAGGTAATCTTCGACGTAGTTGGCAATGAGCCACCATGGCCGGAAATCAAGGGTAAATACAGAACTCACCGATTGCTTGTTGAATGCAAAAATACGGACGAGCCAACAGGCGCTGATTTTACTAAGCTCGATCGTGATATGTTGAGCCTGGATGTAGACGTTGCTTTTTTGGCTTTCCGAGGTTCATCTCGAGAACCGCAAGGGAAAACTCTCCAGCACCAACGTGCGTCCTTCATCAATAGCAACAGGAAACGCATTATTGTAGCTTTGAGTGAGGTCTTTTTACTGCAATGTTTGGAAAAGCAAAACTTCAAAAAGTGTCGTCAGAACCTGAATAAGCTGTGGCGTGACCATGTGCATATATGGTTGGCAACGTGATCTTGATGCGTTGCGTTACTAGTTCCTCTATGAAGTCAATTACGATACCCACCACCGCCCAATCCCTCGGTGCGCTCCTGAAATCCGCGCGCGACATCATGCGCAAGGACAAGGGCCTCAATGGCGACCTTGACCGGTTGCCGATGCTCACCTGGATCATGTTCCTGAAGTTTCTCGATGACCTGGAAATTCAGCGCGAGGGCGAGTGGAAATTGGTGAACCAGACGCCGGGGCGCACCTCATCCGGGCTGCGGCCACCTTCTCCCCAGCGCGGAGAAGGACGCTTCAAGCCGGCCATCGAACCACCCTATCGCTGGCGCGATTGGGCCGCCAAGTCCGACGGCATCACCGGCGACGAACTTTTAGCGTTTATCAACAGTGAAGAGGCTTCACTTCCCAATGGTAAAAAAGGGCCGGGGTTGTTCCGCTATTTGCGCCTGTTGACCAGTTCCGATTCGGCTGGTGTCTCTGACACCCGGCGCGATGTCATCGCCACCGTGTTCAAGGGCGTGCAGAACCGCATGGTCAGCGGCTACCTGTTGCGCGATGTCATCAACAAGCTCAACGGCATTCATTTCACCGCCAGCGACGAGTTGCACACGCTCGGCGCGCTCTACGAATCCATGCTCCGCGAGATGCGCGATGCGGCGGGCGATTCCGGCGAGTTTTACACGCCGCGCGCCGTCGTGCGATTCATGGTCACCGTGACGAATCCGCGCCTCGGCGAGACGGTCATGGACCCCGCAAGTGGAACCGGCGGATTCTTGGTGGAAGCTTTCAATCATTTGTCGCAGCAAGTGAAAACGGTGGCCCACCGCAAGGTGTTGCAGGAAAAATCCCTCTTCGGCTGCGAACCCAAGACGCTGCCATATCTGCTCTGCCAGATGAACCTGCTGTTGCACGGCCTCGACGCGCCGCAGATTGATCCCGGCAATTCGCTCCGCTTCAAGCTGACGGACATCGGCGAGCGCGACCGCGTGGATGTGATCCTGACGAATCCGCCCTTCGGCGGCGAGGAGGAGAAAGGCATCCAGGGCAATTTCCCGGAAGACAAACAAACCGCGGAAACGGCGCTGCTGTTCCTGCAACTCATCATGCGAAAACTGCGTCGGCAGCCGCAAAGTAGCGCAGGCGTCTCGCCTGCGGGTTTCGGCAGCGTCTCGCTGCCAGGAACGAAACGGGGCGGGACGCCCCTTGAACCCGCAGCCGAGACGGCCGCGCTACGTTATGCCCGCGCGGCTGTCGTCGTGCCGAACGGCACATTGTTCGGCGATGGCGTGTGTGCGCGCATCAAGGAAGAACTGCTCAAGGAATTCAACCTGCACACCATCGTCCGGCTGCCCAACGGCGTGTTTGCGCCCTACACAGGCATCCCGACAAACCTGCTGTTCTTCGACCGCTCCGGCCCGACGCGCGAAGTCTGGTATTACGAACAACCGCTGCCCGAAGGCCGGAAGAACTACACCAAAACCGCGCCCATTCAGTTCGAGGAATTTGCACCTCTGGTTGCGTGGTGGGACCAACCTGGTCTTGGCACGAAACGAAAAGAAAACGAGCAGGCCTGGAAAGTTCCCGCCGCCGAGTTGCTCGCGAACGGCTGCAACCTCGACCGCAAGAACCCGCGCGCCAAAGAAGACATCACGCATCTGCCGCCCGCGCAACTCGCCGCCGACATCCTGAAAAAAGAGCAGCGTATCGCGGAAATCATGGGCAACATCCAAAAGCTTCTCGCCGCGCCGACGAAAGGTTAAATTTGCAGCCGATGAGCGCCCAAACTCCAACGCCGTTCAGCGACTACATCGTCTTCGTGGACGAAACCGGCGACCACGGCACGGCGAACATCAATCAGGATTTTCCGTTGTTCGGCCTGGCGTTTTGCATTTTCAAGAAAACCGATTACACCGAAACCGTCACGCCAGCTCTGCGACGGCTGAAGTTCGCCACGTTCGGCCATGACATGGTGGTGTTGCACGAGCACGACATCCGCAAAAAGGAAAACGCCTTTGCGCAGATGAGCCGCGAACCGCGCGAAGCCTTCCTTGGCGCGCTCACGCAGATCATCGAAGCCGCGCCGTTCACGCTGGTGGCCGTGGTCATTGACAAGCGGAAGATCGCTCCGCCGGCCATCGCGCAAAATCCCTATCACCTCGCGTTGCTGTTCGGATTGGAACGCGTGTTTGGATTTCTGGCCGCACAAAACCAGGCGGAACGGCTCACGCATCTGGTGGTGGAATCGCGCGGCAAACGCGAGGACACGGAACTGGAATTGGAATTCCGCCGCATTTGTGAGGGCGCGAATGAACTGCGTCGCCCGCTGCCGTTGCGGCTGGTGATGGCGGACAAGCGCACCAATTCCGAAGGGCTTCAGCTTGCCGACATGATGGCGCGGCCCGTGGCGCTGTCGGTGCTCCGGCCCGGCCAGCCGAACCGCGCGTTTGAGATTTTGCAGTGCAAATTCTGGCGGGATGCCGGCGGGCGGGTGGAAAATTGCGGATTGAAACTCTTTCCGGGAAAAAACGAAGGGCCACCGGGAAGTCCCAGTAGCCCTTCGCCGAACGGGTAGTCCCATTCCAAAAGCCGAGATACTTTACTCATGCCGACCGGAAATATCCAGTCCTATTTGCCGAATAAAATGACCGCTGAACCGGCCTGTGTCAACGGCGGCTTGCTGCCGACGCGCGGAGGTGGGCGATGAAACCGTGGCCAACCGTCCGGCTGGGCGAGGTGCTGACGCATTACACTGATTACATCAAGGCTCCTGAACCGCGTGAATATCGGAAGCTTTCGGTGAAACTCTACGGCAAAGGTGTGGTGCTTGATGCTCCGGCTGACGGTGCGTCGCTCAAGATGAAGCGCCATCAGCTTGCAAATGCCGGGCAAGTTATCCTGTCTGAAATTTGGGGCAAGAAAGGCGCGATTGGTTTTGTTCCGCAGGAGGGTGATGGCGCGCTTTGCACGAGCCATTTTTTCCTGTTCAACATTCACGAAAACAAACTTGACCGGCGTTGGCTCAAGGCCATCTTCGACGCGAATTATCTTCAGGAACAACTGGACGCCGAAGCAAAAGGCACCACGGGTTACGCGGCTGTCAGACCGAAAATATTTCTGGCCTGTGAAATTCCGTTGCCGCCGTTGGCGGAGCAGCGGCGGGTGGTGGCGCGGATTGAGGAACTGGCCGCCCAAATCCACGAAGCCCGCACCCTCCGCCACCAAGCCGCCGAAGAAGCTGAGGTGCTTATTCGGCGCGCGACATCTTCGCTTTTGGACAATGCTGGATGGCCGTTGACACAGCTTGGAGAAATTCTAGCGGAGAAACCGCGCAACGGACTTGGCCCACAGCAAGAGGTAGAATCCGGTGGGCGGGCGATGCTGCGAATCAATGCAGTCTCAAGTTCGCCGACGCGTTTCGTGGACATGAACGCGGCAAAGCAAGTTGAAGTGGCAAATGCCGTCGCGGAGCAATTCGTCATTCAGAATGACGACGTTTTCATTGTTCGTTACAACGGCGACATCAACCGAGTTGCGAAGCCTGCAATTTATAAAGGCCCGAACGAATCTCGCGCCGTATATCCCGACAAACTTATCCGCCTCCGCCCTGATTCAACCAGGATGACCCCTGATTTCTTGGTGTTCGCGCTGAATTCGCGCAGCGTGCGAACTCAGATCGAAGAACTAGGCAAGACAACGGCTGGCAATATCGGAGTCAGCGGAGGCGATGCAAAATCGTTCGTCGTTCCCGTGCCGCCGCTCACCGAGCAGCGCCGGATCGTGGCCGAGCTGGACGCGTTGCAGGCGGAGGTGGACGCGCTGAAGCGCCTGCAAGCCGAGACCGCCGCCGAGCTGGACGCCTTGCTCCCCGCCATTTTGGACAAAGCCTTCAAAGGAGAACTCTGAATGGAAACCATGACCAACTCAGCAAAGAAACCCGGCGGTTGGAGTGTTGCCCGCCAACATCTCTCCGCTTGGAACAAACCTGCGCTGCTCGCCCTCGTAAAAGACCTTTACGAAGCCGCCGCCGTAAACCGCGACTTCATCCATGCCCGTTGTCAGGCCGACGACACCGGAGGCGAAGCTTTGGAAAAATATCGGCGCAAGATCGTGGAGCAGTTCTTTCCTGCCCGTGGTTTTGGCAAATTAAAGCTGGGCGAAGCACGCAAGGCGATCCGGGATTACCGCAAGGCCACCGGCAACCTCACCGGCACGGTGGAACTGCTGATGACTTATGTGGAGAACGGAGCGAAGTTCACAAATGAGTATGGGGACATTGACGAGCGGTTTTACAGCAGTGTGGAATCAGCACTGGACGAACTGGCGGCTCTGTTGCAGAGCGAGGCGCGAGAGTTATATCCCCAGTTTCGAGATCGGTTGGCTGCCGTGGAACAAATGACCGACGGCATCGGTTGGGGATTTCACGATTTTATCAGCGATGTCGTCGGGCGACTGGAGGAAACCAAGGAATAATGCACAGACGAATCGTGGACTATCTGGACGCCTTGCTCGACCGCGCCTTCAAAGGAGAATTATGAAACAGCCCAAGAAAACAAAACCTGCCAAAATCAAATCAGCGTCACAGCCTTCATCGGGTGATACTCCCCGTTGCGGATTGTGTGGCAAGAAGGGCAAACTCACGCGCACGGAATGTTGCGGCCAGTGGATTTGCGACGACGAGGACAACTATGTGGTGTTTTCCTACGCGCGGAACAGTTGCCATCGCAATCACCGTCGGCTGACCCTCTGCGCTTATCATCACGGCGAGGACCATCCGGGGAAATGGCAGGACTGTCTGAAATGCCGGGCCGACTTCCCGACGGAAATTTACGTGGGGTATGGCACGAACGAATACAACTTTGAGAAGCTGCCCAATCCGCCCGCCTACGAACCAACCCGCTGTGATGGATGTGGCGCGGTCATCAATTTGAACGAGGGAGGTTATTCGCAAGGGCCAAAAGGCATCCTCTGCGAGAAATGCACGCGGAAGACGTTTCCGATTTCCAAGCTGGGTTGATTCCCGGCCAGACAAAATGAAGCACTTAAAGCGCCTGCAAGCCGAGACCGCCGCCGAGCTGGACGCCCTCCTCCCCGCCATCCTCGACCGCGCCTTCAAAGGAAAATTGTAAAATGAACTTATTAAAGAAAAAAACATTGCAAAAGCTACTCAGGCCCTGTGTCGGCCGATTGATGGTGTTCTTGGTCTTGTGCAGCTTATCTGCAATCCATTCCACTGCCCAGCAATCGAGTTTGCTGTATGATAACGGGGGATTTGTCAATCGCCCCGGACAAGGGCCTGGTGGAGCGGACCTTAGTCTGGTGCTTCCTGGGTGGGGTGTTTGGGGAGTTCCAGCGGTTCAATACTACAGTGCTCGAGTGGCGGATGATTTTACGATTCCCGCCGGGGAAACGTGGAACATATCTACCGCGCGGTTCTTCCTCTACGAGTATGGCACCACGACTTCACTTTTTGCGGGCATGAGCCTGCGCATCTGGGACGGGTCGCCCTTGAATTCGAGTTCACATGTCATTTGGGGAAATACTATGGCAAATGTCATGTCTGATACCGGCTTTACCGGAGCATACCATCAACCAGCCGACTATCCTTCGAGTGTTGGTGCTGTGATGTGGTTGGATGCCAACATTGACACTACTCTCTCGGCCGGCACCTATTGGCTCGATTGGGCCACCACTCTTTCGGATTACTCTCACGGCGATCCACTGCAGGGATTCATTCCGGCTGATCTTGCCACGCGGGTTGGCGATGCACTTTGGACTCCTTCGTCTCCAAATTGGGGCCAAATCACCGACGCAGGAAGGCCATTGGACTATCCGTTCCAGCTTTTTGAGACTGTTCCAGAACCATCCTCCTGTTGGCTCGCTGTTGTGGGAAGCGTCTTCATTATGCTTGGCCGTATCCGCAGGAACCAATGAATGAGCTATTTTCAGCGGCTTAAAGCCATGATGTTTGCATTCGATCCAAGCTGGTGGGGTGTCCGCGGATGTGGGCGCGCTGAAGCGCCTGCAAGCCGAGACCGCCGCCGAACTGGACGCCTTGCTCCCCGCCATCCTCGACCGCGCCTTCAAAGGAGAATTATGAGAATGATCGTGGGGCTGGAATACGATTTTATAAAATGTCGTAATCTGTCAGGTGGTGACGGCGTCTATATTGACAGTGGTGAGATAATTTACCGGTTGTCGAATGAAGGCATTGTTTAACATCGCGGTTTTATTGTGGGTGCTGGCCGGGACGGCCATATCGGCGCGGGCACAGGTAGCGGTGCCGCCTCCGATGGCCGCTTATCAACCTCTTTCCGCCGCGCAGTTGGACCAGTTGCTTGGGCCAATCGCGCTGTATCCCGATCCGTTGATTGCCCAAATCCTGCCGGCGTCCACCCTGCCCACGGAGATCGTGCTGGCCGACCGTTATGTCACCAGCGGCGGTGATCCCAATCAGCTTGACCAGCAGCCGTGGGATTCCAGCGTCCAGGCCCTGGCCCGCTACCCGAGCGTGTTGCAATGGATGGACGAGAATTTGGATTGGACCACGGAGCTGGGACAGGCTTTTCTCAATCAACAGCAGGACGTGATGGATGCGATCCAACGGCTGCGCTGGTCGGCCTACAATCTGGGCAATCTGCAATCCACGCCGCAGCAGCAGGTGATTGTGGATGGCGGCGACATTGAGATTGTCCCGGTGGATGAGCAGGTGGTCTATCTGCCGGTGTATCAGCCGGACCAGGTTTATTACGATGCGGCGAGTGGCGGGCCGTTCATGAGCTTCGGCGCTGGCTGGGCGATTGGCCCGTGGCTGGATTGTGATTTTGACTGGGGGCATCACAATCTCATTGTTTGGGGTCGTGGTCATGCACGCCCGGCCCATTGGTGGCATCAGCCTCCGCGTCAGCGGGACATGGGGCACACCACGGTCTGGCACCGTGAGAATAATCCGCGCGGAGTCGTGGGGAATCGTGGCGACCGGGGCTGGGGCACGCCCGTGAATCAAAACGTGGTGGCCACGATCGGCCGGCCCTTGTCCGCTAACATGATTCCGCGAAGCACACCGACACCAGCAGCCCAACCCAGACCAGCGGCAACCCGATATTCACCGCCCGTGGTCAGGCCCGTGCCGGCTCAAGTGGAACACATCCAACCGGCGAGCCGACCGGAATCAAACGGCGCTTTAATCGGCATCGAAAGTTCGCACGACACCAAGGCCTATAGCAATCGGGGTCAGCAGAGCACACAGACCATCACCCATTCAGAGCCGGCGGTTCATGCTGAACCAGCCTCACGGCCAGCACCTGCTGCACCCACTGGCGGTGGCGGCGGTGGTGGCGGTGGCGGTGGCCACGGAGCGAAACATTGAATCTCTCAAGCAAATGATTTCCGCATCAACATTGTCACTGATGAAATCAGGCCGTCTTGCTTGGCGCTGGATTGGACCGGTCGCGTGTGGTCTGGGCGTGGTGGTGCTGGCGCTGGGATTGCCGCCTTGCACGCAAGCGGCGGATGAGCAGGGCTTCGCTTCGCCGCAGGATGCCCTCAACGCCTTGGTGACGGCGGCCTCGCAGCATGACACGAACGCGCTGCATTCGATTTTTGGGCCGGAAGGTCAGACCTTGATCTCGCCCGATGTAGTCCAAGCCACCGAAGCTTTCAAGCTGTTCGTCCAACATCTGACGGAAAAGGTCCAACTGGTTACGAACTCTGATTCCAAGGTCACGCTGGCAATTGGCGCGAACGGCTGGCCGTTCCCCATTCCGCTGGTGAAGCAGAACGGGCAATGGTTTTTCGACACCGCCGCAGGTCGGCAGGAGATTCTCAACCGCCGCATCGGCCGGGACGAAATGGGCGCGATGGATGTCTGCCGCGCCTATGTGGAGGCACAGCGGGAATATGCCAGCGAAGACCGCATGGGAGACGGAGTGCTCGCCTACGCGCAATTCCTGCGCAGCACACCCGGCACGCATGACGGCCTTTTCTGGCCAACCAATTCGGGCGGGGAGTTAAGTCCGCTGGGGCCGCTGGTCGCGCAGGCCCGTGTGGAAGGTTATCACCACACCGCCAAAATGCTGAACGACCAGCAGGCACCATATCACGGTTATTATTTCAAAATCCTTACCCGGCAGGGAAAGCACACGCCGGGCGGCAAATATAATTACATCATCAACGGCCGCATGATTGCCGGCTTTGCCTTGGTCGCTTGGCCGGCCGAATGGGGCAACACCGGCGTGATGACCTTCATTGTCAATCAACAAGGCAAGGTCTATCAGAAGAATCTCGGAGCCAAGACCGCGAAAATCGCCAAGGGCATGACCACTTATGACCCGGACGACACTTGGACTCCGGCGCAGTAGTATTGAGCGGCAACCGTCGGGATGGGGGAGGCACGGTTTCCGGCATCAGACGCACACCGACACGCGGCGGCGCGTTTTGCGAATACAACTCATGAATCAAGTCTTTCAGGTTGGAATCAAAAAACCGCGCCGAAATGTGTCCAAGGGGGCCGCGCTAAAGCCCCTGCAAGCCGAGACCGCCGCCGAACTGGACGCCTTGCTCCCCGCCCTCCTCGACCGCGCCTTCAAAGGAGAATTATGATTATGACAGAAGATACCAAACGAATGTGGGATGTTGCGCTGGCTGCTTTGACGGTGCTTGGGGCGTGCGCCG
>OBLU010004794.1_pt1 | contig 12166 bp, 6 predicted proteins | sample 1518681 | NCBI WGS metagenome assembly OBLU01 (sample SAMEA3539304, study PRJEB22396) | soil metagenome | biome: tundra; feature: field; material: soil | place: USA | collected 2010-05 | depth 0.15 m | reverse complement strand
CATCAACTGGGCCAGCAGCCTGGAAGTTGCTTTTCGCAGTCTTTCCTGGCTCTGGGTCTATTTTCTTCTATTGGATTCTCCCGCGATGCCCGAGGGATTTCGAGCAGCATGGCTTCGAGCTCTGGCGATTTCCGGCCGTCACATTGATTGCTATTTATCTACATATTTTTCGCCAAACACTCACCTGCTCGGAGAAGCCGTCGCACTCTTTTTCATTGGCACCCTGTGCCCGGAGATCCCTGCGGCGCGGCGATGGCGACAGCGTGGCTGGAACATCGTGCAACAGGAGGCGGGCCGGCAGGTACAAGGGGACGGGCTGCATTTCGAGCAGTCCCTCTACTACCACGTATACGCTCTGGACTTGTTCATCCACACTGCCGTGCTGGCTTCCGTGAACCAGCGATCAATGCCAGCTGAGTTTGATCGGACCTTGGAACGAATGCTCGAAGCTTTGTCTGTTCTGGCGCGCGGGGGAACCGTACCGCAACTCGGCGATGACGATGGCGGCCGCCTGTTCGATCCTTCGCGAAATCGGAACGTGCACATGCTCGATCCACTGGCGACGGGCTCGGTCTTGTTCGGACGTGGAGACTTCAAAGCCCTGGCCGGAGGGCCGAGGGAGGAGACGCTATGGCTGCTGGGTGAGTCCGGTGTCGCGGAATTTGAACGCCTGCCGCAGGTTGAACCCGCACACAAGTCAGTTGCGTTCCCAGTCGCGGGGTTGTACGCGATGGCGGGAGATGATCTGAAGCGGCAATTGGTGATCGATGCTGGTCCGCAAGGCGCACACACCGCGGGTCACGGCCATGCTGATGCGCTAAGCTTGACTGCGAATGATGGCGGTTGCGAGTTGCTCGTTGATTCGGGAACCTTTGAATATGTGGGAGCGGACGGTGAGCGGAACCATTTCCGGGGCACAAGGGCGCACAATACGTTACTCATAGCAGGCCAGGATCAAGCCGAGCCGAGAGGTCCTTTCAGCTGGGGCAGACTACCCCATGTCCAGGCGGAGGGCTGGATTTCGGGAAAGACCTTCGACCTTTTTATGGGCAGTCACGATGGTTACACTCGATCACCGAATGCGGTGGTTCACCGCCGTTACGTCTTTTCGCTCAAGTCTGGCGCTTGGCTCGTGCGGGACCTGGCTCTGGGGCACGGGGAGCATCAACTTGATCTCTTTTGGCATCTTGGGCCCGAGTTGAAACAGGTGAATGGAGAGAAGAATCTATTCCTTCGTGACGGCCGGGGCTTACGGTTTCTGACCGTTGAAGGATGCGGATGGACGGAAACGGTTGAGCGGCAGTCGCTCTCTCCTGTGTATGGCAGGAAGGAAGATCATGACGTGCTGCACTTTACCACTCAGGCGCACCTTCCGGTCGAGTTCGTAACGTTGATGATCGCAGGAGCCAATGCGACTCTCTCGGAGCAGCGCTTGACAAGAATCGCATCGCACTCTTCTGTCGCCGGATACGGCTACCAAGCGGCTCAAGACGAGCATTCCATCGTATTTGGTGACGGCAAGCCTTGGAAGCTGGATCGCTGGAGCAGCGATGCGGAATTTCTCTATTGGGGACCTGGAGGAAGCGATTCGAAGCGCACTCTGATCTGCTGCAATGGCACTTATGTCGAATGGTCCGGCCAGACCATCGTAACAGCCAAGCGAGCCGTGTTGCGGTGCGAAGCCATCGAGAGTGGGAATCAATTCGAACTTGTCTCCTCAGACCCCGATGCAGTTGTTGTCAATCGTGAAGGATGGAGGATGCTTGTGGCTAAGGACAGTCCGCAACTGGCAGGCAAACTCACCTCGGAAGAGAAGAACTGACCTATGTGTGGAATCTGCGGGATCTTTTTCTCCGATCGCGATTGGCACGTCAAAGGCGACGTGTTGGCGGGCATGAACCGGCGCATCGTGCACCGTGGGCCCGATGACGAAGGCTTCTTCGTCGAGGAAAATGTTGGCCTGGCCATGCGGCGTCTCAGCATCATCGACGTCAAGAGTGGTCATCAGCCTTTGGCCAACGAAAATCAGGACGTCTGGATCGTATTCAACGGTGAGATTTATAACCATGCAGAGCTGAGAGTCGGGCTGGAGGCTAGGGGCCATACCTACCGCACGCGCAGCGACACTGAAACGATCGTCCATCTATATGAGGAGTATGGCCGTGACTGCGTGAAGCACCTGCGTGGCATGTTCGCCTTCGTGATTTGGGATCGCCGTAAGCGCATGATTTTTGCGGCGCGGGACCGCCTTGGAATCAAGCCCCTCTACTACCGCTGGGACGGCAAAGCCTTCCTTTTCGGATCGGAGATCAAGACGATTCTCGCGTATCCCGGCGTGGAAGCGGAATTCAATCGGAGCGCTCTGGCTGAGTATCTCGCGTTTGGTTACATCACCGGCCAGGAGACGATGTTTGCGGGTGTTCGCAAACTCATGCCTGGTCACACCCTGGAACTTTCAGAGCACGGCGAGCCCAGGATCGAGCGTTACTGGGATCTGACGACAGAAGTGGATGCGGAGCCGCGTCCGCACGAGTATTACGTGAAGACCTACCGGGAACTTCTCGAAGATGCGGTGAAGTCGCATTTGATGAGCGACGTGCCCCTGGGGGTGTTTCTGAGCGGCGGACTGGATTCGAGCGCGGTGGCCGCGCTCACCACAAAGATTCGCGGCAACCAGATTCAGACTTTTGCGGTCGGTTACGGCGAGGAGGAGTTCAGCGAACTCCGATACGCAAAGCAGGTCGCCGAACACATTCGTTCCGATCATCATGAAGTGCGTCTGAGCCGCGAGGAATTCTTTGCCAGCCTGCCGCAGCTGATCTGGCACGAGGACGAGCCGGTAGTGTGGCCGTCGAGCGTTTCTCTCTATTACGTGGCACGCCTCGCGCGAGAGCGAGTCACGGTGGTGCTCACTGGTGAAGGCAGCGACGAAACTTTGGCCGGATACACCAGGTATGCGTGGACGCTGTTGAATTCGAAGATGGACCGAACCTATCGCGCGCTCACTCCTGCATTCTTGCGCCGGATGTTGCGTACCGCGGTTGGAAAGGCTCCGCTGTCAGCCAGCGTGCACCGCAAACTGGAGCACACGTTCCTGATGAGGGACGGCGAGGACTGGCCTTCCTTTTACTTCGACAACTTCTACTCAGCGTTTTCCGCGAGTGAGTTTCCCGAGCTGTTGACCCCGGGGGCGCTCGTAGCCGCGGGACAGGCATATGCCGGGTCCATGGGTGCGTGGGAACGATCTCATGGCGACTTGCTGCATCGCCTGCTTTACACCGACATCAACAGCTATCTCATTGAGCTGTTGATGAAGCAGGATCAGATGAGCATGGCTGCCTCGATCGAAAGCCGTGTGCCATTTCTGGATCATCCGCTTGTGGAATTCACCGCGCGAATTCCAGTGAAGGAAGAAATCAAAGGGATGGCCGGCAAATTCATTCTGAAGGAAGCGGTCGCGGACCTTCTGCCCGAGGACATCGTATACCGCAAGAAGATGGGCTTCCCAACGCCTTGGGCCTATTGGCTGGCCGGTTCGCAACTGGCGGAGATTGAACGCCTGTTGTCGGAGCCGCGAAGCCACGCCAGAGGGCTGTTCCGACCCGAGGCGATCCAGCGTATCTTTGCCGAGCACCGCGCGGGATATCGCGATCATGGCAACCGCATCTGGCGGCTACTGAACCTCGAACTCTGGCAGAGGGTATTCCTCGATGGTGAGGTCGATGCGGTGGTGAGCAGTTCGCGGACAGGCGGGCTTGTTCGCTAAGGCAATGCGAACATCTGCATACAGCGTCCAATGCAAATTCTAAGAACAGCCAAACTCGCCGCGCTCGGGTTGCTGAGAGGCGCTGGCGCGTTCCAGTTCGTTGCCAACAGCCAGTGGCGCCGCGAGCGTTTGCTGATTCTCTGCTACCACGGCATCTCTCTCGAAGACGAGCATTTGTGGAGGCCGGGGCTCTACATGACTGCAGAGTTGCTCGCAAGCAGGCTGGAGACTCTGCGGGCGATGGGTTGTTCCGTGCTGCCACTGGGAGAGGCTCTGGCCCGGCTGCGATCAGGCGATCTTCCGCCACGGAGCGTAGCGATCACCTTCGATGATGGTACGTATGACTTCTACAAGCAGGCTTACCCTCTGCTGAAAAAGCGTGGCTTTCCGGCTACCGTCTACCAGACCACGTACTACACCGATCACGAGATTCCGATTTTTAATCTCACGTGCTCCTATTTGCTGTGGAAGCGGCGTGGGGAGCAGTTGGACTCACCGAAAGATCTCGGACTCTCGGGACCCATGGACTTGCGCTCGGAACTGGGACGACACAAGGTCGTCCGAGGACTGATCGAACGATCCGAACGCGAGAATCTGACAGGCCTACAAAAGAATGAACTCGCGCGGCGATTAGCCGAGATTCTAGAGATCGACTATTCGGCTATTGCCGCCAAGCGCATCCTGCAATTGATGAATGCGCGAGAGGTTGCAGAAGTCGCACATGACGGCATTGATGTGCAACTGCACAGTCATCGCCACCGGACTCCTGAAGAGGAAGTCTTGTTTAGAGAAGAAATCAGAGAGAACCGGGACCGAATTCGATCCCTGACGGGAACCGAGGCCACCCATTTCTGTTACCCGAGCGGAGTCTACCGCCATGAATTTCTCGAGTGGCTGAACAAGGAGAATGTAGTTTCCGCCACTACCTGTGACGCAGGACTCGTAAACCGACATACGAACCCGTTACTCCTGCCGAGATTTGTGGACACTTCCGGCCGGACTCAGCTGGAATTTGAGGGTTGGCTCAGCGGGGTGGGATCTCTGCTCGCGGTGCGCCGGGCGGCGCCACAGCAGTACATCGTGCCCGAGGACTGAACCGAAGCGAAGCGAGCGCGAAGATACTTCAGTTCCTGGCTGTTAGCGCGACGCAGTTCACCAGCATCTCGGCAGATGCCTCCAGCAAGGCAGAAGTTCCACGAATGGTCGACCGGCCTGGGAGTGCTGGTTTGCCGATAGATTGGCAGGTATAAGAGAAATTGCAAAGAGCTAACTTGCTGGGTCAGGAAAACAGCGATTGTAATCCCTCCAAATGATTGCCATTGTCGATGGTTGTTGGATCTCTCCGGAAGCAAGCCCCGGGTCGTGAGGAACTCCAACGGTGTGCCAAGCGGGAAGGAGATTCAGTGCGACTGGCGCCACGCAGTAGTTCAACAACCAAAGTATCGCATGCAGGAAGGTTTAAAGACGAACCGGAGCCGTTCTTGACGGTATAATTCTAGCCGAAAATGAAGATTACGCTGAACCAGAAGCCGCTAGAAGTACGATTTAAGCGGGCTTTGAAATTGGTAATGGCGGCGGCACTTGCGCTGGCCGTGTCGAGTTGCGGCGGCGGCAACTCAACACCGATGAATCCAGGAGTGGCTCCCACAATTGTGACTCAGCCTGCGAACCAGTCTGTGCCGACGGGACAGGCCGCGACATTCACCGTTGTGGCAACAGGGACCGGGCCATTGAATTATCAGTGGGAGAAGAATGGCGTCGCGATTTCTGGAGCTACAACGGCTACCTACGCAACCCCGCCCGCGACGACCGCTGACGATGGCTCACAGTTTGACGTTGTCGTGAGCAATTCTGTTCGAGCGATCACTAGTAACCGCGTTCTACTCACCGTGATTTCTGTTAGTGCTCCCGTGATTACGACGCAACCCGCAAGCCAAACAGTTAATGCGGGCCAGACGGCAACTTTCGCTGTGGTCGCCTCCGGCACTGCCCCGCTCAGCTACCAGTGGCAGAAGAATGGTACGGTGATTCCGGGCGCCACGTCGGCGAGTTACACCACTCCTCCGACGACGACAGGCGATGACGGTTCTCAATTTGATGTGGTTGTCAGCAATTCTGTTCTGGCGATCTCCAGTAACACCGTCCTCCTAACCGTCATATCTGCTCCTGCTATTGTGACGCAACCCACCAGTCAAACAGTTAACGCAGGTCAGACCGCAACTTTCGTTGTAGTCGCCTCCGGCACCGCCCCGCTGAGCTACCAGTGGCAGAAGAATGGTACTGTGGTTCCGGGTGCCACGTTGGCGAGTTACACCACTCCTCCAACGACGACGTTAGATAATGGATCGCAATTCCAGGTAGCTGTCAGCAATTCAATCGGAAGTATCACCAGCAATCCGGCCACGCTAGGCGTAAATGGTCTTACGAGTTCGGTGAACGTATTGACCTATCATAACGACAATGCCCGTTCTGGGCAGAATCTGAACGAAACTGTGCTGACGCCGCAGAACGTTAATACCACCCTCTTCGGAAAGCTCTTCTCCGTGCCGGTCGACGGTAGCATCTACACGCAGCCGTTATACCTTGCCAACGTAGTTGTTCCGGGCCAAGGTACGCACAACGTTATCTACGTGGCGACGGAACACGACAGCGTTTATGCATTTGACGCTGATGTAACTGGATCGCCCCTGTGGCAGGTCAGCTTCATTGATCCAGCGAATGGCATCACGACGCTTACAACAAGTGATGTCAGCTGTACAGCGATCTCGCCCGAGATTGGAATTACGGGAACACCTGTGATTGACAGCACAACCGGCACACTCTACGTGGTGGCTAGAACTAAGGAAAACGGCACATTCGTGCAGAGATTGCACGCCCTTGACGTGGGCAGTGGGTCAGAGAAATTTGGTGGACCGGTTACGATTCAGGCGACTGTGCCGGGGTCAGGGGCAGGATCAGTCGGCGGCATGCTCAGTTTCAATCCGCAACTGGAGGGGCAGCGTGCAGCGTTGCTCTTGCAGAATGGATTGGTGTACATAGGGTGGGCTTCCCTCTGTGACATCACGCCATTTCATGGCTGGCTGATGGCCTATGACCCACAGACCTTGCTGCAAATTGGCGTCGAGAGCACGACACCGAACGGTACAGACGGCGGAATCTGGGCCAGCGGTTCCGGGCCCGCGGGAGATGGCACTTCTCTTTTCCTGGCTACAGGGAACGGGACGTTCCGAGCCAGTACCGGCGACTACGGTTCTAGCATTCTAAAGTTGGACCCGCCGAACGCGACGTTGTTTTCGGTTCTAGACTATTTTACCCCTTACAACTACAGCACGCTGAATTCGGCAGACACGGACCTCGGGTCGGGCGGCGTGTTGCTCGTCGACCAACCGATTGGTTCTTCGCACCAACACCTCCTCTTTCTCTGCGGAAAGGAAGGGACTCTCTACGTGGTTGATCGCGACAACATGGGACAGTTCAATGCCAGCGGAGATCTGGTACTTCAATCGATTGCCAACGTCAATCCTGGCTCATGGAGCTCGCCGGCTTGGTGGAACGATACGCTGTATCTCGGGGGCGCTGCCGAGCCTCCGACGGTTATCCCCGATTCGTTAAGAGCATTCACCTTCGATCCGATAAGCGGAACGCTTACTACCACGCCCACTTCGCTGACTGCCGTTCTTTTCAGCTATCCATCACCAACGCCGTCAGTTTCTGCAAACGGCGATTCGGACGGTATTGTCTGGGTGCTTCAGGAGAACAATTACCAGAACATAAAAGGACAAGCAGTTCTTTTCGCCTATGACGCCACCAATCTCGCCAACCTGCTCTACAGCTCAAGCCAGAACTCGACCCGTGACAATGCTGGTGTGTCGGTAAAATTTGGGGTTCCGACCATCGCCAACGGGAAGGTCATCATCCCTGGGAGAAACGCAGTTACGGTATTCGGTCTGTTGCCATGAGATGGCTTGAGGGGGCCCGGCCTATTATCTGAATCGACCAGATTGGTCGCTGGCGTCTCGATCCCAGCAACGGCTTGGCTTCCAGGTCGTCAACCAAGGCCGATACAGACCCTTAGGTCTGACGCGGTCGCTGTTCCTCGTTGTACTTGGGCTCTCGCGTTGCGTCCTGCTGGATGTAAGACTCAAGGGATAGCCGAAGAACAGGGGCGGCTACCCAGCCAAACCTCGGAACCAAGATCTCCGAAGCAGGCTCGAGAGGCGCCCAACGGCCAGCAGACGTACCTGCCCCTGGCAACAGGAGACAGAACTGAAACCGCTGACTGTTCAGCGGAGACTGTTCGCCTGACAAAGCATGTCCCCGAGGGCTAGCGAGCCTGTTCGGCCACCCGGATGTGGGGCTCCACCAGGGCAAGAAGTTCGTCCTTCAGCTTAGGGCCGCACGCCAGCAGGCCCGAGAGGAGCGGATCGCGGCGATTCGCGGTCAGGTCGGATTTCTCCAGAGTGCTGACGAATCCACCTGCACTCCGCACCAAAGCCGCTCCAGCGACCACGTCCCACTCGTTCTTGGGTGTCAGAGTGAAAGTGATGTCCGCAAGGCCCGCTGAGACGAGCGCGAGTTTATACGCGACGGAACCCATCGCTTGAACCTTGAATGGACCATTCTCGAACTGCTTCCACTCGCCGCGCTTGACCTCACTGCGGCTGGCGAGGATGAGGGCTCCCTGCAGAGTAGTGCGCTGGCTAGGACGTGCGCTTTGACCGTTGTAGAGCACGCCGGTGTCAACCGCCCCGAGGAACGTCTCTTGTGTGGCCGGGTTGTAGATTCCTCCCGCCACGGGTATGCCGTTCTCGGCAAAACCGATCGAGACGCAGAACTCGGGTAGGCCCTGAACGAATTCACGCGTGCCATCGAGAGGATCTACAATCCAAACCCGTTTCTTGTCGAGCCGGGAAGGATTGTCCGCCGTCTCTTCCGAGAGCCAGCCCTCGCCGTCGCGCAGCAAGTTCTGGCGTAGCACGGCATCCAAGGCGCGATCCGCTTCGGTCACCGGATCGTGCCCGATCTTGTATTCCGTTTCAATTGCGCCCGGAGTAAAGCGCGCGAACACGGCGCGGGCAGCGTCCAAAGCGGCGTCAATGCGCTGCAGGATGTCGGCGTAGGAAGAAGAGTTCATGTTTTCCTGAATCATGTCGCCGATATAAATTCGGCAGAATCAAGCCCACAACATACGGGCTCCGGTGATCAACAGCAAGGCGCACAGAAGTCGGCGTAACCACAGCATGGGTACGCGCGTTGCCAGGTGCGAACCGAGCAGCCCGCCGGGGATCGAACCGATCAGCAGCGACACGACGAGACGGGGATCGACATTGCCCAGGCGGAAGTGAAGCAACCCCGTGACTCCCGTGAGGATGACCGCGTGCACGATGTCGGTCCCGACGTTCACCTTGGGTGGGTAACTGTAGAACAACAGCAGCAACATCATGATGATGCTGCCTGACCCTACCGACGTCATGCCTACGAGAAATCCGGCCACCAGGCCAATCACCGCCATGCCCGCGAAACTCTTTGTGGTGGGTGGGCGATTCACCACCCGCTCTTCGATTCTTTTCTGGAACAGCAACAGCGTGGGAATCACGATCAACAGCACACCCACCGCGGTCTTGATGAAGCTGTTGACGCCGTCCCCATAGATGTGGCGAATGTGCATCAGCAACTTGACTCCACAGATGGAGCCGGGAATGCTGCCGACCGCGAGGGCGATCACGACCTTGCGACGCACCGTGCCCTTCTTAAGGTGCAGGAGACTGGCGGGAATCTTGGTGAAGAAATTGAACAGCGCGTCGGAACCGACGGCCATGATCGGGGGAACTTTCAATCCGAAGATCAGGATGGGGAGCAGCAAAACGCCGCCCCCCACGCCGCTCATACCGATGAGGACGCCCACAACAAAGCCAACCAGAATTTTGGCTGCCAGTAGTGGCATAGTCAGTTCCTGTTTGCCTTACTCCCCTGCCTTGTGTACTCCGATGAAACCTTCGCGCTCCAGGTGCAGAATAATTTCCTGGGCGGCTTCCTCGGCTGACAGTTCGCCGGTGTTAATCGTGACGTTGGCATCCGCCGGAACCTCATAGGGATCAGAAATTCCGGTGAATTCCTTGAGAATGCCGGCGCGCGCCTTGGCATAAAGGCCCTTGCGGTCGCGCTGCTCGCAGACTTCGACCGTCGTGGCGATGTGCACCAGGATGAAGCCTCCATAGGGCTCGATCATCTGGCGCACGTGTTTACGGGTCGCATCGTACGGAGCGATCGGAGCGCAAATCGCGATGCCGCCGTTCTTCGTGATTTCCGAAGCGACGTAACCAATGCGGCGGATGTTGATGTCGCGATGCTCTTTCGAGAATCCGAGTTCCGACGAAAGATGTTTGCGCACCAGATCGCCATCGAGCAAGGTCACTGGGCGTCCGCCAACTTCCAGGAACTTTGTCATCAGGACGTTGGCGATGGTCGACTTGCCCGAGCCAGAAAGTCCGGTGAAGAAGATGGTCACACCCTGCTTCGCGCGTGGCGGGAAGCTGCGCCGCAGTTCTTGAACTACCTCGGGATAGGTGAACCACGCCGGAATGTCGCGGCCTTCATTCAGCCGGTCGCGCAGTTCGGTGCCGGAGATATTCAGAACCTTGTCGCCCTTCTTGACCTCGTCGTCGGGGACGTAGCGGTCCTCGTCTTCGAGGTACACCATCATGCTGAAAGGCACCATGGCGACGCCGATGTCGGCCTCGTGCTTCTTAAAAGTTTCCTGGGCCTCGTAGGGACCATAGAAGGGCTTGCCGTCGGTGTCTTTGCCAGGGCCGGCGTGATCGCGGCCCACGATGAGGTGGGTGCAGCCGTGGTTCTTGCGAATCAGGGCGTGCCAGATCGCTTCGCGCGGTCCACCCATGCGCATGGCAAGAGGCAGGAGCGAGAGCTTCTGCGTTCCCTGTGGATACTTCGAGCTCAGCAACTGGTAGCAGCGCACGCGGGTGTAGTAGTCCACGTCTCCGGGCTTCGTCATTCCGACGACGGGATGGATCAAAAGGTTGGCTTCCACTTGCTTGGCCGCGCGGAAAGTGAGTTCCACGTGGGCGCGGTGCATGGGGTTGCGAGTCTGGAAGGCAACGATTCGGCGCCATCCAAGACGCGCGAACTCCGCGCGCAACTCTGCCGGGGTGAAGCGCAGCGTGCGGAAATCGTAATGAGAAGGATGTTGCAGACCTTCGACGCGCCCGCCTACGTACCACGGGTTCGCCTTATTCATCGTGTAGTCGGCGCCGGGATGAGCCTTGCTGGTGCTGTTAAAAACCGCTTTGGCTTCCGCGGCCCGGTCGGCTTGCCAGACTTCTTCGACGTGCAAAACAGCCAGCATCACGCCTTCGGCGTCTCGCAGAGCGACTTTGCTGCTGCCGGGCGTGAGCTTCTTGGCAAAATCTTCGGTGACATCGAGCGTGATCGGCATGGGCCAGAGGACTCCGCTGGCCAGACGCATGTTATGGCACACGCCTTCGTAATCGGCTTTCGTCATAAAGCCGCGCAGCGGAGAAAAGCCGCCGCTCATGAGCAGTTCGAGATCGCAAACTTGGCGGGCCGTAAGGTCCCAGGATGGCCACTCGCGAGAGTGGGCTTTCAGTTCTGCGGCTTTTTCCGATGATGCAAGCAGATTGACAAGTTCGCCGCCGTGCGGAGCAATCAAATGACTAGAGGAAGCAGACAAGCTCGTGAACCTCCAAGGTTCGTTGATTTTGGATTTACAGCATGTAAAATTCAGCGTCTCGCAGAAGGAATCAGTGCTGACTTCCGGACATGTTTAATGGGGGGATTTGCAAACTAGACCACAAATTGTTGCGGCCAATGACGTTGATTAGCCCCAGTGTACACCAAAAAGATTGCACCCCTTACCCCACGCAAGTGCCATGCCGGAGAGGTTTTGGCAATTGTACTGTAAATTGATAAGGATAAGAGCTAAAGTTTGATTTTTGCACTCTGTGCTTTGTCCCCACTCATTCTCGTGTGCAAAGAGTTGCGCAGAATAGGGAATGATTTTAGCCCCCACGTCAGAAGCCTGTGCAAGTTCCTGCGTAGTGGAGCCCGTCTCTAACCACGGCGAAGGCTCGGCGAAACACCGGCTCGGTTACACTGCAAACAGCTTCAGGCGCGAATTTCTTATGGCGTTGATCAGAGATTGGACCAAGAGGGCGATTCTTGCCAGCGGAGCGCTGCGGTTTGCGGGAGGTTTTCACGGTCCCAGCGCGGCAATTCTGATGTACCACTCCGTCCTTTTTGATCCGACGCGGGAATCCGACTCTATGGGTGGCATCGTCCACTCCGAACGTGTGTTTCGGGCGCAGATGGAGATGCTGGCACGGGATTATCATCCGATCTCTCTGGATCGAGCTGTCAAACATC
>OBLU010004789.1_pt1 | contig 12170 bp, 10 predicted proteins | sample 1518681 | NCBI WGS metagenome assembly OBLU01 (sample SAMEA3539304, study PRJEB22396) | soil metagenome | biome: tundra; feature: field; material: soil | place: USA | collected 2010-05 | depth 0.15 m | reverse complement strand
GGCCGGATCATCGGTTCGGCCTCTGATGGTGTGGTTCGCTCTACCGGGTGAGGGATCTCCCGTGCCCGATCCCCTGGAACTGACCAGGAGAACCACCCACCACGATCCCGGCACTGGTGCGCGTAAAGGTGAGGCCGGGGACCTGAATCGGTGTGGCAGCCGTCGTGGTGGTCCCGTTACCCAGCTGTCCGTAGGTGTTGTCGACCCGGCTCCACACCGTGCCGTCCAACTTCACGGTTGAAGAGAAGCACCAGGATCCCGTCGAGATCGGCGTCCCTGCTGGTCAGTCGGGCGATGACCGTGCCGGCGGGATCTGCGGTGCAGTCCACCCCCCTCGTGTTGCGGCGTGGTCGACCTCGGACAGACGTTCGCGCTTCACGGCCTCGTCGAGAAATGAGGCGAGGAAGGAATTGCGGGCCAACTGGACGATCTCGCCTCTGTCGAGGGCGAGCGCTTCTGCCACCGCGACCATGTTGTCAGCCACATACCCGCCGAAGTAGGCCGGGTCGTCCGAGTTCACCGTTACCCGCAACCCGTGGCGAAGCAAGGTGGCGAGATTGTGGTGGGCCAAGTCGGGAAAGACCCCGAGCTTCACGTTGGAAAGGGGACAGACAGTCAGCGGCACCCTGTCCGCCAGAAGTCGGTCCACCAGCTGCCGGTCTTCCCAGCACCGCACCCCGTGGTCGATGCGACGCACGTGCAATTGTTCGAGCGCCTCCCAGATGTACTCGGGAGGTCCCTCTTCGCCGGCATGGGCCACCGCGAGCAATCCCTCTTCCCTGGCGCGGCGAAACACCGCTTCGAACGCCGACGGAGGATGCCCGAGCTCGGAAGAGTCGAGGCCGACAGCCGCGATCAGGTTCCGGAAAGGGAGCGCCTGCTCAAGCGTTGTCATCGCGGCGTCCGCGCTCAAATGGCGCAGGAAGCACAGAATGAGGCGCCAGGTGATGCCCCACCGGCGCTGACCATCTTCGAGTGCTCGGCCGATGCCGGTGACCACCGTATCGAAAGCAATACCCCGGTCGGTGTGCGTCTGCGGATCAAAGAAGATCTCGGCGTGGGAGACGCCCTGGGCGGCGGCCCGCCCGAGGTACGCGGTTGTCAGCTCGTAGAAGTCGGCCTCGGTGACGAGCACCGCGCATCCGGCGTAGTAGACGTCGAGGAACGACTGAAGGTCGTCGAAGACGTAAGCCCGCCGGACGGCTTCGACGTCTGCGTAGGGCAGTGAGATGCCGTTACGGGCAGCGAGCGCGAACATCATCTCCGGTTCAAGCGTCCCTTCGATGTGGAGATGGAGCTCGGCTTTTGGCAACCCGTAAACGAACCGGGCTAGCTCACTACGGACTTTGGAATCGGTCACCGGTCATGCAGTGTCGATCAGCATGGTGGCCAGGCGCTTCCGCTGGCCGGCGTGGCCACCGATCAGCACGTCGTTCTGCTTGGCCCGCTTGAACAGAAAGTGGGCGTCACACGCCCAGGTGAAGCCCACGCCACCGTGCAACTGGATGGCTTCTCCGGTGACCTTCACCGCCGCCTCACTGGTGTAGGCCGCCGCCATGGCCGCGGCCCGTTGGCGCTCCGGGGCCTCGGCATCGGATGCCCAGGCGGCGAACTGCACGGCCACCCGGGCCATTTCGATCTGATGGAACATGTCGACAATCTTGTGCTTCACCACCTGAAACGATGCCACCGGTTGATCGAATACCACCCGCTCCTTGGTGTAATCGATGGCCAAGGTCAACGCCCGGTCCGCGGTCCCCAGGGTTTCGGCCGCCAATGCCACCGAGGTGTCGGCCATGATCCGGTGCCAGATCGAAGCCTGGTTCCCTCCCGGGCCGATCGGTTCGCATGGGCGATCATGAAACTCCAGACGAGCGACCTTACGGGTCGGGTCGAGAGCCGGAACCGGTTCCCCATCCGGCTTCTCCACCAGAAAGGCACGGCGGCCCTCCTCTGTACCGGCGACCACGATTGCCCAGTCGGCGGTGTGGCCATCGAGGACCAACGGTTTCACCCCGTCGAGCACCCAGGTGGCGCCCCTTCGCCGGGCCCGGGTTCGCACGGTACCCAGTGGATCTCCGTGACCGAACTCGTGGAGGGCCACCGTTCCCCGGGTACGCCCGGCGGAGAGGTCCGCCAGGAGAGAATTGGCTCCGAGGGCCTTGGCCGCCAGGGTGGCCATGACCGCCGAGGAGAAGAAGGGGCCGGGCAACGGGACCCGCCCGGTCTCGTTGAGCACAATGCTCAAATCCGAGAGGCCTCCCCCGGCACCGCCGAAGGCTTCGGGTATCACCAGCCCTGTCCAACCCAGATCGACCAGTGTCGTCCACAGGTCGGCATCGATCCCATCGAGGTCATCGGCCATCTGTCGCAATCGCGCGCCCCCGACCTCGCGGTTCATGGCCTGCCGGGCGACATCTCGAAGCGCCTCTTGTTCGGCGTCGTAGGTGAAGTCCATCGTTCCGCTCCCGTAGCCTTTCTTCGGATCGGGCGGCCGTCCTCACGTCGAACCGACGGTGACACGACCCTGCTGGCTCCGTCAGTGTAGACCGGCCCGCATCCCCACATGCAGGGCGGACCGGGACGCGGACGATCAACGAACCCCACCGATCGGGGGTCTCCTCCTACACTGAGTCCAAATCCTATGGTCTTCTTCCTCGCCATTGGGGCGGCTTTTTCGAATGCACTCATCAGTGTGCTCCAGCGCATGGGCGTGGAGGACGCCAAGGAGGAGCACAGACTCAAGCTGAGCCTGCTCACCCACGCCTTGCGCCGCGGCGTGTGGCTGGCCGGGTTCGCCTTGATGATCGGCTCGTTCCTCTTGCAGGCGCTGGCCTTGCACTTCGGTCGGCTCAGCCAGGTCCAGCCCATTCTGGTCACCGAGCTGTTGTTTCTGGTCTTCATCCTCTCCACCTGGTTCGGCTACCGGGCGGGACCCCGCGAGTGGGTGGGAGTCGGCGTGGTGTCGGCCGGTCTGGCCGGGTTTCTGGTGTTCGCCGCTCCCATCGGGGGGGACCAACTCCCCGGAAATCTCGGATGGGTGGTGGTGGGCGGGTCTTGCGTGGCCGGGATGGTGATCACCGTGATGTTGGCACTTCGCGGACCGAGATGGTGGCGGGCATCGATGTTCGGCACCTCGGCGGCCATCGGCTTCGCCTTCACCGCGGCGTTGACCAAGGTCGTTTCCCACTACGTCGCCCAGGATTGGTTGGGCATCTTTGCGCACTGGGAGACCTACGGTCTGGCGGTCTTCGGATTGTTGTCGGTCTTTCTCACCCAGAACGCCTTCCACGCCGGGCCCATCGGCGCCTCCCAGGCCGCGCTGGTGCTGGTCGACCCTCTCGTCAGCATCACCATCGGGATTGCCCTGTTCGGTGACGACCTCCAGACGGCCGGTGCCCGGGGGCCTCTCGAGGTCCTCTCCCTTCTGGTCCTCTTTATCGGGGGGATCTCGCTGTCACAATCTTCGATGATCGCCGTCCTGAAAGGGGAGGGCAGCGCCCGGGCCGACTTGCTCACCCCCCGCTTCCGCTCCCGACGTCTGCATGCCTCAACTCCTTCGAACCCGGTACCACCCCGTCCCACTTCGTGACCCCGCGGTAGTTGGCTAGGCTTCGCCCCGTGGATTTCTCCCTGAATGCAGAGGACGAGGCGTTCCGCGACGAGTTGCGAAGCTGGCTCGACGAACATCTCCAACAGTTCCTGGCCGACACCGAGGATGAAGATCAGCGGGCGGCCGGTGTTCCCTCCCAGGAGCGGCGAAAGGCATGGCAGCGCCTCATGAACGAGGGGGGTTGGGCCGCGGTTCACTGGTCCACCGAGTGGGGCGGCAGGGAGACGACGGCCGTCCAGCGCCTCATCTACTCAGAGCTGATGGCCGAGTACCGGACGCCGGGAATGTTCAACACCAACGGCATCTGGCAGATCGGCCCCATGCTCATCCAGTGGGGAACCGAGGAGCAGAAGAATCGCTGGCTCCCCTCCATCATCAATGCGGATGATCACTGGTGCCAGGGGTTCTCCGAGCCCGATGCCGGCAACGACCTGGCCAACCTGCGCACCCTGGCCATCCTCGACGGTGACCATTACGTGGTGAACGGACAGAAGATCTGGATCTCGACGGCCCACCTGGCCAAGTGGGGACTGTTCCTGTTCCGCACCGATCCGACTGCCATCGGACGCGGGGCCAAACACGAGGGGATCACCGCGTTCATCGTCGACCTCGAGTCCCCCGGCGTGGAGCGCCGGCCGATCCGGGACATGTCCGGCGAGGAGATGTTCAACGAGGTCTACTTCCGCGACGTCCATGTCCCCATCGACTGCCGGCTGGGAGGAGAGGGTGAGGGTTGGATGGTGGCCATGAGCACCCTCGGCTTCGAGCGGGTGGGCATCGCCGGCCAGATCACCAGCCTGGCCGCCGATCTGCGAGCCATGGTGGAGATGGCGCGATCCGTCAATCCGGACGCGCTGGCCGATCCCGGCATCGCCGATCGACTGGCCCGGGCCTGGACGGAGATCGAGCTGACCCGCCTCCTCGTCTATCGGGCGCTGAGCAAGGTCATGAGGGGTGAGAAGAACTGGCCCGAAGTCCCGTTCTCGAAGCTCCAGTGGTCGATGCTGGCCCAGACCCTGGCCGAGTTGGCGGTGGATCTCCTGGGCCCGGCCGGACTCCTGGCCCGGGGCGGCCCCGACGCGGTGGACCGGGGCAAATGGACCCGGCTCTACTCGTTCCAGCGCTACTCGACCATCGGGGGAGGATCCACCGAGGTACAGAAGAACATCATCGCCGATCGGGCCATCAAACTGCCCGGTCAAACCCGAGTGCCCTGACCGGTCGACATGTCCCCCACCAATCGTGACCGGCGTGCACCCTGTTTGATCGGGGTGGGGCGCCGGACCTGGCGCCCACAGGACTGCGGTCCCGACGGTGCTCCCGAGCCATTGGACATGTGGGAGGAGGTGGCCAGGCTGGCCGATGCCGACACCGGTCACCCCGGCGCCATCGAACGGGTCGAACGGGTCGAGGTCGTCTACTGCCAGGCCTGGCAGTACGACGATCCGGGCATCCGCCTGGCCGAGCGGCTGGGTGCCGATCCAAGGGTCGCCTCCTACTCGGGGATCGGGGGCAACGTTCCCCAGACCATCGTGTCCAATGCCGCCCGGGACATCCTGCGCGGTGATCTGGACCTGGCCCTGGTGGTGGGCGGCGAAGCCTTGGCCACCAAGCGAAGACTGTCCAAGGAGGGGCGAAAGCCGACATGGAGCTTCCCCCCCGACGAGCGGCGCCCCTTCCCCTTTGATGTTCCCTTCCATCCGGGCGAGGTGGCCCACAACATCTTCGAAGCCTGGCTCACCTTCGCTCTCTTCGAAAATGCCCACCGGGCCCATCTCGGTACCGGTCTGGAGGAGTATCGGCAGTCACTCGGTGAGCTCCTTTCGCCGATGACGGAGGTGGCTGCAGCCAACCCCCACGCCTGGTTCCCCACCGTTCGTGGCGCGGAGGAGATCATCGGTCCGACCGAGCAGAACCGGATGGTCGGCTATCCGTACTCCAAATTGATGACGGCCATCATGGATGTGGACATGGCGGCGGCGGTGCTGGTGGCCAGCGATGCAACCGCCGACTCGCTCGGGGTCCCGGCGGAGCGACGGGTCTACCTCCGGGGATGGGGATATGCCGAGGACCCGCCGGCGGTGGCCCAGCGTGCGGACCTGTGGCGCTCGGGGGCCATGGAGGCGGCGAGCGCGGCGGCCCTGGCCGGGGCCGGGTGCGCGGTGGACGATGTAGCCCACTTCGACCTGTATTCGTGCTTCGCCAGTTCGGTCGAATTTGCCCTCGACGCCCTCGGCCTCGACCCGCGGGTGGCTCGGAGTCCTGAGATGGGCGTAGCCCCCGAACGGCCGATCACGGTGACCGGGGGCCTGGCCTACCACGGGGGCCCCGGCAGCAACTACCTGACCCACTCACTGGCCACCATGGTCGACATACTCCGAGCCGACCCCGGGGCGCTGGGCATGGTCAGCGGAGTCGGCATGCACATGAACAAACACATCTTCGCCACCTACTCGACCACACCGGGACCTCTCGTCCCGCCCGACGATGCGGTGGTGGCGGCACAGGGAGCCATGGGACAGGTCCCCATCGTCGCTTCGTTCGATGGTGTGGCCCGGGTGGCCACCTACTCGGTGATCCACGGGCGAGACGGCGCACCCGAGTCGGCGGCGTTGGTCTGTGATGTGTTGCCAACCGGCCGGGACACCGACTCGGCCCCGGGGAGCGGCATCGGCCGCTGCTATGCCCGACTGGACGATCCAGCCGCGCTACGAGGGGCGGAAACCGAGGAGCTCATAGGCCGCACGGTGCAGATCTCCAATGACGGTGCCGATCGCAACACGGCCAGCCTCTAGGTCGCAATCCAGCCGGACTCTGGCTAGTCTGCAAAAGGGTGGTGCCCGGCTTCTCGGGGGCACTGGCCGTCGAGACAAAGGGGAGGGTGCTTGTGCGTGCCGAGGATCTGATTCTGGTGAGCGTGGACGATCACATCGTCGAACCTCCGGGCATGTTCGACGGTCGGCTCCCGGCCAAGTATCAGGACCTGGCTCCGCAACTCATCCGTAAACCCGACGGCACCGACGTCTGGATGTACGACGGGAACGAGATCCCCAACATCGGGCTCAACGCGGTTGTCGGCCGGCCGCCCGAGGAGTACGGCATCGAGCCCACCTCGCTCGACGACATGCGACGGGGGTGCTTCGACGTTCACGAGCGGGTCCGCGACATGAATGCCAACGGAGTACTCGGATCGATGAATTTCCCGTCGTTCCCACAGTTCTGTGGACAGCTCTTCGCCCGCACCGAGGACAAGGACGTGGCGCTGGCCATGATTCGCGCCTACAACGACTGGCACATCGAGGGGTGGTGCGGCGCGGCGCCGGGACGGTTCATTCCGTTGGCCCTGCCGGTGATGTGGGACGCCGAACTGGGCGCCGCCGAGGTGAAGCGGGTGGCCGCCAAGGGATGTCATGCCGTGACCTTCTCGGAGAACCCGGAGAAGCTGGGCTGGCCCAGTCTCCATAGCGATCTCTGGGACCCGATCTGGCAGGCCTGCGCCGATGAGGGAACCGTTGTCTGCATGCACATCGGGTCGTCGTCACAGCTCGTGATCACCTCGGTCGAGGCACCTATCGACGTGCTCATCTCACTGCAGCCCATGAACGTGGTGCAGGCGGCGGCCGATCTGCTGTGGTCGCCGGTGCTGCGGAAGTTCCCCGACCTTCGCATAGCCCTGTCCGAAGGAGGGATCGGTTGGATCCCCTACCTGTTGGAACGGGTCGACTACGTCTACGAGCACCATCACGCATGGACCGGCCAGGACTTCGGAGATCTGCTCCCCAGCCAGTTGTTCAAAGAGCGGATCATCACCTGTTTCATCGATGATGCCTTCGGCGTGGCCAACCGCAGCTATTTGAACATCGACAAGATCACCTGGGAGTGCGATTACCCACACTCCGACTCCACCTGGCCTCATGCCCCCGAGATGGCCATGAAGTATCTGGCCGACGTACCCGATGACGAGGTCAACAAGATCACCCACCTCAACGCCATGCGGGAGTTCCGGTTCGACCCGTTCGCGGTTCGGCCCCGCGAAACGTGCACCGTCGGGGCATTGAGGGCGGAGGCGGGCGACGTCGATCTGGGGCTGATGTCCCGCTCGGCCCCGGACAGCAAGGTTCGGTCGAAAGGAACGACCGCGTCCGCTCTGGGCGCCATCGGCGATAAGAACCCCGCCGGCGATTCCTGACTGTGCCTATCCACTACCAGGTCGACGACCATCACGTCGCCCGCATCACCATCGATCGTCCTGAGGTCAAGAACGCCATGGACATGGAGCATTTCTTTCAGCTCCGTTCGGCGTGGGATCGCTTCGGCCAGGATGACGATGCCTGGGTGGCCATCATCACCGGCGTCAAAGACGCCTTTCTGGTGGGAGCCGACCTCAAGACCTACATCCCCGAGATCACCGCCCACCAGAAGAAGATCGCTTCCGGCGAGGTCAGTACCATCGACGGCTACCGCCTCGACGATGGCATGCGAGCGGTGCTGCGAGGCGTCAAGCTCTACAAACCGATCATCGCCGCCGTCAACGGGACATGCGTGGCCGGTGGCATGGAGATGCTCGGCGGTTGTGACATCCGGATCGCGGTGGATTCCGCCACCTTCGGTGTGCTCGAGCCCAAGCGAGGGTTGTTCGCCGGGGGGGGGACCACGGTTCGCCTCCCGCGCCAGATCTCCTATCCGGCGGCGATGGAGTTCTTGCTGTGCGCCGACCGGATCGGGGCCGACAAGGCATTCGAGATGGGCCTGCTGAACGAGGTCACCACGGCCGAACAGCTGATGGAGCGAGCCGACGACTATGCCCGACGGATCACCGCCAATGGCCCGTTGGCCATTCGAAAGACCAAGGAGTCAGTCCTCAGGGGACTGGCGACCGACATGAAAGATGCGTACCGGATCGAGTCGGAGTTGGCCGCGGAGGTCTTCGGGAGCGAGGATGCCAAGGAAGGGCCCCGGGCCTTCATGGAGAAACGACCTCCGGTCTGGGTGGGGCGGTAGCGCCACGAGCGGCAACGGTTGGCCGTTGCGACTGACGGTCTTCGACCAGGCTGGTCCGGCTGAATCGAGCTCGTGCTCTCGATCGTCGGACTGCCCATGTGCGGCACGAATCTCACGGTCCATGGAGGGATGATCAGCGGTGGCGGGCGTCTCACTCAATCCTGACACGCAGGGATTCCCTCTCAGAACTTGACCCGAGACAACTACATGAACTTGACCTGAGACAACTACGTGTACTTGCCTTGGATCAGTTCGCTAGCGCCGATCCCCCGCCGAGGATCGTCACAAGAGGAGGTCCATGTGTGGTTGAAACCCAAGAAACCCGACGTGTCGTTCGGATGCAAGCATCGGATGAGAAACGTTGTGAAACTGGCCATGGTGTGGCCCGCTGTGGCGTTGTTCGCCACTCCGGGTGCGGCCGCCGGGGCGGCCGGGGCGGCCCAACCCATCACGCCGTACAATCCTCCGTCGTTCCATTGCCAGTTCGTTCAGTTCGGGAACGGTCAGGCGCCGGCTCTTACGGGCTACCCGCAGGACCCTCTATGTGTCGAATATGACAAGCGGGATATCACCGCCTCCAATGGTGGGGCCGTTACGTTCGTTCTTGCCGAGCCTACGCGTTTCGCGATTGCGGTCCCCAAATGCCAGTACTGGCAGCTCGACCACTGGAGCATCCAGCTGACGCCGACCGACGGCGCTCTGGTGCAGTGGGACGGGAGCTACTGGTTTGACAAAGGCCAAGGCACGGGCGGTGTCCTGCTTCGCAACTTTACGGTGGCCGGACAGCCGGTCGGTGCTTGGCAGGCGGCCGCCGCGGTCGAGGCGGCCGATCCCGAGGTGGCGACGCTCATCCGTAGTTACGGCGCAGGACCAGCCGGTGGTGGGGGGATGTCATTCTCGCTCGGGGGCGGTGACCCACAATGCAGCAGCTAGATCGGCAACGGCTACTCAGCCGGCGTCGGTTTCTGGGTCTCGCGGCCTCGGGCGCAGCCGCCTGGCAACTTGCCCCCTGGCCCAACACCGTGGCCGCGGCACTCTCGGCAGTCCCGCCCAGCCCCGCTCCGGTGATCACCCCGACCCTTGAAGCCTTCTCCGACACGCTGATCCCTGGGGTCAAGCGTTGGCCCGGCGACCGGGCTGTGGCCGGAGTCGCTCCCGGTGCCGGAGCGGTGCAGGCTGGCGCGATCCAGATGATGAACTTTGCCCCAGCGGGCATCAGCCCGGCCCTGCCCGCGTTTGCCGCACTGCTCACGACCCAGGCCGAGGCATACGCAACGGACCAGCACATCGTGCTCGACCCCACTGTGCCAGCGTTAGTGGCGCTCGATTTCGATCAGCGCACGGATCTCCTTCTGGAGCTGCTCGATCCGGCAGCGCCTGACTCTATCGCCTGGTTCGCGTTGTCAGCTATGCCATTCCTCGCCTACCACACAGCCGGCTACGTAGATACGGCGACAGCCATGCAACAGGGGCATCCAGGACTGAAGGCGATCGGCTTCCCCGAGCCGGATCCCGACGGACTCTGGCGCTTCCCGGTCTTTTCGTACGGGAAGAGGTTGGCCGATGAGCTCCCGCTCACATCAGCGTCGGGGAGTCCGCCGTGAGCGGCACTGTCGATGCTGCAGATGTGGTTGTCATCGGCACCGGTCCCGGCGGCGCGATCCCCGGTTTTCACCTCGCTGCAGCGGGTGCAAAAGTGGTCTTTCTCGAACGTGGCCCATGGCTGGAGACCGAGGACTTCACTCACGATCTTCAGCTCGGGACCTACACGCGCATCGTCGACTACGTCCAGTGCCAGGGGGTCAGTGTCATCGCCGGCAACTGCGTCGGCGGGTCGAGTGTCGTCTACTTTGCCGCCGCATTGCGTGCGCCCAGTTTCGTCTTCGAGCGCCACGGTACCGTGGGCCGTCGGATCTGGCCGGCAGCGCTCACAAGAGCCACGCTCGATCCGTGGTACGACCGCGTCGAGGAGACCTTGCCGGTAAGCCAGCAGACCTGGGACGATGTCCCGTACGCCGGAGGCGTGTGGGCGGCGGCGTGCCGCAACGCAGGACGCACCTGCAATCCAGTACCGCTGGCGGTCGACCTCAATCAGTGCACCAACTGCAACTGGATGCTCAACGGTTGTCGGTTCGGCGCCAAGCGCTCCATGTTGCTCAACTATCTGCCCGCCGCCCAAGCCCACGGTGCCGAGATCAGGCCACTCCAAGAAGTTCAGACGATCGCGCCCTCACCCACATCTGGTTACCGCTACCGCATCTCCTACAACAACGTGGACCCCAGCGATTATCGCGTGCCGTCGGGAGCAGGCATGATCGACGCGAAGCTTGTGATCCTCGCGGCCGGGACCATGGGCACCCCCGTCATCCTGCAACGATCAGAGCCGCTGCTAGGCGACATGCCGAGCGCTGTCGGGCGGTATTTCTCACCAAACGGGGATCGGGTGTCGATGGCGCTCCTCGATGAGTCAAAGCTACAGACCGTGCTGGGACTGCAGCGCACACCTGACGTTGGCTACGAAGCGTTCTACATAGGGAAACCGATCGGGTCCATGTCCTATGACCGGCTTGATGCGAGCGCCCCGGAGTTCACCAGATTCGGGCTTCAGCAGATCTACTTCCCTCCGATTACCAATATTCTGCCAGCCGTACCGGAACCACCGGGGTGGTTCGGTATCGGCAAGAAAGGGCTGACGGAACGCGCACCTTCTTGGCTGACGCTGCTGGCCATGACCGAAGACGGGAATGAGGGAACCTTCGGTCAACCCCCTCCGACCGGTAACTTTACTCGGATTGCATCTTCGGCATCGCTCGGTCAGATCACCTATGAACCGGCACAACAGACACTGGATGATTGGAATCTGTCGGACATCGAGATCGAGGCGATCATCGAAAAGGACGGGATCGGGCGTCACTTCCCGTGGTCAGGAAGCCCCAACGCGCTGACAGCCCACCCCTTGGCGTCTTGCCGCATAGGGGACGACGTTGATTTGTCGGCACTCGATGATCGCCACGAACTGCGTGGGCACCCGGGGATCTTCGTCACCGATGGGTCTGCTGTACCGACGTCACTGTGTGTCAATCCCTCCTTGACCATCGCCGCCCTGGCCGAACGGTCTGTCCCCGGCATTGTCTCCCGGGCTCAGCAGTTCGGCGTCCCGGCACGTTCCGACGTTCCCGTTCCGGCTCGCTCTTGACGTTGGCTGAATAACTGGTCGGGAGTGGCGAGCAACGACCACGGGACGCCCGGAACTCGGCCATCGGGCCGCCGGTTGCCATTGACGTCCATCGAAAGCGGCGACGTTCCGTCACCACCAGTCCCGCGTTGTCGAACGGCACTGGATTGGCCCTGCCCTGCCTCGTGATGAATCGCCCTGGGTTTGTCGGAGGCTGGGTTTAGGCAACCTCCCCGGTTTGGGTGGTCGTGTGGACACGGTAGTTCTGTTCGAGAAGCTCGCGGCGGCCGTCGGTGCTGAGCTCATGGTCGGCGTCGGCGAGAACCTCTCGTTGACATCCTCCCCACGGCTGAAGCCGGGGGATTCCTGATTGCTGGTGGC
>OBLU010004787.1_pt1 | contig 12174 bp, 18 predicted proteins | sample 1518681 | NCBI WGS metagenome assembly OBLU01 (sample SAMEA3539304, study PRJEB22396) | soil metagenome | biome: tundra; feature: field; material: soil | place: USA | collected 2010-05 | depth 0.15 m | reverse complement strand
GCCACCGAGGACGCCGGCGAGCACTTCACCTGGCTGGCCGGTTTCCTGGCGGCCGACAGCCCGGCCTCCAGCGTGCTCACCCGCGAACTGATGGGGTGGACGCCCACGCATCCCGGGCTCCTCGACGATCTCGACCAGGGCCACTACTTTCACAGGCCGTCGGCGTGATCACGTTGGCCCGTCCCGTCCTGGCGTCGCACGCGGGTTCCTTCAGCAGCCAGCCTGCACTCGAGGTCCAGCGACCGCTACTGCATCGCCGTCCAAGCTCTAGCTGGTGCATCGCCGTCCGAGCTCTACTGCATCGCCGTCCATTCGCCCGGGTACTTGAACTGGAGCAGGACGCCCTTGTCGCCGATGGCGTCAGTGCTCCACAGCGACCAGCCCGTCGTCTCCCTTCGCTCGAACTCCTGCTTGAGCTGAGCGAAGTCGTTGCCTTCGAGAAAGTAGTCCTCGTACTTGATTGCCACTGTCCCGGCAGTATCGCTATTGCGTCGCGCTTCTTTGGGGCTCATCGCACACCTTTCACCGAGGGGGTCCACCTACGCATCCAAGCCTGCGCCCCTTTGCCCGCCCCGTCTGTCACCTTCGTGACAGAAGCCGAACAAATCTCTTGGTGTGCTGGCGATCGAGCCGGTGTGGGGATACGACGGTGCCGCGTTAGGGCAGCAACCTCCGGAGCCGGTCGGGATCGTCGATTCGGATCGACCTCGGCGCCACTGAGATCCAGTGGCGCCGCTGAAAGTCCTGGAGACAGGCGTTCACTCGCTGTCGACTGGCACCGATCGCCGAAGCTAGCTCGGTCTGGGTGATCCGGAGCTCGGCCGATGGCTGATCGGCGTGCTCGAGAAGGTACTTGGCGACCCGTTGGCTCAAGTCGAGGAACACGAGGTCGGCGGCGACGCCGGTCACCCTCCTGACCATGTCCGCCAGTTGGCGCAACATGGCCATGGCCAGGGCCGGACGGCGCTCGACGAGCTCCATCACGACCGATCGGGAAAGGGTCACGGCGCGACTCGGCTCTATGGCCGTGACCGTGGCCGAGCGCGGGACCTGCGACAGCATCCCGAGCTCACCGATCGTCTCTCCTGGAGAGACCATCGACAGCACCAGCTCGTTCCCGTCGGACGAATAGGTGGAGACCTTGAGCTTTCCGGCGGTCAGGACGAGCATGGACTCGGCCGGGTCGCCCTCGAAATAGACGGTCTGGCCCTTCTCGAACCGGCGTTCGACGCACCGCTCGGCGAGTCGGGCGCGGTCATCCGGATCGAGGGTGCCGAGCAGGCGGGAAGCGGCTAGCGGATCACCGCTGCTCGGGTTGATCGGTTGCTCGGGCATCCATCTACCCTATGGAGGTTCGACGCTGGCGTGGATGCGGACGCCGGGAGGACGCTCACTGGCCGGGCTGGACGGTCCACCTGCCGTCCGGGCCGAACGTGGCCACCATGTCGGTCACCCCGGGAGGAAAGTCGATCTGAGCGGAATTGGTGATCGACTCGGTGTCGAGTACGTCACCTTGGGAGTCGGTGCCTGCGGTGACCCAATAGGTCGGATCGGGCGTGAGCTGGTCGACAAGGGGCATGCCCGTCCGGCCCGGCTCACTCCGCCAATCGGAGAAGCGAACTACGAGATCGGCATCACCGTGAAGGTCCCGCCAAAGTTGCGCGGCCCTTTGCGCCCGTTGCCATTCCCGGTCGTGGCCGGATTGAGAGGGTTGCCTTGCGCGTCGAGCCGAGGCAATTCCAGGGAGTAGAGGTAGAGCGGTTTCCCCAGATAGGTGACCTGGTGGGTCCCATCGGGTCGGAGTATCTCACCCACGGAGGTCTTCGGCAGGAGGCCCGTGACCTGGGGCGAGGTTGTCGTGAGGACCGGCGGCCACACGAGAGAGCAGGCTCCGGTACAGGCACTGTGGTGCGGGCTGTCTTTGCTGTAGACGTACGCCGTGACCGCCGTGGGGCCGACAGCCGGGAACATGGTCGCGCTGACCACGGACTGGCCGGTGACGAGAGTCTGGGTCCCGATCGCCATCTGCCCGGACACCGGCAGGCCGGTCCTGGCCGAGACGAGATACCAGACACCGTGCCAGGGTGGGAGCGGGAGCACGGTCTCGGGGAAGTCCACGCCGGCGTACTGGTGTGGACCCATATCGAAGAGATACAGCGGATGGCCCGCGTAGGTGACCTGACGAGCGTGCAGGTCCTTGCGATAGGTGCTGCTGAGCAACCGACCCTTGACGCCGGTGCCGGCGACGGGCGGGCCGCTGGTGACCACCGCTGGCCAATCGGCCGCCTTGTCGGTCTCCGACCCCGTGCACGAGACCTTCACGGCCGCGACGACCGTCGTGCCACATGCGATCAGACCCTGGACGTCACGGGTGAACTGGTACACGGAGTAACCGGCGAACTGCCCCGAGGCGACGGTGAGGATGTCCCCGTACGGACTCTGTTGCGCCGCGATCACCGTACCCTTCGGTGGGCTCGACCCGTCCGTGTTGGTTGCAGCGTTTGCCGGTGGTGCGACAACTGTTGCGAACCCCAAGAGAGCCGAGATGACAACCAGAACAGACATGAGTGGGGACATGAGATGCCGCTCTATCTGCGGCCCGCGTCGTCGGAGGTTCTGCAACCGGGGTCGCACCGAAGCGCACCCAGGTGCCGACGGACCGGCATGTGCAGACCCGAACCTCGATACGTTCCTCACTGCTTCATCCTCCCCACGCTGAAATGGGCACCCGGGATTAGGGCATTCGGGAATTGGTCATTCCTGATCTCGATTACAAGGTAAGGACGGGGGTGAATGAATGCAATACGTCGTTGGACGTACACTCAGAGTGAACATGACCCGCCTCACAGCCAGACGAGCCGAGCAAATGCTCGAGGGCCTCAGTCGCCTGTACGCGCTCGTTCCGGTGGAGGCGTTCCCGGCTGCGGTCCTGGCCGTCATCCCCGACCTGATCGGGTGCGATTCGGCAAGCTTCAACGAAATCGAGCTCTCGACCGGGCGCTTCCGGGTCCTGGCCGAGCCGGCGGACAACGATCCGGAGCTCGAGCAGGCGTTCGCCCAATACCTCCATCAGCATCCTGTGATCGCCCACTTCGGAAGGACGGGGGACACGGAGTCCCACGCCATCTCCGACTTCATCGACCCGGTCGAGTTCCGGCGACTGAACATCTACGACGAGTGCTTTTCGTACCTCGGGATCGACGACCAGCTCTCGACGTCACTGCTGGCGGTAAACGGCAGCCAGGTCATCGGCGTGGCCCTGAATCGTGCCTGCTCCTTTTCCGAGGAGAACCGGGCACTTCTCAACGCGTTCCGACCCCACCTGATCACCGCATACCACAACGCGCTCCACTACAGCCGTGCCTACGCGGCGAGGGACGACGAGGAGCTCTGTGCCACCGCCAAGGCGGCCCTGGACTCGCTCACCAACCGGCAACTCGATGTGCTGCGTCTTATCGCTGCGGGCCGCAGCAACGCCCTCGTCGCGGCCGAGTTGGGGATCAGCGCGGCGACGGTCAAGAAGCACGTTGAACACATCCTCGACCGGCTCATGGTGGACTCGAGGCTAAAAGCAGCTCGCCTCTACCTTGTCGGCGCGCCTCGTGACACCACCGACACCTCGTGGACGTTCGACGGCACGGCCACGGGCCACTTCGCCGGTCCGTCGCGCTGACCCGGCGCCCTCTCAGTCATCGCCAGCCTCCGAACGCGGTAACACTCTCGCCGGCTGAACGAAGAGGAACAAGGCGGTCGGTCAGCTCGAGCCTTCCTCCGGCTCCTCCCCTTGGGCGGAGCCAGGCTGGCCGATCGACTTTCGGAACTCCACTCCGGCGATATCGGTGCGGGCCGTCCACGCAATGTCATTGACCGGAAATATGTCGAACTCCAGATAAGGGCTGAACTTCGACGCGGGATCGGCAAGCGAGTCCGGATTGTCGGTCTCGACGACGGCCAGGCCACCGGAGCCGTCGAGCCGGCCGACGAACTGGTAGATCGTCTCATCGGCCGGCACTGTCCATTCCTCGAACATCTCGAGCACCCGGGCAACGGACTCTTCCCGGCTGATGGCTGCGCTTCGCGGCTTCCACATCACAACGAACTTCATCCGGTTTCCTCCTAGCGATGCGCTGTCGCCACCATCTACCCGCCGCTTCCGTACGGCCTGGTGATGATCTCGAGCAGGTGACCGTCGGGGTCGGGGAAGTACACGCCCCGCCCGCCGTCATTGTGGTTGATCTCACCGAGGCGCCTTTGACCGGGGTCGGCCCAGTAGTCGACCCCGGCCGCTGCTATCCGACCGAAGATCGGGTCGAAGTCGGACTCGTCGATCAGGAAGGCGTAGTGCTGGGAGTCGATCTCGCCGTCGACGTCGTGATAGTCGAGCGAAACGTCGTTGCTCACCTCTACCGTCAGGAACGGCCCGAACGGTCGCGGTGCCGGTAGTCCGAGCGTGTCGGCGAGGAAGTTGGCGGACACGTCCTTGTCCCGACACCACACGATGGTGTGGTTGAGTCGAACGCTCACCGTCTGATCCTTCACCATTGCCGTCCCGGGAGCAACCGGAAGGCGGCCCTCCTGTCACGTGACCCGGGTCCCGCCACCTAGCCGGGCCTTGTCACGGTCACGTCGCGTGGCCCTCCCCAGAGACCCGCTTTCTTACGCAGTGACCGGCGTCTGTCCCGCAGAGGCCCGGGCCCCTCCCCCCGTGGACCGACTCCGTCCCGACCGTGGCTTCAGGATGGTGTCCATGTACTCGCAAACGAGTTCGCGGGCCCCCTCCCTCGGCAAGGCCGGGTCGCCCATGGCCATAGGCCCGGCGATGCCTTCCATGAAGGCGTACAACCGAATCGAGTCTCGCTCCGGGTCCGTCTCGGCCGGGAACTGTCCGCCAGCCACCCCGATGGCGATGGCTTCGGAGATCATGCCTCGCCACGAGTTGTACTCGTCAAGCAGGTCGAGCCGGAGAGAAGCGTCGCGACGGGCAAGGCGATAGAACTCCTCGGACAACAGGAGGGCCTGGTCGGAGGCGTCGGGGTCGTAGGTGTCGAGGTGGGCGTCGATGACGTAGAGGATCCTGTCCCTCGGATCGGGTACGGCCTCGAGGCCGGCCCGAACCTCGGCCACACAGGCGTCACTTCCGTGCCGGAATGCGGCGATGAGGAGGTCCTCGCGGGAGCCGAAATAGTACTGGAGCGAGGCGATCGGGACCCCGGTCGCGTTGCTCACGTCGGCGAAGCGGGTTCGCTCGACTCCTCGCTCGATGATGACCCGGACCGCCGCCTCCAGGATCTCCGGCTTCTCCCGGCCCGCCTTTCGGGTCCGCTTTCGTGTCGGGGCCGTATCCACCATGACTGTCGCCTCTCCCTCGGGTCGGTTGCAGCAACCGGTGCGTGTGCCTGACCGCTACTGCTCACGCCCCGGCTCATACTTTCACATGCATACAATACCCTAACTTGTATTTAATACAGGTTCGTATACAATATGACTACCGCCGACCCAACGACCAACAGAATTCGGGCCGAACCGGCGACTTGGTCCCCAACCCCCTAGGAGGTGCAACCGTGTTCAGCGAAGCAGGCGGGGAGACGTACCCGTCGCAGAGCACCGAACCCTTGCCCGATCACGCTGGCCGGCCAAGCGCCGCTCGGGGCAGGCAGGTCCACGAGACGGTGGTCCTCGACCGTGACCCCGATGAGCCGGAGGTGTGGTCGTTCGGTCACGTCATTGACGGCGCTTTCGGCAAACGCGGGCGCCTGCATCACGATCCGTCCACCCATGAGACGACGCTCGCCTCGGGTCACGGCGGCGGGCTGTACAGCACAGCCGCATTGATCGTTCATCTGGCCTGTCTTCGGACCGAGGGCGTGCCGTCCTCGTTCGTCTACGACGTCGCCACTCGGCGGATTGAGAGGAACGGGTGCTCGCCGACGTGGGAGTCGGGTACGGCCTAAAGCCGTCAGCCTCAGCCTGTCACCAGGTGCCGATCACCCGGTGCCTGTCACCAGGTGCCGATCACCCGGTGCCCGTCACCCGTCGCCGGTAGGCCGTTGGGCTCTCGCCGGTCTGGCGGACGAAGCCGCGCGAGAAGGCGCTCACGCTCTCGAAACCGACCGCCGTGGCCACCTCGAGCACTGTCGAGCCTGGTTCGGCCAGGAGAGCCATGGCTCGAAGAAACCGCGCCTGCAACACGTAGCTCCGCCACGTCATGCCGGTGGCCGCGCCGAACCGACGACGCAGCGTCCGTTCCGACAGCCCGACCGATCGACATACCTCGCCTTCAGTCACCCGATCGAGGTGGCTGTTGGTATAGGCCAAGACCGCGGCGATCACCGGTTCGGAGCTCGTGGGGAGGCACAGCGGCGTCTCCCGGTCGAGCCCGGCCCCAACCAGGTCGGCCAGCGTGGCGAAGAACCCGTCGGCCATCGGGTCTGGCGAAGCGCGGTCGATCGGCCACCGGACGCCATACAGGATCATTTCCCTGATCACCGGGGCCGCAGCCAAGATGCGTGCGCTGTCGCCCGCCTCGGGAACCAGGTCGGGGTGGAAGAACACCGACACGGTCTTGACCGTGCTTCTGATCGTCGTCTGGTGCGTGAGCCCGGCCGGAATCCATGCCGCCTGCTGAGGCGGAAGCAGGTAGTGGCCGGCACGCGTCTCAACCTCCACCGTCCCTTGGAAGGCGTACTCGATCTGGTGGAGGTCGTGGGCGTGCCAGGGGGTCACTAACTCGTTGCCTTCGTAGGCGCAGGTGCCGGCACGCCCTGGGCTTCCGCTGCGCATGTCCACCACGCCGGACCTGTCCAGCACGCCGGACCTGTCCTCCACCGCTCCGGACATGTCCGGTCCGGGCAAATCATTGGCCGAACGCGCAGAGACGGTCACCAGGTCCGGAGTGTACACATGAACCGCGGGGACGACCGAGGGGAAGGCGAAGGGCATGAACGAGAGTCACCTCCGATATCTCTCCAGCCCCGAGTGGGCCCAGATGCTCGAGGCGAACCTATGGCCCTGGGTCCTGAGCGTCGGCGATCTGGGCGACGAGGTGCTCGAGGTCGGCCCCGGGCCGGGGCTCACCACCGACCTGCTCTGTCGGCACGTCCGAGCGGTCACCGCGGTGGAGGTCGACCCGGCCCTGGCCCGAGCACTGGCCGCGCGACTGGCCGGTACGAACGCCACCGTCATCTGTGCCGACGCCAGTGAGGGAGGGCTTCCCGCCGACCGGTTCTCCGCGGTGACGTGCTTCTCGATGCTCCACCACATGCCGTCCCCCGAGGCGCAAGACCGCCTCTTTCGGGAGATCCACCGCGTCTTGCGGCCCGGTGGGATCCTCGTCGGCGTTGATGCGCTGGACATCGCCCCGGTCCGGGACGGCCACGTTGACGACACGTTCGTTCCGGTGGACCCCACCATGCTCAGCGCGCGCCTCAAAGCCGTCGGCCTGATCGAGCCGACGCTCGAGCGCGACGAGTACCAGATTCGGTTCGTGGCCCGAAAGGGCGCGTAGCCATCAGGGCCGGCACCTCGATTCTCGGGGGCGAGCAAGGAGCTCTGTCACCACCAGGATCGAGACAGGAGATTGAACCCGGTCAATACAGCGATCAGCCAGTACAGTGATCAGCTCGGGGAGCAGTTTCACATTCGATCGGAGCACCAGGTATGGCCGACACCGGCGTTCGCGTTCTCATCTGTTACGACGGTTCGGAGCATGCCAAGCATGCCATCGAGGGCGCGGGCAAGTTGTTCCCGGGCGCATCGGCCACCGTGCTCTATGTCACCGAGTCCTTGGCCCATATGCTCCAGCGGTACCCGTCGCCCGATTCGTTCGTCGGCGACATCCCCTTCGAGTCCGTCGATGCCACCAACGCCGAGGTCGGGTCCTCCGTTGCCGACGAGGGCGCGGCACTGGCCACGAAGGCCGGCATGACGGCCGTGGCGCGGTGCGTCACCTCCGATGACTCGGCCTGGAACGCGGCACTGGTCGCGGCTGACGAGATCGACGCCCACGTGATCGTGGCCGGCGACCGCGGGCGCTCCGGCGTCCGCGAGCTCGTACGCGGCGGGTTCAGCCGGCACTTGTTGCAGCACAGCAATCGTCCGGTTCTGGCTCTCCCCGATCCGGAGCTTGCGCACGCCCGGCGCAAGGCAACCCACTCCTCCGAGTGATCTGCGGGCGGTCACGCCCTCTCGAGTTGTAACGAGCAATCTCGCTGCTCGATCCTTGCCGACGTCTGTTCCTGATGGCCGACGTCGTGCCGGTGTCAGGCCCACGTTTGGCCGGTGTCGTGGCCGGTGTCGTTGCTCGTGTCATGGCCGGTGTCGTTGCTCTTCGTCGCCAGCGTCCTTCGTCTTGGTCAAGCAATCTAGGAACCCCTTGACACGTAACCATTTAGTTACGTATCATAAGGCCGTGAGCGACGACAACCAAGTGTTCAAGGCGCTCGCCGATCCAACACGGCGTTTCTTGCTCGATCTCCTGTTCGAGCAAGAGGGGCGAACGCTCACGGAGCTCGAGCAGAAGGTGGCGATGACCCGGATCGGTGTCATGAAGCACCTTCGGATCCTCGAGGATGCCGGGCTGGTGGTGACCGAGAAGTCCGGGCGCGAGAAGTTGCACTTCTTGAACCCGGTACCGATCCGGCTCATTCATGACCGTTGGATCAACAAGTACACGGAGCACCGGGTGTCGGCGCTCGTCGAACTGAAACAGCGATTGGAGAAGTGATCATGACTGCCAGCACGAAAAGCACGAACGCGAGCACCGAGTCAGAGGTGACCACTCAGGTCTATCGGATCTACATCAAGGCCAGCGCCGAGGCGATCTGGGAGGCCATCACCGATCCCGAGTGGACAAACCGGTACGGGTACACGGGCTATGCCCACTACGACCTGCGCCCCGGGGGCGCCTATTCGGTGGCGGCCAACGAGGAGTTCAAGGCGGCTGCCGAGGCGCAGGGGTTCCCGTGCCCCGACATCGTGGTCGACGGCGAGGTCATCGAGGCCGACCCGCCCCACCGGCTCGTCACGACCTGGCGCATGCTCATGGACCCGACCTGTATCGCCGAGGGCTTCACGACCGTCTCACACGACATCGAGCAGCTCGACACGGGAGCCTGCCTGTTGACGCTGACCCACAAACTCGACTCGTCGCACAAGGCGATCGCTGCACTCGTCTCCGGCCAACTGCAGGATCAGGGCGAAGGTGGCGGCGGAGGCCATGCCTGGGTGCTGAGCGATCTGAAGTCGCTCCTGGAGACAGGCTCCGGGCTCGCGGGCAAGTAGCAGTGCCAGAAGGGCCCGAATCGCTCCGTGCCTGGCAACTCCGTACCGGGCGAGCTGCGGAGCAAGCTCAATGTCTGGCGTAGTCGGCGAATCCCTGCCAGTCGATGACAACGCAGGGTTCGTCGCCGACGATCCAGGCATCGTGGCCCGGAGGGCACTCCATGAAGTCGCCGGGACCGAACTCCATCTCCTCGCCGTCGTCCATGACGACCTTCATCCGACCCGAGATGAAGTAGCCCATGTGCGCGGCTTGGCAGCTCTCGGTCCCGGCGATCGGCTGGATGTGCTTTGACCACTGCCATCCGGGTTCGAAAGTCGCTCGCCCGACAGGACCACGATCGAGATTCACCATTTCGAGCTTGCCCATGCCCTCTTCGAAGGAACGAATCTCCTCCGGTTGATCGAGGCTCATGCGAATCAATCCGGCCATCTTGACCTCCTCGGTACCTCTAATTCGTGCGATCTACATGCCAGCAACTTGTGCGATCCAGTTCGGTGCCATTGTGCGATGGCCACCGTGTTTCAACCGTTACCGCTGGGTCGCTCAGAGTACGGGCGCCTCGTCCTTAAGGTTCTGACGGAGCCAGTCCCGCACCTCGGCGGAATCCTCATGACCATGAACGGAGACGGCGTGCTGAGTGGCGGCCCGGAGTACTTCGTCCTCCTCGCCGGCAATGGTCAACGTGCAGCCGTTCTCGCTCGGGAAGTCTCGGCAATCGGCAATCTTTCTGGCCATGTGGTACCCCTCTCTCGGTGGTCGCTATCCCTGCTCTCTCGGTGGCTGTCTGCTCTCTCGGTGGCCGCTGTCGCTGCTCTCTCGGTGGTCGCGATCCCTACATCTCGTCCACGGCGCGCACATCGAGGTTTCGGAACGTGATCGGCCCGACACACAGTTCAGCAACACGCTCTGCGAACTTGGCGGTCTCCGGGAGCGCCGAGTTGGCCATGGCCCCCTCGTAGGACGGAAAATCCACGATCTGGATATAGGTGTCTGCCTGCTCTCTGTCCTCGGTGAGGGTGCTCCGCTGAGCAGTCCGTCGTCCTTCGGTCTGAGAACGCCATTCATCGACCAGAGCGGCCACGTCGTCAGGCCGCGTAGTCCTGAATTCGATGATCTGCATGAAGCCCACGTCGCCATCCCCCGTTCTGCTCCCCGTACGTCAGTAGTACTCCCGGACCCTTGGCAACTCAATACGTCATCTCGCGTATCGGACCGCTCTGAGCTAGCGTTACTGCCAGCGAAAGCCAACGAATTGGCGGCACATCACCAAGATGGACTCCATCGACGTTCCTCGAGTGCTCTCGATTCTCGGGGCGGTGGCTGAGGCAGCCACTACCGACGAGCTACTCGGCGCCGTGCTCGAGGCGTCGGTCGCCCTGGTACATCCCGACACTGCGGTTGTGACCGAAGTCCGAGCCGTGGACATCCAAAACAGCGCCGTGGACATCGCGGACGACGCAGTGGATGTTCAGGACGCCGTGGACATCCGGGAAAGCGCCGTGGTGATCAGAGACAGCGCCCATATGACTACCCATGTGGCCAAGGGCAACGCCATGGTGACCGCGGTCGGTCCGGCCGGTCCCAGGATCAAGATGTGGCCCGAGGACTTCCTGTCGGTGTGCCAGCAACTGGCATTCGATCAGCTGAACACGAAGAGCCCGTGGCCCCTTGTCACCCAGACCCGACTCGGCGATGAATGCCCGCTTCGCATCTCGGACCTGTTCGACCAGCGGCGCTACCGGAGCCTGGAAATCTACAGCGAGCTTTTCCGAGTCCTCGGTTTCGACCATCAGGTGGCGTTCTCGATTCCGATCGACCAGAATCGGCGCATCTGCGTCGCCATGAACCGACGGGGCGGCGACTTCTCGACTTCCGAGCTCGACCGGCTCGAGGCACTTCGCCGGCCTGTTGCCGCCTGTGCTTCCCGCATCGCGCTCGTGGAGCGCTTCGACATTCCCGGGGTCGGCGCCACCCCCCGTCTCACCCCTCGCGAACACGATGTACTGACGCTCGTGGCGACGGGCCTCAGCAATGCCCAGATCGGCTTCCGGCTCGGGATCAGCGCGCGGACGGTCAGCAAACACCTGGAGCACATCTTCACCAAGACCGGGCTCAGCAATCGAACCGAGGTTGCTGCCTGCTGGCCCCGGATCCAGCAACACCAACCCGGCCCGGCACTACCGGCAACCTGACCGCCCGGCCCGACTCGGCCCCGCCCGACCGCCCAACCGGCCCGGCACTACCGGCAACCTGACCGCCGGGCTCATCGCCCATTCTCCACCGCTCCCTCACCATCTCCCCTGTCGTCCCGCCCATCGTCGAGAAGGTCGAGAAACCCTTGGGCGCCAGGAGCCAGCGGCCCCTGGCGGGCGGCCACCACGATCCTGCGCTCAACCGGCGGTGCGGGCACAGCCGCCACCGCGCCCAGACGCACGGCCATGGTGGCCATCGCCTCGGGCACAAGGGAGGCACCGGCTCCCGCCAGCACCAGCGGCAGTATGGCATCGCGTTGTGCCGTCACCACCGAGACGCGGGGTACGACGCCGGCCGCGGCAAACCCCTCATCAAGGAGCCGGCGACTCGACGTCCCGAGCGGAGTGGCGATCATCGTCGTGTCGCGCAGATCTCTGAGCCGTAGCTGTCCGAGCCGGGACCCATCCCAGGACGCCTCTCCCCGGGACGCCTCACCCCGGACCGCCTCACCCCGGACCGCCTTCATGGGTGACCCCGGCGGCAAGATGACCAGCAGTCGTTGCACCTCGACCGGCACGGTGCGCAGATCGGTCGGCAGGCCCGTCTCCTCCCCGATCCCGACCTCGCACTGGCCGGTCCGGAGCAGGTCGACGAGGTCGGCGGTGTCCTCGGGAGCCGACAGGTCAACGGGCACGTCGGGG
>OBLU010004786.1_pt1 | contig 12174 bp, 9 predicted proteins | sample 1518681 | NCBI WGS metagenome assembly OBLU01 (sample SAMEA3539304, study PRJEB22396) | soil metagenome | biome: tundra; feature: field; material: soil | place: USA | collected 2010-05 | depth 0.15 m | reverse complement strand
CCGGCGAGGATTAGATTCCCAGCTACCCACGTCTAGTCGGGAGTAGTCTACCGATAGCTGGCGAGAACAGCCCTTCCATCCAGCAATCGGGCGTGGCGGGCTGGAGAGGCGTTCTGGATAATAGCTCTTGCCTCGTCGCCAAGGGTTGACCGACGGCGCCGTTGGGGTAGATCGGATGCGTTCGGGGCCGATAAACCTTTTTTTCGGAAACTGGCCGTCTGGAGCCCAGCCCAAGACGATATCTGGCGATAACAGCCCTATCGTCCAACAACCGGACATATCTCGTGACGCGCAGTCACGAAGCGAGCGTAGAGTTGCCGCCGGCGAGCGAGTTCCGCACCCGCCTCGCCCAGCCGCGGCAAGACGCCGCTCGTGCGGACGCCGCCAGGCGCCGCTCGCTCCCGCCGACGCGCACCACCGCGACGAACGACTCAAACTCCCGCTCTGGCTCGACACGTGCGAACGGGCACGGCGGCTGCGGCGAGGCCGGCGAAGGTGCACGCGCGCGGCTCCTGGAACCTGCTTGCGGACGACGACGCCGACCGCGGGATCTGACCCAGATGCGCGTGGCTCTACCCGAGCGTGCTGTCGCCTCCGCGTAGAATTGCCACCCGCGGCCCACGCCGAACCGCTCGCGTGCCCGGCGAGGACAGACTCTCAGCGCGTCGTGCCGCCCTGTGCGGCGCCGCGCTTCCGCCGCGACGCGCGCCCTCCCACGACGAACTGCTTTCGAACTCCCGCGCGGGCTCGACTCGTGCGCGCAGGCGCGGCAAGAGTGCTCGATTTCGGTCGTGCGACGGGCGTTCGGCCGATCCCGGCGGCGTTCCCGTCTGGTTTTGTCGCAGGCATGCCAACCGAGCTAGCGGATTCGGGAAGTCTTCCGTGGACAGTGATTCACGGTCGGATCCGGTAGTTGGACGGATCGGGATTTATCAACAGCGATCAGGCATCGCTGATATTCGAACAATGCCAGTGCGGAGAGTTCGTCAAGCGAGTTCACCTCGGTGGCAGAGCCAGGGTACGACGGCCAAATCAGATCCTCACAGGCGCCGAAGGTCACGGCGCGATCCGCGCCGGCGAGTCCGGTAGTGGCGTAAAACCGCTCTATTGCACGGAAATCACCACATTCGGCTGCGTCTGCACTCCATTCACGCCTGCCGCGAACGTAACATCTCCGGTGCCAAGGCCTGCCGGTAGTGTCACGTTCATCTGGTAGAGTCCGGCGCTGGACAATCCTACGAAGGATGGGACGACGCTCACGTTGTTGATGAGGATGCTCACCGTCTTGGTGGTTGACGCAGCTCCGGAGAATGCCTGGCCCGCCGGCACTACCGGACTGGTTGGCCCGAATCCGACTCCGAATAGCACCAGGGCATCGCCTGCCTTAGCGGCGACCGTCGCATAACCCAAGGACGTGCCAGTGGGGCCGGCGATGTCGTAGGTGCCCCCGCCGTAAGCGCCGGTGCCGTCGGACCGCAGGATGATAGCTGCCACGTGTTTGTTATCGAGCAGGAGGAAGGAAGGTGCGAACGGCGCCAACGTTACAGTGGATGTTGCGCTCCCGCTAGCGGTGGTAACAACCACAGGGACAGGTCCGGTCGTGGAGTCATCCGGGGCTTGCAGGTTGATCTGTCCGGGGCTTACGAACCAGAGGTACGCCGACTTGCCATTGATGGTGACGCTGGTGACGCCGAGGGACGTCGGGAAGTTGCCGGTCCAGGTGGCGGCGGCCGGGGCGAGATTGGTGCCGTAAATCGAGACCCATTCGCCGGGTTGGATCGTGCCGGAGGTACTGTAAACGGGGACGATGCCGCCGGGGTTGATCGTAGGCGCCGTGCCCGTGCCTAAGCTGATCTTGGCGATGTAGCCGTCATAGCTGTTACCGGTGCCGGGATTCTTTAAGGCAGGCTGAAACGCGCCGCGTGTCGTCGGCAGCGTAGTGTCATAGGTGTAGCTTGCTACATATATGCTGTCCATGCTGTCCTGTGCGTCCACCGCCAGGCCTTTCATGGTAAAGCTTCCTTGATTATCGGTACCTCCTATCAGGGAAGAAAACAGCAAGTTACTTCCGGTCGGGTCGAGTTTTGCCACGAACGCAGCAGGGTTGCTTAGACTGGGCTGCACCGGATTAATTGACACGAACGCCCCGGCGTTGTGGCCGGCCACATATACATTCCCTTGCGTATCGAGTTGAATGGCCGAGAAGAAGTCAGCAGGTTCCACAAGGGCGGACCATACCAGGTGAAGACTTCAATGTCCAGCCCGATTTGTGTGGAATCCTTGTTGTGAGCGAGAGTCGCTCAAAGCGATGACCCAAACGCCGGTGTGCCCCGATTACAATTTACCTTTGCCGGCGCGGGCACTCCCGAAGGCATCTGCATGCTTTGTCTGCTCGCCGCGCGGGGCGTTTCGAAGGCAGTGACGGATTTCTCTGCCGATGCAACCAGTCTGAGCCAGATTTTCCGGCGCGCCAGAAGGTGCCCCGAAGTTAGTTGCAGGTGAAAACGGCGGGTAAAATCATCTTACGTTACCTTGCTTTCTTTGGAGTACAAAGATCTGTTCGATTTAGTAATCTGCTAAGCCAAAAGGAATGCAATTTAGGCGAGGTCGTACCCCACTGCCGGGCCCGTCAGTCGTTGTCCCCGTGGGGCGCCCGAGCCCAAGAATCGCTGTACTTAACGGTTGCCCCCGCGGACGAAAGTGGTTCTTCGCCACACCCTGTGCCACCGTTTGCCCCAATTGCCGCCCCGCCTCGAGTGGTGAGAATCCGCACCAAGAGCCCCCAGTGAGTTGAGCCTTTGGGGGCGCTCACTCAGGAAAGAAGGATTTCCCGCCGGAAGTTACATTACGGAAGAAGATTTGGGTGGAATCTTCGGTAGTGGGTCCGTTTGAATTTTCAAATAGACCCACTACCGAATCTTCAATTGGGCCGCGGCGGCCATTTCGATCTTTATATGTCCGTGCGTGGAAGCTGCAGCAAACAAAGCCATGAGTTGGACCTAATTCCCGGAGTTGCTTCGCGGAGGGGATCCGCGCGCCCTACGCAGTTTGTGACGCGCGGCCAACAGGGGTGTAAGCTTACTACGAATGGCCTTGACGTTGAACTATGACTGAGGCGCCGCTATGCCCGGAGTGCGGGTCACCGATGCCGAAAGGCGTTGCCGAGGGTATGTGTATGCGCTGTCTGCTGGAGGCGGGCATGCCGGATACGGTATCGATCTCCGCTGCCGATCAGTCCATCAACCTCACCGCGCTGCCAGGCATCATCCTCGATGGAAAGTATCGCATCGAGCAGCTACTGGGGCAGGGCGGGATGGGCGCGGTCTTTCTTGCCACACACCTCGGCACCACGCGAACGGTAGCGGTGAAGGTGATTGTTCCGCGGCTTGCGGGGCAGGATGAATTCCTGCTTCGCTTTCAACGCGAGGCGGAGGCGGCCGGCCGGCTGCGGCATCCGAACGTCGTGAACGTCACCGATTTCGGAATCACATCGATGGGTTCTGAACCGCTCGCCTACCTGGTGATGGAATACCTTGACGGCGAGACCCTTGCCGGGTTCCTGAGAAAGAATCCGCTGCCTCCGCGGGACTTGGTTCTCGACATCATCGACCAGGTAGCGCTGGGGCTGGACGCGGCCCATGCTGCCGGGATCGTGCATCGTGATTTGAAACCCGATAACATCTGGCTGGAATCGAACCGTCGCGGCGGGTACAACATCAAAGTGCTGGATTTCGGCATTGCCAAGCTGAATCAGGCGGCTGGAACAGCGGTGGCGGTCGGGTCGTTGGTGCCGGGGGCGACCGATCCAGAGGCGGCTACGTTGATCATAGAGGGTCCAAAAGAGCCGAACCGCAGTAGTTTCCAGACGCCACCCCATTTGAAGACCCACGACATGGCATCCGCTTCGGCAAGCCTGCAGACGACGGTCGGTTCGGTCCTGGGCACTCCGGCGTTCATGGCTCCCGAACAGTGTCAGGGACTGGCTGTCGACCATCGGGCGGACATCTATAGTCTGGGAGTCATCGCTTATGAGCTATTTTGCGGACGCCTGCCGTTCCAGGCGAAGAGTCTTCGCGAACTTCTCGCCCTTCAGGTCAACGCGAAGCCGCCCGTGCCAAGGAGCCTCGACAAGAGCATTCCCACCGGCGTCTCGATAGCGTTGATGCAGGCGCTCGAGAAGGATGCGGAAGCGCGGCCAAACTCCGCCGCGATGCTGGCGGCGCAGCTTCGGGCCGGCGTGGATGGCGAAGTTCATATTCTGGCGCAAGGCAAAATCTTCGCCAATAACTATCTGAAGTGTTTCGCACCGCTGCTCGCGATCTTGTTCTGCAGCCTGATTCCGATGATGGCGCTTTTGTTCAACCTTGCGTCGCTCATTGAGACGCGGAAGCTCGTGCCCGGGGGAGTTCTGCTGGCGATGGTTGATCTGGGCGGCTTCACCATTCACCTGTTTCTTTCCCAGCTCTACAAGGCGGCGGCGACGATGGTGCTCGAGGACGCGGCGACCATCGGCTACTTCCGTCCTCGAACCCGAGTCATCCTAACGCGATTGCTGAAGGGCTTGGGCCCAATGCTGGGGATGTTTGGCCGAACCGTTTTCCGGCTCTCCAGGAGTGGATTTCTGGAAGGCGCCCTGTGGCCGGTGGTTTGGGCCGCGGAAGGGCTGACGGGAGGGGCCGCGTTGCGCCGTTCCCGCCAACTGGCTGAGACCCAGCCTTCCACCACGCTCGCCTTGGTAGCGCGGCAATATGGCCTTCTTCTGGCCGCGACACTCGCGCTGACTGCAGTCTCGGTCTGGGTCACTGGCAGCTACGCCGAATCCGCAAGAGCGCTGTTTTCCGAGAGACGCTTCTATGGGATGTTCATCTGTTACCCGATCCCGCTTTCGGCCATTTTCCTCACCTTCGGCACGGCCTGTGATTTTCTCTACCGATCCGCGCGGCGATGCCTGGGCGAGACGTTCGTTTGGGCGTTGCCGTCGGGGACGCGGGGCGATCGGAAGGGGTCGGCTCCCCGTGTTCGCCCGGGAACCATCGTGTCGGTGGTGCCGGCATCGTTGATTATTGCGGTTGTCGCCCTAAGCCCGATTCTTCATACACAGCCGCCGACCCGATTGTTTGACGCAGTGCGGGACGGAAGAGTCGGAGCCGTGCTGAAGGCGATCGATTCGGGGATTCCGGTCGAGTCCAGAGATGTGCGGGATCTGACGGCGCTGGCGGTGGCGGCGACGCAGGGGCGCGTCGAGTTAGTGCGTGCGTTGCTGGATCGGGGGGCCAATGTCAACATACGGTTCAGCGATGGATCGACTCCGTTGATGTTGGCGCTGGCGAACGGTCATGCGGAGGCGGCGCGAGTGCTGATTGAGCGGCATGCAGACGTGCGAGTGGTGGACTCGGACGGGCGGACGCCTCTCATGATTGCGGCAATGCATGGGGATGCAGCGATGTGCCGGCTTCTGCTACAGAGTGGAGCGGATGCCGCGCGCCGGGATGAGTCGGGGAAGACCGCTCGTGATTACGCGGTGGAGGAGAATCACCGGGATGTCGTTGGGGTCTTAGACGAGCTCAGGAAATAAGAGGCGATCACCGATCCCCCCAAGCTCAAAAAGGTAAACTGATTCAAACGCGAATGGCCAACGGCATCAAAGCATCCGACGACAGCGACCGGTTCCCGACGACCTCCTGGACCATGATCGTCAACGCCCGCGACCGCGACCCCAAGGTCGCCCGCGAAGCGCTGGACCGGTTGTGCCGGGGCTATTGGAACCCGGTCTTCGCCTTCGTCCGCCGCAAGGGATTCGATCCCGATCAAGCCGGTGACCGCACCCAAGCCTTCTTTACCGCGCTGCTCGAAAAGGATTACCTTGCGGATATCGAACGCTCCAAGGGGAATTTTCGATCGTTCCTGCTGGCGGCCGTTAAACATTTTCTATCCAACCAATTGGATGCGGAAAGGGCGCTCAAACGAGGTGGCGGGCGTCCCATTCTTCCACTCGAATTCGAGGGTGCCGATGGTTTGCGCCGCCATGAGCCTGAACACTCGCTTACTCCCGAGGCCGTTTTTGAGTTTCGGTGGGCCGAAAGTCTGCTGGATCGCACCTTGAAGCGGCTGCGCGGCAGCTCGTATCGGCGCTGTGCAAGGCGTTCTTGCTGGACGCACGACCGGCGCGGAGCAGCCCAACAGATTGAGAGGTTGCCCGGCGATATGAAACGGCCCAATTTTGCCCGCCTCAATCCATGGACGCGCAAGCAAAACACACAGCTTGAGCAATTTCTTGAAACCGAAAACCATGAATGGAGGGACGCCAGCGAGCGGCACCGCAAGGACCGCGACGAGAAAGAGCGCCAGTTAGACCTGGCCTTGTTCCAAGAACGGCGCGAGGGCAGCAATTGGCTGGAAAACCGCGAAATGCGCATGTCTGCCATGGTGCTGGAGTATCAGCGCACCCTTGTTGCCGCGCAGATAGCAATTCGCAAACGACTGGGGCTGGAATGTCCGGCGCTACTGTCCGATGCGCAACTATCGAGGCTGGAAGAAACTATGCTGCGGTCATTGCATGTTGGGCGTCAGGCGCGGCGCGGTGATTACGAGCGCAGGGCGCGCGCCGCAGGCGTCCCCGCCCAACGTTCAGAGCATCGGGACGCCGCCGAATATGGCGATTTAGAAGCACTGGTGCGGCGCGAAGTGCGGCAGTTAGTGCTTGCCCGTTCTCTCGGACGCATCGGCAAAAAGCCGTCGCGCCTCAGGTCCATGTTCAAGGTGGGTTCAGAATGGGAACCCCTTGTCAAGCTGCTGGCCGCCATTCTTGCTTTCGGTGGCGCTGCAATTGCCCTGTATCGCTTACTTCGATAAAGGGCAAACGCGGCGCAGCGAGGAAGTCTAAGCGCGTCCGGCCACCGCACAGCGAAAAGAGGCTGTGCCCGATCATAGGCTGCGATAGACGGTCTATCCAAAGGTATGGCGGCCCTTGAGGCTAGGCCATTCCGGATAAATCCCGTGACACGCCGCTCACGTCAGTCGGAGTAATTGGGGGCTGTTGGGCTGCCGTTTCCCCAAAAGGCGCGTTGTTCCAGCCGCGGCCAATCGACGCGCACGGCTCCGCCGGAAGTCAGCCCACGCGCCCTCCACGAATGCACGCATCTCTAGAAGAGCGGTTCCATCAGGCCGGCCAGCAACTCCCGATCGACCGGTCCCGTGTGCCTCGTTCGCCAGTCGAAGAAGCGCCAGGCCGTAGTCTCCTTCTCGACGCAATAGAAGATCAGGAGGCTCCGAACCTCGAACCTTTCGAGCATCTGCTGGTTGTAGGTCCGAACCTCACCCTCCAGGACGTACGGGACAAGAAACTTCTCGGTACAGACCAACTGGGCTGGCGCCTCGAAGGCAATCTGCAACTCGCGGCCCTGAGCGCCGATCTGGATCAAGTTGACGCCGGGCTCCCGGAACATCTCCGGCGCATACGTGCCCGGGGATAGGTCAAGCGCCGCCTCCGGCAGGTTGCGGTTCACCGAGGAGACGAACTCCGCACAAATCCGATGCAACTCGCACGCACCCCGCTGGCGAAGGGTGACGATCTCAGCGGCATTCACCAGGAATCGCTCGGCCTTCCTGGCGGCATCGATCCGGCGCGCGAGTTTGGCAGTTGCGTCATCCTGGGACATGGTCAGCGTTAAGGGCCATTGTAGAACGCCAGGCTGAGCAGGGGCCAGTCCGGGGACCGCGAGACCCTTCCATGCCCATGGGCGGTCCCCGATCGGCTGGATGGACTTCACCGAACACGGTCCACGGCGCCTGCTTGGCGGCAGTCAGGCAACGGCTGCCCTTTGACCAGGGATGCCTGGGCATGTCGCCGTTGGTCCTCCCGTAACGCGCAGTTCAGGAACGTCAGGAAAGGAATCCACTTGGGCGAACGGGATCGCGTACTTGGGCGTCGCAGTCCAGGTTCAGAGGTAATGAACAGCAGAAGCCCGGCGGTCGCTTGCGGCTAAGCGATAGTAGCCTCGGTCGGAAACTCCGCGATCAACCACTCGCCGACAGCCTCCGGCGTCCCCAGTCCTGCCTTCACCAGGATTGCCGCAATGTCCGCGCCGGCGATCACCACGACCGGGTGGCGGTCGCTGCGTAGCTCCTGGTATGCTTTGGTGGCCCAGAAAAGAGGTCGTAACCAGGATTCCGAACTGCCGGTGACGGAGGCGCGAGATCAGGCGCGATAGCTCTTTCACCCCGACGCCATTCTTTGGGGCGTAGCACTTTGCCTCTAGAGCGAAGTCCAGGGAGATACGGTCCGCGAGCGGCCCCACGCGGTATGTGCCAATCGCATCCCGGCCCCCATCAACCGATGGCCGAGTGACCGTCTCGATTTTGATGTTGGGGTCCATGAGCCCGGCTAGGCGGGCCGCGCAGTGCTCGAAACCGTGTGGGTTGTCCTTGAAGTAGCCATAGATGCATCGCACGAGAGATTCATCACGGCCAGCGGCGGGCTGTTGTTCCTCTGTGGTCCGGTATTCGATCGTGGGTTCCGCGGTAAGCGGTTCGTAGACGCCCCTCTCGACCACGTTCGCCAGGCGCGTGGGGCGGAGGAAAGGAGTGGTTCGCCTGCCCTAAGGGCATCGATCCATTGGCGGGAAACGGTCCCGGTATCCAGTATCGTAAACTTTGCCCGGTAGTTCTGGAAGCGCTCGCCCTTCTTGCTGCGCCAGATGGCGACCAGATCGTCGGCAGGATCGGCCTCCACGCCGGGCACCGCCAGTCCCCGAAAGACAACGTCCCGCCCTTTGGAGCCCTTGGCAAACACGAAGAATGGTGGAATCTTTACTTTCTGGTCCGGCGCATTGTGTAGGCTGGCGAAGCATGATTGCAGCAGCCTGTTTCCGCGCCGGGGAGTGTCGTGGAGGTCAAAGCCTGGCTTCTTGTTGTCGCCAAAGTACGTGAATACGCCGGTGTACACGTCGATAAGATCGGGCCAGTCGGCGTCGTCCATGCTGGAATAGAGGATCACGAGGCGCGGCGCGTCCCAACTGCCGACCGCGCGGAAGCCGCCTTGGTTGCCCGCGCCGGGAATCAGTTTGCCGAGAACATCATCCCCGGTGTTTCCTTTGGTGCCGCCTTCGTACACCGCGTCGATCACAAGGTCGGCGGTCGGCAACGCGGAGAATGGAAATACTTTGGCCATTGCTCGAAGGCTGATTTTCGCATGATGCGCGGGGAGGCGGAGCCAAGGCCCACCTGCAGGCGGCCCGAGAAGTAGGCGAGCGTCGCATCGGCCACCAGCGTCCAAGACTGACGCATCCTATTCATTCCATTACGCGCACAGTCAGATGGGATCCGTCCGCTCCGCCACGAAGTAGCCGCTCAAATGCTTTCTTAAAATCCGAGGGCCGGGCGTTCGGGATATCCAGGAATTGTTGCGGATTCCGATCAACCAGCGGGAACCACGAACTCTGGATCTGCACCATAATGCGATGGCCTGAGCGGAACGTATGCAGGACATCCGGCATCCAGAACTCAACCTTCTCCGGCTTACCCGGTGTGAAGGGCTCCGCTTTGGACAGGCTATTACGAAACTTGCCGCGGAACGGCTCACCGCGGACTAGTTGCTGATAACCGCCCATGTATACGCCCTTGACGTTCGGATCGGGGTCGGGGTAATCGTTTGGGTAAACATCGATCAGCTTCACGACAAAATCCGAATCCGTGCCGGTTGTCGACACCTGCAGCACCGGTGTGACGGGTCCGGCAATCGTCAGGTCGTCGTCCAGTGGTTCGGTCTCGTAGGTCAGCACGTCGGGACGCGTGGCGGCGAAGCGTTGGTCGAATGTCATGTAGTCGACGGGCATTCCCATCCCGGGAGCGATTTCGCCGGTTGAAGGCACCGGTTTGTTGGGATCGCTGAGGTACTCGTCAAAACCCTTTGCTTCCGGCGCGCTCCAGGAGAGCTTTCCGCCGGCATCGAAATACAGTGAACGAGCCGTGCTGCTCTTCGGTGGCCAGGCGTCGAAGCGGTGCCACTCGTTGCGTCCCGTCTCAAACAGAAACGCCTTGGGAATGGCGCTGTCCGCATTCGCCTTCAGTCCGTTGCCCTTGCCCTTCAGATTCTGAACAAAGAACGGAAGTTCGATGCTCTCCTGGAAGAATTCGGACGTATTTGACTTGAAAGTAAGATTCCCCAGAGTGTCTCCGCGATCACGAGCCCAGCCGCCGTGGCGCCATGGACCCATCACCAGAGTATCCGGGGCGCTAGCGCCATTCCTCTCCAGGGCGTTGAACAGCTTCAAGGGTCCGGCAAGATCCTCGGCATCGAACCAGCCGCCCACCCACATGACCGCCGGTGTCACATTCTTCATATGCGGCGCCTGAGCGCGCGTCTGCCAGTACTCGTCGTAGGACGTGTGCTGGATGGTGTCGTCCCAGTAGGTGCTGGAATGTTTGAGGTACTTCTCGTTGGCGTTCGACACCGGACCCATCCGCAGAAAGAAATCGTACGCGTCCACCGTGCCGGGGTCGTAGCGTACGGTAGGTATTGGCCTCTCCGGATCCGGCTTGCGCGGCAGGAAGGCCGAGTAAAACCGGAAGTTCGCCGCCAGATGAAAGGCTCCGTTGTGGTATCCGTCGTCGCCATTTCCGACGTCGCCCATCGGGGCCTGCGGGGACACGGCCTTCAAGGCCGGATGCGCGTCGATCAGGCCATGTGCCGCGAAGAACCCCGGATAGGAGATCCCCCACATGCCGACTTTTCCGTTGTTGTTCGGAACGTGCTTTAGCAGCCAGTCAATCGTGTCGTAGGTGTCCGTGCTCTCATCCGTGTCCTTCGGACCTTGGTAATGCGTCTTGTGTGGCCGCACGTCAACGAAGACGCCCTCGGACATGTAGCGGCCGCGCACATCCTCATAGACGAAAACGAAGCCCTCCTTTTCTGCAGCAAAAGACGGGCCGACTTGCGGCTTGTAGTTGTCGGCGCCATAGGGTCCGACGTTGTAGGGCGTCCGCTGCATGAGGATCGGGTAGGTTTGTGTTACGTCCTTCGGAACGTACACCGCAGCGAACAGCCGCACGCCATCGCGCATGGGAACCCTGTATTCGTACTTGGTGTAGTGGGTCAGGGTATAAGCCAGCGCCGTGCGCTCTGCCTCCGTGAGGGGTGGGGGCGCCAAAACAGGTTGGGCGAACAGGGCCGCGCCGGAGACGAGCAAACTTAGACCCGCTAATTCTCGAATCGCCATGCGGACGTTATACCACGGCGGTGCTTTCAAATGCCCGCCGGAATACGCGCCAGGATGAGAGCGCGACGCGGACTTGCCGTTACGGGTCCGATTCGGTTAAGTGGCAACGATTGGGCCTTGCGCTGCCGATCCGTCAGGCCTCAGGGTTGCAGACTCTTGTTAAGATAACGTCATGCCCGTAGACGGGAAAGCGGCTCAGCGAAAAGCGGCGAATACTGCGCGTTGGGCCGTTACAATGACCAAAGTGGGCATCAGGCGGGTCCTGTCACGGACACGTTGGCAGTTGGTGACATTCTGCGGGAAGGTTGGGGGTGAATCTGTGGGAGTTGTGGACCTTCTGGCCGTCCGCAAGGATCACGGCAAGCCAATCGCAGGAACGAAACGTGGCGACGCACTTCAGATCATTTTGATACAGGTAAAGGGCGGTTCGGCGGCTATGCCGACGACCGAGGATGGCAAGAGACTGAGGGCTGTTGCGAAGCGGCTCCATGCCGGGCACATCCTCCTTGCAACGTGGAAAAAGGGATCCGCAGTGCAGTTTTTCAGCTATCGGCCAAGGTCAACCGAGAGATCGCGAGAGTGGAGTGAAGTAGTCGACTTGGAGGTGGTTTTTCGTTGACTGCGCGCTGCAATGACGGCAGGGGCTACCGCGGTCACGTGGGTCAGGCGGCGTAGAATCCGTCCGAACCACCAGTCCAGACTCGCGAGTTTATGCCTGGAGAAGGCCCGCCCGGAGTTGGGTGACGCGCTAACGACTCATCGTTCCTTATCCGACTAGACTGCCTCGAACGCTGTCTAGACCAATTGACCGAAGGCGCGAGGAGCGTGGTCGGAGCCGGGAGGAGGATGGTGGCGAGGATCTTGTTATGGCCGGACTTCGCCACCTTTACTGACCGGGGTCAAGCGTACTTGCGGGCAAGGTCGGCGTCTTCGCCGATTTCGTCGCTGAGGATCGGGA
>OBLU010004785.1_pt1 | contig 12177 bp, 10 predicted proteins | sample 1518681 | NCBI WGS metagenome assembly OBLU01 (sample SAMEA3539304, study PRJEB22396) | soil metagenome | biome: tundra; feature: field; material: soil | place: USA | collected 2010-05 | depth 0.15 m | reverse complement strand
AGGCCTACCTCGGCGAGGATTGACCCGCGGGACCCAGCTAAAGCTAAGCCCGCGCATTCGGGCGCCGGGCCGCTCGAGTGCGTCTGGCTATCGAGTGCGCGCGTGGTCACGCCTTCTTGACAGCGGTCTTCCTGACAGCGGTCTTCCTGACAGCGGTCTTCCTGACAGCGGTCTTCTTGACAGCTGTCTCCAAGACCGCACTTTTGGTCACTGCGGTCTTGGAGGCTGCCAAAGCCGTGGATGGCGACGCGCCGACCTTGGTGCCGGCAGTGGTGCTTGGCTCACGCCCCCCGCGGGCCAGGACCGGGGCCAGGAACTGCCCGGTGTAGCTGTCCTCGTCCTGTGCGACCTGCTCCGGGGTCCCCTGCGCAATCACCCGTCCCCCGCCGTTACCGCCTTCGGGACCCATGTCCACGATCCAGTCAGCGTTCTTGATGACGTCGAGGTTGTGCTCGATGACGATGACGGTGTTGCCCTTGTCGACGAGGCCTTGGAGCACCCCGAGCAGCTTGTTGATGTCTTGGAAGTGCAGACCAGTCGTCGGCTCGTCCAGGACGTAGATCGTCCGGCCCGTCGAGCGCTTCTGCAGCTCGGTCGAGAGCTTGACACGCTGAGCCTCACCACCGGACAGCGTGGGCGCCGGCTGGCCGAGCCTGACGTAACCAAGACCGACGTCCACCAGCGTCCGCAGGTGGCGCGAGATGGCCGGAACCGCCGCGAAGAACTCCGACGCCTCCTCGATGGGCATGTCCAGGACTTCGGAGATCGTCTTGCCCTTGAAGTGCACCTCGAGCGTCTCGCGGTTGTAGCGCGCACCGTGGCAGACCTCGCACGGCACGTAGACGTCTGGCAGGAAGTTCATCTCGATCTTGATGGTGCCGTCGCCCGAGCAGTTGTCGCAGCGGCCGCCCTTGATGTTGAACGAGAAGCGTCCGGGCAGGTAGCCGCGGATCTTGGCTTCGGTCGTCTCCGCGAAGAGCTTGCGCATGTGGTTGAAGACGCCGGTGTACGTCGCCGGGTTGCTCCGCGGGGTCCGTCCGATCGGCCCTTGATCGACGTGCACCACCTTGTCGAGGTGCTCCAGCCCCTCGACTCTCTTGTGCCGGCCTGGCACCTGCCGTGCGCCGTTGAGCTTGTTGGCAAGAACCATGTACAGGATGTCGTTGACCAGCGTCGACTTCCCGGAGCCCGAAACCCCTGTGACCGCAACGAGATTGTTCAGCGGAAAGCTGACATCCACGTCATACAGGTTGTGCTCGCGAGCCCCGACCACGGTCACCACGCGCCCATCCTGCGGGCGCCTGACCGCGGGGATGGGGATCTCCCGGCGACCAGACAGATATGCCCCGGTAATGGAGTCAGGGTGAGTGAGCAGATCCGCGACCGAGCCTGAGTGAACGACGTTGCCGCCGTGCTCCCCCGCCCCCGGGCCGATGTCCACGACCCAGTCGGCCGCGGTGATGGTGTCCTGGTCGTGCTCGACGACGATCACCGTGTTGCCCAGATCCCGCAGCCGGGTCAGGGTCTCGATCAGCCGGTGGTTGTCACGCTGGTGCAGGCCGATCGACGGCTCGTCCAGCACGTAGAGAACACCGACCAGCCCGGAGCCGATCTGTGTTGCCAGCCGGATCCGTTGCGCCTCACCACCGGACAGGGTGCCGGCCGGGCGGTCCAGCGAGAGGTAGTCCAGGCCGACGTCAAGCAGGAAGCCCAGCCGGGCCTCGATCTCCTTGATGACCCGCTCGGCGATCTGACGCTCACGCGAGGTGAAGTCGACCTCGGCCAGGAACTTGGCGCAGTCGGCGATCGCGAGCGCGCAGATCTGGGAGATGCTCTGACCACCGACCAGGACAGCCAGTGACTCTGGCTTGAGCCTGGCCCCACCGCACTGGGGACACGGCACCTCTCGCATGTACCCCTCATACCGCTCGCGCGACCACTCGGAGTCGGTCTCGGAGTGGCGCCGCGCGACGAACGGCACAACACCCTCGAATCCCGTGGTGTAGGAACGGTCCCGGCCGAATCGGTTGCGGTACTTGACGTGGACCTTGTAGTCCTGGCCGTACATGATCGCCTCGCGCGCCCGGTCGGGCAAAGAATGCCACGGCATGTCCAGCGAGAACTTCAGGTCCTCGCCCAGGGCGGTCAGGAGCCGCAGGAAGTACTCCGCCGAACCCGATCCCTGAGCCCAGGGCGCAATGGCACCCTGGTTGATCGACAGATCACCGTTGGGGATCAACAGGTCGGGGTCAACCTCGAGCTCGACGCCCAGGCCCGTGCACTTGGTGCAGGCGCCGAACGGTGAGTTGAAGGAGAACGAGCGCGGCTCGACCTCGTCCATGGCCAGGGGGTGGTCATTGGGACAGGCCATTCTCTCGGAGTATCGCCGCTGCCTCCCGGAGTCCTTCGGGTCCAGGTCGACAAAATCAACGATGAGGACCCCGGATGCCAGACCGAGCGCCGTCTCCACCGAGTCGGTCAACCGGCGTTTGGCCCCCCTGTCATCGCCCTTGGCGACCAGACGGTCGATCACCACCTCGATGGTGTGCTTCTTCTGCTTCTCCAAGGTAGGTGGCTCGGTCAGCGAGATGACCTCACCGTCGACGCGAGCGCGCGAGAAACCCTTGGTCTGGAGCTCGCTGAACAGGTCCACGTACTCGCCCTTGCGAGCCTGCACGACGGGGGCCAGCACCTGGAAACGGGTGCGCTCAGGCAGCTCCGAGAGCCGGTCGACGATCTGCTGGGGGCTTTGTCGGGTGACCGCCTGGCCGCACACGGGGCAGTGCGGCCGTCCCGCCCGCGCAAACAGCAGCCGAAGGTAGTCGTAGACCTCGGTGATCGTGCCAACGGTCGAACGGGGGTTGCGGTTGGTCGACTTCTGGTCGATCGAGACAGCTGGCGAAAGGCCCTCGATGAAGTCGACATCGGGCTTGTCCATCTGCCCCAGGAACTGGCGTGCATAGGAGCTGAGCGACTCGACGTAGCGCCGCTGCCCCTCGGCGAAGATCGTGTCAAAGGCCAAGGATGACTTGCCCGACCCGGACAGACCGGTGAAGACGATGAGGCTGTCCCGTGGCAGGTCGACGGAGATATTGCGCAGGTTGTGCTCTCGCGCTCCCCGCACGACGAGACGGTCATGCTCATAACGGGCAGGGCTGGCAGTCACGTCATACACGTTCGTAATGGTATGTGCAGCCAACGACAACACGGCATACGGTGTGTTAATGGCCCTGCCCATCGAGGACTACGCCGTACTCGGCGACATGGAGACCGCCGCCCTGGTCGGACGGGACGGCTCCATTGACTGGCTGTGTCTGCCACGGTTCGACTCTCCGGCCTGTTTTGCGGCACTGCTGGGTACCCGGGACAACGGTCACTGGCTGCTGGGGCCCAAAGGGCCCGCGAAGACCACGCGCAGCTACCTCGGCGACAGCTTCGTCCTGGAGACCACCCACGAGACCCCCACCGGGATGGTCCGCGTCACCGACTACATGCCCCTGGGCGAAGGCCGCGCCGACATCGTACGCCGGGTGGAGGGGTTCAAGGGAACCGTGCGCATGCGTCACGAGTGGGTGGTCCGGTTCGACTTCGGCAAGATCCGCCCCTGGGTCATGCGTCGCGCGGACAGCCCAGAGATCGGTGCCGGGGCGGTGATCTCAGCCATTGCGGGGCCAGACATGGTCGTGCTGCGCGGGTCTCGTCTGCCCCACGCGGTCGGCACCCGTCACGAGGATGAGTTCGACGTCTCAGCAGGTCAGCGGATGACTTTCACGATGACCTGGTTCAGGTCACACCACAACGCGCCTGCGCCGCTCGGCGTGAACGAAGGCGTCGGGCAGACCGTGGCGCACTGGGAGGACTGGGCCGCTCGCTGCGACTATGGCGGACCGTATCGCGAGGCCGTGGTGCGCTCGCTGCTCGTCCTGCGGGTCCTGACCGACCGCGAGACCGGAGGCATCGTAGCGGCTCCCACCACCTCCCTGCCGGAGCAGTTCGGCGGCTCTCGCAACTGGGACTACCGCTTCTGCTGGCTTCGCGATGCGTCGCTGACGCTGGAGGCGCTGCTCCAGTCCGGCTACCAGGACGAGACGGCGCTGTGGCGTAACTGGCTGCTGCGCGCGGTCGCCGGAGACCCGGAGGACATGCAGATCATGTACGCCGTCGACGGGTCACGAAACCTGCCCGAGAAGGTGCTCAGCCATCTCGCGGGATACGCGGACTCACGTCCTGTCCGAATCGGCAACGAGGCGGTCGGCCAGCTACAGACCGACGTTCTGGGCGAGGTGATGCTCGCCCTGGACCTGGCCCGCCAGCAAGGCCTTGAGGACTCCCCCGAGTCATGGGCCCTCCAGCTTGCCCTGCTCCGGAACCTGTGCGACCACTGGACCGAACCGGACAACGGGCTGTGGGAGTTCCGCAACCAGCTGCGCTACTTCACCCACTCACGGGTCATGGTGTGGGTGGCCTTCGACCGCGCCATTAAGGCTGTCGAGCAGCAGTGGCTGCAGGGTCCGGTCCAGAAATGGCGCGAGCTGCGCAGCAAGGTGTACGCGGAGGTGATGTCCCGCGGGTACAACGAGGAGAAAGGTTGCTTCACCCAGCATTACGACACGACCGAGGTCGACGCCTCACTTCTCCTGCTACCCAGCGTCGGGTTCATCCCCGCAGACGATCCCCGGTTCCTGGGCACGGTCCGCGCCGTCGAGCAGGAGCTTGTGCGCGACGGCCTCGTGCTGCGCTACCGCACCGATGCCGGCCTGGACGGCCTGCCCGGCGGTGAGCATCCGTTCCTGGCCTGTTCTTTCTGGCTGGTCAACGCCTATGCCCTGATCGGACGCCTCGAGGATGGGCACGCCCTGATGTCCCGGCTGGTGGCGCTGGCCAATGACGTCGGTCTGTTGTCCGAGGAGTACGACCCGGTCGAGGAACGCATGATCGGCAACTTCCCGCAGGCCTTCTCCCATCTGGCGTTGATCGGCGCCGCCAACACTCTGCAGGCTGCTGAGAAGGCGCTCTCTGAAGCTGCTGCCTCCGAAAGAACGGCGTACTGATGTCGACCTCCTCGCACCTGTCCGACAACCTGATGCTGCTGGCTCACGAGACCGCTCTGCTGACAGACACCGCATCGGGTCTGGACGACGAGACCATCCGGGCGGCCAGCCTGTGCGAAGGGTGGACCCGTGCCCACGTGCTGACACACATCGCCCGCAATGCGGACGGGCTGGCGAAGCTGGCGCGGTGGGCCATCACGGGCACGCCTGCGGCGATGTACGTGTCGCCTCAGGCACGTGAGGCTGACATCGCGGCTGGCTCTACCCGCACGGCCCAGGAGATCCTCACCGACGTCACGCAGTCGGCAGCACGATTTGCCGCAGAGGCAACTGGTCTGGCGGGCCGCCCGGAGGATGTCGAGGTCGAGATGCGAGCTGGCCGCAAGGTGCTCGGTGGGCAGCTACCGACCCTGCGGCTGTTGGAGGTCGTGTTCCATCACGTCGACCTGGACGCCGGCTACACGTTCGCCGACGCCGACCCCGGCTTCGTCAAGCGGGCGATCAGCAATGCCGTGCAGCGGATGAGCAGCAGCGGCGCCACGCCACCGATATCGCTGCGCGGTGAGGCCGGCGCCACGTGGACAGTGGGGGCCGGTACCCAGGAGGTCACCGGGACGAACGCCGCGCTGTTGCTCTGGCTCGCACGAGGCGATAGCGCCGGAGTGTCCAGCAAGGACGCCCTTCCCGTACTGCCTGCCTGGGGTTGAGGCTCTCCGAGCTGGCCGGCGGCTCAGGCGTCACTGGGGCAGGCTCACGGCATAGGCAGTGGCGGTCCCAGGGTCCTTGGAAGAGCAGCACCCGTTACGGGGCGAAGGACACAGTTACTGCCAGCCAACTTCCAGATGCTGAACCGGTCGCGGCGCAGCCGCCGGTGGTTTGTCAGCTGGTACGCACGGCCGAGGTAGTCGGGCGCGACGACGTAGGTGGTCATCTCATCCCAGCCATTGGCCCATATGGGTTGGCCATGCCGGCGACCATCGCGACCGCGCCCCCTCTGAGGAAGGCATGTCATGGCGGTCGCCCACAGCCCAAACGGTAGGTCTGAGGATCCCGCTTCAGCTCCGCGAAAGGGCGCAGGAGCTGCCGCCCCAAAGCCTCGGACGCAAAGCCCTGGCCCGGGTGAGGGTGGGGATTCACCTGGTGGGCGGCGGCGTGCGCGGACATCTGTCTGCACCGAGGTCCTTCGACAAGTCAGCGGATCAGGCACGGTGCCATGTCGACAAGGCACGAATGGTCGCTGCAACAGTGGGGAGACTCAGATAGGTCACGTCCATGACCACCCTTTGCGGCACCAAGTGTGATCGAGGTACCTCTGCTCGGGGTCAACCAGTCAGTGCCCGGATTGCGAGCTCGAGCGCCGCGGTGCAGGACTGAGGGTGATGGCGCGTCGTGATCCGACGTAACTCGGCGAACTGTCTCGAGCTCGATCACCTGCTGGCTACTGGTGACCCGGTCCGAACCCAGTATCTGCTGAACGGCCTCATGCGCTTCCTCGCAGATTCCTGTCCGGGTAAACGGAATACGACACACAGCCGTCGAATGCTCTTGCGCCCGTGGGCTATTCGCGATCTGCGCCATGATGTTCACTCCCCCAGCCGTGCTTCCTGAACCGACCGTAGGAGAGGAATGGCTCCTGACAATCCCGTCCCCTGGATGAACCCAGGTACGTCATTTGGCGAAGTCATTTTGAACAGCCAGCAAAGCGCCGACTCCGGCCCGGCGTGCGAACGCCACTGCCGTAGCAGCAGAGTGAACGTTGAGCTTGCGCAGGATCGTTCTGATGTGGGTGCGGACGGTGTTCGGCGAGATGTACAGCTTCGCCCCAATCTCGTTGCCGGACAGTCCTTTCATCAGGCAGCGCAGCACCTCGAGCTCTCGCTCGGTCAGGTGCGCAATGGCATCAGCCTCGGGTGTGGACCGCCTACCTTTCTTCGACTGGGAGACCAGGAGCTGGGTCAACAGGGCAGCTGGCACATGGATCTCCCCGCGAGCGGCCCCCCGGACCGCGATGAGCAATGCCTCGACGGAACCCTGCTTGGGCACCCAGCCCAGGACTCCCATACTCACGGCCTCACCGACCCGATCGTCATCTGCCGCATCGGTAACGACTACTATCCCGAGGTCGGGCCATCGGTCCCGTAACCGGCGGCCTACCAACAACCCGTCATCACGACCAAGGGCCAGGTCAACGGTCACGACGTCAACCTCGTTATGGGAGAACAGGTCCAGGGCCTGCGCAGATGTCGAAGCGGTCCCGACGACCATCAGGTCGGGCTCGGCGGAGAGCAGGGCGGCCAGCGCTTCGGCAAAGACGCAATGGTGATCCATCACGGCAATGCGGATACGTCTGGTCGCCATGCCGAGAGCCTCGCGCCCACGAAGCAAAAGGGGAACCATCAGCGGCGGGAGAAGCCTCTACGTCAGGTGCCCGAGACTGAGCACGTCAGCGCGTCTTCGAACGTCAGCTCATCTGGACAGGCCAGCTCACCTCTGAGGCGTGGGCGGTCACCAGCGCGGCTGCCTGAAGGCGCGAGTGCACACCAAGCTTTATCAGGAGGTTCTGCACGTGGGTGCGGGCAGTGCTCCGTTGCACACCGAGGCGATCGGCAATCTCTTGGGTACTCAGCCCATCGATGAGGCAGCGCATCACCTGCCACTCCCGCTCGGTCAGGAACTTCAGCACCCACAGAGGGTCATCGCCGCGAACGCGAGGTCGTAAGGCGGCCTGCAACAGGAGCGGATCCACCGCGAGGTATCCCTGATGGGCCAACTCCGCAGCCTCGATGACCACCCGTATGGGCTTCGCCTTGACAACGAAACCCTGAGCGCCCTGGGCGATGGCGTCCGCCACCAGCGCGGCACTAATCGTCCCTGACAAGATCACCACCTTGGTGTCGGCACTCACGGCATGGATCCGGCGAATGGCGTTGAGTCCGGTACCACTCGGAAATTTCAGGTCGAGCAGGCACACATCCGGCTGGTGCTCGCGGGCGGCTTCCACCGCCTGGTCTGGATCCAAGGCTGTCGCGACGATCGTGTGCCCTTTGTCCGCCAGGACCATGCTCAGCGCTTCAAGGAGCAGCTGGTGGTCGTCGCAGAGCAGTAGCCTCATCCGGGGACCCGCTTGGATCTCGGCACGGGCAGCACGATCAGCGCGACCATGCCGCCAACCTGGCCCGGCTTGAGCTCGAACCCGCCACCGCAGGCGCAGACCAGAGCGCGGGTGATGGGTAGTCCGAGCGAGTTGTGAGTGGGCACGTGCCCAAGCCCGGGGCCGTCATCGCTGACGCGGATGACGATCTCGCAGGCAGTGCCCGTCACGTCAACAGTGACATGCCCGCCGGGGCTGGCCGCCCGCACCGCATTGTCCAGCACGCAGCTGACGGCACGGCTAAGTGCCAGCGGAGCGGCACGCACCATGGCACGGTCTGTGGAGCTGAACTCGATCTGGCAGTCGGCTGTGTGCTGCGCCCGCCGCACACAGCCAGATGCCAGGTCAACAACGTCCACGCTTCGAGGAGCATCGTGAGCCGCGTCGCCGATAACTCCCTCGACCATTTCAGCTAACCACTGGGCCTGGTCCAGGATCCCGTCCATCCGACGTCGGGTATCGCAACTATCCGCCCCCGCCAGGAGCAGGATAGCCGTCACCGGCTGGCGTAGGTCGTGACACAGCGCGCGGACGGTGTCCAGATGGTTGGACGCTTGCCTCGCCCGACCAATCGGCCTTAAAGCCCCTACAGCAGCCACTGTCTACCCCCCATATTCCGTGCCGTGTGATCCTTCGCTCGCCCCAGGAAGGGACAATTCGCCCTTCACCTGAAGAAAACAGACGCCAAGTCATTGGCAATTGGTACCAAATCATGACCAAACGGACACTCCACCTATGCCAAATTTGTAGTAAGGATTTGAAGAGTCGGTGCTGGATGAGCGTAGAACAATAGTCATTTGTGACTAGATATCCAGTGACAAGATGATCCTCATGGACTACACCGGTGATGCAATCACTGACGGACCGAGCCTCCAGCGTGACCTGCCGCGGCTGACGATCCTCAAGGCGAGCGTTGGGGCGATGGCGAACAACGTCTACCTGCTGACCTGCGCGAGCACGGGCGCACAGCTGCTCATCGACGCAGCGGACAACGCGCCGCGAATCATGTCGCTGCTGCGCGAGGGCAGCGGCGGCCTTGACATGATCGTGACGACCCACCAGCACTGGGATCACCACCGTGCCCTGGCCCAGGTCGTGGGGTCGACCGGGGCGATGACCGCGGCCGGGGAAGCCGACGCCGACGCACTGCCGATCTTGCCCACTCGTCGCCTGGCACACGGAGACGCGATCACCTTCGGTGACATCACCTTGGACGTCATCCACCTGCGTGGCCACACCCCGGGATCGATCGCACTGGTCTACGACGATGTGGTGGCGCACACTCACATCTGGACCGGCGACTCGCTCTTTCCGGGCGGTGTCGGTAACGTCGAGCGCGACCCTGAGCGGTTCGCCTCGCTCATGGCCGATGTCCAGACCCGGGTCTTCGACATCTATCAAGACGACACCTGGATCTATCCCGGCCACGGTGCGGATACCACCCTTGGCGCCGAGCGCCCACATCTACAGGAGTGGCGCGCGCGAGGCTGGTAACCAAGATGGCCGCCTTGAACCCACATTGACAGGGCGCTCTGTGCGTGAGGTGTCCATGAGCGCCATCTTGACCCCGTCCCGCCGCCGGGCCGTGGCAGCCCTCACAACGGCTACGACTGGTCCCCGACCGGGCCCAATCGGCCACACTGGCTCCGGTGGACACCGGACCCGACAGATTCCCCACGAGGAGGGAACCCTCGACGGGCCCTCGGCCGCGATGAGCGGCCGAGGGTCCTTATGGTCGTCTTCTCCTGAACATGCCGTCAGCTTGCGCCTGCTCTGTCCAGGTCAGTGGTGACTGCACCACCCGAGCGTGGTGGGGATTGCGGTGGCGCAGTTGTTGTGCCGAACTTTGTTACCGAATCCGGTGCCGTCCCAGAAGATGCCGGAAGGCTTGTTGCCGTGGGCGGTGTTGTCCAGGACCGTGTTGTGGGCCGGGTCAGCTCCCGTGGTGGACTTGGTGGAGATGATGACGATGCCGCCATGGGCAACCGACGCAGTGGCAGTAACGATGCCGCTGACCTTGTTGTCCAGCACCAGGGTGTCGTGGACACCAGCCAGGGCGATGCCGATCCCGGAGGCCGGCAGACCGGAACTGCTCGGGCAGGACGTGTTGTTGGCCCAGACCTGGTTGTCCGTGATGCGGTAGTTGCCCGCGGGCAGGTCGCCGGGGGCGCCCTCACCTGCCGCAGTGGCGCGAACGAAGGAGGATCGGCAGGTCAGGGCGCTGAGCTGCGTTGACGATGGGCTCGTGCCTTGGCCCTGTTGCCGCACACCTTCATCGAGCACCACTGGCGCGAACGATTTCGTGAGGTGTCGTAGAACGCCCACCGGCAGTTGTCGGCCGGGCAGATCTTGACCCGGTCGATCCGCTGCTCGATGGCGACCTTGGCTGCGGCTGCGGCAAGGAACCCGACGGCCGTAGGTGCGCTCAGCTCGACCTGGCCTTCGACCGTCAGCGCCACCTGAACGTCGACCTGCCGTCCCCGAGCATGCTGCTGGCCACCGGCCAGAGCCCGCAGGTCACCACGCAGCTCGCGAGCGCGTTCGAGAGCACCAGAATCCTGCGGCCCGAAACACCCTTGCAGGCCTTGGGCCGACAGCCATGACACCCAGCCGTCGAGCGAGTCAATGGCATCGGTGCCAGCCTCGACGTCCAGCGTGTTGAGAAACCGCACGATCAGGTCCGCGGGGTCACCACAGGCATCGAGGCGGACGAGGTTACTGCTGGCTGGCATGTAACCAGTGTAACAAAATAGGGGGTTGCGTCGCTCTCAACTAACTGGCATTCTGATTTGACTGGTTATCACCGGAGACCGGACAACTCACAGGAGGTCGCCATGTTTTCCTACCAGATCGACGGGGCGCTGGCCGATCAGCGATCCACGACATGCTGGCCGATGCCCGGCGGCGCAACCTGAGCGCCGACGCCCGGCGCCTCGAGCGGTTTGCGGCCACCGGGCGGGCGACCGTGAACCCGCACGCACGTCCATCGCTGCTCAAGAGCTCGGCCACGCGCTTGCTGGCCCTGGTGCACGTTCGTGGCAGTGCCCGCGTCGCGTCCAGGACGCCCTCGAAGCCTGCATCCGGTCCGATGGGCTGCCTCGCATGACCACTGCATCCAAGCGAGTCGCCGTGGGGCGCTTCGACACGGTCGTGCTCGACTGTCCTGATCCATACGCCCTGGCGGAGTTCTACGCCGCTCTGCTGGGCCAGGAGATCGCCGACGATGGAGACGCCTCGTGGCAGAGCCTGCGTGGCGACGGGTCAGGGGTGTGCCTGGCCTTCCAGCGTGCTACCAACTACGTGGCTCCGCACTGGCCGGACGGGCCTCCGCAGCAGATGCACCTGGACCTGACCGTGGACGACTTTGTGTTGGCCCACCAGAGGGCCCTTGCCCTGGGCGCCGCCGCCCTCTCGCCGACGAGTGCACCCGAGCCGGGCAAGACCGGCGGCTTCAGGGTCTATGCGGACCCGGCGGGTCATCCGTTCTGCCTGTGCCGATGACAGTTCCGCAACCGAGGCGACCCGGTCAAGGCAGCGAGACCGGACTCGGGTTAGTGCCGTCATCAGGACGCTGGCCAGCCTCAGCGCGGTCCTGACCGAGGTGTACTGGTCGCAGCTCGGCGACCGGAGGCCAATCAGGGGAGGTCTAACTTATAGACATCTAATGATTAGATATCTAACATAGTCGAATGAGAGTCGGCTTAGACATCACGAACTTCCCGTGCACGAACTCCCCGTACACGGACGGCCTCTTCGCCACAGATGGCCGGCGCACCGGCACGGCCCGGGCAGCCGAGCACTGCGGGTGGGACATGCTCGAGCCGGGCGAACCCACCAGCCGGTTCGTCGAGTCTCGCGGCAAGCTCAGCAGGCTCGGCCTGCGGAACGTCATCGTCATCCCCCGCCGCAGAGTGTGGACCGGCGGCGCCGCGAACACGAGCGGTGCCGCGGCCGCCCAAGGGTGGGGGGGCTAGG
>OBLU010004784.1_pt1 | contig 12182 bp, 5 predicted proteins | sample 1518681 | NCBI WGS metagenome assembly OBLU01 (sample SAMEA3539304, study PRJEB22396) | soil metagenome | biome: tundra; feature: field; material: soil | place: USA | collected 2010-05 | depth 0.15 m | reverse complement strand
AGATCTACACTCTTTCCCTACACGACGCTCTTCCGATCTGATAGCCGTAGAGCCCTCTTGGCCGCGCGTGATAGTAAAGGTCGAGCCGCTGATGGAGGTGACGATCAGGTACTCAATCACGCTCTGTGTGCCAGCTCCATTAAGGGCGACCAACTGTGCATACCAAGAATCCGTGCCGTTCACAAAGGGGTCGGGCACCCTGCCGACGAGATTCTTAATGGTCATGGTGACGTCGCCAGGATAGAGGGGTGCGCCAAGCTGCGCTGTAGTTTCGTTGACGAGTTTGACTGCCATCGCTTGATCTCCTTCAACCTATGTACGCCGGCATGTCCAACGCCATATCTCTTACGGCTGAGTCTATTTGATTGAACGCGGCTCCTGCCTCAAATGAAAGGGTCTGAGTCGCGTTGTGGTCAGCCGTTACGGTGAAGTAGTGGATTCCGAAATACTGGCCAGGGAATGTCACGGAATACCGTCCATCGCCAGCCGCGAGCGCCAACGCATAAGCAGCCTCAGAAGTTGGGTCAGGGCTACCGGAATCGTTGTCGATCCGCCAGGCGTCCCAGTTGAAGTATAGGACCGCGACGATGGCCGGCATCAGGCCCAGCCCGTTCGGCCCGTAGGCATCGGCATACCAGCCCGCTCGGGTTGTCGGCGGTGTGGTGTACTGGCTCGTCGCCTCGCAGCCGTTCTCGACGATCATCAGCGGCTTATTCGGATACGCGGCCGTAATTGCGTTGTAGGCGGCTGTGAATATCTGTGCCCAGGTTGACCATCCCGGCGTCCAGTTGTAGCCGTCGAGCGCTACCCTGTCCACGTATTGATTCCCCGGATAGCAGTCGTTGCCAGGTAGCGTCGGGTCCCAAAAGGTCGTGTAGGTGTCCGACCAAAGGCGCGAGTTCACGATCCCCTTTGCATTAAATGTCATGGGACACCAAACCCAAATGACATTCGTGACGTTGAGGGCGTTGAACCGAGCTCGAACGTATTGCCACAGGTTCCGGTAATCGGTCGGCGTGATTAGGTGGCTGTTCGCGTCGGTGATTCCCGGTGACCACAGGAGGTTGAAGTCACCGTTGAACTCGTGGTCGAATCGCATGTACATCGGGCCGCCGTAGCTCTTGCACACCGCGGCGATGGCGTCGATGTAAGCATCCTGAGAGCCACCTAGGATGTTCGGAATGGAGAACGGTATCTGGCTGGCGCTCGATTGCGCGTAGCGGGAGTCGTAGGACTGCCACTGGACCAACGGGATCGTGCCGTGTGCTAAGATCGCGGCTAACCCGGCGGGGTCCACGATGCCCTTGGCTGTGGGAACGCCCGCGTCGTTGTCCCAGTGGGCACCAATCATCGTGATGTCCATGTGCCGCTTGGCCTCAGCCTCAAACGCCACCAGCGGCGCCAGCGTCAAGTCGAAGGTCGGGTACGCCATGTCGTGCCCCGAACCGTTGGCCGTCTCGGCGTCTACGCCCCACAGCGGTCGCACTGGGGCTATCTCGGGCGAGCCGGGGTAATGGTACTGGGCGGGCCTGCCCTCGGGGTCCGTGTAACTCACGGTGCAGGAGCCGGGGTCTGGGGAAAGCGAGAAATCTACGGTTGCGCTGAGGCTCACAGAGTATCCCTTAAAATAGGTCGAGCGGCGAGGCGCGAACCTCCCGCTCTGAGACGAACCTGATAGGAGGCCGCCTGATGGAGTTTATCCCTCTCCGAGATCGCAAGGGACGCATTATTGCTCACGCTTCGGTGGATGCCGAGGACTATGAATGGCTGAAGCAATGGCGCTGGAGTTTCAACTCTATTTATGCTGCGCGCATGGTCAATAGGAAAATCATATTCATGCACCATTTGATCGTCGGACAGCCCTTCAGCCCCCGCCTCCATACTGATCACGTGAACCGAGAGCCACTCGACAACCGTCGGTCTAATCTGCGCATCATACCCGTCTCTCAGAATATGAGGAATAGCAAAGTTCGGGCCGACAATACTTCGGGGTTTAAGGGTGTTATTTGGGATAAGGCACGTGGATGCTGGGTCGCTCAAACCTCCATGGATGGGCGCCGTATCTACCTCGGTGGTCATGCTACGGCTGAAGCCGCCAACCTAGTGGTCCGTCGCTACTGCGAACCGTTGGAGGCTTAGTACAATGAACTTTTGTATTGTTCAAATTACACAAACACCACCTTCTGAAGCGTTGTACTTTGCTTGAATGGCGCGGAACTAAAGTCCATGCTAGCTGCGGTGCATATGAAAAGCGAGTTTGGTGAACTTGCGATTTGCACTCCGTGTTGTGAAGCGTAATTCACCATAACCCCGTCATACAAATCGAATTGAAAAGGGTTCACTAAATGAGACACTTGTAATGGCGGGTCCTGCATAGCTGCTAGTTGGACCTCCAGCTTCGCGCGTAGGAGCAGCTTGGCGGCATCTCCAATATAATCGTCGCGCACCGCCTTGCCAATGATCCGGTTGAGCCGTGGGACCGAGTTTGAAGAGGACGGGTTGGTGTTGTACCAGGTGGCCCGCGAGGGCGTACCCCCGTTCGGCTCAGTAATGACGGTAACTGCATTTGGCCTCGAACCGATGTCGGGATACGTAAGTGTTTGCGGATCTATGAAGATCGAGTCTCCATCCGTTTGGTAGGCCCATGCCTGGAAGGGGACGGCATCGGTGTAGTACGGCATCGGGCGTGTCAGGACGTTGCCGTAGGCGTCTGAATAGAGTTTCCAGCAGTTATAGACACGCGCCAGGGCGTTCATCGCGTCGAGCTTGTAGGTGTTCTCGACGCTGAAGATGAACGCATACGGCAGGACCGAGTTCGTCGGCGGAATGGACATTTTACTGAACCGGATGTTGGGACCGGCGTCGGGGGCTCCCGAAGGGCAGATGCCTGTCCCGGCCAGTGCGCCGAGGTTCGGGTCCGCGGCCAGAAAGTCCATCGACAGCATGTCTACGATCAATCCGGCGATGTTGGCTCCTCCAGGGCAGGCGAAGGTGTTCAGGAACGGCGCGACCGCTGCCTTGTGGGTGGGATCCTGCGCTGTCACGGCCCAGATGCCATTTTCGGCAGCAATCTGTTTGGTGGGCTGCACCGTGTAGCCATGGAACACCGGAACGTCCGCCATAACGTTTCCGCCACTGCCCTCGGCCGGCAGATGGTCCCAAAAGTCGCAAAACAGCTTGAGGCAATAGCGCTCGGGGTCGTACCGGAAGCCGTCGCGCTCGATGACGTTCAGCTTGAGGTCGCGGGACACGCTCTGCGTGCTGTCGATAGAGCAGATCATTGAATTGCATATCTGGGTGATGTCGTTCGAGTTGTGCTCGTCCGCAGTTCCTGGCGGCGGGAAATCGTAGCCGTTGACCGGCACGAACTCGGGGACGGCCTGATAGGCAGGAAATCCATAGGTGTAATTATGCTGTATTACGTAAGGGAGGACCATCGTGGCGTCGCCGCTGCTCGGGTTGTAGCTCTGTAGGATGCCCGCATCGAAAATATTGGGCGGTGTCCCAACGACGATCCGCTCGCCGATCTGCCAGCCACTCATGCCGGTCGGGAGGGGCAGTGTCAGCGTGGTGACATATCCGGCTTTAGGGTCGCCCGATATTACAGCCGTAGCCGTAGCCGTCAGCACCGAACGGTTTCCGATCAACTGCTCGGTCCAGAGAGTGACGCGCGGCGCGACTTTGGCACCGCCCGACCGCCGTGAGACGAGAGCGGTGATCTGCTCGGGCCCGATGGGCCACTTTGTCAGATCGAACATCAGAACACGATTTCTATCGGACCACCGCACTGCACGAGGTCATACAGAATCTCATAGTCGGACACGTTTATCGCGTTCCACTGCGGCGCGGAGACGAATGCCTCAAAACTAAATCCGTTCCAGAGCCGAAATAGTTTCTTGTTGCCATTGGTCCCCATGGCCATGAGTGTCTGCACGATATCCCATCCATCGAGCGAGTGCGTGCCATCGCTCTGCGTGGCTTGTATCGTGAACTTGATGCCTTTCCCGGTCAGGTAGGAGATGGGGTTGCGGTCCACGGTCGGGAACTGCCTGCCGGGCGATACCGTCTCGACTATGTTCTGGGTAAGCGTGTGCAGGAACGCGCTCTCGAAGTTACTGGCCTCTGTAAGTCCGACCGCGATGTCCTGCGTCGTCGGGTTTAGCTCATCAGTGATTCGGATCGGGAGTCCTAGCCACGGCGTCAATGTGACGTTGGACACCACGGCTCCAGCCGAAATAGTACCGAAGACGCTGGCTGTCTGAACCATGAAGTCCTGGGGCACGTTCAGGTCTTGGAGGTACTGGTAACGCGTGGGCAGATTCCCCGGTGTGCCTCCAGCCGCTATTTGCGTCCAGGCGGACGTGCCCGAGGGCCTACGGCTGACGATTATGGATTGCACATTCGGGTCGGCGGGGTTGGTCCAGGCCAGTGCTGTCTGGCCAGTGAATGGGGCTGGAACCACGGTGAATGCCGTCACCGGGTCCGGGAGAATAACATCCGGCATGAACGGCCAGGGTGCGGAGTAGGCGAGGAGTTGGCCTCCCGTGGCCTGCGACCAGGACGCGATACGCCAGTAGTAGGTGTGGGCGCCGTCGTTAATGTAGGTCGCGCCCAGGCTCCAGTTCCAGTCAGCGGCGGTGAAACTGGTGCCGCTTGCTATGGCCGATGCGGTCTTAGACGATGTGGCGATGACTGTCGAGCCGTCGGTGTCGAGGAGTTGCTGCTGGTAGTAGACGCAACTGAGTCCGTCTGTGTCCGTGGGCGTGAAACTGATATTCACGATTCCGTAGGCGCAGGTGGCACCGCTTGCTATCGAGGAGCCGCTGCTGTTCGGTCCACCGACGACGCCGGTTATCGCGACGGTTGGCGCGTGGTAAGGTGTGAAGCTCGATGAGGCCGAGTTCGTGCCGCTGGCGTTCCCTGTGGTGATGGTCAGCGTATAGGTTTGACCCGCCGTGAGTGTGGCGCCGACGGTCGTGCTCCCGGCGGCTGAGGTGACGGTGGTTGAGTCCCAGCTTGCCGGCGCCCCAACCTGCGCGCGGTAGGTGGTCTGAATGGAAGCCGGATCACTGTTGTTGTACTGCCACGAAATCGGGACCGCTGCGAGGCTACTGACGACAATCGGCCCGCTCGTCAGTTGCGTTGGCGGCTGCGGCGGAGTGAGGGCCGCTTCCTGAATCCACTGGAGGGTATACGGGTTTGTCCCCTCCAGAAAGAGGAGGTCCATCTTGCCCGAGTAGCCGGCAGGCGGCGAACCGGCACTTGAGAAGGTGTCGGCCAAGCTCGGGCAGGTATAGCCTCCCGCATCCCTGCCGATCAGCGGAAAGGCGGGGCTCCAGTTCCAACCGGACGGTCGTTTGGCTAACCATATCTCACCGTTTGCCTGCTCCGCAAAGGTGGTGAACGCGAGGTACAGGTCGCCGGTGTTCCCGTCGAGAATGAATGACGGAACGAAGCTAGAACCTGCGCCGCCGCCGCTGAGATTGTCGGCAATGAGGTAGTAGCCCGAGTAGGTGTTAGAACCCGACCGAATAGAGGTGTACATCGCGTTGTATAGCGTCACCGCAAAGATCAGGTGGCCATTCGACTGGTTCAGGAACGACGCGAAGTCTGGAGTAACGCCTGAGAAGTTCTCGTTCAGGCCCGCATTCCACGAGTAGGCGGGCGTGCCCGTAACAGTCACGGGTATCACATAGAGGCTTCCCCCGCTGCCGAGTGCGAGGACGTAGACCGTCGAGACGCCGCCCGGAGTGTAATGCTGGACCTGAATGCGTTGCCACGAAGTGGCTGATTGCAACTGGCTAATAATTCCCAGGGATATGGTGTTGGTGAGCGTGTCCACCGCCAAAATGTCTAGGAGGCCGAAGAGCATTAAATTGGGAGTTGATACGCCTCCTGAGTAACCAAGGGCGATGTGCCAGACTCCCAGGGCCGGAGCGAAATCCCCGTCCATATACTGGTAGTTATAGAAGCCTGGATTTAATGTAGGCGCCGTGATTACGTTGACGGTCGAGGGCCCGACAAACTGCAAAGCGATCTCGTGAATCGAGCCTGTCGTACCGCTGGTCGAGCCGTAAAACACATAGACAACATCGGTAGCCGTGCTCGTACTGGGTGAGCCCTTCGGCACCCGCAGGCCGATAAACGTGGCGTGCGTGAAGATGTTTGAAGACACGAATGAGACAGCGGTCCCCCATCCACCCGCGCCTGCTCTGTAGACGGTATAGAAAGTCGAAGAACCATCGGTGAAGATAGCGATCTTGACCGGCTCGCCACCCGATGCGGCGAATAGCGAAAAGATTCTACGGCTGGTATCTGGCGGACCAAAATCTGCCGTGAGGCCAGTCGTCAGAGTCGTTCCAGGCACTATAGTTCTCCGTTAAAATAGAGGAGCGGGGCGTTCGCAGCGCCACCGCCCCCAGAGGCGAACCTATGGAGCAGGTCCCCCCATCGGAGTTTAGCGAAGCCGTGACCATTCGCTTTTGGGCGAAGGTCAATAAGGCTGGTCCAATCCATCCTGTCCTCGGTAGTTCCTGTTGGCTCTGGACCCGTTGCACTGTAGGGCGCGGCTACGGTGTGTTCGGACCCAGCAAGGAACGAAACTATTTGGCTCACCGTTTCTCCTGGTTGCTGGTACACGGCGACCCTCCGGAGGATAAGCCCTGCGTTCTCCATCGCTGCGACAATCCACCATGCGTGAACCCTGAGCATCTGTTTGTAGGAACCCTTGCAGACAACATGGCTGATATGTGGAGTAAGGGCCGAGGTGCATGTGGTGAAGGTCATGGCTCCAAGACTCGTGGAGCGCGGACGAAGGAATTGAGGGCGAGTCGTCCTGGGCGCCATCAGCCCGTGTTCCGGTCCTGCAATCAGTGCGGAACTCCTGTTCGTATATACCCATACATGTTGCGCCGAGGGAAGGGTAAGTTCTGCTCTCATGCGTGTTCTGCTCTGTGGCATCGGCAGCACCGCAGGCTTGAATCCTGCAAGCATTGCGGAGTTCTCTTCGACGCCTACAAGGGGACACGGCGCTATTGGTTCTGCTCGATTCAATGTGTTGGTAGATACCAGGCTCAGGACCGTGCCACTCGCTTCTGGGCCAAGGTCGATGCCGATGGCCCCCTGATTATCGAGAGTCCCTGTTGGATTTGGACGGCCTCTCTTGACAGCCACGGCTATGGCCAATTCAATGATCGCGACGCGACTGGTAGAAAGCGACCATTCGGTGCCCACCGTATGGCTTGGGAGTTTATCAATGGCTCCATTCCTGAGGGGCTCTGCGTTTGCCATGGCTGCGATAACCGCATTTGCGTGAGGCCCGACCACCTCTGGTTGGGTACTAAACAACAGAACAACGCAGATAGAGGGATGAAGGAACGGTTGCGAAAGGATCATATCTGAGGTCAAAGCGCTGAGATGGCACTTTCGTCATGGTGGATCTCGTTCTCCAACTGTGCGATTCTGCGCTCGTGTTGCTCTATCAGTATGAGCTTCTCGTGGCGCTTCAGGTGGTCGTTATGCTCGACCTTTTCGATCCGCAGGAGTTGGCGATTGACATCCTTCAAGTCGGTTCTCATATCCTCACGCAGCCGCCGTATCTCCTTAGTCTGTGGGTCAACGGTTCCGTGGTGTGCAGGCGGTGGTGGTGGCGCGTGGGTTGGCGTCAGGCCAGGGATCGTTGGCAGCCCACGGGCACTCATTAGGTGATTCAGGAAAGTGAACAGCGTATTCGTCTGTGCTCGCGCCACGATCATGTTGAGCCCTGCCAGTCCGTCGGTCGTAGCCGCGATCATGGCCTGGGCTTGGGCCATAGCGGCGGCTTCGCGATTCTGTTGGAATGCGAGGCGGTCGAGGGCTATCGTGTCCTTGGCGAGACTATTGCTGTGATTCAGGATGTCGAAGGCCACCTTGTTCAAGGCATTGTTGACATAGGTGGTGGTGGAGTCCGTCAACGCGGCCCAGGCTCCGGTCCAGTTCTTAGCCGCCTTATCAATGGCTTCGGTGGCCCTGTCGGTCGCCAGTTGCAGAAGCAGCGTGTTGTGTACTGATCTTGCTGCAGCAGCAATCTCCTTCTCGGTGACCTTAGTGTGGTTCAGATAAGCGATGGTTATCTGCCCTAACCCCTGCTTCGTCAGGAGTTGCAGTTTGTTGTTCATCGCGTCGAGACCGTCCGCGAAATCCTTCCCCTTGATGTCCACGAGTTGGGTAGCTCGGTCTACGGCGAGTTGGTAACGATACATGTGCGTGGCTGAGCCGGCGTGAGCGTTCGCGTCGCGCTGGATGTGTCCGCTTCCGGTCAGGATGTCCTTGGTGACTTTCCCAACGGCGTTCCCGAATCTCTGCGTCAGGTATTGGTTCAGGTTATTCATGGCGTCGTAGAAGTCGCCTGCGGCCACTGCCTCCATGACCTGAGCCTTGCTCGTAGCTATCGCGGTCCGGTATAGTTCGCGGTTCGCCTGGACATTTTTCTCAACGCTAGCCGGTAACGGTCCGAGGGTATTCGCTAGCGGGCCGAGGAGGCGCTCGAACAAGCCACCACCAACGGCCCTGCCACCGCCGCCTAGTCCTCCGCCACCGAGGCCGCTGCCGCCAACCAGGCTCATCTCCCGCTTGGCATACGCCAGCCCGCTGGCCCAAGTCTGTACTTGCCCGGTAACTGGGTTAGGCGGATCGTTCTGCCCCCACTTGAAGTTCGGCCCCATGACATACATGAGGGCTGCGGTTTCGAGATTACCCTTGGCCCTCGGCCCATGGAGATAGTTGGACATGGTGGCAGCGGCACCCTCGATCTGCTTCTGCCAGTTGCCGGAAGTTCCGGGCTGGATGAAGCCGAGGTAGTAGCCAGTGTTCGCCGTTCCTCCGGTGCTTTCCAGTTGAGATATGGCCGCTAGGACGCGCGGGTTGATGCCAGCCGATCCGGCTACCGACTTCATCTGCCCCCATTGGCCGGCAGCGGGTTCGCCCTTGAGGAAGGATGGCACGCCGCCGCCCATGCCTCCCTGGTGCGTGGGAATCCATCCCGTTACGTCTGCCCACTGGGACATGGGATGCCAAACGCTCTGCGGCCCCTTGTTGTTCCAGTTGGAGTCGAAGGTCTCGAACATTTTTTGGCCGGCGTGCTGGCCAATCTTCTCCAAGATGTCAACGTGACCGTACTGGTCGATGAGCCCCGCTGATGGTGCCCAGACCAGCACGTCTCCTGAGTGTGGAGAATGACCAACCTTGGAGGTGTAGCCGGGGTAACTGATGCCCCCCTGGTATGCATTGCCGGAGATAGGCTGCATGCCGATCTTGGTCAGCCACTGGTTGGCAAGCGCCACGCACTGCTCGAACATCGTGCCGGTCTTTTGGGCGACGAAAGAGGCTAGTGTGCCCCCTTCTCCGCTCGTGCCGAAGCCCGAAGCGCCCTGAGTGGCCATCTTGCTGAGTGCCACGGATGCGTTGCTCAGGTTCTCCGTGAACAGCATCAAGGCGCTATGTACTGGACCGTTGAGGTACTCGGCGTTACTTGTGAACGCCTGGTGAATGGCAGTTCCACCCGAACCAACAGCGGTCGTCGCGGCTTGCTGAACTGTGGTTCCGGTGACCTGAGTCTGGCTCAACTGCTGCTGTGTCTGTTTGCCGGCTTGTTGGCTCTGTGTTAATTGCAGTTGAGCCAGTTGCAGGGATTTCGATGACTGAGCGAGTTCGTGTTGTCGCTGAGATTGGACCTGGGCGTCGGTCATCGCCTGCTGGTGATGTTGGTGAGCCTGAGTGGCGTCGGGAGAAGCGGAGCCGGCTTGTCCAAGGTTCCGATAGGTTAGGTAGCCCACCAACTCCTTCTGTCCGGCTTGGAGGCGCTGGGTTCTGGCGTCTAATGCCTCTCCGAACAGCCCGGCAGCACGATAGATGCGCTCGTTGGCTGCGTCAGTTGCGATGGTTAGTTGGTACTGAGAGACGGCTAGAGCAGCAGCCTGAGCGGTGGCTGACTGCAGTCCGCCAGTAAGGCCGAGCAAGGCATAGACAACGTGACCGCTAGCCTCAGCGAATAGCGCCTGAAGGCGCTGGGTGCGAGCAGAGAGGGCGTCACCAAATAGTCCTGCTGCACGGAAAATGAGTTCGTTCGCGTGGTCGGTGGCGATAGTCTGTAGGTACTGGCTCTTGGCAAGTGCTGCAGCCTGAGAGGTGGCGGCCTCCAGTCCGGGGGCCATTCCCAGTAATGCAAGGACGACGTGCGCACTAGCTTCGGCGAACTGCGTTTGCAGGTGAGTGGTCACTGCTGCCAACGCATCGCCAAATCGCCCGGAAGCGAGATAGGCGACGATGGCAGCTTGCTCTTGGGCGAGAGCTAGGGCGTGTTGCCGTTGGAGGTAGGCGATGTCGGAGGAGGTGAGTTTATCGACGGCTTGGTTGTTATTAAGGATGCCAAACGTCAACTTGCCAAGGGCGTCGGCGGTCTTGGTGTTCAGAAATGTCGTCGTGCTGCTCAGGGCGATACCGAAGTAGCCCGCGCGCTGCTCGGCAATGGCGGTAGCCTGCTGCTGCGCCTCGTTCAACTTCTCGTAGGTCGCGACGGATTTTGCGGCGGCGGCACTCAGTTGGTTGAGGTTTCCCTTGCCCGTTTCCAGTGCTCGGGCGAATTCGCCAACGTTCTCCGTCTGCGCCTGTTCGAGGGCTGTTAGATACTTCTCGAATGGCGGGGTAGAACTGGCGCCAGTGGCCTTCGAGCCGGTAAGAGGGCCGGTCAGTTTTTCGAGGGCCTTCTTGATCGCGGCTTCTTGCTGGGCGTAAGTCTGGCCGCCCGATCCGGTCTTTATCCCTTGGGCAGCTTGCAGTTTCTCCAGGTTGGCAGTGCTGAGCGCCTGCTGAATGGCTTGGTCTTGGAGCGTTGCGGAGTTTAGTTGCTTCGACCGCCAAGCAGCAATACCGGGACTTAGTAGCTCCGTGATCTGGTTGTCGGCACCTACATTGAATGTCCGGTTCCCAACCCGGTTCATCCCGTACTGCCAAGTTTGGCCACCGCTCAGCAGTTTGGTGAACGCATCCCAGGAAGTGGCACGCTCTTGCGTGACGAGGGGCTTCTGCCCGACACCCTTCTGCAGGTTCCCCAACGTGCTCGTCAGCGCCTTATATTCGGGGTGAGTGAGAACCTGTTTCGCGGCAGCAAGATCGCTCTGAACCTGATGGTGGGCCTTGTCCATCGTTCCGATGTTGCTGGATGCGGTTAGGGCAGCGGCACCCAGGCCCAGGAGGGCTCCGGTCACCGCGCCGATAGCGGTCCCCAAACCAGGCTCGATTAGGGTTCCTGCGGCGGCCCCCCCAACCGCCCCCCCGATGGCTCCAGACAACAGTTGGTTCCCGGTCGCTTGCTTGGCGACACTGTAACCCATGTATCCGATGCCGGCACCCACTGCGGCTGCGCCAATGTATGGTGCCGCAGAGCCTATGAGGCCTGCAACGCCAGTCGCGCCTGCCCCGCCTGCCAGAATGCTCTGGACTGTACGGAGTCCCAGCCCCGTTCCTGATGCTCCCATCATCAAGTCCATGGCTATAGCAGCGGACCTGATGAGCGCCACGAAGGGGCCGAGGACGATGGCGGCTAGGCCGATAGCTATTCGGATACCGCCAACTGCGACGGCGACCTCCAACAGGGTCCGAATTAGTCCCGCATTCTGCTGTGTCCAAGTGCTGAAGTTGTTCAGCAGCGGTACGAGGTCCTTCTCCAGCGCTACTATAGCCGGGTCCAGAGCGGTGCCCAAGGCGATGCCCGCATTCAGAAGAGAGACTTCCAATTTGTGCAGTTCGTAACTTTGCGTCTGCTGGAAGATTCCGAAAGCGCGATTGTTCGTGCCTGCTGCGTCTACTGCGCCAGTGATGTGCTTCGCAAAGTCTTGGAAATTGTTGCCGGACAGGGACATGACGATACGCCCAGCGTTGGCCGTGCCGAAGAGCGTCTTCAAGCTCGCGACGGGGCTCTCCAACTTCTTCGACAGATTGACGGCTTGGGCGCCTGTCAGTCCGAACCTGGTTTCCAGATCCGTTAGGGCAATTTTGTTGCCCTGAGCGGCCGAGGCCCACTCCTTGGTTAACGGTGTTTGCTTAGCGGCAAGATCGTACAGCCCCCTAAGTTCGGGAACCAATCCCTGCCCCTTGGCAAACAGTTTCTCCCAGGAACCCCCCAGGGCTGTAGCGGCCTGCTGCTG